>Ga0306920_100000546_pt1 | contig 43882 bp, 42 predicted proteins | sample flu12Cox44000170_FD_204666 | JGI IMG/M metagenome (GOLD analysis project Ga0306920, IMG submission 204666) | Lab enrichment of tropical soil microbial communities from Luquillo Experimental Forest, Puerto Rico - flux4day.12C.oxic.44.000.170 (v2)... | ecosystem: Environmental > Terrestrial >... | reverse complement strand
CCTCTGGCATCGGCGGCAGTGGTGTTGAGAAGTCGGGTATTGGCGGCAGCGGCGTCGCAACCTCCGGCATCGGCGGCAGTGGTGTTGAGAAGTCGGGTATTGGCGGCAGCGGCGTCGCAACCTCCGGCATCGGCGGCAGTGGTGTTGAGAAGTCGGGTATTGGCGGCAGCGGCCTCGCAACCTCCGGCATCGGCGGCAGTGGTGTTGAGAAGTCGGGTATTGGCGGCAGCGGCCTCGCAACCTCCGGCATCGGCGGCAGCGGTGTAGCGAAGTCGGGTATCGGCGGCAGCGGCCTCGCAACCTCCGGCATCGGCGGCAGCGGTGTAGCAAGGTCGGGTATCGGCGGCAGCGGATTCACCTCTTTTCGAGTGGAGCAACGATTCGGTAATAGCCGAGGGATGCGCGCATCCGGAATCGAAAGGAGTGGGATGTCCCGAATGCAAGGAGCTCGTGGCAGAAGGTAGCGAGCGGCCAGAAAATGAAGCCACGCGGGTAGGCGAGCCGAAAACCCACGGCTGGCCGGCCCGCAACAGCAAACGACCCTAGGACCCGCTAAGCTCCTGCCTCAACGCCTTCCTGAGGATCTTCCCTACGTTGGTCTTCGGCAGCTCACTTCGGAAGTACACGTGCTTCGGCACTTTGTACCCGGCGAGTGATTTGCGGCAGTAGTCGATGATGTCGCGCTCCGTAAGCGCGGGATCCTTGCGTACCACGAAGAGCGCCACCACTTCCCCGGAGTGCTGATCAGGCTGCGCTATCGCAGCCGCTTCGAGAATCCCTGGGCAGCTGCAGACAGCCGCCTCGACCTCGTTGGGATACACATTGAATCCCGACACCAGGATCATGTCCTTTTTGCGATCCTCGATGTACACGAATCCCTGCTCATCCATGTGACCGACGTCGCCGGTGCGCAGCCAGCCCCCCGGCAGCATGACCTTGGCGGTCTCGTCCGGGCGCTTCCAGTAGCCGCGCATCACCTGCGGGCCGCGCACGCAGATCTCGCCGATCTGACCCAACTCGAGGTCCTCGCCCGCATCGTCCTTGATCGCGATCTCGGTCGAGGGGATCGGTAGTCCAATGGAGCCGTTGAAGTCGAGACCCGGAGGGTTGATGGTAGCTCCAGGCGAGGTTTCGGTGAGGCCCCAGGCCTGCGTCAGCACGTGGCCGGTCGCTTCCTTCCAGCGCTCTGCCACGCAGGCCTGCACCGCCATGCCGCCGCCGAGTGCCGCCAAGAGTTGACTGAAGTCGATCCGCTCGAATCCCGGCGCGTGCAGCAGCGCGTTGAACAGTGTGTTGACGCCGGTGATGTAGTTGGGCGGGTACTTGGTCAGGTCTCTGACGAACGCCGGCAGGTCGCGCGGGTTGATGATCAGCAGGTTCTTCCAGCCGAGCCGCGCAAACAGCAGGCAGTTCGCTTGCAGAGCGAATATGTGGTAGAGCGGAATGGCGGTGACCACCAGGCCGCCGTGGCTGAAATCTGCCAGGCGCGTGCCGAGCCACGCTTCCGCCTGCAGCACGTTGGTCGCCACGTTGCCATGCGAGAGCATGGCGCCCTTCGCCACGCCGGTCGTGCCGCCGGTGTACTGCAGGAAGGCGAGATCGTCCGGACCAATTTCCACTGCCGCGAGCGGCAGCTTCTTGCCCTCCGCCACTGCTGCCTTGAACGACACCGCTTGCGGTATGTTCCACGCCGGCACCTGCTTGCGCAGCTGACGCACGACGCAGTTCACGATGACTGATTTGGGGAAGCCGAGGAAATCACCGACCGCGGTCACCAGTACGTGCTTGACAGCGGTGCGCGGCAACACCTTTTCAACGACGTGCGCGAAGTTCTCGAGCGCGAGGATGCCGGTGGCGCCGGAGTCGCTGAGCTGGTGTTCCAGCTCCGGGGCGGTGTACAGCGGGTTGGTGTTGACCACGACCAGGCCGGCACGCAGGGCCCCGAACAGCGCAATCGGGTACTGCAGGGTGTTCGGCAGCATGATGGCGAAGCGGTCGCCCTTGACGAAGCCCGCGTGCTGCAGCCAGGCGGCGAAGGCACGGCTGAGCTCATCGACCTGCCGGTAGGTGAGCTCGGCATCCATCTGCACGTAGGCGACGCGATCGGCGTGCTCGCTGAAGGTCCGTTCCAGCAGCTCCTTCAGCGAGCGCAGCTGACTCGAATCAACCTCCGTTGGCACGCCCGGCGGGTACGACTTCAGCCAGATTTTGTCCATCAGCGCCCCCGTCCTACGGATTCTTCTTCAGCAGCGGTTTGAGGTATGGCCACAGTGTATCGAGAACGGCCGGCTCGCCGGCAGCATTGGGATGCAGGCCATCCTCCTGCATCAGCGCCGGATTGAGCGCCACCTTCTCCAACAGAAAAGGCACGAGCGGCAGATGGTATTGCTGCGCGAGCTCGGGGAACACCCGCGCGAACTGCTCCGTGTAGCGCGGCCCGTAGTTCGGTGGAATGCGGATGCCAACGAGAAGCACCCGTGCCCCGGCAGCCTGGGACAGCTGCACCATGTGGGCGAGGCTGTCGTGCAACCCATTCACCGGCAGGCCCCGCAGCCCATCGTTGGCGCCGAGCTCCAGGATCACGATCTCCGGGCTATGCAGCTGCAGCGCCCGCGGCAGCCGCTCGAGCCCGCCGGTGCTGGTCTCACCGCTGACACTGGCGTTGACAACCTGGTATCCGTACCCTTGGGCATGCAGTCGCTGCGCAAGCAGCGCCACCCAACCCTGCTCTGGCCGGATTCCGTAGGCGGCGCTCAGGCTGTCGCCGAACACAAGGATCGTACGGTCGGAGGCCACCGCGTTCTGGAGCGCGATGCATAACAATCCCATGCCGAGCGCCCAGGCCCCGGCGAGCCGCGGTGATGTCCTCAAGGCTGAAAACCTCTCCAAGCAGGTTAGCAGCCCGGAAGGTTCACTGACCATCGTCGACGATGTCACGCTCGCCATCGCCGCCGGCGAGTCGGTGGCGGTGAGCGGCCCCTCGGGCGCGGGCAAGTCGACGCTGCTCGCACTGCTTGCGGGACTCGATCTGCCGACGAGCGGCCGCGTGCTGCTCGAGGGTGAGGATCTCACCCGGCTCGATGAGGATGGCCGCGCGCGGCTGCGCGCACAGCGTGTCGGCTTTGTGTTCCAGTCCTTTCATCTGATCCCGGCGCTCACGGCACTCGAGAACGTGATGCTGCCGCTCGAGTTGGCGGGTCGCAGCGATGCGCGCCGCACGGCGGCGGAAACGCTCGCGGGTGTAGGGCTCGCCCGGCGCACCGGGCATTACCCACGGCAGCTTTCCGGCGGCGAACAGCAGCGCGTCGCGATCGCGCGTGCCTTCGTCACGCGCCCGGCAGTGCTGTTCGCGGACGAGCCGACCGGCAACCTCGATACCGCGACCGGGGCGCGCGTGGGGGAGCTGCTCTTCGAGCTCAACGCCGAGGCGCACACGACGCTCGTCCTGGTCACGCACGACCGTGAGCTCGCGGCGCGCTGCGCTCGGGTGGTACGCATGGAAGCCGGGCGCGCGCTATGAAGGCGCTGCGCCTGGCGTTACGCACGCTCGGGCGCGAGTGGCGCTCGGGCGAGCTGGGCGTGCTGTTGCTCGCGCTCTCCGTTGCGGTCGCGGCGCTGACCGGGGTCGGCTTTCTCGTGAGCCGCATCAGTGCCGCGGTCGCGCTCCAGGCGAGCTCGGTGCTCGCCGCGGACCTGCGGCTGGGCTCCCCGCAGCCACTCGATGAGGCCTACTTCACCGAAGCCGGGCGGCGCGGCGTGCGCTCGGCGCGCAGCACCAGCCTGCTGTCGGTCGTGTTCAACGGCGATGCGAGTCAGCTCACCAACATCGCGGCGGTGACGGCCGGATATCCGCTGCGCGGCCGGGTGCTCGTGGCTGATGAGCCCTTCGGCAAGGGCCGGCCCGCGGTCGGCGTCCCGGCGCCGGGGGAAGTGTGGCCGGACTCGAAGCTGCTCGCCGCCGTGGGCGGGCAGGTCGGCGGACGGCTCGCAATCGGTGAGGCGGAGTTCCGTGTCAGCCGTGTGCTGATCTCCCGCCCCGATCAGGGAGGCACCTTCGCCGAGCTTGCCCCCAATCTCCTCATGAATGCTGCCGATCTCCCGGCGACGCGTCTCATCCAGCCGGGGAGCCGCGTCAGCTACCGTGGACTCTTCGCGGCCGAACGCGCACGCATCGATGACTTCAAGGGCTGGCTCGCGGCGCACAAGCGTCCCGCCGAGAGAGTCCGCGATATCACCGACGCGAGCCCCCAGGTACGCAACGCCGTCGAGCGTGCCGGCCGCTTCCTGAGTCTCGCGAGCCTCGTGAGCGTGCTGCTGTGCGCGATTGCGGTCGCCATGGCGGCGCGGCGTTACGTCGGCCGTCACCTGGATACGGTCGCGCTGCTGAAGACACTCGGGGCGACGCGCGGCTTCACACTCGCGGTGTCGGTGCTGCAGCTGCTCGCGCTCGCGCTCGTGGCGGCGACGGTCGGAGCCGCACTCGGGTTCGTCGCGCAGGAGTGGCTGCTGCGCACCATCCGCGGACTCCTCAGCGTCACCGAGCTGCCGGCGCCGAGCGCGGTGCCGCTCGCGGTCGGCTTCGTGACCGCGGTCGCGGTGCTGGCCGGCTTTGCCCTGCCACCGTTGCTGCAGCTCTCGCGCGTGCCAGCGCTGCGTGTCCTGCGGCGCGACGTCGGGCCGCCGCCACCGCTGGTGCTGCTCGCCTTCGGGCCGGCACTCGCGGTGGTGCTGCTGCTCATCTACTGGGTCGTGCCCGAGAGGCGCATGTTCCTGTATTTCACCGCAGGGCTCGCCGCCTTCGTATTGGTGCTGACACTTGCCGGTTTGGCTCTCGTCGCGCTTGCCGGACGACTGCGTGGCCGCGTCGGGGTAGCGTGGCGTTTCGGTGTCGCCAACCTGAGCCGGCGCCGCGCCGAGAGCGTCGTGCAGCTGGTAGCCTTCGGCACCGGCATCATGGTGCTGCTGCTGCTCTCGATCCTGCGCACCGATCTGAACAGCGACTGGCAGCGGACCCTGCCGCAGAACCTGCCGAACTATTTCTTCGTCAACATCCCGCCCCAGGCACGCGCGGAGTTCGTGAGCTTCCTCGAGGCGCAGGGAGCGCGTACCACGCGCATGCTGCCGATGATTCGCGGGCGGCTGATCGCGATCAACGGCCGCCCGGTCGAGCAGACCCATAGTCCGCACAGCGAAGACAACTTCGCAACGCGCGAGCAGAACCTCACGTGGTCCGCGGAGCTCGGCGCCGACAACCGTATCATCGCCGGCCGCTGGTGGAGCGCTGACGATGCCGGCCGGCCGCTGGTCTCGCTCGCCAGCGAATTCCAGGAGTCCCTCGGCGTGCAGGTCGGCGATCACCTGACATTCGATATCGCCGGCGAGTCGCGCGAGGTGACGGTCGCCAGCATCCGCAAGGTGAAGTGGGACACTTTCCAGCCAAATTTCTTCATCGTGTTCGCCCCGGGAGTGCTCGACGGCACCGCCGGGACTTACCTGACGAGCGCCTATTTCGCCCCGGGTGCCGCCCGCTCGCTGGCGCAGCTCGCCCACCGCTTCCCGAGCGTGTCGATCTTCGATATCGATGAGCTGCTCGGTGAGGTGCGCGCCGTGCTCGATAAGGCGGCGCTTGCGGTACAGAGCGTGTTTGTGTTCACGCTGCTCGCGGGGCTCACGGTGCTGCTGGCGGCGGTACAGTCGAGCCGTGACGAGCGCCGCTACGAGAGCGCCATGTTGCGCACCCTCGGCGCGAGCCGCAGCACGGTGGTTCAGGGCGTACTCGCGGAGTTCGCCACTCTTGGCGTTCTCTCGGGACTGCTGGCCGCAATCGGCGCCTCGCTGGCGGCGTATTTCCTCACCACGCAGTGGCTCGAGCTGCATTACGTGTTCGAGTTCCTGCCATGGCTCGAGGGAGTGTTGGGCGGGGCACTGCTGGTGGCTGCTGGCGGCTGGCTCGCGACGCGCAGCGTCGTCGCCCAGCCGCCGCTCACGACACTGCGCGCCTGAGCTCAGCGCTGTATGCCGATCGTGATCCAGGAATCCGGCTGCGGCTGGCCACGCCAGTCGAGGCCTTCGAGCGTCAGCTGGTAGTTGCCGGGTCCGAGCGCGGAGCTGTTGAGCGCAATGCGCAGGTGCCCGTTCGAGTCCTTGTCGAGATTGCTGATGACCGCCACGCGCCCCTGGTCGATGCGGTCGATGGTGACGCGGAACACGTGATACGGTGAGCGCGACTCGTCAATCTTGAGATCGGCGAGCTGTGCGCCGCCGCTGCCGCCGATCGTGATCGCCGGTGAGTTGGATGCGCCCGAGCGGCTCGGCAGGAGGCGAATCTCGCGCGTGCTGGTCGCGGGATCGAGTGCCCGTTCGCTGTTCTGTTTTTGCAGCTCGGCGATGCGGTGGCTCTTGCTGCTGTTGCTCGCCGCGACGCCGGCGAGCGCTATCCCGAGCACCACGACGGCGACCGCAAGCACCAGTGTAACCTGCGGCTTCTGCCACACCGGCCGCGAGGTTTCCTGCCAGGGCTCGGGCTTACCGGCCGCCTCGAGAAGCCGCAAACCCGCGTTGACCCGCTCGGGTAACCCGATCTGGTCGAGCATCTCCGCGTGGTCGCGACAGAAGCGCTCGAACTCCGTGGCGGCTTTCAGCGGCAGCCGCCCGGAAAGGTAGCGCTCCACTACCTGGTTGCGGGCAATGAAATCGCGGTCCATCGCCGGTGCTGGCGGCACGGTGTTCGTGGAGGCAGGTGGCGGCACGGGCGGTGCCGCGGGCGCGCTCGAGGCAGCGGCAGAAGGCTGAGCAGCTGGGACAACGGGGATGCGCGCGGGAGCGCTCTTCGGCGCTGGCGCGGGTTGGGGCTGGGCCGGTGCCGCGCCGGATGGCGCTGTCGCCGGTCGCACCTTTTGCGCCGCGGCCGCACGGGCGCTCGCCCAGCTCGCCAGACTCGGTGCATCCAGTTTCGGCGCCGGGGTTTCGGACCTGGGCGTCGCGGCTGTCGGTGTTGGTTTGGGCGGTAAGGACTTGGCAGCGGCTTCACCGTTCGTCTCGGGCGGAGCCGCCGGCGCCGGCGCCGGCGCTGGAGCGGGCCTGCGTGTGGCGCCGGGCCTGGCGCTCGGGCGAGCGACGCCGCTCGCCGCCGCGAGCTTGGTGGCCGCGGCGCTGAGTGAGGCGGTTTTCGCGATCGGCACTCGCGCCGCAGCGCGGGCAGCGGCCGACTCGACGGGGGACTCAGCCGAGGTGGGCTTCAGCGCGGCCGCGGGTACTGGCGCTGCCACTGGCGCCGGCGGCACGACGGGCGGCGGCACGACTGGCGGCGGCGCAGTCAACATCTCATCGACCACTGGATCTTCGAGCTCGAGCTCGAGTGGCGGCTCGGGAGCCTTCTTCGCTTCCTCTGCCGCGTTCACGACCGGCACGGCGCTCGCGGCCTGACCGGGCGCGAGAAACATGTCCGGGTCGACGAAATTCAGCCCGGTCTGCCCGGGGTCTTTGGGCTTGACCGCTTCGGCAGCGGCAGGCGCTGCGCTGGGCACCGCCGGCGCCTCGGCGCGCGCGTTCGGTCGATCCAGTGGCTCTTCCACCGGCAAGTCGGCAAGGGCCTCCAGCGGAGGTCGGGACGCGGCTTCCATAGGTAGACATATCTAAACAACGACGGCCGCTGTACCGCGTCGGGGTGGCTCACACATCCCGCGCGCGTCTTTGGTGTTCGTGACGTGGTTCACAATTGCCTCGCACCGCACGCGACACGCGAACTGCATCACGCCACGCCGGGGTCCCCGCAAAATTACGCTTCTTGCCGCGCGGCGAGCGATCGCCTATCGGGCCGAGCGTGATTTTGCGGGATGGACTAGCGCGAACCGCTGAGGAAGTACTCGACCTTGTCCCGATAGGTACGCGAGAGCTTGAGCTCGTGACCGCCCTCGAGAGTCAGGAAGTACTCGCCGTTCATGTGCGCGCGCAGGCTTCTGACCAGGCGCAGGTTGACGATGGTCGAGCGATGCACGCGCTGAAACAGCTTCGGATCGAGGATCTCCTCGAGCTCCTTCATGGTGCCGCGCAGGATGTGCGTGTCGCCGCCGGCGTGGATGCACATGTAATCCCCGGCGGCGTCGACCCACTGGATCGAGGCCACCGGCACGCGCACGGTCTCGCGGCCCTGGCGGATGGGCAGGACCTCCGGGTGACGTCCGCCGATCGCCTTTGGGCCGTGGACGAGCACCTCATCGAGGGCGAGCTCGCCGCAGCCGGTGATCTCGGCAATGATCTGCAGCAGCCGGTCGCGCTGGTCGGCGGCACTCTTGGCACGCACGTGCTCGCGCACGCGCGTGAGCGCGGTCGCGAAACGCACCTCGTCGATGGGCTTGAGCAGGTAGTCGATGGCGCGCGCCTCGAAGGCCTGGATGGCGTACTGATCGTAGGCGGTGACGAACACCACCACCGGCATGCACTCCTGGGGCAGGTGTGCGAGCACCTCGAATCCCGACATGCCGGGCATCTGGATGTCGAGGAACATCAGGTCCGGCTTGTACTGCTGGACGGCGGCGAGCGCCTCGCGGCCGTTGGCGCACTGGGCGACGATCTCGAAGTCTGACTGATCGCGCAGCCGGATCTCGACCCCGCGCCGCGACAGCACCTCGTCATCGACGATGAGCGTGCGGATCCTCATGTGCCCACCCCGAGCGAGATACGCGCGGCCGAGACGCGTGCCGCCGGGAGTTCCGTGCCCGCTGCGCCGATCTCGAGCGGCAGCGCCATCTCGACCCGCAGCCCCGGGTGAGTGTTGAGGACTGCGAAGCGGTAGTTGCCGCCGTACAGGACCGCGAGGCGCTCGCGGGTGTTGCGCAGCCCCACTCCGCGGCGCTCGCCGGCTGGCATGCCCTCGCGCAACCCCGGGCCGTCGTCGATCACCGAGAGCTCGAGCAGGCCCTCGCGGGCGCGGCCCTCGATACGTACGCTGCCGCCCTCTTCGCGCGCGGACACTGCGTACTTCAGCGAGTTCTCGAGCAACGGCTGCAGCAGCAGGCTCGGCACCAGGGCATCGAGCGCCCCCTCCTCGATGGCGTACTCGAGGTGCAACCGCTCACCGAACCGCAGCCTCTCGGTACCGAGATACAGATCGAGCGCCTCGATCTCCTGACGCAGGGTGACTTTCTTCATCGGGTCCTGGTCGAGCGTATAGCGCAGAAACTCTGACAGGCGCGTGACCGCGTGGTTCGCCTTCTTGTTCTGGTTGTCGAGGATGAGCGTCGAGATGGCATTGAGGGTGTTGAACAGAAAATGCGGGTTCAGCTGGTAACGCAGCATCTTCAGCTGCGCCTCCTGGGCGAGTGCCACGGCCTTGAGCATCGCCTCCTCCTGCTTGCGCTGCGATTCGAAGGACTTGATGCCGAAGTACAGCAGACTCCAGCACAGCAGCAGGTACGTCGAGGATAGCGCGCCGCCGAACAGCTCGAACAGCGTCTGCGCATGCCAGGTGGGGTCGACGAACTGCCGGTACGAAAGGTTGATGACGACGCGCAGTGCGAGACCCGTGATGTAGCAGGTGACGAGCACGCCGAGGATCAGGGTGCGCGGCGGCCGGCCCCACAGCCGTCGGTAGATGTAGCGCATGGGGACCGACAGGAGAAAGCCGGCGGTAGCCGACACCGCAATCATGCGCGCGTAGCTGGAGGAGCTCTCGTAGAGCAGCGCGCCGAAGTACTGCGAGATGCCGTACGCCGCCCAGCCGGCGGCGTGCAGGCTCCAGAACAGCACGTTGCGATTCGAGCGGATCTGTTCGAGCGTTGGCATCTTCATGGCTGCGGACGGGCGCCTCGACTGCGAGGCGCAAACAACCCCATCGAAGCTTAGGCCATCCGGGCCGCAGGTGTTGCCCCCCGGCGCGCGGTCGGCTCGCTTCGTCGCACGGTTGTCCGGGCGAAAACGCTGCCGGCCCGGGTCGATGGGCCGGTGGGCTCTCCGGGAGCGGCCTCAGGTCGGCCGCAGAACGGGCGAAAGGCCGGTGGGATCGGGGGAGCTCGCGAGGGATTCGAGCGTTTGCGGCGGGGCGAGCGCTGCGCCCTGCGCGAAGTCGCAGCCGATCGCGGTGAGCCACTGCAGCGCCGCCTGGGAGTCGACCTTCTTGGCGGCGCAGTGGACGCCGAGCACCTTGGCGGCCTGCACGGTGGCGACCACCACGGCCTGGCAGAGTTTGTCCTTGAGCGCCGAGGAGGTGAGCTTGCTGTCGATCTTGACGAGCCGCACCGCCTTCGAGCGCAGCAGCGCCAGCACCTGCGAATCGAACGAGAAGTCGTCGATCACGATCCAGGCACCGACCTTCTCGCATTGGGTGATGAAGCGCTCGACCTGCGCGCGACGCTGTGTGCACAGCGGTTCCGCGATCTCGAAGCCGAAGGTATCGCCGGCGATGCCGTGTGAATGGAGCGCGGCGGCGAGCTTCTGCGCGAAGCGCTCATCCTCGAGCGTCGTGATGGAAAGATTCAGGGTGAAGCCGGTGGGCTGCGAGTTCCAGGCGGAGCGATGCGCGGCGAGCCAGCCCATCAGGCGCTGCAGCACGAGAGTGTCCTGAGCCGCTGGATCGCGAAGGCTGCCTGCAACCCGAGCCTGCACCTGAAACCGTCGCGTTTGTCCGCCTGCGCGCAGCTTGCCGAAGGGCAACACTTCCATGTGCACGTTCGCCTCGGCCGCGGCGCTTGAGCTCGCCGCAGGTGCCGCAGCGGGGCCGGACGGGGCGGCGAGCGGCGCGGCAGGAGGGGAATGCGGCCGGTGGGCGACCTTCGGGATCGCCGGTGGGGGCTCGGGCTTCGGCACCCGGGCCGGCGTCGGCGCCCGGGCCGGCGCCTGGGACCTTGGCGCAGGCGCGCGAGCCGCCGGAGCGGGGGTCGCAGCCGCGGCCGCGACCCGCGTCACCGGCTTCGGGGCCGGTGCCTGCGGGGGCTCATCCAGCACCTCGAGGCTGAGCATGTCGGCCTCCGCGCTCTCGGTGGGCGGCGGAAGCCTGACGGAGGGCGCCGGGCGGGCGACGGGAATGTCGCGCAGGGGCGGCAGCGGCTTCCCCGGCTTCTCCACCTCCCCGAGGTCGAATTCCAGTATCTGATCCACTTGCTCGGCGGACATGAGCGGCGCGGCGGGCACCGCCGCAAGGGCCGCTTCGACATCGGGTGCGTCCGGCATGTCGGACGGTGGCTCGTCCGCCGGCGAAGAACGCGCGCTCGCCGGCGCGGCGGCATCGCCCGGGGACCGTGCCGCGGCGGTTGGTTTCAACAGCACCGCGAGACGCATCATGACGGCCCGCACGGGCGCCGCCGACATGCGCTCGAGCGTGTCTTCGCCGATCGATTTCGCATCGGCGAGGATCATGGCGATCCCGAGGAGGTCGGCCGTCGGGGAGCGCACGGGCAGGAACAGCGCGAGGCGGCCATCCTCGGTTCCCATCTCGTGGATGGTGAGTGAGGTGTCGGTGGCGAGCACCTCGAGCGCTTCGGCGACGAGCACGTGCTCATCGGGTCCGAGCGCCCCCTCGCTCAGCCACAGCACGTTCGCTTCGTGATCGCAGAGAGAAACCGAGTGCAGGCGCCGATTCGCGAGCACCTCGCGCAGTTGCTGCCCGAGGGATTCAACCGTCACCGGGCCCGACTCGACGGGGGGCGGCGCCGGTGCAGCCGGCACCGGCTTCAGAGCAGGCGGGCGGGCCGCCGAGGCTTTGTTTCGCAGCAAGAGAATCCCCCGACCCGGAACGCTTATGAGCGCGGGCGAGCCCATCGCTCACCACCGGATGTCAGGTTGGCAGTGACCGGCCGACGGCGCCGTGATTTCCCTCGCGTTCCCTTCGCAAAAGACGACAGTGATTAGTCGCCATTTGTCATATGTCTAGGGATCGCGACCGCCTCGCAGGAAGTCAGCCTTGCCGAGCTCCACGCCGTTGTGTCGCAGGATGTCGTAGGCCGTAACGACATGGAAGAACACGTTGGGAATCGCCCAGCGCTGCAGGAACTCGAGTCCCTTGAACTCGAGGGTGCGCTCACCGGTCGGCACTTTGATGTCGCGAGTCTCCGCTCCCTCGAGCGCGCTCGCGGGGATGCTCCTGAGGTAGTCGATGGCGCGCGCGAGGCGCGCGCGCAGCTGCTCGATCGTAGTCTCGGTGTCCTCGAAGCGCGGCGGGTCCTGGGCGGCGAGTCGTGCAACGGAGTTCTTGGCGATGTCGCTCGCGATCTGCACCTGACGCGTGAGGGGCAGCATGTCGGGCGCGAGACGCGCCGCGAGCAGCACCGCGGGGTCGAACTTGCGCTGCGCAGCACTGGCGGCAGCTTTTTCGAGAACCCACGACAGGTTGCCGAGGGCGTTCGCGAACACGTCTACCGACATCGCATGCATCGAGAATTTCATCGTTCTTCCCTTTGAGGCCGTTACCGGTTGGGGAGCGCAGTGTACCGCAGACTGGCGCAGGCGCCTCCCGGGTGAAACAATGTTCGCGTCATCCGGGGGTATTGAGGCCGCCATGAATCTGATCTGGACGCCGGCGCAGCTCGCCATGCTCGCGAAGGTGGTGGATCTCAATGGTTTCTCCGCCGCGGCACGCGCGCTCGGTGTACCGAAGGCGGCAGTGAGCCGTGCGGTTGCGGATCTCGAGAAGACCCTCGGGGTGCGCGTTCTCGAGCGCACGACGCGGCGCATCGCATTGACCGCAGCGGGACGGCTCCTCTACCCGCACGCCCGGCGCGTCGGGGAGGAATCCGACGCCGCGCGCAGCGCGATCGCGAGACTTCACTCCCCTGACGGCCGGGCACTGCGCGTGGTCGCCGATCCGACCTACGGACGCGTACTGCTCGCGCCGCTCGTGCCGCGTTTTCTCGAGGCGTTCGCGCAGGTGCCGCTCGAAGTCACACTCGATGCCCAACAGCTCGCGCAGGGGACCTGGGACGTGGCGATCCGCACCCATCCACCGGCCGATGACACGATCGTACGGCGCTTGCTCGGTGCACCGCCGGCGCTCCTGTGCGCGACCCCCCAGTACCTGCAGCAGCGCGGCACCCCGGAGCGTCCCGATGACCTGCGGGCACATGATCTGCTGACCCCGGAAGGCTCCGAGCACCGCGAATTCCGGCTGCATCTCTCGCGCAACGCGCAGCGTGCCGAGGTACCCCTTTCGCCAAAGCTCGCGGTGGACGATCCGGCGGTATTGCACGCGGCCGCGGCCGCCGGGCTCGGCATCGGGCTGCTGCCGGAGTTCCTGTGCCGGCAGGGCCTGGCCACTTCGCGCCTCAGGGCCGTGCTCCCAGAGTGGACCGTCCCCGCGGCGGCGGCACTCTATGCGCTCTTTCCGCTGTCGCTCGAATCCGACCCGAGGGTCCAGCAGTTCGTCGACTTCCTCGCAGCCAACATCGTACCGGCCCTCGCCGTGCCGGTCGCCGGACGGGCGGCCGCGGTGCCTGCACACGAGGCGGCGGCGGCTGCCGCGCACTGAGGAGTCCGATCATGTACCGTGCGCCCGTGCGTGACGTGCGTTTCGTGCTCGAGGACCTGCTCGACGCGGAGCGCCTCGCCGCCTCGGTCGAACTTGCCGATTATTCCAACGAGCTCGCACGGTCGGTGCTCGAGGAAGCGGCGCGCTTTGCGGAGAACGTGCTCGAGCCGCTCAATCGCTCCGGCGACCTGCAGGGAGCACTGTGGACCGAGAACGGCGTGGTTGCGGCCCCGGGTTTCCGCGACGCCTACCGGCAGTTTGTCGCGGGCGGCTGGCCGGCGCTCGGTGCGCTCCCGGAGTTCGGCGGTCAGCGCTCAGCAAGGGTACTGAACACCGCCGTGGGCGAGTTCTGGGCATCGGCAAATCTCGCCTTCAAGCTCTGTCCCATGCTCACACATGGTGCCGCCCATGCGCTCGAGCTGTGCGGCTCGCCCCTGCAGAAGCAGACCTTCCTGCCCCACATGGCGCGCGGCGATTGGACCGGCACCATGGTGCTCACCGAGTCGCAGGCGGGCTCGGATCTCGGCCAGGTACGCACGCGCGCGGTGCCGCACGGCGATCACTACCGTCTCTTCGGGCAGAAGATCTTCATCACCTGGGGCGATCACGATCTCACCGACAACACCATCCACATGGTGCTCGGGCGTATCGAGGGCGCCCCCGCGGGGGTGAGGGGCATCTCGCTGTTCATCGTGCCGAAGGTGCTGGTGAACGCCGACGGCTCGCTCGGCCAGCGCAACGACGTGCGCTGCCTCTCGATCGAGTACAAGCTCGGCATCCACGCGAGCCCGACCTGCGTGCTCGCCTTCGGCGAGAAGGACGGCGCCGTCGCGTATCTCGTCGGCGAGCCGGGCCGCGGCCTCGAATACATGTTCATCATGATGAACAGCGCCCGACTCTCGGTGGGGAGCGAGGGGTATGCGGTCGGCGAGCGTGCTTTTCAGCGTGCGCTCGAGTGGGCGCGCACGCGCGTGCAGGGCAAGCCGCCCGTGGCGGCCTCCACAGGTCCGCTACCGATCATTCATCATCCGGACGTCAAGCGCATGTTGCTGATGATGAAGGCGCAGACCGAGGCCTCGCGCGCGCTGACGCTCTACGGCGCCTTTCAGTTCGATCTGGCCGAATACGGCGAGGACCCCGACGCGCGCGGTGCGGCGCGTGCACGCGGCGAGCTCCTCACACCGATCATCAAGGGCTGGTGCACCGAGATCGGTAACGAGGTCGCCGCCATCGGCGTGCAGGTGCACGGCGGCATGGGCTTCATCGAGGAGACGGGCGCCGCGCAGTACATGCGCGACGTGCGCATCACGACCATCTACGAGGGCACCACCGGCATCCAGTCGAACGACCTGATCGGCCGCAAGCTCGGGCGCGATCGGGGTGCCGCGATGAGCGCGCTGCTCGCCGACATGGAGCGCGAGCTCGGCGCACTCGGCGGCGGTGATACGACGCTCGAGGGGATCCGCAAGGCGGCGCTCGAAGCCGTGAGCCTCCTCGGCCGCGCCACGCGCGCGCAGCTCGAGGTGCTCGCAACGCAACCCGAACGCGCCATGGCGGTGTCGGTGCCGTATCTCAAGCTGTGCGGCTATGTGACCGCGGGCTGGCTGCTCGCGAAGTCGGCAGCCATCGCGCGCGAGCGGGCCGGCGCGGGCGAGGAGTGCGACTTCCATCGCGCCAAGGTACACACCGCCGCGTTCTACGCCGCGCAGGTGTTGCCGAACGCCGCCGCGCTGGCGCGCGTGGTCGAGGCGGGCGGCGCCAGCGTCATCGGGACCGACGCCGCGCTGTTGTAACACCGCCGCCACGCAAGACACGCGGCGTGCCTGCGTGCCAATATCAGGCTCTTCCCTGACGGGGACGCGCTGCCATGCCCGACACGCCGCTGCGCTTCGATCACCTCGCTCTTCCGGTATACGACGTCGCCCGGACCTATCATTTCTACACGGAGGTGTTGCAACTGCCGCTGGTCGACGCCCTGTCCGGGGATGACTGGGGAGGCAAGCCCTGGCTCATGATGTTTTTCGGGACCGCCAGCGGCCAGCTGCTCGCGCTGTGTGCGCTCCAGGGAGCCCGGCCACCGGGACCGGATGGGCTGCCGAGCGAGGTCCGCCACTTCGCATTCTCGGTCGCATCGAGCACCGTGCAGGAGCAGTGGAAGGCGCGCCTGCGCCATCACGGCATCGCCTTCAGCGAAGAGGACCACGGCAGGCAGCATTCGCTCTATTTCTCCGACCCGAACGGCATCGTGCTCGAGATCACCACTCCGGCGAGTGCGCCGCAGCTGCAGCCTGATGCGCACGCCGCACAGCGGGTGCAGCGGTGGATCGCCGCACTGGGCGGTGGCGGTGCGATAGCACAGAAATGAACCGCCGCCGGTTCCTGCGCATCGCAGCCACTCTCCTCGGCACCACTGCCATGTCACCGCGCCTCGCCACTGCAGCCTCGACTCTGATCGTGCGCCGCATTCCCTCGAGCGGCGAGGAGATTCCCGTCATCGGACTCGGCACTTCCGGGCCCTTCGAGGTCGGCGATTCGCGTACCGAGCGCGCGCCGCTCGCTGAGGTACTGGAAGCTTTCTTCGCTGCGGGCGCGCGCCTCATCGACACCTCGCCCATGTACTCGAGCGCCGAGCGCGTGCTCGGGGAGCTGCTGACCGAGCCCATGCGCCAGCACGCGTTTCTCGCCACGAAGGTGTGGACGCGGGGCGAGCGTGCCGGCATCGAGCAGATGACGCACTCCGCGCAGCTGCTCAGGCGCGAGCGCCTCGACCTCATCCAGGTGCACAACCTGCTCGATCTCGACACGCAGCTGAAAACGCTCTTCTCCTGGAAGGCAGCCGGCCGTGTCCGCTATGTCGGCGTCACCCATTACACCGTCAGCGCGCACGCCGAGCTCGCGCGCGCGCTCGAGCGCAACCGCCTCGATTTCGTGCAGCTGAACTACTCCCCGGTGACGCGCGCGGCGGAGCAACGCCTGCTGCCGCTCGCCGCCGAGCGCGGCGTGGCGGTGCTGGTGAACCGGCCGTTCGAGGATGGAGTGCTGTTCGGGGCTGTGCGGGGCAAGCCGCTGCCCGCGTGGGCCGCCGACATCGACGCCGCGAGCTGGGGGCAGCTGGCGCTGAAATTCATCGCCTCACACCCGGCGGTCACCTGCATCATCCCCGCGACCGGCAAGCTGACACACCTGGAAGACAATCTCGCGGGTGGCCGCGGTCGGCTGCCGGACGCGCGCCAGCGCGAGGCGATCGCCCAGGCTTTTGCCTGACGTATCCCGACGCCGCCGCCAGGGCGCGCGCGGCGTTTGTAACCGTCAGCGGCCTTTGCGGCTGCGAGCCACCGCTCGGTGAGGTGCCACGGCACGCTGCGGCGCGCGCAGCCGCAGATGGGGTGGCTCGTTGAGGTTTTCGAGGAAAAGTCGTCGCTCCTTCGGGCTGAGCGCCGCCCAATCAATCTTCTCGGCGAGGGTGCGGCGCAGCTCACCGTCGCTCACCTCGGCCGAGGCGCGGGCGGCGTTAGCCCAGCGCGACGGGAGTCGCCGCGTGTGGCCGGCCCGCAGCAGATCCACCACCGCGGCAGCAACCACCGGACTGCGCGTCAGATCGCTATGCGCCGCGCGCGCATAGGCGCTGCGCACGCCGGGCAACACTGCGCTCAGGAGCGGGACGGTGCCATCGCCGCCGCGCGTGAAGGTATAGAGGAATTGATCGCTGCGGCGCCGCACCGCGGTGACGGTCTCGGCGCCGACACCGGCGATGATCGCGAAGCGCTCATCGGGTGGCGCGAGCCGGTGTTGCGTGGCGCGCGCGGCTTCGAGCAGCTGCGCCTGCGGGCGTGGCCCGGCCGCGGGCCAGCTGCGCGGATCGAAGAGGTCGCCGCCGGCGACGCGGCAGGAGCCCCACGGCAGCAGGTCGTAGAGACTCGGGAAGGTGTTGAACACCTCGGCCGCCAGGGATTCCGCCGAAGTCTCCTGCGCGAGGAGCGCCACCTTGCGTACTACGGAATAGGTGCCGCGCAGTGCCTGCACGGCAGCGAAGGAGCCGCAGTTGGGAGTGCCGAGCAGCACCACGCGCCCGATGTGGCCCATGTCCTCGTGCGCGAGCGCGGCGCGGCTCACGAGTCCGCCCATGCTGTGCGCTACGAGCGCGACGCGCGCGGGCCGCAGTGCGCGCAGGCGTTCGGCGAGCGCGCGGCCCGACTCCACGATCGACAGCCGCCAGTCGTAGTCGTGGAACTCGACGGCGAAGCCCGCCGCGCGCAGATGGAGCTTCAGGCGCAGGTAGGAGAACAGCACGACACCGAGCGGCACGATCGGTGCACTGGCCGGCACGCGCAGGGCCGCGAGTCTGCCATGCTGGATGTCGAGCGGATCGAGCCACACGATGTCATTCGGCAGCGGCGCCGCGCGTGCCAGCCCCAGTTGTGAGCCCATGATCCCCGGCACGATGAGCACACGCGGTACGCTCTCACTGACGCGCACCGTGCCTGCGCGCCGCGCGAGTGCGCTGAGCGAGCGGTACTCGGCGGGTCCGAAGTAGTCACTCAGCTCACGCCGCCGCACACCACTCGCCAGCCACTCCTCGATCTGTGCGTCACCCGACGCAAAGCGATCGTAGGGCGTCACGCGATCGAGCAGTGAATTGTCGCGCGGCACGCGCAGTGCAGGAATCAGCTGTCGCCGGGGGCGCGCACGCGCGCCGTTACCGTGAGGCTCCCGCCACCCTCGAGCAGCAGCACGAGCGGCACCTCATCGCCGGTCGCGAGGGGACGCTTGAGCATGTGCAACATGATGTGCAGACCCTCCGGTGCGAAGCGCACCGTCTCGCCGGCGCCGATGCGCAGCGGCTCGTGCGCACGCATCGTCGACTGACCGTTGACGAGCGTTGACTCGTGGATCATCGCCGCTCCGGCGAGCGGTGAGCTTACGCCCGTCACCACCACGGGCTGTGTGCCGCCGTTGTGCAATGTGAGATAAGCGGCGGCCACATCGACACCGGGTGTCACCCGCACCCAGGCGTCCTGCGCGCTGAGTGCCGGTGGCGCGGCTGCGCTGGTGAAGGCCGGTATCAGAGTCGCAAGAAGCACGAGCCAGGCGGCAGGCAGCGCGGAAACTCTCAACGGTCGCCTCCTCCGTGGCCGCGTCAGGCGGTGAGGTCCGCGGCGATTATGCCAGCTCAGGCACACCGCGCGTCGATCCAGTCGAGTGCGGCGCGCCACAGCGAGTCGCGGTGAGCCTCGGCGAAGAAGCCATGATGGCCGATGGCGCGCATCCCGACCGCGGCGGGTACGGTCCAGCGCCGCTCGATGGGCGCGTTGGCATAGGACTCGAGCAGCGCTTCAACCGCGGCGGGTGTCGCGATGGGGTCGTCGCGAAAGCCCCACGAGAGCAGAGGCGTGCGCACTGCGGCGAACTCGGCATCGCTCATGTCGGCATCGAGCGCCGAGCCGAAGCGGGCCGGGCTGAGACACCACGCCCGCCACTGCAGAAACACCCCGCGCGGCAACGACTCCCCGCTCCACACTACTCCGCGTGGCACATAACCGTGGCGTCGCAGCATGAGCGGCCCATAGAGCTTCCAGAAGGCGAGGGCCTGGTAGCGGAACGGTGCGCGCTGGCGGCGCCAATAGCCGGTCGAGGTGGCGATCATCACGTGGGCGCGGGCGCGCGCCTCGTTCGGCATGCAGCCGACCAGCTGCCCGCCGACGCTGTGGCCGAGCGTGACGAGCGGCAGCTGCGGATAGCGCAGCGCGAGCGCTGCGAGCGCCGCGGGCATATCGAGCCGGCCCCAGTCGCTCATGCGCGCACTCTCCGCCGCGAGCGGCACGCGTGCCGACACCCCGATGCCGCGATAGTCGTAAACCAACGCGTGATAGCCGCGCAGCGCGCAGTAGGCGGCGAACTTGAGGTAGAACTCGCGCTTGAATCCGGTCGCGCCGTTGAGGCAGAGAGCGCCGCGCGCGGAGGCGGCCTCGAGCAGCAAGCCGCCGAGCGCCCGCCCATCGCTCGCCGTGAGCGTGATGGGCTGTGGCGCGGGCGGCGCGCTCACGGCGCGTGCTGCGCGACCAGCTCGCAGAGTGCGTCGATCGCCGTGCGCCGCGGGGTGGTCTTGCGCCACACCGCGCCGATGTGTCGCGCAGGTGCCGGTCGCACGAACGGCCGCAACGCCACGCCGTGCCCGCTGCGGTAGGCGCCGCGGCTGGCGAGCTCCGGGAGGAGCGTGACGCCCGCCCCCGCCGCCACCATCTGCCGCAGCGTCTCGAGGCTCGTGGCACGGAAGTCCTGCGAGTCGCGCACGCCGACACGGCTGCAGACCTCGAGCGCCTGGTCGCGCAGGCAATGACCTTCTTCGAGCAGCAGCAGCGTCTCATCCTTGAGATCCGCGACGCGCACCCGCTCGAGCGCGGCGAGGCGGTGGCGCTCGGGCAGAGCGAGCAGGAAGTCCTCGCGGTACAGCTCGCGCGACTCGAGCCCTTCGAGCTCCACCGGGAGCGCGAGGATGCCGACATCGAGCTCCCCGGCGTGCAGCTTCTGCAGCATCGGCGCGGTCTGGTACTCGTACAGGTGCAGCTGCAGGCGCGGCAGCGCCTTGCGGATCAGTGGCGCCACGCGCGGCAGGAGGTAGGGACCGATGGTCGGCAACAGCGCGAGGCGCAGCCGGCCGCCGAGCGGATCCTGGTGGCTGCGCGCGAGCTGCACCACCTCATCGCTCGCCTCGAGCATGCGCCGCGCGCGGGCCACGATCTCCTCGCCCACCGCAGTGAGAGACACGGCGTTCGGCGCCCGCTCGATGAGCTGCACGCCGAGCGCCTGCTCGAGCTTCTTCAGCTGTGCGGAGAGGGTCGGCTGGCTGACGAAGCAGCGCGCCGCGGCGCGCCCGAAGTGCCGCTGGTCGGCAACCGCCACGAGGTAGCGCAGGTCCTTGAGCTTCAGCTCCATAGGCCAGGTAGATATATGGCGTCTATCGAATTCATTAAATCAATCGATTGGAATGATAGCAGATGCGCCCCCATCATGCCGGGTAGCCAGGGCGCTCCGTGCGCCGACTGTCAGTCAAAGGAGCACATTCGCATGTCAGGTATCGGCCGTCATTTCCCCGAATTTGCGCTCACCGGTGTCGTGTCGAACGACGCCAACAGCGCCTTTCAGACCTTCACGCACGACAGCTTCCCCGGCAAGTGGCAGGTCGTGTTCTTCTGGCCGAAGGATTTCACCTTCGTCTGCCCCACCGAGATCGCGGCCTTCGGCAAGCTCGACAAGGAGTTTCGTGCCCGCGATGCGCAGCTGCTCGGTGTCAGCACCGACAGCGAGTACGTGCACCTCGCCTGGCGCCGCGAGAAAGAGGAGCTGCGCGCGCTCCCCTTCCCGATGCTGTCGGACATCAAGCGCGAGCTCACCGGCGCGCTCGGGGTTCTCGATCCCGACGCGGGCGTCGCGCAGCGTGCCACCTTCATCGTCGACCCGCAGGGTGTGATCCGCTTTGTCTATGTCACCGACCTCAACGTCGGCCGCAGCCCCGAGGAAGTGCTGCGGGTGCTCGACGCGCTGCAGACCGATGAGCTCTGCCCGTGCAACTGGCAGAAGGGCGAAGAGACCCTGAAGGCGGCCTGAGATGAACACCCTCGAGAGCATTCGCGAGGCGCTGCCGGGCTATGCGCGCGACTTGCAGCTGAATCTCGGCTCCGTTCTGACCCCTGCTGGCGCGCCGGGCCTGAGCGAGCGGCAGATCTGGGCCGTCGCGCTCGCCGCCGCTGTCGCCTCGCGTAACGCAGACTTCAGCCGGCGGCTGCAGGCGCTCGCGGCGCAGCACCTGGATGCCGCACACGTGAACGCGGCACACGCCGCGGCGGCCATCATGGCGATGAACAACGTCTATTACCGCTTCCTGCACCTCGTGGAGGATGAGGAATACGCAAAGCTGCCGGCGCGGTTGCGCATGAACGTCATCGGCAGCCCGGGCATCGCCAAGGCGGACTTCGAGCTGCTCGCGCTCGCGGTGTCGGCGATCAATGGCTGCGGCAGCTGCGTGGCCTCGCACGCGCGACAGCTGCGGCAACATGGGCTCGAGCGCGAGGCGGTGCAGAGCGTCGTGCGTATCGCCGCCACCGTGCACGCGGTGGCACGGGTGCTGGAGAGCTCAGGCGGCGAGCAGCTCGCCCAAGCTGCCGCGTGAAGCTTCGCCGGGGCCGCGGCGTGCCGCGGCTCCCGGCAGCGACGTGCGCATCGACATCGCTCCAGGTTGACGCTCCACGGCGCTCAACACGGCGGGGTATAGTCACGCAGCGGGAATCTCCGAACCGCGTTGGCGTGACCATGGACGATGTCACCGATGTCAAGACGGCTCTCGCGTTGCTCGCGCGGCACCTGGCCGCGCGGCGTGCCGTGATCCTGCACAACTGGCAACGCTCGGTCGAAGCCGACCCCGAGCTCACGACCTCCTCGAACCTGTCGCGCGCGCAGTTCAACGACCACATCCCGCAAGTACTCGCGGCGTTCGAGCGGCGGCTCGAGGCACGTCATCCGCTCGAGAAGGAGGTGGCCTTCGAGGACCAGCGCAACAGCGCCGCCGAGCACGGCGTGCATCGCTGGCAGCAGGGTTATCACCAGCGCGAGACCATCCGCGAATGGGGGCACCTGCAGTACTGGGTGCTCGATGAGCTCGAGAGCTACGGGCTCCTCCACCCCGCGCTGCAGGCCACCGTGATGCCGATCGCTCGCAGCGCCCTGGTGAGGTTATGCAGCGAGGGCGTGTGCGAGAGCGCCGGGAGTTACGAGCGGCTGCAGCGCTCCGAGGCCGCCAGCCGCGTGCGTGAGCTCGAATGGGCGCTGCTGCAGCTGCAGCAGCTCGAGCGGCAGCGGGCCGAGAGCTGGCGTGAGGTGGCGCACGATCTGCGCGGTACCGTGGGCGTGGTGGCCAACGCTTCGAGCGCGCTGCTGCACCAGGCGGCGGATGCCCGCCAGCGCGCGAGCGCCTCGAGGATGCTGCAGCGCTCGGTCGAAGCGCTGCGCACGTTGCTGACCGACATGATCGATCTGGCACGGCTCGAGGCCGGGCAGGAGCAGCTGCGCCTCGCGCACTTCGATGCTGCGGCGCTCCTGCGCGGGTACTGCGACACGGTCAGACCGCTGGCAGAGCAGCGCGGCTTGTTTCTGCGCGCCGAGGGCCCCGAGTCGCTGCCGGTCGAAGGCGATGCCGCCAAGGTGCAGCGCATTGCACAAAATCTCGTGCTCAACGCCCTGAAGGCGACGCAGCGCGGCGGCCTGCGCCTGGTGTGGGCCGAGCGCAACGCCTCCGGTACCGAGCAATGGCTGTTGTGCGTGCAGGATACCGGGCCGGGATTTGAGCCCGCCTCCGCGGCCGCGCCTCTCGCGGATGCCGTGCTCGAGGCGACCGCCGAGTCCCAGCAGGCGGACTCCGGTGTCGATCCGGCACCGACACTCGCGTCGCAGTCCGATCCTGACGCTCCGCGCGAGAGCGCTGGCGAGGGCATCGGCCTCTCGATCGTCAAACGGCTGTGCGAGCTGCTCGATGCGAGCCTCGAGATGGAGACGGCTCCGGGCGCCGGCACGACGTTCCGCGTGGTCTTTCCACGCCGTTACCTGAGGCGGCCGAGCCGGGAATAGCTGCGATCGCGCGTGTCAGCTGCGCGGTCAATTGAGGGGGAACTGTCATGAGGCGACCGATCCTCGCCTTCGCCGCGGGACTGGTGCTCTGGATAGTGGTCATATCGGTGTTGAACCGCGGCCTGCGGCTCCTGGTCATGGGCTACGCGGCAGCCGAGCCCACATTCAGCTTCACGCTCGGCATGCTGGCGCTGCGTCTCGCGATCGCGGCACTCGCCTCGCTCATCGCCGGCGCGGTCGCGGCATCGATTGCGCCCTCGAGTGCGCTCGTGCCGTTGCTGGTCGGAGCGGCGCTGCTGGCGGCCTTCATTCCGGTTCACGTGCGTCTCTTCAGCCTCTTTCCCCTCTGGTATCACCTCGTCTTTCTCGTGATGCTCATTCCGCTCGTGATGCTGGGAGGGTGGCTCGCGCGTCCCCGCGCCGTCGGCGGAGCGCCGATACCGAGGCCGTGATCGCGCCCGTCAATCGCGGAAGTTCGTGAACTGCAGTGGCACCTCGAGCTTCGCTCCCCGCAACAGCACGATCGCCGCCTGCAGGTCATCGCGCTGCTTGCCGCTGAGGCGCACCTTGTCCCCCTGCATGCTCGCCTGCACCTTGAGCTTCGAGTCCTTCACCAGCCGTGTGATCTTGCGGCCGGTCTCGGCATCGATACCGTGGCGCAGTACCACTTCCTGCTGCGCGGTGGCGAGCGTGGTGCGGGGCTCCTTGATGTCGAGACACGCGAGATCGATGCCGCGCTTGGAGAGCCGCAGCTTCACGATCTCGAGCATCTGCCGCAGCTGAAAGTCCACCTGCGCGTGCAGCGTGACGGTGAACTCCTTCAGCTCGAAACGCGCGCCGGTGTCTTTGAAGTCGAAGCGCTGCGCGAGCTCGCGGTTCGCCTGGTCGATGGCGTTGGCGACCTCGTGGGCATTGAGCTCGGAGACGGCGTCGAAGGAGGGCATGCGGTACCTCAGCCGCGCGTGCGTCGCTTCTTCTTCGTCCGCGGCGCGCGCCGCGAACGCGAGGGAGCGGCTGCAAGGGCGCGGCGGTGGCTACGCGCAAGCTCGATGAAGCGTGGCGTCGGACCGATGTCTTCGTAGACCGGATCGCCGTGCTCATCCGTGGAGATCACGCGCTGACCCGCCACGTAGGGCATCGCCGCGGCGAGCTCCTTGAGCGCCACGGTGAGCAGCTCACTGATCAGCTGCTCCGGGGCACGCCCCGGGAACATGTCCGCGAGCGCTGCGAGCTGCGCAGCGTCATCGACCGGCAGTCGCACGGCGTAGCTTCGGGCGGTGCGTGGTGCGGCAGCGCTCTGGCGCCAGCTCTCGAGCAGATCCTTGAAACTCACCGGGGTGCACTCGGTCGGGCGCACACCGCGCCCGGGGCGCGCGCATTCTACTCCAGCAAAAAGCCCGCTGCGGTTGTGAGCTCCGCGGCCGCGCGCGTAGCATCGACCGGGCATGTCCGTTGGCACCGTCCTCAACAGTGGCGCGCTGCGCGTCATCGATTACCGCTGCAGCGCGGGCCCGCACGATCGGCCCTTCATCGAGCAGCACCGCAGCTTCTCGATCTCCTACGTGCGCCGCGGCAGCTTCGGCTGCGTGACGCGCGGACGCTCTTTCGAGCTGGTCGCCGGTTCCTTCCTGATCGGACGTCCGGGCGACGAGTACCTGTGCACGCACCAGCATCATCCTCATGGCGACGAGTGTCTGTCGTTCCATTTCGACGCGGCGCTGCTCGATGCGCTCGGCCTGCCGGCACATTCCTGGCGCAGTGGCGCACTGCCGCCGTTGGCGGAGCTCGGCGTGCTCGGTGAGCGCGCGCAGGCTGCGGCGGAGGGTCGCAGCGACCTCGATCTCACGGAAGCCGGCACGCTGCTCGCGGGGCGTTTCCTGCACCTCGTGTCCGGCAAACCGCTGCCGCGGGTCAGGGTGACCGCGCGCGATCGCCGCCGCGCAGTACGGGTGGCGCTGTGGCTCGATGCACACGCGCACGAGCCGCTCGATCTCGGGCACATGGCGAGTCGGAGCGGCGTCAGCGCCTTTCACTTCCTGCGCCTCTTCGCCCGGGTGACCGGCGTGACACCCCACCAGTACCTGGTGCGCGCGCGTTTGCGGCGTGCGGCGAAACTGCTGGCGCAGGGCACATTGCCGGTCGGCGCCATCGCCTACGAAGTGGGTTTCGGAGACCTGTCGAACTTCGTGCGCACGTTCCGCCGCGTTGCAGGGCGCGGGCCGCGGGACTTCCGGCGCGTGGCCGCAAGATTCTCCAAGTCGGCGGCTGGCCGTTGACGTAGTGTGCGTCGGCAGAGGCCAGCGCGTGGGCGCTGCGCCACAAGCCAAGGAGGTTGTCATGTTCGATCACATCGGGCTCAAGGTGAAGGATCTCGACGCCAGCGTGCGCTTCTATACCGCAGCGCTCGGACCGCTGGGCTATGAAGTCACCTCACAGGACGAGACGGTCGCAGGGTTCGGCGACAAGGGCGGCTCGTCACTGTGGCTCTACGCGGATGCGAAGCTGGCGCATTCCCTCGTCCACGTGGCGTTCCGCGTCGCGGAGCGCAGCGCCGTCGATGCATTCTACAAGGGAGGTCTCAAGGCGAGCGGCCGCGACAACGGCGCACCAGGGCTGCGCAAGGACTACAGCCCAACCTACTACGCGGCTTTCCTCTTCGACCCGGACGGGAACAACGTGGAAGCGGTGTGCGTGAAGTAACGGTCCGCTTGACCGCGCGCGCGTGCCCCGGCGATACTCGAATACATGTCACCTCGGCCCCTCAGCATTGCGCGTCTGTGGTGGTGGCGCACTTCATAACGGAGTGGGCTGACGGTTAGCTTTTTTCTCGCGATTCGACGAATTCCACGGCACCAGAAACCCATCTCCGGATAACCCCGGGATGGGTTTTTTGTTGGCTGGCTTTCATGGAGAGCTCAGGTCGTGTTGGCACCTTTTGACATCATGGGTGATCTCGATACCCCGGTATCGGCGTTCATGAAGCTCGCGGCCTTTCGCCCACGCTTTTTGCTCGAGAGCGTCGAGGGCGGTGAGCGGCTCGGGCGCTTCTCCTTCATCGGCTTCGGCGATGGCCTCGAGGTGCGGCTCGACGCGGGCGGTCTGATGATCGGCGAGGAGCGCGCGCCGGTGCCCGCAAATGCCGCGGCCCTCCTCGCGGCGCTGCGCGCCGCCATGGCGCGCGCCCCCCGACCTCAGCCCGACATCGCGGGCGTACCGCTCGCGGGCGGCCTGGTCGGCTTTGCCGCCTACGACGTGGTGCGCCACTTCGAGCGGCTGCCCGCTCCCGCGGGACGCTCGGGCGGGGTGCCGGCGCTCCATTACGTCGCGCCGCGCTCGGTGCTGGTATTCGATCATCTGACCCGGGGTGTGGCGCTGGTGCACGCCGGCTCGGAGTCCGAGCGTCGCTCGCTGCGCGCCGAGGTGGTGCGCGCGCTGCACGGCGGGTTGCCGAACAGCCGTCGGCCGGGCCGCCACGCCCCGCCCGCAGCGGCGTTCACGCGCGCTGACTATCTCGCCGGTGTGCGGCGCACGCAGGAATACATCGCCGCGGGCGATGTGTACCAGCTGGTGCTCGCCAGCCGCTTCTCGGGCCGGCACGAGCTCGATCCCTTCCAGGTGTATCGCGCGCTGCGTCTCATCAACCCCTCTCCCTACATGTATTACTGCGCGCTCGGGGATGTCACCGTGGTCGGTTCCTCCCCCGAGGCGCTGGTGAAGCTCAATGCGCGCCGGGCGCAGCTGCGTCCGATCGCCGGTACGCGTCCGCGCGGGGCGGACCCTGCCGGCGATGCGGCGCGCGCGGCGGAGCTGCTCGCCGATCCGAAGGAGAACGCCGAGCACGTCATGCTCGTGGACCTGGCACGCAACGACCTCGGGCGCGTGGCGCGCGCCGGCAGCGTGCGCGTGGATCCTTACCGGTGCATCGAGCGCTACAGTCACGTCATGCACCTCGTGAGCGGGGTCGAGGGCGAGCTCGCCGCAGGCCGCGACGCCTTCGACCTGTTTGCCGCGGCGTTTCCCGCCGGCACCCTGGTGGGTGCGCCCAAGGTGCGCGCCATGCAGATCATCGATGAGCTCGAGCCGGTGAGTCGCGGCCTCTACGGCGGCACGGTGGGCTACTTCGGCGCGCGCGGCGACATGGATCACGCCATCACCATCCGCACGCTGGTGTTTGCGGGTGATGAATACAGCTACCAGGCGGGTGCCGGCATCGTGGCCGACAGCGTGCCCGAAAGCGAGCACGAGGAAGTGCTGGCGAAGAGCGCCGCCATGGTGCGAGCACTCGGGCTGGCGGAGGAAGGGCTGTGACGGTGCGCCTGCTGCTCATCGACAACTACGACTCCTTCACCTACAACCTGGTGCAGGCGTTCCTGGTGCTCGGCGCCGAGGTAGCGGTGCACCGCAACGACACACTCACGCCGGCCGAGGCACGCGCGCTCGACCCGACGCACCTGTGTATCTCGCCCGGGCCGGGGACGCCGCACGACGCCGGCGTATCGATGGACATGATCCGGGAGTTCGCCGGGCGGATTCCGGTGCTCGGGGTGTGCCTCGGTCATCAGTCGATCGTCGAGGTCTTCGGCGGCGAGGTCGTGCGTGCCGGCCGACTCATGCACGGCAAGACCTCACTCGTGCAGCACGATGCGCGCACGCTCTTTGCCGGAATACCGCAGCCGTGTGAGGTCGGTCGCTACCATTCACTGATCGCGGAGCCCGCGAACCTGCCGCCGGTGCTCGAGGTGAGCGCACGCACCGCCGAGGGAGAGATCATGGCGGTGCGGCATCGCACGCTGACGGTCGAGGGCGTGCAGTTTCACCCCGAGAGCATCCTGACGCCCGAGGGGCCGCGAATGCTCGCTAACTTCCTTGAATACCGCACCGGACTGCGGCCCGGAGGCAATCGTGTCGCCGCGTGAGCTGCTGCAGCAGCTGCTCGAGCGGCGCGACCTCTCGCAGGCTCAGGCGGAAGGCTTGCTCACGCATCTCACCGATCCGCAGCTGCCGGCGGCGATGGCCGGCGCCCTGCTCGCCGCGCTCTCGGGCAAGGGCCTCGCCGCGCAGGAAGTCAGGGGACTCGCACAGGCGATGCGCCGCCTGGCGCGGCGCCCGGAGCTGCCCGTGGGTCTTCGCTCGATCGATGTCGTCGGCACGGGCGGTGACGCCTCCGGCAGCTTCAACATCTCCACCGGCACCGCGCTTCTGACCGCGGCCTGCGGGGTGCCGGTCGTGAAGCACGGCAACCGTTCGGTGTCGAGCCGCTGCGGCAGCGCCGATGTGCTCGAGGCGCTCGGTGTTACCGTACCGCTCGATGCGGCGGCCGCGGGCGCCTGCCTCGCCGCGACGGGCTTTACCTATCTCTTTGCGCCCCACTATCACCCGGCCACTGCGCGGGTCGCGCCCGTGCGCGCAGCGCTCGGCGTGCGCACCGTGTTCAACATTCTCGGTCCGCTCGTGAACCCCGCCGAGCCGCCATTTCACGTGGTCGGTGCCTTCAGCCTGGAGGTGGCACAGCTCCTCGCCGATGCCTTCGCGGGTCTGCCCATCGAGCGTACCTTCGTCGTTCACGGCGCCGCCGGCTGGGATGAGCCAACGCCGATCGGTCCCTTCACGCTGTTCGATGTGCACCCCGGCGCCGTCGAGATGAGCGTGCGTTGTGCGGCGGACTACGGACTGCCGCCATGCTCCGCCGCGGCGCTGGCGGGCGGTGATGCGGCTCACAACGCGCGCGCGCTGCAGGCCGTGCTGCAGGGTGATGACCGCGGCGCGCACCGCGACTGCCTGCTGCTCGGCACCGCGCTCGCACTCGAAGTCGCGGGCGAGGTGCGCGCGCCGCGCGAGGGCGTGGCACGCGCGGCCGCCGCCATCGAGAGCGGCGCCGCGCGGCGGCTGCTCGAGGCTCTGCCACAGTCGCGAACAGCCGCCTCCCCGGCTCGCGTTACCGTCTTGCCCGCGGAGCCATCGGCGTGAGCGGCTTCCTCGATCAGATGGCCGCTTCGAGTCACGCGCGAGTGCGGGCCGCGAAGTCGCGTGTTGCCGAGGCGGCCCTCCTCGAGCGGGCGCAGTGCACCCCCGCGCCGCCACCGCTGCGACTGGCAGCGGACGGCTTCGACCTGATCGCGGAGCTGAAGCTGCGCTCGCCGGCCGCCGGTGCACTCGGCACGGTCGACGCGTCGATCGCCGCGCACGTCACGGCCTATGCGCGTGCCGGGGCCGCCGCGGTGTCCGTGCTCACCGAACCCACCCGCTTCGACGGCTCTCTCGTGCATCTCACCGATGCCGCGCGCGCTCTCGCGCCACACCACGTGCCGGCGATGCGCAAGGACTTTCTCATCGATCCCTACCAGGTGCTGGAAGCGCGCGCGGCGGGTGCGGGCGGGGTGCTCCTCATCCTGCGCATGCTGTCGCGCGAGACACTCGGGGCGCTCATCGAATGCGCGCGCCAGCAAGAGCTCTTCGTGCTGCTCGAGGCGTTCGACGCTCAGGATCTCGAGTACCTGGCCGAAGTGATTGCCGCGGACGCCGGCCGCACCACGCTCCTCGCCGGTGTGAACTGCCGCGACCTCGCGACGCTCGAGGTGGTTCCCGAGCGGCTGCTCGAGCTTGCCCCACTCCTGCCGCCCGGTGTGCCGCAGGTCGCTGAGAGCGGCATCAGTGCCGCCGAGGACGCGCGGCGCGTCGCCGCGGCCGGATATCGGCTGGTCCTCGTCGGCAGCGCTCTCATGCGCGATCAGGATCCGGTGGGCCTCGCACGTGCCCTCATCGAAGGCGGCCGTGCCGCCCGCAGGACGTCTTAGATGTGGATCAAGATCTGCGGCATGACGACGGCGGCGGCGGTGGCGGCGGCGCTCGAGGCCCACGTGGAGGCGATCGGCTTCGTGTTCGCGCGCTCGGTACGCGAGCTCGTGCCCGAAAGTGCCGCGGCGCTGGCGCGCCCGGCACGTGGGCGGGCGCGGTGCGTGGCCGTTACGCGCCATCCGACCCAGGCCGCAGTCGATGAGATCGTGCGCGTGTTGGCGCCCGACCTCTTGCAGAGTGATGCCGAAGACCTGGCGCGGCTGCGATTACCGGCATCGCTCGAAACCCTCCCCGTAGTGCGCGACACGGGCGTTTTGCCGCTGCCGCTCCCGGGCCGGATGCTGTTCGAGGGTCCGACGAGTGGCGGCGGCGCGGTGAGCGACTGGAGCGTCGCCGCCGGGCTCGCGCGGCGCACGCAGCTGGTGCTCGCCGGAGGTCTCAACGCCCGGAACGTCGCGGCGGCCATCGCACAGGTGCAACCCTTCGGCGTCGACGTGTCGAGTGGCGTCGAGGAACGGCCGGGTGTGAAGAGCCCGGCCGCTATCATGAGTTTCGTCGAGGCGGTGCGGGGCGCGCACGTCGCCGTACCGGCCGCGAGAGGAGTATGAACATGTCTGCAACGGCTGCATCGCCCGATGCCGCCCGGCTGCTCGCCGAGGCGATCGCTGGACACTTTCCCGACACCCGCGGCCGTTTCGGGCCCTTCGGCGGCCGCTACGTTCCCGAGACCCTCATTCCGGCGCTCGAGCGTCTCGAGCGTGGCGTGCGCGAGCATCTGCACACGAGCGACTTTGAGAAAGAGCTCGGCGCGCAGCTCAGCGGCTGGGTGGGCCGTCCCACTGCGCTCACCTTTGCGCCGCGGCTCTCATCGCACTGGGGCGCGAATGTGTGGCTCAAGCGTGAGGATCTCGCGCACACCGGCGCACACAAGATCAACAACGCCATCGGCCAGGCACTGCTCGCCCGGCGCCTCGGCGCCCGGCGGATCGTCGCCGAGACCGGCGCCGGGCAGCATGGAGTCGCCAGCGCCGCGGCCTGTGCGCGCCTGGGGCTGCCGTGCATCGTGTACATGGGTGAGATCGACATGGAGCGCCAGGCGCCGAACGTGGGACGCATGCGACTGCTCGGGGCGCGCGTCGTGCCGGTCGTGAGCGGTGATCGCACGCTGCGCGCCGCGATCGATGAGGCGCTGCGCGACTGGGTGTCGGACCCGCTCGGTACGTACTATCTGCTCGGCTCGGCCGTCGGCCCGCATCCGTACCCGTATCTCGTGCGCGAGCTCCAGTCGGTCATCGGCCGCGAGGCGCGCGCCCAAATGCTCGCCGCCGCAGGGAAGCTGCCGGATGCGCTCATCGCCTGCGTCGGCGGCGGCTCCAACTCGATCGGCGCCTTCCATGCGTTTGTCCCCGATGAGGCGGTCGAGCTCATCGGCGTCGAGGCCGGCGGACGCGGCGCGGGTCTTGGCGAGAACGCTGCCACGGTCGCTTACGGTCGTCCCGGCGTGCTTCACGGCACCTACTCGCTGCTGCTGCAGAACACGGATGGCCAGATCCAGGAGACGCATTCGGTGTCGGCCGGGCTCGATTACCCGGGCGTGGGCCCCGAGCACGCCCTGCTGGCAGCCAGCGGTCGCGTGCGCTATGAGACCGCGAGCGATGCCGAGGCGCTCGAGGGGGTGCGGCAGCTCTCGGAGCTCGAAGGGATACTGCCGGCGCTCGAGAGCGCGCATGCGCTCGTGGGTGCGGCGCGCTGGGCGCAGGCGCATTCCGGCGGCACCGTCCTCATCTGTCTCTCCGGTCGCGGCGACAAGGACATGTCGACGCTGCAGCGGACGCTGCTGACAGCGGAGCGCGCGTGAGCCCGCGCGAGCACGTGAGCGCTGCGATTCGCACGGCCGCTGCGCGCGGCGAGCCGGCGCTGGTGGCCTACATCACGGCGGGTTTTCCGAGCCGCGAGCGCTTCCGCGAGCACCTGCGTGCGGTCGCGGATGCCGCCGATGTCATCGAGGTGGGTGTGCCCTTCACCGACCCGATGGCGGACGGGGTCACCATCCAGCGCGCGAGCCTCGCGGCACTCGCCCAGGGCGCGAGCCTCGCCTGGATCCTGGAGGAGCTCGCCGCGCTGCGCGGGATCGGGCCACCGCTTCTCCTCATGAGCTATCTCAACCCGCTGCTCGCTTTTGGAATCGGGCGGCTCGCCGCCAGCGCCGCCGCTTCCGGAGTGTCGGGATTCATCGTGCCGGATCTGCCGCTCGATGAGAGCAGCGAGCTGCGAGCCGCCCTCGATGAGGGGAAGCTCGCGCTCGTGCAGATGGTCACCCCGGTCACCGGGGCGGAGCGCCTCGCGCAGCTGTGTGCGGGAAGTGAAGGCTTCGTGTACGCAGTCACCATGACCGGGACCACCGGCCGCAACGTCGCGGTGCCCGCGGAGGTCCTCGCGTACCTCGATCGCGTGCGCGCCATCGCGGCGCTGCCGGTCTGCGCAGGCTTCGGCATCCGCAGCCGGGAGCAGGTCGAGCGGCTGCGCGGGCACGTCGACGGAGTGGTCGTCGGATCGGCACTCGTGGAAGTTCTCGAGCGTGGAGAGGATCCGGGTGAATTTCTGCGGGCGCTGCGGCCGTGCTGACATGACATAACGCGTTGGCATGGCATCGTCAGCCTGAAGCATCGTTGACGCTGCCGCGGGTACTTCGGACCCGCTCAAGCCACCGCTCCTGTTTGCGGCTGAGACGTCGCAACCTGGCGACGGTCTGAATTAACGAGGCTGCGGCGTGCGTTCCCGCTGCGGCTGCGCAGCTTGCAACCACGCATCATGCGCGCACAATCCGCACCGTTCTGTGCCGTCGAAACATGCAGCGAACATGACAGCACCAGACCGGAATTCCAAACAACGTCTACACCATAGGGAAGGGTCCGCTTATGCGCATTCGGACATGGTCGTGCCGAGCGTTATTCGGTGCGGGACTACTGATGCTGAGTGGTTCTCTGGCACAGGCTACGCCACCTAACCACGGTTTCTTTCAATGCGATGAGTCATCGGGAATCCTTTGCGCGGAGCAGCGCGACAATCCCGGCGGCAAAGAGTATTACGTGGGTCACGACGAGCCTTCACTGCTCTTTTACTCGAGCACACCGGGCGCCGGTTTCAACAACGTCTACCAGATAAGGCTGCCGAAGGATCCGCCGATGCTTCCCAAACAGGATGGCAGCGGCGGAACCTGGAATTTTCAGTTGCACCCGGCTTTCTGGTTCGGGATGGCCATGTGCGACGATCAGGGTAATCCCAATCCGGGAGGAGCGCCTGGCCGTCCCAACATCCCGTGCGCTCCCGACAGCGACAGTAACATCTTTGACAGCCCCGACCCGGCGGCGCCCGACTACATCGGCAACCACCCGGGCACGGCATTCATGGAGATGCAGTTCTACCCGCCCGGCTGGTTTTTCAGCAACAGCGGTGCGATTGACGGCGACAGCGCTACGAAATGGACCGCGGCGCTGAATATCGACAGTTTTCAAGGTAACGACAACACGGGAGCTCACAACAATCCGGCGTGCCGCAAGGTCACTAATGACGAATACGTCAACTTTGCTTTTATCCAGACGGATGGTGTGCCATTCCCGAAGGGGTCACCCAGCCCGCTCGGCCCGTTCGTGTCGACCAACGCCAATACTCTCCGCATGAATGGAGGCGATGAACTCATCGTGACGATCGCCGATACCACGGATGGGCTCAGGGTCACGATTAGCGATCTCACCACGAGGCAGTCGGGCTTCATGGTCGCGAGCGGCGCCAATGGATTTGCCTCGGTGAAGTGGGATCCCAATGGCACAAACTGCGACTTTGCGACGCACAACCTGGCGCACAACTTTCATCCCGCATACGCCACTTCCAGTGAGCACACGCGCGTGCCGGGGGCGGCGCACTCCTACAACATCGCTTTCTCGGATGAGATCGGGCACTTCGAGTATTGCAGCTCGGTTGACAAGGAGTTCGGCGCGTGCACGTCGGTTACCGGGAGCGATAAGAAGGCCGGACTCGATGACCTCGTGTGCGTTGACCCCGGGTTTCCCGCGGCGTTCGGTTTGATTCACCTCGGCGGCTGCCTGGATAGCGATACGGACTTCGACGGGGTTCAATACCGGAATAACACCTGGCCGGGCTCATTCAAGGACCCCGTTCAGGATGCGCTCTTCCATGCGGAGCCGGTGATCTTCTCCAGCCCGTTGCTCACCGACAGCAACGGTAACCTGGCGAATTTCAGTCGCGTCGCCTTCGAAACCGACCTGCCGCGCGTTGAGTTCGGCACGACCCCGCCGTGCCAGCGGCACCTGGCGAACCCCGCGGACAAGAATCCAGGGCAGGGGTGCGTCAACCCGCCGAAGGGCGCAGCCTTCTACCCCTTCTACAGCACGCGGTCGGATGCGAGCGGCAACTGCCGGTGGCAGGAAGGCGGCCCGTTCATCGCCGGCACGCTGGACGATTTCGGCGGAAGCTCGAAGGCGGAGTTCGGACCCATTCTCGCGAACTTCTACCCCGCCCCGAATGGTCAGCCGCAATACATCTACGAGAACTTTCACAATACGCTGCCGTTGAACCCCTGTCCGACGTTTTGAGGGAGAAAACGAGCAGACCTGCGTAACCCAACCAGGCGAAAACCAGAAAGGGCGGTAATCCCGCCCTTTCTGTTTTTGTGCCCCCCGAGTCGCTGCGGCTCGGTCCGAGAGCCGGCCGCGTGTCCTTGGCTGGCGACGCAGCTTCCATGCCGCATTTGCCTGCGGCAGTCGGAACGCCCATCCTCGGGCGGCATGCAGACGCTCACCATCGCCACACGCTTCCGCGGTCCACCTGAGTCCGCAAACGGAGGCTACTTCGCGGGGCTCGTAGCGACGCTCGCCTCGCGCACGCTCAGCGTGCGGCTGCTGAAGCCACCGCCGCTCAACATCGGGCTCGCAGTCACCGCGCTCGATGATGGCGGACTTCAGGTGCTGCGTGGGGAGGAGCCGATCGGCGACGCGCACCCGGCGCTTCTCACGCTGGCGGCGCCCAACGCGCCGGAATATCTCGAGGCCGTGGAGGCCTCGCGCCACTACGCGGGTTTCCGCTACCACCGCTTTCCGAGCTGCTTCGTGTGCGGCACGCAGCGGGTGCGCGGCGATGGCTTGCGGATCTTCGCCGGTCCCATCACCGAGCGCGGTGTAGTGGCCGCGCCCTGGGTGCCCGACGCCTCGCTCGATGCCGGCGACGGCAAGGTGCGGGCCGAATTCATGTCGGCGGCTCTCGACTGTCCGGGCTACTACGCCGTGGCGCCCGATGATCGCATGATGCTGCTCGCCGAATTCACCGCGCACGTCGACCGGCGGGTGCACATCGGCGAGTCGTGCACACTCGTCGGATGGCGAATCGGCGGGAGCGGCCGCAAGCATGAAGCGGGTACTGCGATCTTCGATGGCAAGGGCGAGCTCTGCGGCCGGGCGCGGGCGCTGTGGATCGAGCCGCGTGCGACCGTGAGCGAGCTCTCGCCGAAGTGAGCCTTCAGCCGCGCGACAGGCGCATCATCGCCTCGGGGTAGCGTGCGCCGACGACGGCATCGGGCGGGAACACCGCATCGATCGCCGCGAGCTCCGCGCCGCTCAAGCTCACTGACAGCGCGCCGAGGTTCTCATCCAGGTTCGCCTTCCGCCGCGTGCCGGGGATCGGCACGATGTGCTGCCACTGTGACATCATCCAGGCGAGCGCCAGCTGCGCCGGGGAGCAGCCTTTCTCGCTCGCGAACTCGCGCACCTTGTCGACGAGCGCGAGGTTGCGGGCGAAGTTCTCGCCCTGGAAGCGGGGAGTCGTGCGCCGGTAGTCATCGGCGGCGAAGTCATCGGGGCTCTTGATGGTGCCAGTGAGGAAGCCGCGACCGAGCGGGCTGTAGGCCACGAAGCCGATATCGAGCCGGCGGCAGGCGTCCAGCACGCCATCCTCGGGGTCGCGGGTCCACAGCGAATACTCGCTCTGCAGCGCGGTGATCCGGTGCACGCGCTGGGCGCGCTCGAGCGTCTGCGGCGACACCTCCGAGAGCCCGAGATAGCGCACCTTGCCCGCCTGCACGAGCTCGGCCATCGCACCGACCGTGTCCTCGATCGGCACGTTGGGATCGACGCGGTGGAGGTAATAGAGGTCGATGTACTCCACGTTGAGCCGCCTCAGGCTTCCCTCGCAGGCCGCGCGCACGTGCGCCGGACCCCCATCGACGACGCGGGCGGCCGGATTTTCGTCATCGCGCACGAAGCCGAACTTCGTGGCGATGAAGGCCTGTGCGCGGCGCCCCCGCACGGCTCGACCGACGAGCTCCTCGTTGGTGTAAGGGCCGTAAGCGTCGGCGGTGTCGAGGAAGCTCACACCGCGATCGAGTGCGTAGGCGACCGTCGCGAGCGACTCGCTGTCGCTGCGCGGGCCGTAGAATTCGCTCATCCCCATGCAGCCGAGGCCGAGTGCGGAGACGGTCGGGCCGTCGCGGCCGAGCGTGCGGGTCTGCATGACAACCATTGTGCGCGTGTCGCCCGCGGGGGCGAATCTGCAATTCGGGGGAGTGCCGTGCCGGTGGCGCCGCCCGCTGGCGCGCTCAGGAGCGCGCCGGGACGGCCATCTGGGCGTGGCGCCAGTCGCCGTAGCGGTAGTACAGCACCGCCAGCGCCGCAGCCAGCGCCGACGACATCGGGAAGCTCCACCAGACCGCGTCCACCTGATAGCGCGGGATGAGTGCCACGGCGAACGGGAAGCGCACCACGAGCAACGCGATCGTGAGAATGATCAGCGGCGCAACCACCGCGCCGGTCGCACGTACCACACCGAAGAGCGTGAGCGAGATGCCAAAGAAGATGAAGGACGGCGTGACGATACGGTTCATGTGGCTCGCGATCTCGAGCGCGGCGGAGGCGGGTGGCAGGAACAGACCGAATATCCAGGTGTTGAGCGCCTCGATCGCGAGCACGATCGAGCCCGTGAGCAGCACGCTGTACAGCACGCCGACCCGGGCGATGGCCGTGACGCGGGGCCACTTGCCGGCGCCGACGTTCTGCGCCGTCATGGCGGACACCGCCATGCCGACGGCGAAGGCGGGCATCTGGATGTAGTTCCAGATCTGCAGCGCCGCGCCGAAGGCCGCCGTGGTGTCGACGCCGAAGCGGTTCACCAGCGTGATCATGAGCACACCGCTCAATGAGATCACCAGCAGCTGGGCGCTCATCGGAATGCCCTTCCTCACCAGGACGGCCACCAGCGCACCGTCCACCTTGAGGTAGTGCAGCTCGCTGCGATGCAGGCAGAGGATGTGGTGGCGGCGGTAGAGGTGGCGGATGAGCGCCACGAGACTCACCGCCTGGGCGACGAAGGTGGCGAGCGCCGAGCCCGCGATCCCGAGGCGTGGGAAGGGGCCCAGACCGAAAATGAACACCGGGTTGAGCGCGATGTCGATGCCGACTGACAACAACATGAAGTAGAACGGCGTCTTGGCGTCGCCGGCACCGCGCAGCACGGCCATCACGAAGGCATACATGTAGAGCCACGGCAGCGCGAGGAAGATGACGCGCATGTAGGCTACGGCGAGCGGCAGCGAGTCGGCCGGTGTGTGCATGGCGATGAGCAGCGGACGGCACAGCAGCAGTCCCGCGATCGCCATGCCTACCGAGATGGCAGCGAAGAAGGTGGCGCTCGTGCCGACCACGCGCTTGGTCTCGCGCAGGTTGTTGGCGCCGATGCACTGGCCGATGAGGATGGTGGCCGCCATTGCGACACCGAACGCAGCGCCGATGAGGAGGAACATGACGGTGTTGGCGTTGGAGGTGGCGGTGAGCGCCGCTTCACCGAGAAAGCGTCCCACCCAGATGGAATTCACCGAGCCATTCAGCGATTGCAGGATGTTGGCGAACAGGATCGGCAGCGCGAAGCGAAACAGGCCGACCGGTATCGAGCCTTCGGTGAGCGAGCGCTGCACTTAACTAGAGCGCCACGTGCCGTAGATGATCGCGGCGGCGCCTGCGCCGAGCAGTGCCCAGCCGAGCCCGGCCGGATCGCGCCCGACGGCAAGCCACACCAGGCCACCGAGCAGCAGTGCGGCTCCAACCGTTGCCGCATCGCGACGCCGCGCGCCGCGCTCGAGCGCGGCGCGCAGCTCGCTCGTATCTGCTGCGGCTGGCGGCGGCTGCAAGCGCGTGTACTCGCGCTCGATGAGGGCGGTGAGCAGAGCCGGCACACCGCGCGCGGCCTCGATGAGCTCGGGGATGTGGGCACGCAGCCCGCGCGCCAGCGCGCGCACGCTGGTGCGCTCGCGCATCCACTCGCGCAGGATCGGGGTGGCCGTGCTCCACACGTCCAGGTCCGGGTACAGGTCGCGGCCGAGGCCTTCCACGTTGAGCAGCGTCTTCTGCAGCAGTATCAGCTGTGGCTGGATCTGCATGTTGAAGCGCCGCGAGATCTCGAACAGCCGCAGCAGAATCCGGCCGAAGGAGATGTCCTTCAGCGGCCGGTCGAAGATCGGCTCGCACACCGTGCGTACCGCGGACTCGACCTCGGCGATGCGGGTCCCGGGCGGTACCCAGCCCGACTCGAGGTGCAGCAGCGCGACGCGGTGGTAGTCGCGCTCGAATACCGCCATGAAGTTCTCGGCGAGATAGTGCTGATCGCGGGGGTCGAGGGTGCCGACGATGCCGAAGTCCACTGCCGCGTAACGCGGCCGCCGCGGGTCATCGATCAACACGAAGATGTTGCCCGGGTGCATGTCGGCATGAAAGAAGTTGTGGCGGAACACCTGGGTGAAGAAGATGCGCACGCCGTTCTCGGCGAGCTGGCGGATGTCGGTGCCGGCCGCCTTGAGACGATTGAGATCGCTGATCGGCACGCCGTGGATGCGCTCCATCACCATGACATCGTTGCGGCAATAGTCCCAGTACACCTCGGGCACGTACAGCAGGTCCGAGCCCGCGAAGTTGCGCTTGAGCTGCGTGGCGTTGGCGGCCTCGCGCATCAGGTCGAGCTCATCGAGCACGGTCTTCTGGTACTCGGCCACGATCTCCCGCGGCCGCAGCCGCCGGCCCTCGCGGGAGTAACGCTGCGCGAGATCGGCGAGCGCGTGCAGCACCTCCAGGTCGCGCTCGATCATGGCGCGCATCCCGGGGCGCAGCACCTTCACGACCACCTCCTGCCCGCCAGGCAGGCGCGCGGCGTGCACCTGCGCAATGGACGCCGCGGCGAGCGGCGTCTCATCGAAGCTCTCGAACATCCCGGCGAGCGGCCGGCCGTAGGCCTCCTCGATCTGCGCGCGCGCGGTCGACCCCGGGAACGGCGGCACGCGATCCTGCAGCATCGCGAGCTCATCGGCGATGTCCGGTGGCAGCAGATCGCGCCGGGTGGATACCGCCTGGCCGAACTTCACGAAGATCGGTCCGAGCTCTTCCAGCGCCAGGCGCAGGCGCATGCCGCGGCTCAGCGTGCGGCGGCGCTCGAACCACACGAGCGGCGAAAGAGAGAACAGGAAGCGCAGCGGCCGGTACAGGTGCGTCGCGCGGACGTAGTCGTCGAGTCCGTGCCGCAGCAGCACGCGCTGGATCTCGAGCAGCCGCACCAGTACGCGCGGCTTCACGGCGGCGCCGTCCGCGTCACGGCGCGCCGCGTCGCCGCGCGAGCAGATCGAGGCGTGCCTGCAGTCGATCGACCCCCTCGCGTACCGCGTCCACGCCGCGCAGGAACTGCTCGCCTTCGTTGCGCGATACCAGGTCGCCGCGCTCGTGGCCGAGGTACTCGGCGAGATTGCGCAAGGTGGTGTCTGCCGCGCGCACCCCCAGGGAGGTACCGAGCCGCGCGAGTCGCGCCAGCTGGTGGGCCGGCACGTCGCCGATCAGGAGCGACAGCTCCTCCTCGGGATCCGGTCGCAGCAGCTGCATGAGCTCACGGAAGCGCTGGGCGACGTCGCTGTCGCCACTGATCGCAACGTCGCCGCGCTGCACGACCGCCTGCGCCGAGTCACCGGCGAGGGCGAGGAGGCTCAGCATGCCGCCCGTCAGCGTGGCATCGGCGGGCGCATCATCGCGTGTCACCGCGAGCGTCTGGCCGGTCGAGGTGAGGCGCAGCCGCGCGATATCGGGCACGACCAGCGCCACGCTCCGTCCGCTCAAGGTGGCGAGCAGCTGCCGCGCGCGCGGCGAGCGCGGCAGGCCGCGGTTCAGCAGATTCTCGAACGTCGAGGTCAGCATGGCGGTTCGCCCTCACCTCAGGAGCGGTAGCCGCGATGGACCGCGACGATGCCGCCGGCGAGACTGTGGTAGCGGCAGGCCTCGAGTCCGGCTGCCTGCATCATCTTCAACAACGTGTCGGCATCCGGATGCATACGGATCGATTCGGCGAGGTAGCGATAGCTCGCTTCATCACCCGCCACCCTGCGGCCGAGCCACGGGAGCACGCGGAAGGAGTACGCGTCGTACAGCGGTTTCAGCGCCGGGAGGCGCGGCTGGGAGAACTCGAGCACGAGCAGCTGTCCGCCGGGCTTGAGTGCCCGGTACATCGCCGCGAGTGCTGCGGGCTTGTCGGTGACGTTGCGCAGGCCGAACCCGATGGTGATGCAATCGAAAGTCCTGTCGGAAAAGGGCAAGCGCTCGGCATCGGCTTGTACGAAGGCGACGTTGCCGACGATGCCGACATCGATCAGCCGGTCGCGGCCCCGCGCGAGCATCGCGGCGTTGATATCGCTCAGGACGACGAATCCCCGTGGGCCGACCTGTCGTGCCAGACCCTCGGCAAGATCCCCGCTCCCGGCGGCGACATCGAGCGCCCGTTGCCCGGGCCGCAGATTCGCGAGCGCCAGCGTGAAGCGTTTCCACAGGCGGTGCGTGCCCGCGGACATCAGATCGTTCATCAGATCGTAGCGCTCGACCACCGAGTCGAACACGGAGCGGACACGGCGCGCTTTTTCTGCAAGGGGCACGCGCTCAAAGCCGAAGTCCGTGGTGGGGCGCTGCTCTGCCATGGCCGTCGTCGCAAGGGTCATCCGGAATTCAGACACATTCTAGACGATCGCGAGCGGCACGCCGCTGCGATCGCTGTTGATTTTTTTCTTCACTCACGCGCAGAATCGCCGCCGTTACGGGGGGTCTTGCACAGCGAAGCGGGCCGGACAGCGATGTCCGGTCCGTTTTGCTTTTTGGGTGCCGCACAGCTTCTTTTCGCGGCTGCACGTTTTGTGCGGTGTTCGCACAACGCCGCAGCGGCGTGCGATGTGCCGATCGCAATGCGCCCCGTGAGCACAGTTAGGTATTCGCCTAACAACGCCGCAGAGCTGCGCACACACATCGTGAGTGAGCCGACGCTCAGCGGCTGCTGCGCGCCGCCTTGCGCGCGAGGTAGCGCGCCCACTTCTCGGCGCGCTCACGCCCGAGCTCATGCAGGTACTTCCACGTGTAGAGCCCGGTGTCGTGCCCGTCGTCGAACACCAGCTTCACTGCGTACTGACCCACCGGCTCGACGGCTCTGATGCCGACGTTCTCCTTGCCGAGGACCAGCACCTCTTCGCCGGGCCCGTGACCTTTGACTTCGGCTGAGGGCGAGTGCACGCGCAGGTACTCGAACGGCAGCTCGAAGCGGCTGCCGTCGGCGAAAGTCACCTCGAGCACGCGCGAGGCGCGCCGCAGGCGGATCTCGGTGGGCACTGGCTCGGACATAACTTGCGCTCCCCCCGGGGTCCCCAAGAAATCACGCGTCTTGATCACCGGCTCGATTCTCGCAGATCACGTCAAGCGTGATTTCTTGGGGTGGTTCGCCGGGGTCCCCGGGAAATCATGCGTCTTGCCCGACCGCGAGAGTCGCGCTTGGCGTCGAGCATGATTTCCTGGGGTGGCTTCAGTATAGGGCCCGTACTGGACGGGCGGATTGCTGCAGCGCAATATACGTCATCGGCGGTCGCGGCCGGACGCTTCCGTGCATTAACGCCGATGACAAACCGTCGTGCGCCCCTATACTCACCATCCCCTGCTGCCGCCCGAGGGCTCGAGGGCATGAAGCCCGAGCACTGAATGGAACCGACTGATACCTCCCATCCGGACTATTACCATCGAGTTGTGGATTGCCAGTGGGCCTGCCCGGCTCACACCGATGTTCCCGAATACATCCGACTGATCGCGCAGGGCCGCTTCACGGACGCCTACATGGTGAACCGGCACTCGAATGTGTTTCCGGGCATCCTCGGGCGCGTCTGCGATCGCCCCTGTGAGCCGGCCTGCCGGCGCGGGCGCATCGAGAAGAAGCCGGTGGCGATCTGCCGCCTCAAGCGCGTCGCCGCCGACCACCGCGAGGATGTGAGCGCGCGGCTGCCGAAGATTCCGCGCCTCAAGAACGGCAAGCGCATCGCCTGTATAGGCGCCGGCTGCGCCTCGCTCACGGTGGCGAACGATCTCATGCCGCTCGGCTACGAGGTCACCATCTTCGAGCAGTACGGCGAGCCCGGCGGCCTCATGCGCACCAACATCCCCTCGTTCCGCCTGCCGGCGACGGTGTTGAGCGAGGAGATCGCCATGATCGTCGACATGGGGGTCGACCTGAGGCTCAACACTCCCGTGGACAGCATGCGCGAGCTCCTCACCCACGGGGGCTTCGATGCGGTGTTCGTCGGCTCGGGCGCACCGAAGGGCAAGGAGCTCGAGCTACCCGGCCGCAAAGAAGGCGCCGCCAACATCCCCATCGGCATCGCCTGGCTCGAGTCCGTGGCTTTCGGGCACATCGACCGGATCGGCAAGCGCGTGCTCATCATCGGCGTCGGCAACACAGCCATGGACTGCTGCCGCACCAGCCTCAGGCTCGGCGCCACGAGCGTCAAGGTGATGGCGCGCAAGCCACGCGGCTTCTTCAAGGCCTCCGAGTGGGAGCTCGAGGACGCCGAGGAGGAGAGCGTCGAGATCCTCGTCAACCGCTCGCCCAAGGCGTTCGTCATCGAGAACGGCCGCCTCGCGGGCATGCAGTTCGACAAGATGGAGTACGAGCTCGATGCGCAGGGCCGCATCAGCGCCGAGCGCATCGTCGGCGAAGAGTTCCTGCCGGCGGACGATGTCATCCTCGCGATAGGCCAGGAGAACGCCTTCCCCTGGATCGAGCGCGATCTCGGCATCCGCTTCGACAAGTGGGACGTGCCGGTGATCGACACGGTGACCTTCAAGTCGACGCACCCGCAGGTGTTTTTCGGCGGCGATGCCGCCTTTGGGCCGAAGAACATCATCTGGGCGGTCGAGCACGGCCACCAGGCGGCAATCTCCATTCATCGCCACTGCCAGGGCGAGTCCGTTCACGACCGTCTGCCACCCGGCATGAACCTGCAGAGCCGCAAGATGGGCATGCACGAGTGGTCGTACGCCAACGACTACACCCCGGTGGAACGGCGGCTGATGCCGCACGTATCGCTCAAGGAGCGCTTCAAGAAGCTCAACATCGAGGTCGAGCTCGGCTTCACCGCCGAGCAGGTCGAGCAGGAAGTGCAGCGCTGTCTCAATTGCGACGTGCAGACCGTGTTCACCGCCAAGCTCTGCATCGAGTGCGACGCCTGTATCGATATCTGCCCGGTCGACTGTCTCACCATCACGCACAACGGCGAGGAGGCGGAGCTGCGCACGCGCCTCAAGGCGCCGGCGCAGAACCTCAGCCAGCCGCTGTACGTGTCGGCGCCGCTGCCGCAGACCGCCCGGGTGATGGTGAAGGACGAGGACCTGTGCGTGCACTGCGGGCTGTGCGCCGAGCGCTGCCCGACCGCGGCCTGGGACATGCAGAAGTCCGAGCTGCACTGGCCGCACGCCGACGACGAAGCGGACGCGCTCGCGGCGCAGCAGCCCAAGATTGCCTGAAGCGAAACTCACCATGTCGAAAGCCAACCCCGCACGCGTCAACGACTTCACCATCAAGATCGCCACGGTGAACGGCACCGGCTCGGCGAGCGCCAACACGCTGCTGATGAAGTCGATCTTCCGCAGCGGCATCCCGGTGGTGGGCAAGAACTAC
>Ga0306920_100000545_pt1 | contig 43965 bp, 35 predicted proteins | sample flu12Cox44000170_FD_204666 | JGI IMG/M metagenome (GOLD analysis project Ga0306920, IMG submission 204666) | Lab enrichment of tropical soil microbial communities from Luquillo Experimental Forest, Puerto Rico - flux4day.12C.oxic.44.000.170 (v2)... | ecosystem: Environmental > Terrestrial >... | reverse complement strand
TCCCTCCCCGTCAGCTTGATGAACACGGACTCGAGTGTAGTTTCGCTTACGGAAATGTCTTTGAGGTTGTCGCCGGCCACGCCGACGATCTCCGGCAACAAGCCGGCGCGCCCGTCGGTAAAGACCACCAGTCCTGTCTCCGCGTTCTCGACGCCGGTGACGCCGGACAAGTTTGCCAGGTTGCCGCGCAGACCATCGCTGCTAGCGTTCTGCAATTGCAGTTGGAACACCCTCTGTGCGCCGACGCTGCTCTTCAGTTCCTCAGGTGTTCCGCTGACAAGGATCTTGCCGTGATCGATGATGGCGACGCGGCCGCAGAGTTGATCGGCCTCCTCCATGTAGTGGGTGGTAAGCACGATGGTGATCCCACGTTGTCGGAGTTCGCGGATGATGTCCCACAATGCCAGACGTGTCTGGGGATCGAGCCCGGCGCTGGGCTCATCAAGGAAGAGCACTTCGGGGTTGTGTGCGATGGCCCGCGCGATCTGCACCCTCTGCGCCAGCCCGCCCGAAAGCGTTTTCACGAAGGTCTTGGATTTCTCGGTCAGCTTGAAGAGTTCGATCAGGTCGTCGGCCCGCTGGGCGGATTCGGCATGCGGAATGCCGAAGTAACGGCAATGGAAGTACAGGTTCTCCCACACGGTGCACTGGCGGTCGAGGGTGTTGAACTGCGTGACCACACCCATGTAGCGTCGCGCCTCGGCCGGATGCTGAACGACGTCGATTCCAGCGATGCTCACCCGCCCGGCAGTCGGCAGCGAGCGGGTGGTGCATACCGAGATCGTGGTGCTCTTGCCAGCACCGTTAGGGCCGAGCAGGCCGAACAATTCGCCGCGTTGGACCGCGAGGTCGATGCCCTTCACGGCCTCCACCGGCACCTTGCCCGGATAGGTCTTTGCCAGCTTTTGAATGTTGACGATCGCGTCGGTCACGGAACTTGTGATTACCCCAAAGAGTATCTCAGTAGTTTATCAATGAAATGCGTCAGCAAATGTTGACCGAAGGTGAATGAAACGGCTCGTCCAGTCTCATAGGCCGTCCCTTTTCTCGGGTGCCGCGGGTTAAAACCCGGCTCTGACGCTGGCGGTGTTCGCTGTCGGCGCGCTCACGCGCACGGCTCAAACAAATGTCGCCCAGCGGGCTCGGCGTTATGCGAGGGCGTGGGTGTCGCGAAGAGGGGAGATGTCGTTGCCAGTGGCGCCAACGGACACGAGCACCAGCGTGGCGTCATCGGCGAACTTGCCGTTGGCGTAGCCGCGAACACTTTGCACGATCTGCGCATGCCGCGACTCGAGGCTCGCTGTTCCATCTTCGGCTAACAATGCGCGAAGGCGGTCTGCGCCGAACTCTTCGCCGCTGGGGTCGGCGGCTTCGGTAATGCCATCGGTGTAGAGCGCGAGGCGATCGCCGGCGTTCAGTTTGATCCGCTCCGCGCCACTTGGCTTCTTGCCCAGCAGCCCTAGCACCGGACGCGTACTCTCCAGCATCTCGACCGTGCCATCGGCGCGGCGGAGGATGGAAGGGCAATGTCCCGCGTTGACATATTCGAGCACGTGGCTGGTCACGTCGAGCACGACATAGAACATGGTCACGAAGTGTTCATCGCCCAATTGCTCGCGGAGAATCGATTCGACTTCGCTGACAACTTTCGCTGCGCCGCCGTCAGCAACGGCCAGCGTGCTGACCGACGCGTGCAGCATGGCGGCAATCAATGCTCCCGAAGTGCCTTTGCCCGAAACGTCGGCGACGCAGAAGTGCAACGACTCCGGGGTGGGCTGCCACAGGCCGAAATAGTCTCCGCCGACGTTGCCGAAAGGAACGCTCTCACCGAAGATTTCGACGCCTCCCGCCACGATGTGCCGGCGGGGAACGATGCGCATCTGTACCTGCTGCGCATCCTGCTTCTCGTACTCGGAAATCCGCTGCTGGGAGCGCACTTCGCGCCCACGGCGAGTGAGCGAACCGACTTTGTCGAGCAGCGCATCATTGCGCCAGGGCTTCTCGATGAAATCGGACGCGCCCGACTTCATAGCGTTCACCGCGAGATCGACATTGCCCCATGCCGTGAGCGCTGCGATGGGGAGCGTGTTGTCCAACTGACGCAGCGACTCGATGAGATTCAATCCTTCCACGCCGGAGGTGCTGTCGCGCCGGTAATTCATGTCGACCAGCGCCAGATCGAAGGACTGCAGCGCCGCTACATCGAGCGCTTCACGCGGAGAGGCGCACAGCAGCACCGAATATCCGCTGCCGCGCAGTAGCATCGCGAGCGCTTCGCGCACGTGTTCCTGGTCTTCAGCAATCAGAACCCGGGCTTGTTCGTTTTCCTGTAGCATGACGGTTCGTGTGGGAAGAGTGCAGACCGGGTGCCAATCCACAGTCGGGTAACCCTTGCAGAATCAGGCATGTATCGGAATGCGTATGAGGAGTTTGCCCATCGGCACAACAGGCGTGTCCGAAAACGGACAGGGTGTTCATGGCGCCGGTTCCCCTAGCAGCTGAAGCCGCTCCGGAGGGGTGCCGACCATCCACCGCTGGAGCGTGCCCACCCACCACACGTTGACTAGTCGGCGAAGACTGGCACTTCGTCTTTCTTCTGCAACTGCTTGCGGCGCCATGGCAGGACGGACAGGAACCACGCCTGCAAACGGTCCATATACAGGTACACCACCGGAGTGGTGTAGATGGTCAGAACCTGGCTGACCATCAGGCCGCCGACGATCGCGATGCCCAACGGGCGCCGCAACTCCGAGCCCGTGCCACGCCCGAATGCGAGAGGTACCGCGCCCAGGAGCGCGGCCGCCGTCGTCATCATGATCGGACGGAATCGCAGCAAAGCCGCCTCATGAATCGCATCCAGCGGAGTCTTGCCCTGCCGTTCTCGCTCCAGCGCGAAGTCGATCATCATGATGGCGTTCTTCTTCACGATTCCGATCAGCAGCAGGATGCCAACCAGACCGATCACATTCAGTTCCATGTGAAACAGCATCAGCCCCAGCAGTGCGCCGGTGCCGGCTGAAGGGATTGTGGAAAGAATTGTGATGGGATGAATGTAGCTCTCGTACAACATGCCCAGCACGATGTACACCGCCACCAGCGCCGCGAGAATGAGCAGCGGCTGCGACGACAGCGAATCCTGGAATGCCGCCGCGGTGCCTTGGAAGCTGCCGTGGATCGTCCCCGGGAAGCGCATCTGCAACTGCGCCTGAGCGATGATTCGTGTCGCCTCGCCCAGTGACTCGCCCGGGTTCAGATTGAAGGAAATCGTCACCGCCGGAAACTGCCCCTGGTGGGCGACCGCCAAGGACGTGGTCGACGGGCCGAAGTGGGCAATTGACGACAATGGCACCTGCGCCCCCGTACTGGTGATGACATACACGCTTTCGAGCGCATCCGGCGTCATCTGATACTTCGGATCCACTTCCAGCACTACCCAGTATTGGTTCAGCGTCCGGTAAATCGGCGATATCTCGCGCTGGCCAAAAGCGTCGTACAGCACTTCATCAATCTGCTGCGCCGTGACGCCCAGCCGCGCGGCGGTGTCGCGATCGATGATGATGTTCTGCGCCAGACCGCGCACCTGCTGGTCGCTGCTGACGTCCTTCAACTGCGGCAGCGTACGCAGTTTTTCCACCAGCTTGGGCGCCCACGTGTACAGCTCGTTCAGGTCCTCCCCCGAGAGGGTGTACTGGTATTGCGCGTTCGATAGACGTCCCCCGATCTGCAGGTCCTGCACTGCCTGGAAGTACAGAGTCGCGCCGGGAACATGCGATAATTGCGGACGCAGGCGGTTGATGACCTGGTCAGCGCTGACCTTGCGCTCCCTCAGCGGCTTGAGCGTGGCAAATATGCGGGCCTGGTTCTGCGGCGAGCCGCCGCCCACCGATGCGATCACGTTCTGGATCGCCGGGTCATGCCTCACGATGTCGACGAACTGCATGACCTTCTTGTTCATGGCGTCGAACGAGACATCCTGATCGCCCATGACTGTGCCGAAGATGCGGCCTGTGTCCTGCTGCGGGAAGAAGCCCTTGGGCACAATGATGTAGAGGTAAACGTTCACCGCGACCGTGATGACCACGATCGCCAGGATCAGCCGCTGGTGCCGTAGCACCCACGCCAGCGATCGTTTATACCCGCGGTTCATGTGCACGAAGCCGCTCTCGCTCAGGCGATAGATCGCGCCGTGCTTGCTTGCGTGTGGCTTAAGAAAATGGGCGCACAACATCGGCGTGGTCGTCAGCGACACCACCATGGAAATCGCGATGGCCGAACTGATGGTCATCGCGAACTCATGGAACAGCCGTCCAATCAACCCGCCCATCAGCAAAATGGGGATAAACACCGCCACCAGCGAGATGCTCATCGACATCACCGTGAAGCCGATCTCTCGCGAGCCCAGCAGCGCCGCCTCAAACGGCTTCATGCCCGCCTCGATGTGGCGCATCACGTTTTCCAGCACCACGATGGCATCGTCCACCACGAATCCAGTTGAGATGGTCAGCGCCATCAGTGACAGGTTGTTCAGCGAATACCCGAACAGGTACATGAACCCGAACGTGCCTACGATGGCCAGCGGCACCGCCACGCTCGGTATCACGGTGGCGCGCACTTCGCGCAGAAACACGAACACCACCAGTACCACCAGCAGCACGGAAATGATCAGCGTGCGCTGCACATCAGCCACTGAGGCACGTACCGTGAGGGTGCGGTCCAGGCCGACGTCGAGATTGATGCTCTGGGGGATGGACGCCTTCAGGAAGGGCAGCGCGTCGAGCACGCGGTCCACGGTGGCAATAATATTTGCGCCTGGCTGCCGGAACACCACCGCCAGCACGCTGGGCTTGCCATTGAAGCTGCCGGAGTTGTAAATGTTGGAATACGAATCCTCTACCGTAGCGACGTCGCTCAACCGCACTGGCGCGCCATTGCGGTAAGCCACCACCAGCTCACGATACTGAGCGGCCTTCATGAGTTGGTCATTGCTGTGAATGACGAAACTCTTGCCGTCGCCCTGCACTGAGCCTTTGGCCAATGTGACGTTTTGGCTGACCACCGCCTGGCGCACCGCTTCCAGTCCGAGGTTCATTTTGTTCAGGGTTAATGGGTTCGCTTCAATGCGCACCGCCGGCTGCGATGAACCCCAAATAAATACCTGGCCCACGCCTTCGATCTGTGACAGCTTCTGTCCCAGGATTGAATCCGCAGCATCATAAATCTGGTCCTTGGTCATCGCGTCCGAGGTCAACGCCAGAATCAAAATAGGGGCGTCCGCCGGGTTGACTTTGCGATAGGTAGGATTGCCCGGCAGGTCTGCCGGCAGATACCCGCGGGCCTCGTTGATGGCCGCCTGCACATCGCGCGCCGCCGCATCGATGTTGCGGTTTAGGTCAAACTGCATGGCGATGGCCGTCGATCCCAATTGGCTCGACGACGTCATCTGGTTGATGGCGGCGATGCGCCCGAACTGGCGCTCCAGCGGCGTGGCCACTGCCGACGCCATCGTTTCCGGGCTGGCGCCGGGCAGCGACGCGCCTACGGAGATCACCGGAAAGTCAACTTGAGGCAGCGGCGAAACCGGCAGTTGCGTGTATGCCAACCCGCCTGCCAGCAGCAGAGCGATCGTCGCCAGCGTAGTCGCAATGGGCCGATGGATCGCCGGACCGGAGACATTCATGCTAGTCTCCCGTCGCCTCGGCCGGCTTGCGCGCGCGCAGGTTGCTCAGCGCCACGCCCAATCGGTCGAACCACAGGTACACCACCGGCGTGGTGTACAACGTCAGCAACTGGCTGAACAGCAGGCCGCCCACGATGGTGATGCCGAGAGGCCGCCGCAATTCCGAGCCCGTGCCCGAGCCTACGGCCAGCGGAATAGCGCCGAACAATGCGGCAAACGTCGTCATCATGATCGGCCGGAAGCGCAGCAGGCATGCCTCGTAGATGGCTTCTTGTGGCGGCTTGCCTTCCTTGCGCTCGGCTTCCAGCGCAAAGTCAATCATCATGATGGCATTTTTCTTCACGATTCCAATCAGCAGGATGATACCGATCAGCGCCATCACCCCCAACGGCATCTGGAAAATGTTTAGCGCCAGGATGGCTCCCACTCCCGCCGACGGCAGTGTAGACAGGATCGTCACGGGATGGATGTAGCTTTCGTACAGCACGCCCAACACGATATACACCGTGATGATCGCCGCCAGGATCAGCCATCCTTCGTTGGCCTGCGAGGCCTCAAACGCCCGCGCCGTGCCCTGGAACCGCACCTGGATGCTGGGCGGAATCCCGACCTCCGCCACCGCCGCGTTGATCGCGTCCACCGCTTCGCCCAGGGAATACTTGCCCCCGAGGTTGAAGGAAAACGTCACTGCCGGAAACTGACCTTGGTGGTAGATCGCCAGCGGGCCCGTCCCCGTCTCAAAGTGCGCGATGGCGCTCAGCGGTACTTGCCCGTTGGCGCCGGGAACATAAATGTTCTTGAGCGAATCGGGGTTGACCCGGAACGACGGGCCGACCTCCAGCACCACGTGGTACTGGTTCAACTGCGTAAACATGATCGAGACCAACCGCTGTCCGAAGGCGTCGTACAGGGTGTTGTCCACCGCCGAGGCGGTCACTCCCAGCCGCGAGGCAGTGTCTCGGTCAATCACCACGTTCACCACCGCCGACTGGTTCTGCTGGTCGGTTGCAACATCGCGCAACTGTGGAAGCGTCTTCAGCTTGGTCATTAGCCGGCTGGTCCACACCTTCAATTCCTCGGGGTCCGCGTCTTCCAGGCTGAACTGGTACTGCGTGCGGCTGATGCGGTCTTCCACCGTCAGGTCCTGCACCGGCTGCATGTACAGCGTGATGCCCTCCACTCCGGAGAGCTCCTGCTGCAGACGCTTGATGATGGCGGAAACGTCGTCGCTGCGTTGGTCTTTCGGCTTCAGGTTGACCTGCACCCGTCCGCTGTTGGGCGTGGTGTTGGTGCCGTCCACCCCGATGAACGATGACAGGCTGGCCACGTCCGGGTCCTTCAGCACCGCGGCCGCCAGCTTTTGCTGGCGCTCGACCATCGAAGCGAACGAAACACTCTCCGGCGCGTCCGAGATGCCGAGGATTATGCCCGTGTCCTGCACCGGAAAAAAGCCCTTGGGCACGATGATGTACAACCAGATGGTTGCGACCAGCGTGCCGATAGTGACCAGCAAGGTCACCGTCTGGTGCTGCAGCACGAACTGCAGCGTACGCCCGTAGAACGCGATGGTGCGGCTGAAGATGGTCTCCGATGCCTGGTAAAAGCGTCCGTGGTGCGCCTCTTCGCGCGGCCGCAACAGCAGCGAGCACATCATCGGCGTCAGGGTCAGCGAGATCACCGCCGACAGCAGGATGGTTACGCTCAGCGTCACCGCGAACTCGCGGAACAGGCGTCCCACAATGTCGCCCATGAACAGCAGCGGGATCAGCACCGCAATCAGTGACACGGTCAGCGACACGATGGTGAATCCAATCTGCCCCGAGCCCCTTAGCGCCGCCTCCAACGGTGTGTAGCCCTCCTCGATGTAGCGGGAGATGTTCTCGATCATTACGATCGCGTCATCGACCACGAAGCCCGTCGAAATGGTCAGCGCCATCAGCGACAGGTTGTCGAGCGAGTAACCCAGCAGGTACATCACGCCGAACGTGCCCACCAGCGACAGCGGTACCGCAATGCTGGGGATGATGGTTGCCGCAAGCGTGCGCAGAAACAGGAAGATCACCATCACCACCAGTGCAACCGTCAGCATGAGCTCGAATTGCACATCGGCCACACTGGCGCGGATGGTGTTCGTGCGGTCGGTCAGCACTGTAATCTTCACCGAGGCCGGAAGGTTCGCTTGCAGCTGTTTCAACCGCAGCTTGATGCTGTCCACCACCTTGATAATGTTGGCGCCGGGCTGCCGCTGGATGTTCAGGATCACCGCCGGCGTAGTGTTCATCCACGCCGCCTGGTAGGTGTTCTCCGCTCCTTCGATCGTCGTCGCCACGTCGGAAAGCCGCACCGGATTGCCGTTCTTATAGGCGATGATGGTGTTGGCGTAATCCTCCGGCTTGAACAACTGGTCGTTGGCGTTGATGGTATAGGCCTGCCGCCGGCTCTGTAATTGCCCCTTGGCCTGGTCAACATTGACCTGCCCGATAACTGTCCTGAGTTGCTCCAGGCTTATGCCATACGACGCCAGCGCCACCGGGTTCGCCTGAATCCGCACGGCAGGTTTTTGTCCGCCGCTGATGGTGACCAGCCCCACGCCCGGCAACTGAGAAATCTTTTGCGCGAACGTGGTGTCGGCCAGGTCCTCCACTTGCGGCAGCGGCATACTGTCGGAGGTCATCGCCAGCGTCAGGATGGGAGCGTCCGCCGGGTTCACCTTGCTGTAGATCGGCGGCGTGGGAAGGTCTGCCGGCAGAAATGTCTGCGCACTGTTGATGGCCGCCTGCACCTCCTGCTCGGCGACATCGATGTTCTCTTCCAACTCGAACTGTAGCGTGATCACTGACGCCCCGAACGAACTGCTCGAGGTCATCTGGTTCAGTCCGGGTAACTGACCAAACTGCCGCTCCAGAGGCGACGTGATCGAGGAAGCCGTCACATCCGGGCTCGCTCCCGGATAAAACGTCACCACCTGAATGGTTGGATAATCGACCTGCGGCAGCGCCGAGATGGGAAGCTGCCGGTAAGCCACCAGGCCCACCAGCAGCAACGCTGCCATAAGCAGCGAGGTGGCGATGGGCCGCAGAATAAATGGCCGCGAAATACTCATGACTGCGATCCGCTACCGTCTGCGTTCTGCGCGTTCTTCGATTGATTGGATGGATTGGACGGCGCCTGCGGTGTCACAAGGCTTCCTGCCTGCAGCTTTTCCTGCCCGTCCGTCACCACGCGCTCGCCGGGCTGTAGTCCCGACGCAACCACTGCTGTGTTCCCCTGTGTCAATGCCAACTGTATCGGCCTGATCTCGACTGTATTCTTATCGTCCACCAGGTACGTGAATGTCCCTTGCGGGCCCCGCTGCACCGCACTCACCGGAATCGTGATGGCGTTTTTCGTCGTTTCCAGCAGCAGGTGCACGTTAACGAACTGGTTGGGCCACAGGCTGTTGTCCGGATTCTCGAACACTGCTTTTAGCTTCGCCGTTCCGGTTGTTTGATCAATCAGGTTATCGATGGTGAGCAGCTTGCCGGTCGACAGCTTAGTCTGGTCGTCGCGGCTGTAGACGTCGACCTGCAGCGTGCCCTTCTGCATGCGTTCGCGGACGGCCTGCAACTGATCTTCCGGCAAGGTGAAGATAATGGCGATGGGATGCATCTGGGTGATGACCGCCATCGACGAACCGGACGCGGCCGTGACGTAGTTGCCGATGTCCACCTGACGCAATCCGATCCGCCCGTTGATCGGCGACGTGATTCGCGTATAAACGAGGTTCAACTTGGCATTGTCGATGGCGGCCTTGTCGGCGGCGATGGTTCCTTCGTACTGGCCGAATGATGCTTCCTGGGTATCGAGGTCCTGCTTGGCGATAACGCCGCCAGCGTACAGCGCCTGCATGCGCTCGTACTGCGCCTTGGCATTGGTGAGCTGGGCTTCGTCACGTTGCAGATTCGCTTGCGCCTGTTCGAGCGCCACCTGATAGGGCCGCGGGTCAATCTGGATCAGAAGTTCCCCCTCCTTGACGTCCTGGCCTTCGACAAAGTTGACCTGCGTGATCTGCCCATCGATACGCGTCTTTAAGGAAACTGTATTAAATGCCGTTACCGAGCCCAATCCGGTGAGATAGACCGGGAAATCGCGCTGCTTGACGGTGGCCACTCCCACGGGTACCGAGGGCGGCGGGCCGCTCGCCCTGGCGTTTTTCTGCCCGCGGCTGCAGCCAGCCAAAGCACCGCAAAGCAGCAAAGTAAGGAGCAGGCCGAGGGCCGTTTTATGGATTGCGCGAACTTTCAAGATTTCCTCCACACTGGCGTTCAGCAGGTAGCGGGGGTAAATCTTCTACGCCAGAAGCACGGCACGTCAGGGTACCGTTAGAATAATATGAAACCCCACTTCATTAGACCGAATGGTTGCTAAACCTGCAGTTAAGAGAGGGTGAAGGAAGGTTAAGTTTTGTGAAGGGGTCCAACACAACCCGAAACAATTCTTCACCGCAACCGCAAGCGGGAAGAGGCAAAATGAGTTCGGTGAATCAATTGCTCATCATCGACGACGACCACGCGCTCGTCAATCTGCTTCGCCGCTTTCTGGAAGCTGAAGGATTCCACGTCGACGCCGCGTACGACCATGATAGCGGTTTGTCCGCTGCGCTAACGAATCATCACGAGCTGATCATCCTCGATGTGATGCTGCCGGGTGGCTCGGGGTTTGAGCTGCTGAAAACGCTGCGCCATCAATCCGACATTCCAGTGCTGCTACTCACGGCACGCGGCGAGGCGGTTGATCGCATTCTTGGGCTCGAGATTGGCGCGGACGACTATCTCGCCAAGCCCTTCGATCCGCGCGAACTGGTGGCGCGCATCCGTGCCGTCCTGCGGCGCACGCGTGAGGCTGCCGCTGGCAGCCCGCGTGCCGATCACGATGAGGTTCTGAAAGTCGGCGACATCGAGATGTCGCTCGGCAGCCGCAATGTCAGGTGTGGCGGCAAGCCCGTCGATCTGACGTCGGTGGAGTTCAATGTACTGGAGCTGCTGCTGCGTAATGCTGGTGGCGTTGTCACTCGCGAACAGATTGCTGAAGTCGCGCTCGGGCGTCCGCTGAATGCTTTCGACCGCAGCGTCGACGTCCACGTAAGCCGGCTGCGCAAAAAGCTTGGCGGATTCCCCGGCACGGAAGATCTCATCCGTCCCATCCGCGGCATCGGATACTTTTTTTCCGTCGCCACACCGGAAAAGAGCCGGGTATGAACCGGCGCCTGTTCTGGAAGATCTTCCTACCCTTCTGGGTGGCACAAGCCCTGCTGCTTGGCCTGCTCTACATGCGACTGCACTATCGCCTGCACGCGGAGAATCCGTGGTGGGTGCAGCCGGAGCGGCGGCTGATCCCTAACTTCGCTGACCTGGCAGTCGAGCGCTATGAGCAAGGAGGACAAACCGCGCTGCTGGCTTTGCTCGACCAGTCGTCGATGCCGCATCGTGTGAACTACTGGTTGTTCGATGGATCAGGACGTGAGTTGAGCGGCCGTCCGTTGCCGTCTGAGATTCCTGACTTCGCACTACGCGCGCTGCGGCGCGAGGGGGTCGCCCGACCCGATGATTCTGTGATCCTGGTCGCCCCGATCACAACGCAACGCGACCACTACCTGCTGGTAGGGGAATTTATTCCTCCGCCCCTCTCAGAACGCGTGCCTGGCGACATGATCTGGGTGTTGAAGCTTGGCACCATCATCTCCGCCCTGATGTGCCTGGTGATAGCGCATTACCTGAGCAAACCCATCGAGCGCCTACGCAAAGCCACGAATGAAATGGCGCGCGGCAACCTGGATATTCGTGTTGGCAACACCATTGGTAACCGGCGCGATGAAATTGCGGACTTGGTGCGTGATTTCGACTCCATGGCGGGTGAGCTTCGCAACCAGATCGTCAGCGAGCGCAACCTGCTCAGCGGAGTCTCGCACGAGCTGCGTTCACCTATCGCGCGCATGCGTCTGGCTCTGGCATTGGCGCGCAGCTCCGACCCGCACGAGCGGGCAGAGATGCTAGACCGCATCGAGCAGGACTCTATCCAGCTCGACTCCATGCTTGACCGCATCCTCACCGTCGCGCGTCTCGAGAGCGGCCAGTACAAGCCCAAGTTCGAGAGCCTCTCACTTAACGACGTGATGGACGAGGTGCTTGACGACGCTCGATTCGAAGCGGCTGCCACCGACGTGACCGTCAACTACGTCGACGATGCGATCGTGACGGTCAGCGGCGATCCGGGATTGTTGCGCAGCGCCATTGAAAACGTTGTGCGCAATGCCATCTTTTATTCAGGACAGGGCGGCATCGTTGACGTTGGTCTTCGCGTCGCTGACGGCAATGCTGTTCTCATCGTTCGTGACAACGGGAAAGGCGTGCCCGAGGAAACTCTCTCGTTGTTGTTCAAGCCTTTCTATCGTGTCGACGATTCGCGCGGCACAACGACCGGCGGCATGGGCCTCGGTCTCGCCATCGTGCGCAATGCCACGGCGGCTCACGGAGGAAGCGTTACGGCGCGCAATGTCATGCCTCACGGACTCGAAGTAGAGTTGCGTATGCCGGTATCTGGTGCGTTGACCTCTGCGCGCCCCACCGCCCAACTGGTGGCGCCGGTACAGGGAAAACGGTAACTGGTTGCCAGTGACATCTTCTTCGTCAGACCTCAATCAATCCTGTATAGATTCCCATTCCAACCACTGCATCGACTCCCATCGCATCGAGCTCGTCGATCTCCTGCTGGCTGCGAATTCCTCCTGCGGCAATGAATTGGCGTTGCGTCTGCGTTTTCAGCTGGCGTACTACGTCGATGGGAATTCCCTGCAATAACCCTTCGCTATCGATGTGGGTGTAGAGAAATGCTGAGAAATACGGCTCCAAGGCGGAGATCATGAACGCGGGCGTGATCGCCGTAACGGTCTTCCATCCGTAAATGGCGACACGGCTACCGCGAGAATCGATGGCCGCTACCAGCTTCTCAACACCGAGTTCGCCGCTGAGTGCGGCAGCGAAGGCAACATCCACGCTACCCCCACTGATCAACGATGATCCTACAATCACCTTTCGCGCGCCTGACGCGAGAGCTTTTTGAGCGTCGTCGGCTGACCGAATGCCGCCGCCCACCTGACACGGCAGGGTTCGGCAGAATTCCCCGACCAGCGCGCGATTGTCGCCCTTGCCCATCGCCGCATCGAGATCGATCAACTGCACCAGCGGATATTTTGCGAACCGCTCAAACCACTCGGTGAAGTCCTCAAGCTCCAACGCTTTCTTCTCGCCCTGAACGAGCTGGACGATCTTGCCGTCCATCAGATCGATCGATGGAATCAGCACTACAACCTCACCGGAATGCCGGCGGCCCGCAGTTCCCGCTTGATCGCTGCCACAGACTTCAGTCCAAAGTGAAATACCGACGCCGCCAGAGCCGCGTCTGCTGCGCCATATTGAAACACCTCGACAAAATGCTGCGGCTCGCCTGCGCCACCCGAAGCGATTACCGGAATTCGCACGCTGGTCGCGATGGTTCGGGTTAACGCACAGTCGAATCCGGTCTTCGTACCGTCGCGATCCATAGAAGTAAGCAGAATCTCCCCCGCACCACGCTGTTCTGCCTGGATTGCCCACTTCTGAGCATCGCGGCCGGTCGGGTTGCGACCTCCACATACGTTCACCCCCCACTCTGTGGGAGTCCGTTGCCGCGCATCGATCGCCACCACGACGGCCTGAGAGCCATAACGTTCCGCGACTTGGGTGAGGAGCGTCGGATCGGCAACCGCCGCTGAATTCATGGCCACCTTGTCGGCGCCGCAATCCAGCACTGCCGCCGCATCGTCTAATGACCGGATCCCGCCACCCACCGTAAAGGGAATAAACAACTGCCGTGCCGTGCGCCGCACCGTATCGAGCAACGTGGTGCGCGACTCCGCCGTCGCGGTAATGTCGAGGAGCACGATCTCGTCGGCGCCTGCCGCGCTGTGCGCCACCGCCAGTTCGGCGGGATCGCCGGCGTCACGGATCTGCTCGAACTGAATGCCTTTCACGACCCGGCCTGCATTCACGTCGAGGCAGGCAATGATGCGTTTAGCTAGCGTCTCACAGGGCACAGAAGTTCTCCAGAATCTGCATGCCGACGTCGCCCGATTTCTCTGGATGAAACTGCACGCCGAACAGGTTCCCTCGTTCTACCACCGCAGTAAATGGCTCTTGGTAGGCGCAGGTCGCGACTGTGTCAGTGCACACCGGCGCGCGATAGGAATGTGTGAAGTACACGTAAACGCCTGAAGGAATCCCCGCAAGCAATCTCGACTCTGCTATCATCGCAAGGCTATCCCATCCCACGTGGGGCGATTTCACTACGTCCGAAAATCGTGTACACCGCCCTCGAAACACGCTTAGGCCACTCAGTTCCGTCGCCTCGCTGCTGCCCTCAAACATCCACTGCAAGCCCAGACAAATCCCCAGCAGCGGTGTCAGTCCGGAAGTGACTCCATCACGCAATACGGTTCCAAGCCTTCCGTTTGCCAGCGGGGCTGTCGCCTTGAAGTTCCCGACTCCCGGAATAACCCACTTCTCAGCACGTCCCACAACGTCAGGGTCATTGGTGACGACACACTCCGGACCGAGGTACTGAATCGCCTTCGCTACCGATGCCAAGTTCCCGGCTCCGTAATCAACCATTGCAATCACAACAGTCCCTTGGTGGTCGGCAACATCCTTCCTAGTTGCTTGTCTTTCGAGCACGCCACACGCAACGCGCGCGCGAATGCCTTGAACAGCGCCTCGATCTTATGGTGGTTGGAACGCCCATAAATTGTTTTGAGGTGAACATTGGCCTTTGCGCCGTGCGAAAAACCATCAAAGAAATCCGCGACCAGTTCGCTCTCGAGATCACCAACCAATCGAGCCCTCACCTTGGTGTCGACAACGGCCGCGCTCCGGCCGCCAAAATCTACCGCCGCGACGCCTAGCGTTTCGTCCATGGGCATCACGAAATAGCCGGCGCGCAAAATGCCGCGTTTCGATCCTAGCGCTGCCGTGAACGCCTCGCCTAACGCGATACCGACGTCCTCCACGGTGTGGTGCTGATCGACGTCCAGATCTCCGGTTGCTTCGAGCTCGAGGTCAAAGGCTCCGTGACGCGCGACCAGTTCCATCATGTGGTCCAGAAAGCGGATGCCGGTGCCCACCTTCGCGCGCCCGCGGCCTTCGATGGTGAGTACTACGCGGATCTCTGTTTCGTTAGTTGTGCGATGAATCTTCGCCCGCCTCACACGCGCACCTCGGCGCTCGGCTTCAGCTCCGCCAGGACCTCGCGCAGAGCTTCGAGGCATTGGTCCATCTGGACCTGCGTGCCAACGGTAATCCGCACGCAACCATAGCACCCCGGATCTCTTGACCGATCACGCACCAATATCCCACGTCGTCGCATCGCGGCCACAAATTCGCGGTGTTTCTCGCCCACCCGAAACAGCACGAAGTTCGCCTCGCTCGGCCACCACGGGATTCCCGCCTTCCTAAGCTCCTGCTCAAGCCGCTGGCGGCCGACCTTTACCTGCTCGACATAGCTGGCGACGAAAGGTGCGTCCTCTAAAGCCACCGGCAGGGCAGCCAGAGCGACAATATTTACGCTGTAAGGAGACGACACGCGCTCGACCATCGCCATCTGCTCGCTTGGCCCGGCCAGAATGCCAATGCGCAACCCCGCCAACCCATACGCTTTCGAGAACGTGCGGGCTACGAACAGGCTCTGCTGTCCCACAACATCAGATAGCACGGTCTTGCCGTGGAACTCGTAGTATGCCTCGTCAACTAGTACTGCCGCATAAGGAGCAGCAGACGCAATTGTCAGCAACTGCTCGCGCGTCGCCACCCCGCCGGTAGGGTTGTTCGGACTCGCAATCGCAATCAGCCGTGTGGCTGGAGTAATGGACTGAAGTGCTTTCTCAAACGGAAACTGCAAATCCTCGCCAGACTGAACGCGCACCACAGTCGCACCGGTCGCCTCGGCAAAGATCTCGTACATGCTGAAGGTCGGCGTTATCACGATCACTTCAAGCGACGGTTCCAAGTACGTCTCGCAAAGTAGGTGGATCGCCTCATCCACGCCATTTGTCAGCAGAACCTGTTCATTAGGAAGCCCAAGATACTCGGCCACCAGCGACTCCACGGGCTCGCGCTCCGGATATCGTGCCAGTTCTTCGGCGGTGATTGCGCGGATCCGCGCCAGCACGCGCGGCGAGCAGCCGTCCGTATTTTCGTTGAAGTCGAGGCGCAACCCCTGCCGTCCCGCAAGGGGTGGATGGTATTCGTGCATTACCTGCACAACCTTGCGTGCGCTAAGCATGGCCGCACCTCACGCGCACCGACTGCGCATGCGCTCGCAAGCCTTCCGTCTCCGCCAGCGTGGTAATCACTGGAGCAATCGCCCGCAGTCCTGCGGGAGTGAACTTCTGCACCGTGATGACCTTCACGAAGTCCGCAGCGCTCAGGCCGCCACGAAAACGAGCTGCGCCTGCGGTGGGCAACACATGGTTCGGGCCTGACGCGTAGTCTCCCGCTGACTGCGGCGAGTAGGCGCCGACGAAAATCGAGCCCGCGCATCGCACCTCCAATAGATCTCGATCTTTGTCGACCGTCAGATGCTCCGGCGCTAATCGGTTCACCCACGCCACGGCCTGCTTGCGCGAGGCAGCCACCAAGGCATATCCGCCACGCTTGACCGCATTGGTTGCGCAGGCGTTGTTCCTCGCGGAGGACTTCACGCACGCAGCGACGCGGCCCGCCAACTTCACGTTCGGGGAGATGAATACCACAATTGCGTCGGGATCATGTTCTGCCTGCGCCACCAGATCAGCTGCCAGAAACTCGGCCTTCCCACTTTCGCTGAAGATCGCGGCTTCAGTGGGTCCCGCGAGCATATCGATCGCGCAGTCAATACTCACCAACTTTTTTGCTGCCGTGACGTAGGCATTCCCCGGGCCGACGATCTTGTCGACCCGGGGAATGGTCTTGGTGCCATACGCCAGGGCGGCGATAGCGTGCGCTCCGCCACAACGATATACTTCGTTAACCCCCAGCAAATACGCGGCTGCCAGCGTTGCACGTTGGGGCTTAGGTGAGACCACAACGATGCGCTTCACGCCGGCGACCTGCGCCGGGATCGCCGTCATGAGCAGCGTGGACGGCAGCGGGTACCGTCCTCCTGGCACGTAGCATCCCACCGACTCGAGCGGGCGAACAATCTGCCCTAACTCTCCTCCGCTGATCTTCTTCCGCCAGGAGCGCGGCAACTGGCGTTTCGCAAACCGCCGGATATTCGCCGCCGCTCGCTGCAGCGCCTCCTGCGTTTCCGCCGGAGTCGTCTTCCATCCCTGCTCGATCTCCCTCGCGGACATCCTCACCGCCAACCCTGCCTCCAGTCCATCCCACAATGTGGCATAGCGCATGAGGGCTTTGTCGCCTTCTCGCTGCATCGCCCGCACAATCGCGCGCACAGCGGGCTCGACTTCCTCCAACCGGGAAGCCCGGCGTTCCAGCTTCGTCACCGCTCTCTCTGCGGCCTTTCCACAAAGCACCCGCATCACACCACCACCTTGTTCAGCGGATACTCGACGATCCCGGTCGCATTCGCTGCTTTCAGCCGCGGAATCACCTCCCAGCACAGGTTCTCTTCCAGGATAGTGTTTACCGCGACCCACGCCTCATCGCTGAGCGTGGAAATCGTAGGACTATTCAGCGCCGGCAGCACTGCCAGCACGTTCTCGAGGTCAGCCACGCGGACGTTGAGCATTAGCCCCACACGGCCCTGCGCTTCCATGGCGCCGCCTAGCATCAGCGCCAGGTTCTCGATCTTCTGCCGCTTGCTGGCGTCCTTCCAGGCGTTCTTGTTGGCGATGATTTGTGTATTGGATTCGAGAATGGTTTCGATAATTCGAAGCCGGTTCGCTTTCAGCGAGCTGCCGGTCTCAGTAACTTCCACGATGGCATCCGCCAATGTGGGAGGCTTGACTTCCGTCGCTCCCCACGAGAACTCAACTCTTACGTCGATCCGACGCTGCAGGAAGTAGCGAGTGGTGACGCTCACCAGCTCTGTCGCAATGGTCGCGCCCCGCAGGTCCTCCGGGCTCTTGGCCGGCGAATCCTCCGGCACCGCCAGCACCCATCGCACCTTGCCGCGGCTTTGCTTGGCATAGATCAAATCGGCGACAGTAGCCACATCCAAGCCGCTTTCGAGCACCCAATCCAGTCCGGTGATTCCGGCGTCGAGTGCGCCGTGCTCGACGTAACGCGCCATCTCCTGCGCTCGGATCAGCAGGCACTCAATTTCCGGATCGTTGGTGCCGGCGAAATACGATCGCGGACTCACGTACACCTGCAAGCCCGCCAGCGCCAGCAGCGCCAGCGTCGCCTCCTCCAGGCTGCCCTTGGGAATCCCCAGCCGCAGTTTCATCGTGCACCTCCCGCGATCGCAGCTAGAGGAAGCTCGGTGTTGAAGCACGTCCGCGTGCCGGTGTGGCACACCACGCCCTGGCCTTCAACAAGGACGCGGCACAGAATCGTGTCGAAATCGCAGTCGGCCTGCGCGCTGACCAACTTCAGCCGGTTCCCCGACCTCTCGCCCTTGGTCCACAGTTCGTTGCGCGTGCGACTGTAAAACGTCACATAACCCGAGGTCAGCGTCTTGTCATACGCAGCTTGGTTCATGAACCCCAGCATCAGAACCTCACCTGTCGCCACATCCTGCACTATTGCGGGAGCCAGCCCCGCCATCTTGTCGAAATCGATTTCCGTCGCCACATCCAATCCTTTCGCAAAAAAACAAAAAACCCGCTGAGCTTTGCGCCAGCGGGTCGGAGGTAAAAGTGCGTAAAAAGCTATGAAATGCTCTCCGCCGACACGGTCGCCACGTGCGAATGGTGATGATGGCGATGGATCAGCGAAGTCATCTTACTTCGAACCTATCGAAATCCTCTGCTTTTGTCAATGAGCGGGAATCACAATAATCACAATCACAAACCGTCGAAGGCTTGCTCACATCCAGTGTCGGAGCATTTGCAGGCGTAGCCGGTACCCGGCTAGGGAGAAAACTGACAAGTTCTTACGCCTTTGGGGTGGGCGATAAACAAAATAAGAATCGGTCGAGCTGCCGTCACATCTGTTAGCTGATGAGTTTCTCGCGGTTGACCAGCTAAACGATCGCCGCTATGCTCAATTGCACAATGTTCAGTAACCAGAATTCCGGAGCAGGTTGCGTGTGTTGTTGCCGCGCATTGACCTGTTCTGGCGCGGGGGTGTTGCTGAGCTAAAGATTTCGTCTTAATACACCCGACCTCTTATACCCACCGCCAGAGCAATCTGGCGGTGGGTTTTTTTGTTGCCATTGACGACGACACGACAAGGAGGAATCCGTGAGCTACCCAGAGCTACGAGACAAGTTCAAGCGGCTGATCCCGGACCTGCAACAACCGGCCGAAAGCTGGACTGCACAGCAAATCATCGAGTGGTCATTCGAGTCATTCGGCCAGTACGTCGCCATCTCGTCCGCTTTCGGTGCGGCCGGCATGGTGCTCATTGATATGACCGCGCGGCTACGAGGGACGGACTTCCGCCTGTTCACCCTTGACACGCAGTTTCTATTTCCCGAGACCTACCATCTCATCGAACGCATCGAGCAGAAATATGGTGTCGCCATCGAGCGCGTTTACGCCGCGCAATCGCCCGCAGAGCAGGAAAACGAGCATGGCAAAGCGCTCTGGGCCCGCGATCCCGATCTCTGCTGCAATTTGCGGAAGGTCGAGCCGCTCCGCCAGAAACTGAGCAAACTCGCCGCGTGGATCACCAGCATCCGCCGTGACCAGACCGCCTCGCGCGCCAGTGCCCACAAAGTCGAATGGGACGCCAAGTTCGGCCTCATCAAGATCAATCCACTCGCCGAATGGTCCGACAAGCAGGTCTGGCGCTACATCCATGACCACGAAGTTCCGTACAATCCGCTGCACGATCAGGACTATCCCAGCATCGGCTGCGCGCATTGCACGCGTCCTGTCGTACCCGGCGAAGATCAACGCTCCGGCCGTTGGGCCGGATTTGCCAAGAGGGAGTGCGGCCTTCACGTCAGCGAGAGTGCGTCGCAAGACCAGCCCGCATAATCACTGTCTCAAGCTCGCGCTTGTGCTACGTTTATCCCTTTCGAAACGAGGGCCCTCATGTTTAGTGCAGATCTCCTCAAGAACAAGCGCGTTCTCATCACCGGCGGAGGCACCGGCATTGGCCGTTCCCTGGCCGAGCGATTCCTGCAACTCAGCGCATCCGTGTACATATGTGGACGCCGCCGCGAAGTCATCGAGCAAACTGCCAAAGAGCTCTCAGCTTCAACCGGTGGCTCGTGCGAAGCGTTTCCCTGCGATGTGCGCTACGACGATGATGTCGAGCAAGTCATCGAGCAGATCTGGACCAAAGGCCCGCTCGACATTCTGGTCAATAATGCCGCCGGAAACTTCCTCGCCAAAACCGAGACGCTTTCTTCGCATGCCTTCGACGCAGTCATCGGCATCGTGCTTAAAGGCACGATTAACATGACGATGTCGTGCGGGCGTCGCTGGCTCGCGGCCAATCATCCGGCTGTCGTGCTCAATATCTCCACCACGTATGCCGAGAACGGCTCGGCCTACGTCGTTCCCAGCGCCGTTGCCAAGGCGGGCGTGCTCGCGCTCACCCGCAGTCTCGCTGTCGAGTGGGGTGGCCGCCGCATCCGCTTCGTGGCCATCGCTCCCGGAGCCATCCGCACGGAAGGCGCTTTCTCGCGCTTGTTGCCAACTGATGCGATGGAGAAGGCGCTGCTAGAACACAATCCGTTGCACCGTCTCGGCAGTTTGGAGGAAATATCCAACCTGGCGGCGTTTCTGGTCAGTGAGCAGGCGGGGTACATCAACGGAGAGATGGTTTACATGGATGGCGGCGAGATGCTGGCGGGTTCCAGCGCTTTCACCTTGTTAGGCCGCAACGTGCCTGACGCGGCGTGGGAGCGGCTGAAGCCTAAAAAGAAGTGATTAGTGGCTAGTGGATAGTGGACAGAAAAGCTGGGTGCCCAATCCTTTGCGCCCGCCATTCACGAATCTCAGTTCACACAACGAACCCGGGCGCCCTCAAGCCGCCCGAACTAGTTGCGAATTGCTCGTTGCCGATCCTTCGACTCGGCCTGCGGCCTCGCTCAGGATTTCGCCAGCGGGCTCTTTCCCTCGCCCTCTCTCAGGGGTCACGCCCGCAAGACGGCTCAATTCAGCAGGTGAATATTCTTCTTCTCACACAGCTCCTTCAGCACCTTCGGCCATACTGTCACGCTCAGTTCGCCGAAGTGCGCCTGGCGCAGCAGAGGCATCAGCGTGCGTGACTGCCCGATTCCGCCGCCAATGCCTAGCGGAATCTCATGCTTCACGATGGCCTGGTGATACGGATACTTAAGGAAATCAAGCTGGTGCGTGAGCTCTAACTGCTTCTTCAGCGACTCCACATTCGCGCGAATGCCCATCGACGATAGCTCATGGCGCCGCCGCGCCACCGGATTCCACACCAGGATGTCGCCGTTCAGTCCGTGCATCAGATGTCCGTTCTTCGGATGTGTCGGCGTTTCGTCATAATCCACAGCCCGAAGCTCATGTGGATAGCCATCCTTCAGCATGCAGCCGATCCCGATAATGAAGATCGCCGGATAGCACTGCAGAATCGCCCTCTCCCGCTGCTTGCGCGGCAAGTTCGGATACAGATCGAGAATCTCTTCAGCGTACATAAATATGATCTGCCCCGCAGGTTTGGATATCTCGGGTCCCATAGCCTTCGATGTAGCGTTTCACCTCGAAGAGCGCCTTCTGCGTCTCTTTGGGTGACAGCAACGAGTTGTAATCCGTGGGCAGGACTTTCTCCAGCTCGAGATAGTCGCCTGCACCGGGTCCAGCGAGGTCGCTTTCTTGTCAGCCATGCTGTGCTCCTTAGGTTTGCCATCGACGCCCGTGTAATTCTGCTCAGCAGGCTTAGGCGCGGCAGTGCGCACGCCGCTAACCTAATGAAACATCTGTTCCACGTTTGGCAGTTCCCGTCGTCACCTCGCCCTGTGTCGCATGGGCAACCGATTGTCACAGCGCAATTGGCTGAACCGGTGTATGGTGGGCTCGCATTCCAACCAGCGAGGCAGCCGAGCTTGCCCACGTTCGAGAAGACGGGCTCCATTCCCTTCGACCCGAAGATTGATTCCACCGAACCTCTCTCCCATTTCGGGAAGTGTTTGCAGGGTATTGGTGCCAACGATCTCTGTGTTTCCGGCAACCAACTGACATTCAGCGGCGGTGCGTTCCGCTTTGTCACCATCTTGGACCCGCTGTATTACTTCGCAACAGCCGATTTGACAGTCGATCCCCTCCGCCACGTCGTCGGCCACCGCGTCAACTATCAGCAACTTATGTAATTCGCAGCGGTAGCATTTCTGATCGTAGCCGCGATTCTCACAAATCTTCCCGACTTGGCTTGGCTAATCCTGGGTTTGCCCTTTCTCGGTGCCGGCTTGGTCTCATCGGTGTGCGCATCGGATTGCTGCGTCTCGACAGCTTCGTTCGCCACTCCCTCGCCTCCGCGCCCAAACCCGTCGTTATCGTCTGACAACTGGCCAATGCCAACTCTCCCAGTGTTACCCTTATCTACGTTTCTCTCTGCTCAGGAGACTCCGACCATGCTACCGCTGGCGCTCGAAGGTTCCACGCTGCTCACCGACGTCGACCTCCACCTCTTCAACGAGGGCAGCCACAACCGTCTCTATCAGAAGCTCGGCGCGCACATTGTCACAATGGACGGCCAACCCGGCACCTACTTTGCTGTCTGGGCGCCCGATGCCGAGCGCATCTCCGTCGTCGGCGACTTCAACGGCTGGAACCCCGACTCGTATCCTATGACGCCGCGCGGCAGTTCCGGGATTTGGGAGTGCTTCGTACGCGATCTGGGCAAGGGGCAGATTTACAAGTACCACATCCGTTCGCGCTTCCATATGTATCGCGTCAATAAGGCCGATCCGTCCGGCTTCCATCACGAGACGCCACCACGCACCGGCTCCATCGTCTGGGACCTCGACTACCAGTGGGGCGACGAGGAGTGGATGCGCCTTCGCCACAAACGCAACGCCTTCGACGCCCCTATCTCGGTCTATGAAGTCCATCTCGGCTCGTGGATGCGCAACCACGAAGAAGGCAATCGCTGGTTCAGCTATCGCGAGCTTGCGCCGCGCCTCGCCGCCTACGTCAATGAGCTCGGCTTCACCCACGTCGAGTTCCTGCCTATCATGGAGCACCCTTATTACGCCTCGTGGGGCTATCAGGTCACGGGATACTACGCGCCCACCGCGCGCTACGGTACGCCGCAGGACTTCATGTACCTCGTCGATTACCTGCACCAGCGCGGCATCGGCGTCATTCTCGACTGGGTACCCTCGCACTTCCCCAACGATCAGCATGGCCTCGCCTACTTCGACGGCACACATCTTTATGAGCACGCCGATCCTCGCAAAGGCTTTCATCCCGACTGGAAGTCGGCCATCTTCAACTATGGCCGCAACGAAGTGCGCTCCTTCCTCATCAGCAACGCCATCTTCTGGCTCGACGTGTACCACGTGGATGGCCTGCGTATGGACGCCATCGCTTCCATGCTCTACCTCGACTACTCGCGCAAGCGCGGCGAGTGGATCCCCAACGTGTACGGCGGCCGCGAGAACCTCGAAGCCGTGTCGCTGCTGCAGCGCGTCAACCATGACGCCTACCAGGAGTTCCCCGACATTCAGACCATCGCGGAAGAGTCGACCGCATGGCCGATGGTGTCGCGCCCTACGTACATTGGCGGCCTCGGCTTCGGCATGAAGTGGGACATGGGCTGGATGCACGACACCTTGAAGTATTTCCACTACGATCCCATTCATCGTAAGTACCACCATCATCAGCTCACCTTCCGCGGCCTGTATGCCTTCACCGAAAACTTCACTTTGCCGCTGTCGCACGACGAAGTCGTGCATGGCAAAGGCTCGCTCATGAGCAAGATGGCAGGCGACTACTGGCAGAAGTTCGCGAACTTGCGGCTGCTCTTCGGCTACATGTTCACCCAACCCGGCAAGAAGCTGCTCTTCATGGGCGGCGAAATCGGCCAGTGGAACGAATGGAACCACGATGGCAGCGTCGACTGGATCCTGCTGAACTTCCCCTCGCACCAGGGAATCAAACGCTGGGTCAGCGATCTCAATGCTTTTTATCGTGGCGAACCCGCCATGCACGAGTACGACTTCAACCCTGCCGGCTGGCGCTGGATCGATGCCGACGACTCCGACGACAGCGTGCTCACCTACATGCGCTATGGCAAAGACGAGGACGCGCCGTTAGTCGTCGCGCTCAACTTCACGCCCGTGCCTCGCCGCGGTTATCGCGTCGGTGTGCCCTTCGTCGGACACTGGCGCGAAGTGCTCAACAGCAACGCGGCGATTTACGGCGGTACCGACGAAGGCAACTTCGGCGGCGTCAATACCGACGACATCAAGTGTCATGGCCAGGAGCAGTCGCTGCTGCTGAACCTCCCGCCGTTGGGCATGGTTGTGTTCAAGCAGTAAACCCAAAATGCTCGCCTCCTGCGTTTGTTAACCGCGAAACCGCCGTGGCGGCGACCGATCTCCCCCTAATCGGCTTCGCGTAAGTGGAATGATTTAAAGGAGTTTTGACATGCTTACAAAGTGCACGGGCATCGTGGCGGTCTTGATGACGGCGGCAGATTCGACACCGGTTTCGACGTAGCCGAGCTTGTGGTAAATGACTGGCAGCTCAGGCCGCACGCTCACGGTTCGAATGTCAGCGAATCGACAACCGGCGCGACGCCCCAAGTCTTCTGCTTCCTGCATCATACGCGCGCCAATGCCGGACCTTTGCTTCGCCGGGTCGACCGACAACAAGCCGATGTAGCAGCGATCTCCGTTAAGCTTCACATAGACGCAGGCCGCGAGAACCTCTTCTTTAATTAACAATAGAAACCGGCCATCTCGCATCAATTCAAGAATTTGCGCTTCATCCGTGCGGTCCCCGGTCTTGAAGGACCGTTCCACGGCGAACGCACGATTGACAATGTCAACAATTGCAGCGACGTCGGTCTTAGTTGCAGTTCGGAGCCCCGAATTCGACATCGCTCGATCCACCGATTACAACACTGCCGTCTCATGCAACAGCTCACCTTTGGCGAAGCGAGCAGGGCTGAGTGCTTCGACGTTGCTGACCACGTCGGTTTTACCGTACAGAATCAGGTCGGCAAGGATGCGGCCAGTTGAGGGCGCGTGCATCACGCCATGTCCACTGAATCCGTTGGCGCAGAGCAATCCGGGTACTTGTTCAACCGCACCGAGTATGCAGTGATGGTCGGGCGAGACTTCGTAGAGCCCGGCCCAGGCTTTCTTAGGATTGACGGCGACATTTTCGAAGCAGGGCACGCGGTCAGCAGCGCGGTCGAGGATCTTCTCGATGAATGTCGAGTCAAAGTCGGTCTTAAAGCCAGGGGTTTCTTCCGGGTCATTCCAGGCGAGCAGGAAGCCGAGGCTTTCGGGGCGGAAGTGAAAGCCGTTGGTCATATCGATGACCATGGGGATCTCGTGGGAGACGCCGTCGAAAGGCTCGGTCGGTACCAGTTGGCGGCGCAGCGGCTCGACTGGGAGATCAATTCCGGCGAGAGCAGCGATCTGCGCAGCCCAAGCGCCGCCGGCATTGACCACGACGCGGCTGCTGACGGGGCCGCGGGTAGTCTCAACTCCCGCGACGCCGGCGCCGTTGCGATGAATGGCGGTGACTTTGGCGGAGCGCCAGACGCGTGCGCCGCGCTCGACCGCGCAAGTAGTGAAACCCGTCATCACGCTATAAGGGTCGACGAAGCCGTCAGTTGGGCAGAAGCTACCGCCGAGAATGTCGTTGGAACGAAGCTGCGGGACGCGATCAATGATTTCGTCGCGGGCGACCATGTGGGCCTGGGAGAGGCCCAGGGAGTGCTGCAGTTTCTGGTTCGTGCGAAGGTAGTCGAGGTGCTTTTGCGCAGTGGCAACGAAGAGGTATCCCTGCGGGCGGTAACCACCGGGCTGGCCCAGGCGTTGGTCGAACTCGGAGTAAAAACGAATGGAGTAGAGCGACATCTGGATGTTTGGTCCGGTGGCGAATTGCGCACGCACTCCGCCCATACTCTTGCCGGTGGAACCTTTGCCCTGGTGCGATTCCCGCTCGATGATAAGGACGTTGCGGCAGCCGGCGTCGGTGAGATGCCAAGCGATGCTGGCGCCGACGATTCCTCCGCCGATAATGACGACTTCTGCAGTTTCCATGACGAGAACATTGTAGAAGCAACTGGCAACCTAGCAACTAGCTCTCTGGCTGACGGAGTGATGACGGTATTGGTGATTGGCGATGGGTGCAAGGGCGGTAGTGCATCATAGGGATGGAGTCATTTCGTTATGCCTACGATTTCGGTGGTCCAAATATTGACGGCGTCGATTGCGCCGGTGATCGTGATTTCCGGCGTGGGACTGCTGCTGTTGAGTATCAGCAACCGATTCGGTCGCGCGATTGATCGTGTGCGATTGCTGGCCCGCGATTTGAGCGAGAGCGATCCGGAGAGTGCGCGACGCAGGCACCTGGCGGAACAGCTTCGCCTCACGAACGACCGCGCTCACATCCTGAAGCGCTCGATGCTGTATTCCTCGGTCTGCATCTTCTTCGTGTCGTTGACCATTTTGTCGTTGTTCGCCGAGCAGTTGATCGGGCTACAGAGAGATTTTCTGGTGCTGCCTTTTTTCGCGCTATGCCTGATGGCCCTGGTGGCGTCAATGTATTACTCAATTCGGGACATTACCGTGTCGCTGGCGGCGCTGGAGTTGGAGGTAAGCGACAGGGTGCAGGGGGAGCTGCACGCGTCCTAGGTGCCGCCGGGCTGAAGCCCGGCTCTTCCCTCAAAGGAGTGCGAGGTCCGCGGGCTGACGACCACGGCTCACGCCGATGGCGCCCTTCGGGCTCGAGCTCAATCTCTATGTAACAAACGTCACAACTCCGAGTGAGTAGCCGAGGGGCGCACGGCGGTGTTTCGGTTGGTCCGGATGGCGCGACGCACCAGGGGCTGGAAGACCTGTTTGCGATGTGCGGCCTGCCGAATATGGCGATGAGCGTGCCATGCGATGCCATCGAGACACGCAAGACGACGGACTACTTCCTGCTGGAGCACGTCGGGCGGAAATACATTCGGTTTGCACGCGAGGCGACGCCGATTGTCACGAAAGACGACACGCCGTTTGTGTTCGGCGAAGCGAACGTAATCCGGTTGCGGTGCAAAGCAGAGAAGATGGTCGATGCCTTCGATACCGTGCTCGCGAGCGACCACAAGAACGAACATGAAGACTTAAGTATCATCGCGTGCGGCCCGATGGTTTCCGAGGCGATGCGGGCGGCGTACATCCTGAGGCAGGAATTCGGGTACGAGACGCGCGTGATCAACATTCATACTATGAAGCCGATTGATGTTGAAGCGATCGAGCGCGCGGCGAAAGAGACCGAAGTGGTCATCACGGCGAAAGAGCATCAGATTGGTGCGCTGGCGTGGCGAGTGAGCGGCATACTCACCGAGTGTCCGGAACTGTACGGCGTGCCGGTGACCACGGGTGCGATGGGCGTGAATGACCGTTTCGGCGATTCAGGCGCGCCCTGGGAGTTGATCAAAGAGTTCGAGGTCAGCGCAGAACACATCGTGCAGAAAGCGGCGGAGTTGATCACCATCACGAAGGTGAAGAAGCGAGAAGAGAAGGTGGAGATGGCGAGGTAAAGAAGCGACCAGCAGCTAGCAACTCACTGGTGTTTCGTCGCGGTGGGCAGACAGCTCACCCCCTTTTGTTCCATCTGGTGAGACGACTTAGGGCTTTGCTGGTTCGGCGGGCTCGATGTTTGGAGTATCCGGCGGCGGAACGTACGGCGTCCAGGGCCGGGGTGCGGAAGTCAGAAACGGCTCGGACTGGGGCTGTGCTTCGATTTCTGCCAGAGCGATACAGGCTCCTAGACGAGCGAGGTAGAGGGCATCGGCTCCTGCGAAGTAGATGAGCAGCAGAGCGGACATCATTAGAAGGACCCATCCGACCGCGATGTTCTTGCCCAGGCTGGTAGGCGCGAGCACGAGGAAAAACATCGAGGCAGCCCAAACCAGCTGAAGAGCGAGGAACGCTAGCGATAATCCTAAAAGGCGTCCGCCTTGCCGGGAGCAGAAGTCGAGGGTGAGCGACATTGCGTCGCGTGCGCTGGTTTGATTGCGGATGCAGAACAGCGGCGCCAGCCCGAAGATCCAATTCAGAATCACACCGAAGACAATGGAAAGCGCAACGCCGAAAACGTAGAAGAATGCGGCGCGGGCGGCGTTCTGCTGCTGGAGCATCGCTGTGCCAAGCAGGAATGAAGCAACCAAGCAGGCGATGGAAATCCACATCCACAAAGCGCGCAAAAGATGGAGTTGGAACATCGGGCGGAACTGCCAGCCAGCGGTCTCGTTGCGGTCGGTGCCGCCCAGGAGAGCGACGAGCCTGCGCAGGGAGGCAGCATGGCCAAGAGCGGCTGCGAAGCTCCACATTACAGTGAGGCCGGCGAGGACGATGAATTTGATCCAGGCGGCACGAAGCAGGGCGCCATGGAGGACGTGGTTGAGAGCTGAGCGTTCGAGTAAAGGCAGCGCCGTGCCTAGAAGAAATCGGTCGAGCGCCGAGACATCAAGGCTGTCGAGAAACAGTGCTGTCGCCGCAAGCACCACGAGCCAGGCAGCGAGGGCGAAGCACCAGCGCCACATCAACTCGGCAGGCAGCAGCAACGGTTCGTTGCGGAGGGCGGCGAAGCCTTCCTGAAAGGGCGAACTCGCGCTCCCCGGCTGCATGAGGAAAGGATAGCAGTGAAAACTAAAATAACCATGGACGAACACGGATGAGACGGATCGGAATAATCTCAAACGGTCCAGGACTGGCGAGCAGTACCACCCGGCGCACTAAAGCGGTCCTTCGACTTCGGCATCGTCCCAATTGCGGACGATGCCTCCGCTCAGGGCGACAGCGGTGATACGTAACCGCTAAGCAGGGTTTGCTGGCGGCGGGATGGTTAGCGCCTGGGCCAACTCCTGGGGTGTGTCGACCAGGATGTCGGGGTGCGTGCGCTCGAGGGTTTGAGGCGCAAAGCCATAAGTGACTCCAATGCTCCACGAGTTGGCGTTGCGAGCGGTGAGAACGTCAACTTCTGAGTCTCCGACCATGACAGTGCCTTCGGGTTCCGCGCTCGCTTCTGTCATCAGGGTATGCGCTCCAAGGGGATCAGGCTTCTTGGTTTCAAAACTATTTCCGCCGTAGGTCTGAAAGAAGTGCTGCGACAGACCGAGTCCGGCGAGAATGTCGCGCGACGCGCGGACGGGCTTGTTGGTGAGAACTGCCATCTTGCGCGCAACACCGTCGAAGCTGGAGATCTGCTGGAGGGCTTCGTTGATTCCGTCGTAGGCGCGGGTGTTGTCGAGCTTATGTTCACGGTAGTAAAGAAGGAAATAGTTCAAGGCCTCTTGCAGGAACGAGGCGTGCGCGGGGTCACCGAGGGCGCGTCGAATGAGCATGGGCGCACCATCGCCGATGTATGTGTCGATCACTTCGAGGGGCAACTCTTTGCGTCCGTAGTGCCGCAACATGGCGTTTACCGAGTTGGCCAGGTCGCGTTCTGAATCGATCAGGGTCCCGTCGAGATCAAACAGAACGAGCTTGATTTTCTTGAGCGGTATGGGCCGAAAAATTCGTATCATTTCCCGTCCAGTATAGAGAGCTGTTAGCAACTAGTAACTAGCAGCTAGCAGCTAGCAGCTAGCAATTAGTTATTGGCGCTGAGCAGTTTGAGTCATTCGAGGAGAAGGCAAACCCTGCCAGCAGGGGCGTTCCAAACAGGCGCAGCGTCTGATCGATGAACCAGCCGTCTGGCATTTACAATAGGTAAGTTTGCGCCGCCAGTGGGCCCTCAATTTAAGGCCGAGGTCATGGATGGCAACCACCAAGGTTGAACCGAAAATTGCAACCGCGCCCCGTGCGGCTGCGGACAAGTACGAGGGGCTGACTCCCCAGCATCTCATCGAGATTTACCGGCTGATGTACGTGTCGCGCCGGATCGACGATCGCGAGATCATGCTGAAGCGGCAGCAGAAAATCTTCTTCCAGATTTCAGGCGCGGGGCACGAAGCATTGCTGGTCGCTGCGGGCGTGCTGCTACGACCGGGCTACGACTGGTTCTATCCCTATTACCGCGACCGCGGATTATGCCTCGCGCTGGGCAACACACCTTACGAAATGCTGCTGCAGGCAGTGGGTGCGGCGGACGATCCGGCGTCGGGCGGGCGGCAGATGCCGTCGCACTGGAGTAATCCCAAGCTGAATATCGTGACCGGCTCATCGCCGACCGGGACGCAGTTTCTGCAGGCCGTGGGCTGCGCGGAAGCGGGCCGTTATTTCAACCAGCATCCTGGCGCGGCGGAGAAGGTCGACGGCGACTACCGCCAGTTCAAAGACGTTACCTTTCACGGCGACGAAGTCGTGTACGTGTCGGCGGGCGATGGTACGACGAGCCAGGGTGAATTTTGGGAGTCGATGAACACAGCATCAAACCGGAAGCTGCCGATGCTGTTCCTGATCGAAGACAACGAGTACGCGATCTCGGTGCCAGTCGAAGTCAACACGGCGGGCGGGAACATCAGCAGGCTGGTGGCTGGTTTCCCCAACTTTCATTTCGCTGAAGTCGACGGCACGGACGTACTGAAGAGCTATGCCGCGCTGAAAGAGGCCATCGATTATGTGCGTGCCAGCAAAGGTCCGGCGCTGGTGCATGGGCACGTGATCCGGCCGTATTCGCATTCGCTGTCGGACGACGAAAAGCTGTACCGTCCTGAGTCCGAACGGAAGCTGGAAACCCAGCGTGACCCGATTACGAAGTTCAGGGCGTTCCTGGTGAGCGAGGGCATCGCCGACGAAGGTGCGCTACACGAGATCGAACTCGATATTACCGACGAAGTGCAGGGAGCGGCCGATAAGGCTGTGAGCGCCGCATTTCCCAAACCGGGCACGTATTTGCAGTATCTCTATTCGCCTTATCTCGATCCTACATCTGCAGCGTTCGAAACGGAGCCGATTCGTCCGGCGCTGCCGGCGAAACCGGCGGGTGGCGAGAAGACGATGGCCGACCTCATTAATGCGTGCCTGAAGGACGAAATGAAGCGCGACCAGCGCATCGTCGTCTTCGGCGAAGACGTGGCGGACTGCAGCCGCGAAGAATATCTGCGCGAGAAGCAAGTGAAGGGCAAAGGCGGGGTCTTCAAGCTCACTTCGGGCCTGCAGGCAGCATATGGTTCCGATCGTGTGTTCAACTCGCCGCTGGCGGAGGCAAACATCGTCGGCCGCGCGACCGGCATGGCGACGCGCGGACTAAAGCCGGTGGTCGAGATTCAGTTCTTCGACTACATCTGGCCTGCGATGCACCAACTGCGAAATGAACTGCCCGTGATCCGCTGGCGATCGAACAACGGATTTTCGTGCCCGGCGGTGGTTCGGGTGGCGATCGGAGGATACCTGACGGGCGGCGCGATCTATCACTCGCAGTGCGGCGAGAGTATCTTCACGCACACGCCAGGCATGCGTGTAGTGTTTCCGTCGAATGCCTTAGATGCGAACGGTCTGTTGCGCACAGCGATACGCTGCGATGATCCGGTGATGTTCCTGGAGCACAAGCGGCTGTATCGCGAGACATTCGGTCGTGCGCAGTACCCCGGCCCGGACTACATGATTCCGTTTGGCAAGGCGAAGACGGTGCGGTTGGGGCACGATGTAAGCGTCATCACCTATGGTGCACTGGTTCCGCGCGCTCTTCAGGCAGCTCAGCGCATGGAGCGCGAGCATAACAGCAGTGTCGAACTGATCGATTTGCGCACGTTGAGTCCCTATGACTGGGAAGCGATCGCCAACTCCGTCAGCAAGACGCATCGCGTGCTAATGGCACAAGAAGACACGTTAAGTTGGGGTTACGGCGCGGAGATTGCCGCGCGCATTGCTGACGAACTGTTCGACAATCTAGATGCTCCTGTAAAGCGGGTCGCAGCCAAAGACACGTTCGTCGCCTATCAGCCACTGGTGGAAGACGAGATTCTTCCGCAAGTGAATGATGTCTACAACGCGCTGGTGGAGCTGACGGAATACTAGATCTTCTTTCCTTCCGGCGGCAGGATAACCGGCTCCTCGGGCGCGTGCATCTGTCGGGTCACGAAGAAGACGGCAGCGGTCCATGTGGGAAACAAGTCGGCGCCGGGAACAGCTTCAACTAGCAGAGTCGGAAGGAAGGCCCAGTGCCATCCCAGCAGCCTCACCAACACCACAGCCACGACTGCGTCCAGAATAGCGTCGGCGGGCGATAAGGCTCCTTCGGCAAACAGAGGTGTCACGGCGAGTTGCAGCGCGTCGGCGCCGATGGCGACGAGCCATGCGAGGCGTTCCTCGCGGGTCTTCATGGAACGGAAGAAATCACTCAACATACTTAACATCTACTTTATTCTAGTCTGCTAGTAGGTCACGTGCCACTCTTGGCTTCTTTTTGCTGGAGCAGAGAAGCCCACTTGGCATTCTCCTCGAACGCGATAGCTTCTACTCGCTCTGCCAAAAGAACGACAGGTTCATCCGATTTCGCATAATCGCCGGCCTTAGCAAAATACAAGTATTTCTCATGATTGAGTGCTTCGCACGCGGAACGGGAGGTTACCCAAAGCTGCTGATACTGGTTTAGCTGCAATATGCCCTCAAGAACGGTGATGAGCACACCAAGCAATGCAGTCGCGATAGCGAGAGTAGTCTTCACGTATGCGTGGGTGTCAGCGACATGCAGCGCCGCAAGAAATGGTATAAGCGCAGCGGCGACCATTTCAGTCCCTTTGATGCGTTTGTAACGGCGTTGGCTTTTCGCGCTCTTTGTTTCGTGATATTGGATCTGGGCGTCTAAGCGCTTCATAACGGAAGCGATCTTCTCTGGATCGGCCGCTATTGTGCTAATGTCCGTTGTGGCTGGCGCAGTGCTCATGGCTGCCCATTGTAAGGGTTCCCTTTGGAGAGACAAGAGAAATCGGGACGCTGGACAAGCAGGAGCGCGCCAGGCGAGCGGTCGACGAAGCGTAAACAGCTCGACAGGCGGATGGTTTGACGCTCTCGTTCGCGGAATGATATTGTCTCCACACACTGGAAAGGAGGTTGATCCAACGCCTATGAAATCTGATTGTCACAGTTGTATCCCAAGTGAGGTGGCTGAGGCTTAGGGCTTCCGCTCTAATGCCCGCATCACTCGAAACGCTGTCGAGCTGATTCGCTGAGGCCACGAGAGTGGACAGCCTCAAGCCAATCCCAACAGCTAACCGGAAGGGCCCGCCAGGCGCAATGCGCGGCGGGTCTTTTCTATTCTGCGGCCTTTGTGGGCTTCTAGTTTCGGGGGCTCAGAGCATCCAGCGCGAGGTTCAGCTCCAGCACGTTGACGCGAGGTTCTCCGAGAAATGCGAACTGGCGGTATTCGGTGTGAGCATCAACCAATTTCTGCAACTCCGATTCCGAGATTCCACGTGCACGTGCCACACGCGGTATCTGAAATTCGGCCGCAGCGATGGAGATGTGAGGGTCCAATCCCGAAGCCGATGTCGTGACGAGGTCCACCGGAACCGGCAGTTTGGGATTTTCGGCGTGCAGGGTTGCTGTGTCCTGTTCAACGCGTGAGATCAGCGCCTTGTTGGTCGGACCGAGATTGGTTCCGCCTGAGTTCGCCGCATCGTATCCCGTACCCGCCGCCGACGGGCGCGAATGGAAGTAGGTCGGTCCGCTGAACGGCTGGCCAATCACGCTCGAGCCAACAAGCTTACCGTTTTGAGTAATCAGCTGTCCGTTGGCCTTCCTGGGGAAGATCACCTGCGCAATGCCGGTGACAACGAGCGGATAGATGATTCCCAGCAGGATCGTCGTAACGATGGTCATCCAGACGGAGATGATTAAGTTCTTTTTCATGACGGTTCCCTAGGCCAGTCCCACGCGAGTGATCAGCACGTCGATGAGCTTGATTCCGATGAACGGGATAATGATGCCGCCGACGCCGTAAACCCAAAGGTTGCGGCGCAACAAAGCAGCCGCGCCCATCGGGCGATAACGCACACCACGCAGAGCCAGCGGAATCAGCGCGATGATGATTACGGCGTTGAAGATTACGGCCGACAGCACGGCCGACTCCGCTGTTCTGAGGCGCATGATGTTCAGTGCGTTGAGAACAGGAAAGGTTCCTGCAAACATCGCCGGGATGATGGCGAAGTATTTGGCCACGTCATTCGCGATCGAGAATGTGGTCAGCGAGCCGCGCGTCATCAGAAGCTGTTTGCCGATTTCGACCACTTCGATGAGTTTGGTCGGGTTCGAGTCGAGATCGACCATGTTGCCGGCTTCCTTAGCCGCTTGCGTGCCGGTGTTCATGGCGACGCCGACGTCGGCTTGGGCGAGAGCGGGAGCGTCGTTGGTACCGTCGCCAGTCATCGCGACCAGCTTGCCGTCAGCCTGCTCGCGCTTGATGAGGTCCATCTTGTCTTTTGGAGTCGCCTGGGCGAGGAAGTCATCGACGCCGGCTTCACGGGCAATGGCCGCGGCAGTCAGAGGATTGTCGCCAGTGATCATGACAGTGCGGATTCCCATGGCGCGAAGCTGGTCAAAGCGCTCGCGCATGCCGCCCTTCACAACATCTTTCAGCTCAATCACACCCAGCGCGCCGCGTGCCTTCTCGGCGACCACGAGAGGTGTTCCACCCGAGCGCGCGATCTGATCAACGGTGTCCTGTACCTCGGCAGGAAAACGCACGTTTTGCTTGGCAAGGTAACCTTCAATTGCGTCGGCCGAGCCTTTCCGAATTTCGAAGCCGTTCATGTTCACGCCCGACATGCGCGTTTGGGCGGTGAAGGGTACGAACTGCGCATCGTGCGATGCCAGTTCTCGACCTCGCAATCCATACTTCTCCTTGGCAAGCACGACGATGGACCGGCCTTCTGGAGTCTCATCGGCCAGCGACGACAACTGGGCTGCATCGGCCAACTCAGACTCGGGAACGCCAGGAGCAGGAATAAATCGCGCGGCCTGGCGATTACCGAAGGTGATCGTACCGGTCTTATCGAGCAGCAGTGTATTTACGTCGCCGGCGGCTTCGACTGCACGCCCCGACATGGCCAACACGTTGTGCTGGATCAGGCGGTCCATGCCGGCGATGCCGATCGCCGACAACAACCCGCCGATCGTCGTAGGAATCAGGCAGACCAGCAAGGACACGAGAACAAATACCGTCTGCGGTGACCCTGAATACATTGCGAAGGGCTGCAAGGTGACCACTGCCAGCAGGAAGATTATGGTCAATCCGGCGAGCAGAATGTTCAGCGCAATTTCGTTTGGCGTTTTCTGGCGCTCGGCGCCCTCAACCAACGCGATCATGCGATCGAGGAACGTCTCGCCGGGGTTGGAAGTAATTTCGACCTTAATCTGGTCCGACAGGACGCGCGTGCCGCCGGTCACGGCGGAACGATCGCCTCCGGCTTCCCGGATGACAGGTGCTGATTCGCCGGTAATGGCGGACTCGTCAACCGACGCAACTCCCTCGAGGATGGTGCCGTCGGAGGGAATGGATTCACCCGCCGCAACCATCACCATGTCGCCGGCGCGTAGCTTCGAGCTGCTGACCTGTTCGATGGCCCCGTCTTTCATCAGGCGGTTGGCCATCGTCTCCGAACGCGCTTTGCGCAGCGTGTCGGCTTGAGCTTTGCCGCGACCCTCGGCCATAGCTTCGGCAAAGTTGGCGAAAAGCACGGTAAACCAGAGCCACAGCGTAATCTGCAAGTTGAATTTGAAGTCCGCTCCGCCGCCGAAGAGCAATATCGTCGTGATGACGCTGCCAATCTCGACCACGAACATGACGGGATTGCCCATCATTTTGATCGGGTTGAGCTTGAGCACGGAATCCAGCGCAGCGCGCCTTACAATCTTCCATTCCCAGATAGCTTTTTTAGTAGTGGCCATTCTGAACCTCAGAAAGTCTTTCCAGCGCCCAACAGCAGGTGCTCGAGAATCGGTCCCAGGCTCAAAGCCGGGAAGAAGGTAAGCGCGCCCACGATGATGATGACGCCGATCAACAGAACTGAAAACAGCGGCGTGGTCACCGGGAACGTGCCCAATGACGGCGGAACGTACTTCTTCTGTGCCAAGTTCCCGGCAATCGCCAGCATGGGGATGATCATCAGGAAGCGGCCCGCCAGCATGGTCATTCCGCCCGTGATGTTGTACCAGGGCGTGTTGCCGTTGAGTCCGCCAAACGCTGAACCGTTGTTGGCAGCCTGCGAGGTGTAGGCATAGATAATTTGCGTCAGCCCGTGAGGACCGGGATTGGAAATGCTCGAAACTCCAAAGCCGGCGATGGCGGAAATCGCGGCGCACGTGAGAATGACGAGCGGGAATACCAGCGCGACCAGCATCGCCATCTTGACGTCGTAGGCTTCGATCTTCTTGCCCAAATACTCTGGAGTGCGCCCCACCATGAGGCCGGCGATGAAGACCGTCAGAACGATATAGATCAGTACGCCATACATACCGGCGCCGACTCCACCGAAGATGACTTCGCTCAGCATCATGTTTACCAACGGAACCATGCCTCCAAGCGGAGTAAATGAGTCGTGCCAGCCGATGATGGCTCCGCAACTGGCATCCGTCGTGACCGTAGCGAACAATGCGGTGTCGGCAATTCCGAAGCGGGCCTCCTTGCCTTCCATGTTGCCGCCTGGCTGTAAGGCCGACGCGTGCTGATCCACCCCGGCTAAGAGCGGATTACCGCGTGCTTCAGCCCAGTAGGCGACGAGAACTCCACACAGGAACAAAATCGCCATCGCCGACCAGACCGCCCAGCCGTGGCGTTGCGAACCAGTCATGCGGCCGAGGGTATAGGTCAGTCCAGCGGAGATGGCGAAGATGGCAAACAACTCTATAAAGTTGGAAAGCGGGGTCGGGTTTTCGAACGGGTGGGCACTGTTGGCGTTGAAAAAACCACCGCCGTTGGTTCCGAACTGCTTGATGGCTTCCTGCGAGGCAACTGGGCCTTGCGCGATGGTTTGTTCGGTGACGGTGTCCATCACTGGCTTGCCATTCTGGTCGACTGCTGGTTTGCCATCAGCGCCCAGGTGAGGAACCTGTTGGGGCTCGAGCAGCGTCGCCTTGTCATAGGGGCGCAAGTTCTGCACTACGCCTTGCGAGACGAGCAACAGAGCAGCGATCACACAGATGGGCAACAGTACCCACAGCGTGGTCCTAACCAGGTCGACCCAAAAGTTGCCGATAGTCTCCTTCTGTCGGCGCGCAATCCCGCGGATAAAGGCAATCGCAAGCGCGATTCCCGTGGCGGCCGAAGTAAAGTTGTGGTAGGCGAGGCCAGCCATCTGCGTTAGATAGCTCATCGTGCTCTCGCCGCTGTAGTTTTGCCAATTCGTGTTCGTAGTGAATGACGCCGCGGTATGGAACGCGAGAGCGGGTGGAACCGCTGCGAACTTCTGGGGATTCAGGGGCAGGAAACCCTGTACCCGCTGAATCAAGTAAAGGAGCAGCATGGGGACCACGCTAAACAGGAGCATGGCGATCGCATACTCCGTCCAACGCATCTCGTGGTTTTCGTCAACCCAAGTGATTCGGTAGATCAAACGCTCAATCGGGCGCAATATGGGATCGAGGAATGTGCGTTCGCGATTAAACACTCGCGCCATGTACACGCCGAGTGGTTTGGTCACGAGGAGAATCACTAGCAGGAAAAAAGCAATTTGCAGCCAACCGTTTATGGTCATATCAGAACTTTTCCGGACGCAATAACGCGTAGAAGAGGTACACCATAGTGGCAATGATTACGGTGAGCATGATGACCGCTTGAGTATGCATCTGTATCCTCACTTCATCCGGTCGCAGAACTCTACGTACCCGATCGAAATTAGAAAGAAAGCTATTGCAGTAGCGACGAGAACGATGTCACGCATACGCGATTTCCTTTCGCAGTGGATCTAACCGCACTGTGCGTCTTTATTGTCGCGAGCGACGGTCCCAAGAGTAACGACCTTGGCTGCCTTGCGGTGAACAACTTGCGACTTCAGCCTTCCCCGGCCCGAGTTCGCGAACAGCATTTTGTCGACGGGAAGAGGGCCGTCGATAGACCATGGTTGGGAGCGGAGGGAGTTCCGCCACAGATCCAGCCTGCACCTTGTAAACTGACCCTCCGCTGGGGCGCCGTTTGCGGCCATCGCGATAGAGGAAGAACAGCAGGCCAAGGTAAAACAGCAAACTCGAACTTGTGATGATCAGGAATGCAGGCACAATGGCTCCGTACGGATGCACCAGCTTCATTCGACTCCGCAGCAGCTAATGCTGAACTAAGGGCAAAATAAAGAATGCGTAAAGATCAGGGGCCGGGTTCGAAGCGATATCCAACCCAACGTTCCGTAAGAAGATAACGAGGTTCGGCGGGGTCCGGCTCGATCTTCTTGCGCAGTTGCCCGATGAAAACCCGCAGATATTCGGGTTGCTCTACGCTATTGCCGCCCCAGACGGCAGCTAAAAGCGTGCGATGCGGAATAACGCGGTGCGGGTGTTGCGAGAGGTACAGCAGAAGATCGAACTCCTTAGGTGTGAGCTTGCGATCGCGTCCGGCCACGACTACCGTGCGAGTGGCAAGATCGATATGGAAGTCGCCAACGTCAACGATCTCGGCCGGTTCGTCCGTCTTGGGCATGCGACGCAGATTGGCACGCACGCGGGCCAGCAGCTCGTTCATGCTGAACGGCTTGGTCACGTAGTCGTCGGCACCCGCGTCAAGGGCCTCAATCTTCTGCCGTTCCTGGTCACGGACCGACAGCACAAGAATCGGCACCTGCGAAACGGCGCGTACCCGCCGGCACAATTGCACGCCGTCGAGCTGGGGCATGCTCAGGTCGGTGATGATGAGGTTCGGCGACCAGTCTTTCATGATCTCCAGCGCCATCTCCCCGTCGTTGGCAACCCGAATCTCATAGCCTTGTGCGGTGAGGGCAGTGCGCAGAACGCGCGTGATTTGTGGCTCGTCATCCACCACGAGAATGTGCGACCGTTCGCTCATTGCCGGCCCTCCTGCGTCACGATGTGCACATCGACGTTGGGGGCGTTTTGTAGAAATCGCTGAATTGCCTGGAGATACAAATAGCGTTGTAATCCCGTTCGAGCCGAGCGCCCAAAGATGACTTGAGTGATGTGGTTCTCCCGCACGAACTGTGCCGCCGCCTCGGCGACGGTTTTGCCGGTGATTTTGGCAACACGAGCGCCGAGGTTCTCAGCAAAGCGGATATTTTCGGCTAGCGTCTTACTGTCTTCCGGGCCATACTCGTGCCCGGTGTCAACGTAACACACGTAGAGTTCGCTTTTCATGCCTTGGGCCATGCGTGATCCGCGAGCGATGAGATATTGCGCCGCGGGGTTTGAGCTGATGCAAACCAATATGCGTTCCCGGATTGTGGAAGGTTCGGGGATGTCTTCTTTCTCGAGGAACGCATCGAGGCTGCGATCGACGACTTGCGTCACTTGTCTCAGGGCTAGCTCGCGGAGAGCGATCAGGTTGCCGGGGCGGAAGAAGTGCGACAGCGCACGTCCGGCGCGTTCCAGGGGATAAATATCTCCGCGCATCATGCGCTTCTCGAGCGCCTGAGGAGTCACGTCGGCGAGAACGATTTCGTCCACCCGCTGCATGACCCAGTCGGGCACGGTTTCGCGCACCTGCACTCCAGTGATCTGCAGAATCGTGGGGCCGAGGCTTTCGATGTGTTGCACGTTCATGGTGGAAAGCACATCGATGTTATGGTCGAGCAGCTCCATGACATCTTCGTAGCGCTTGTGATGCTTGCTGCCATCGATGTTCGTGTGCGCGAGCTCGTCGACTACGACGACGGACGGCTTGCGCTCCAGGATCGCGTCCACGTCCATCTCTTCGAAGACGGTGCCCTTGTATTCCAGCTTGCGGCGAGGAACGGTTTCCAACTTAGCGGCGAGTTCGGCAGTCGCCTTGCGACCATGAGTTTCCACCACGCCTACCAGCACATGCTCACCGCGGCTGGCTCGTCGAATGGCTTCGCTCAACATCGAATAAGTTTTGCCGACGCCGGGCGCGTAGCCAAGAAAAAGCTTGAGTATGCCCTGGGATTTCGCCGGCTCAACTTCCTCCAGCCATTGCTCGGGCGTTTTTTGCATTGCCTGTATTCTGATTGCAACCTGAGTAATTGTCACGCACAGCGTAGAATGGCGGCGTGCTCACGCTAAGCCGCGTTGCAGTTATTCGCTATTTTTCAATGTTCGCTGGCCTCGCGGTACTTACCGCCGCGGGACGATATCTGGATGTCAATCCCACGGCGATTGCGCTGGTCTTCTTGCTAGCAGTGCTGTTCGCGTCGGCTTACTGGGGCCTGCGCTACGCGGTGGTGCTTTCGATCGTAGCCACGGCTTGTTTTAACTTTTTCTTCCTGCCGCCGCTATTCACGTTCACAATTGCAGATCCACAGAACTGGGTTGCGCTGGTCGCGTTTCTGGTTACTGCACTGGTAGCTGGAAATCTTTCGGAGCGTGCCCGCCGGGAAGCAGAAGACGCCAAGAGACGACGCCACGAGGTCGAACGCCTTTACGCGCTCAGTCAGCAATTACTCACGACCGAAAACCTTGCCTCGCTGTTGAACGCACTGCCGAACATTGTCACCGAGACGTTTTCCCTTTCAGGCGCAGCCTTGTTCGTCACCGACCGTGCTGCGGTATACCGATCTGGTCCCGGCGTGGACTTCGACGAAGAAACCCTGCGCACCGTGGCAACCCGCGGGGAGTTGGTGATGCAAGACGAAAGGCCGAGCTATGCGTCCTTGCGAGTCGGCGTGAAGACCGTGGGAGCGCTGGCCGTGGCCGGAGGAACCTTGTCGCGAGAATCGCTGGAGGCAATCGGCAGTCTCGCGGGACTGGCCATCGAGCGGGCGCGCGCCGTAGAACAGGTCACGCTGCATCGTGCGGCCCAGGAAAGCGACCGGTTACGTACTGCGTTGCTGGATTCAGTGACCCATGAGTTCCGCACTCCGCTGACCGGCATCAAGGCCAGCGTGAGCAGCTTGCTCACGACTCCCTCGCTTGGCAATGAGGAACGCAAAGAGCTGCTTACCGTGATCGACGAAGAAACCGACCGTATGAACCGCCTGGTCGGAGAAGCTTCGGAAATGGCACAACTCGATTCCGGGATGGTGAAGCTTGATCTGAAGCCACACGACATTGCCGACGCCATCGATTCCGCGCTCGAAGCAACCCGGCACTTGCTGCAGAAACACAAAGTCGAAGTAAACCTAGCGTCAGGACTTCCGCCGGTAACGATGGACGTCGAACGCATCCGTGAGGTCATCACCCATCTATTGGAAAACGCCGGCAAGTATTCACCTGCCGGTACGACCGTAACGGTAACGGTGGAACGTCAGGCGCGCAACATCATCGTCAGTGTGGCAGATCATGGCCCCGGAATCGACAGTTTCGAGCAGCCGCTGATCTTCGAGAAGTTCTACCGCGGGCGCAATCAGCAATATGCCGCACATGGAACCGGTATGGGCCTCGCTATCGCAAAAGTTATTGTTGAAGCGCACGGCGGAACGATCGGGGTGGTTAGCCAATTAGGGAGCGGATCGGTCTTCTCGTTCACTCTGCCATTGCAGTCGCCGGCGCGGTAATTGGCCCGGCCCAAACCGGGCACTCACTTTACGCGAGACGTGAACTGCTCGCCGAACGATAGAACACGCGCCGCGGAAACCAACTGCACGATTCCTGCGTTCCTCCCTTTTCTGAAACTTGCCCTCTGCACGAACCGTCCCTATAACTGTTACTCAGACGTGCTTGGTCTCACCGGGGTACCTCAGTGACCAGAGTGTCCAGTGTTAATCGTCAATGGAAGGGAAAGATAAGATTGCTATGCGGCTACGGGTCGGCTGTGCTCTCGGTTTCCGTGGCACTGCTGATTGCGCACTGGCCAGCTTTGCATCTGGAGTTTGCTCCGGTATCGCTCCTTCTGTGTGCGGTGATGCTCAGCGCGTGGGTCGGTGGGGTGGGGCCGGGACTGGTAGCGACCATCCTTTCTGCAGTCGTTTTCTACTATGGTTTTTTGCCTCCCGCTTTTTCCCTTGTGGCCAAGCCTGGGCAGGTACCACGGTTTGTGGTTTTTGTTGCATCCGCCGTACTTGTTGGTTCATTAAGTGCCGCGCAGCGCAGAGCGACCGAAAAGCTTCGACGGGCGCGCGACGAACTGGACCAAACTGTCCAGGAGCTCAAGAGGGCCAATGATGCGCTCGGCAAGAACGAAGCCTATTTGGCCGAAGCACAGACACTGAGTCATACCGGCAGCTTTGGCTGGGACGTTTCTACCGGAGAACTAGTCTGGTCGGAAGAGACATTCCGAATTTTTGAGTACGACCTCACAATCAAGCCCACCGTAGCGTTAGTCCTCGAACGAATCCATCCCGCAGATGTCGAACGTGTGCAACAGGCCTTCACCGCGGTTCCTCAGAATGGTAGCAGTGTCGATTTGGAGCATCGTTTGCTAATGCCTGACAGATCAGTCAAAACGGTCCGGGTATTAGGGCACACAGCAAAGCGTCTAGGGTTGTCTTTTGTCGGAGCGGTGACCGACATCACCGCGATGAAGAAAGCGTACGAGGAAATCAGCATCCTGAGAGATCGCCTGTATAAGGAGAACCTGGCCCTACGCGAAGAGATCGATGTAACGCGGATGTTCGAAGAGATTGTGGGTTCGTCTCCTGCGCTTCAGGCCGTGCTCTCGAAAGTGGCGAAGGTGGCACCCAGCGACTCGACGGTGCTGATCACTGGCGAAACGGGCACGGGAAAAGAGCTGATAGCCCGTGCGATCCATAAGCGCTCGCAACGCTCCTCGCGCGCTTTCGTAAGCGTGAATTGCGCGGCAATACCCCACGACTTAATCGCTTCGGAACTATTTGGTCACGAAAAGGGCGCCTTCACCGGTGCGGCGCAGCGACGCGTGGGGCGTTTCGAATCAGCGGAAGGTGGCACGATCTTTCTGGACGAGGTTGGCGAACTGCCAGCAGAGACGCAGGTTTCTCTCTTACGCGTTCTCCAGGAGCGCGAGTTCCAGCGTATTGGCGGAAACGAGTCCCTCAAAGCTGATGTCCGGGTGGTGGCTGCCACTAATCGGAACCTGGAATCTGCCATCGCCAGAGGCGAATTTCGTGAAGATTTGTTTTATCGGCTGAACGTGTTCCCGATTGAAGTTCCTCCTTTGCGACAGCGAAAGGCAGACATCCCTCTCTTGGTTGAGTACTACGTTGATCGTTATGCCAGCAAAGCAGGAAAGAAGATCACCGGCATCAATAAGAGCGGCCTCGAACTTCTCAAGTCGTATTCATGGCCGGGCAATATTCGAGAGCTGCAGAACGTAATTGAGCGGTCGGTAATCATCTCCGATTCGGAGAATCTCTTGCTTGATGAGAGCTGGTTCGGTCACCCAGGCTTTTCCGCCAATTCGTCAATCCAGCCTCTTTCCGACCGGCTCGCGGCCCAGGAGAGGGAGATCATCGAAGCGGCTTTGGCTGAAAGCAACGGCAGGGTGTCCGGTCCTTCGGGAGCGGCTGTTAGGCTCGGTATTCCACAATCAACCCTTGATTCAAAAATTAAGTCCCTCAAGATCAATAAACAACAGTTCAGAAGGACCTAGTACAGCTTAGGCTCCTGCCCTTCGTCTTGGCTGTTTGATACCGCGCCTGGATCGACTGCGAGTCACAAGGGTAGTGCAACTGCCTATTGCCAGAGGTTCCGAAGATTCGGAAATTTCCGGAATTTCGTTACCCCTTTCTGGCGAGAAGTCACCTATTTCAAATAGGTTAGCAGGTGGCAACCGATTTGCTTTATGACAGGCAGAAGGCAAGCGGGATGAGAGAAGCAATTCACTATCAATGTCCCGCTTGCTCAAAGGAGGTTAGTGAAATGTTTATTCGTAAGCTTTACATAGTCGTCGGACTAGTCCTTGCTTTGGGTTTCTTCTTCGAGATTATGGCGCACGCCGAAGACAGCACCCAGGAAATAACCATCAGATTCGGTCGACCGGCTCAAAT
>Ga0306920_100000544_pt1 | contig 43988 bp, 38 predicted proteins | sample flu12Cox44000170_FD_204666 | JGI IMG/M metagenome (GOLD analysis project Ga0306920, IMG submission 204666) | Lab enrichment of tropical soil microbial communities from Luquillo Experimental Forest, Puerto Rico - flux4day.12C.oxic.44.000.170 (v2)... | ecosystem: Environmental > Terrestrial >... | reverse complement strand
CGGGAAGTTTCGCGAACTCATTTTTACCCCATGTTTTTGGGGTCCCCAAATGGTTCCTTCAAGATTAGAGCCCTACCAAAGCCCACCCCAGTGCATTATTCAGGTAACACGGGGGAGGCAGGCACAGAAGAAACCGTGCTCGCCTGTACCTGTCCTTTCGGACAGTCTATTTCTCGCACCTTGTTGTAGTATCTGGATTTACGCAGTGAACGGTTTTGTTTAACGTCTAAACAGAGAAGCTCTGATTCTCTGCACGATAGGGGTCGGCAGATCAAAGAACGGAGGCTTCACTGAGTCCCGCCCGCGGTTCTAGGCCGCACGGCGCGAAGCGGCAATTTCATGACACAGAGAATGGATCTGGAGCCAGGCATACGCCTTGGCCTAACACAGTTTGCCAAACTGATTGACGCCACAAGCGAGCTTGTCGCCGTTCTCGGCGCTGACGGCGTTTTTCAGTTCACTAACGCCGCTTTTCGAAAGGTGTTGGGGTGCCCAGCCGAGCACCTGCTCGGGCGGAGCATCCTCGAAGTCGTGCACGCGCTGGATGCGCACGATGTCCGCGAGCGCTTGCGTGAGCTTGTCGCCCAGCGAGCGGCGTCCGTCTCGGCACGGTGCCGCTTGCGTTGCCTGGACGGGTCGTGGCGTTGGATTCAATTCTCCTGCCATAACAGGCTCGCCGAGGCGGGAGTCGAAGGGTTGGTTTTTCTGGCGACCGATGTGACGGCGCTGCATCGCATGGAGTCCGAGCGCCGGGTGATTTCTGACATCGTCCACGCGCTGAACGAAACCTCCAATCTGGATCAGCTTCTTTCGCGCATTCATGAGGCGCTCGAGCGCATTCTCTCTGCAGAAAACTGCTTTGTGGCCTTGCACGATCCCGAGCACGACACGTTTCAGTTCCCATTTTTTGTCGACGAGTATGATAGTGCGCCCGCCCCGCAGAGGGTCGGGCGAAGCTGCACCGCCTACGTGTTCCGCACGGGCCAGGCGAGACTGATTCCACAGACCGAATTCGACAGGCTCGCCGCCCTCGGTGAAGTCGAACTTGTCGGTTCGCCCTCGCCTGGTTGGCTCGGCGTACCCTTGAAGACTCCGACGGCCACCATTGGAGTGCTTGTCGTACAGCACTATCAGAACGAGCACGCCTACGACCGGCGCGACCTGGAGTTTCTCGAATCGGTCGGCGGGCATATCGCCCTGGCGATTGAGCGCCGAAGAGCTGAAGAAGATCTTCGCAAAAGCGAGTCGATGTTGCTGCTGCTGTTCGAACGCAACCCTTTGCCGACCTGGCTGTACGAAATGGAAACACTCAAATTCATTCGCGCTAATCAGGCGGCCTTCGAACTGTACGGATACACGCGCGAAGAATTCGAGAATATGACGATCCTCGAGATTCGGCCTGAATCTCAGCGCGAGAAGGTGCTTGAGCATGTGCGCGAACTGAGAGCAAACCAGGAAGAGCACGAATTCTGGCTGCACCAGACCAAGGACGGCAGGGCCTTTGAGGTTGAAATTATTTCGCACGAACTGACTTATGCGGGCAAACGCGTGAGACTGGTCGTGGCCCAGGATATCAGCGAGCGTCGTCAACTCGAACTACAGTTGCGCCAGGCACAAAAGATGGAAGCGGTCGGTCGGCTCGCCGGAGGAGTCGCGCACGACTTCAATAACCTGCTGATGGTCATTAAGGGGCACACCGAGCTTCTGTTGAACGTTTTGCCGCCTGCAGAAATGATTGCGAGAAAGATTGAGCAGATAGCCCGGTCCGCTGACCGCGCGACAGCGTTGACGCGGCAATTGCTGGCATTCAGCCGGAGGCAGGTTCTTCAGCCGCAGATCATCAATCTGAATTCCATCGTGCAGGAGATGGGCAAGCTTTTGCCGCGGCTAATTGGCGAGGACGTCGAGCTCGTTATCCACACCGAGGACCACCTAGGCACCGTGCGCGCCGACGCGAGCCAAATGGAGCAAGTGATCATGAACCTGGCGGTGAACGCGCGCGACGCCATGCCAAGCGGAGGCAAACTGGTGATCGAGACAGCGAATCTCGACCTCGAGCCCTCCTACACCACCACGCATCCGTTAATGAAGCCCGGACCCTACATCCGTCTGGTCGTCACCGACAACGGGACGGGAATGGATTCCGAAACGCAATCCCACATCTTTGAGCCCTTCTTTACGACCAAGGAGAAAGGGAAGGGGACTGGACTTGGGCTTGCGACCGTTTACGGCATCGTGAAACAGAGCGGTGGTTTCATCTGGGTCTATAGCGAGCTGGGCAGGGGCACTTCCTTCAAGGTCTATTTGCCGCGACGGGATCAGCCGGAAGTATACACCGGGGCGTCTAGGCCTGTGATTGAAGCTCCAATGGGGACGGGAACGGTGCTTCTCGCCGAAGACGAACAAGACGTTCGGGAGATCGCCAGGGAATTCCTGGAATCCGCCGGGTACCGCGTGATCGAGGCTCGCGATGGGAATGAAGCGATTGCCCTGGCAGCTCAGTATCGCGGCGAAATCGACCTTCTCGTCACCGACATGGTGATGCCGGGAATGACCGGCCAGGAACTGGCGGTGCGACTCCAGTCGGAGTTGCGTGGCCTCTGCGTGGTTTTTATGTCCGGGTACAGCGAGCACGCAGCGACGGAAATGGCGAATGCGGATCCTTCGGTGAGGCTGCTGACAAAACCATTCAGCCGCACGGCACTGCTCCGCGTGGCGCGCGAGATTCTTCAAGGCGCGGCTCAGACCTGATCGCGAAACGCAGCCGCTTCCATCTTCAAATTAGAGTTGGGTGTTTGCGGTGCCAATCCGTGTACTGCTGGAAGGTTTTGCCGGCCTGGAGCACCGCCACATCATCTCCTGCCTTTGCGACGAACTGAAGGCCAACGGGCAGTTTTTTCTCCGTAAAGCCGCAAGGTACCGACAGGGCCGGTAATCCGCAGAGGTTTCCAATCCCGCCAAGAGGATCGGGAAAAGACAGCCCCTTGTCGAGATCCAGACTCAAAGGAGTAGCGGGCACCGGCAACGAAGCCGTGGCGAGCACATCGTAGGAATCGAAGAGATCGGTCATCTTTGCCTGCAGAATTTCGCGCAAGCGAAGAGCGGTGTTGTAGTCCGCCCCGGAAATCGTCAGGTTTACATAGCCTGCGATTTGTCCCCGGGGATCGGTGAGCTCCTTAACTCGGCCGGAACGGATCAGGCCGGAAAATGCAGAACTTACTTCGGCTGACAAAATGATGTTGGCGGCATCTTCCCACGGGCCGTCGGGCAGTGAAGCTGCTCGAACAGAAGGAAAATGCTGCGCCAAAACCTTGTGGGCGGCATCCACAGCTTTTTTCACGCCAGGATCGACTTCCTTCCACGCGTTGGTGAGCCACCCGACGCGGAGCGGGCGCGATTTCAGGTCAGCGGCCGGCGAGTAGGTGAACGCAGCTCTATCCACGGGAAGGGTGCTCCGATCGAGGGGGTCGTGACCGGCAATTGCGGCAAAGATGCGCGCGCAATCTTCCGCGGAGCGTGCCATAGGCCCTATTTTGTCCATGGAATACGATAAGGCCATCGCACCACGGCGGCTGACGCGGCCGTAAGTTGGGCGAAAGCCGCTCACGCCGCAAAACGCAGATGGACACACGATCGAGCCCCATGTCTCGGTGCCGATGGCAAAGGCCGCAAGGCCAGCGGCGACAATCGCTCCGGAGCCGGAGGAAGAGCCACAGGTCCAGCAGGTTGTGTTCCAGGGATTTTTCGCTTCACCCTGCAGAGAGGCGGATGCAAAGGTGTAACCCATCCCGCCCGCCAGTTCAATCATCGCCGCCTTACCGAGCAGCACGGCGCCCACGTTCTTCAGATGCTCGATGACCGCGGCGTTGTAGTCAAATACCTGATCCGCGTAAGGCTTTGCTCCCCAGGTTGTTGGAATGCCCTTTACGGCGAGAAGATCTTTTGCCGCGTAGGGAATTCCGTGCAAAGAACCGCGGTAGTGACCGCGGCGAATCTCCTTTTCTGCAAGTTGCGCTTGTTCCAGAGCGACTGCCGGAGTTAGCCGTGCATACGCGTTAAAGCGGGCACCAAGCTTCTCGCTGCGCTCGAGATAGCTTTCGGTAAGCTCCACGGGAGAGAGTTGCTTCGCCTCGATTTGCTTTGCCAATTCCCCAACGGATGCGTAAAGAAGCGACTCTTTGAGCATCGTGGACTCCCGTCAGGGCTTCCCGTCTAAAGGACTGGGTGGAAACGGTGCGGCGGCGCTTTGGGGCTTTTTCTCGCGCTCGTAGAGGGGTTTCAAATAAAGCGCAGGTGCGTTTCCATTATCCAGCCTGTAGGAGCGGATTCGCTCAAGCGCTGGCTGCAGCTCGGCGCACATCTTTTTCACTCTGGTTTTCTGCTCGTCGTTCAGCCGGTCGCCGTAAAGGCTCAGCACCTGCTGGTATCTGGCATCTGCCTCCGCTTGTCCTTCGGGCGAGAGCTTTGGCCCGCCGGCCTCGGCTTGTTTATCGGGCAGAATATTCGTCACCACATCCAGCATCGCTGTGGGAGGGACAATCGATGCGGTCGCGGATAGCATCGCGGCACGCTGAGCGAATTCCCTCCGCGAAAGCACAGGTTTGTTGCGCCTTTTCATGTCGCGTCCTCTCTGATCCTGTTCAACGAAAAGGAACGCTGGCAGGCTACTCAATCCGAAAATGCCCGTCAACTCGGAGTGCCCTTAATCAAAGGGCCCTTACCGCATCATGATCGGAGCGCGCTATTCGACTCGCGTTAGGGTGCGGACGTGCAATTCCAGCGCTTGATTGTACTGCCGCTCGATCTGAAGCTCCGTCTGCAACTTTTTGACGAGCAGCTCGAGGTGGGCAATCTCCGCTCTCAGTTTGTGAATTTCGGCCGGTGGCGCCGCCGTGCGCGGCGCCGGTGGCACGGTCGCGGTCGGGACCGGGCCCATCTGCGGCTGTCCCTGGGAAGAGAAGGCCTCGGCCAAGGCACGCGGCCAGGCAGACTCACTCGGTCCCATCATTTGCGTCGTCTGTGGAACCATCGGCGGCGGAGGCGGGCTGGAGATTGGCGTGACATCAGGGGCCCGGGGCGGTGGAGGAGCGAAAAGGCCATCCAGCGCATTGGCCGGGGGTTGGTGTTCAGGCTGGGAGATCTCGGGCGCAATCGAAGCGCTCAAGAGGTTTCTGACACGCGCGATCAGTTCCTGCGGCTGAAACGGCTTCCGGACCAATTCGTCGGCTTGCACGGCAACGGCGCGATCCGCCACGGTTTTATTCACCACGCCGGACATCAGGATCACAGGCGTCTTGCCGAATTGCGGATTCTGCTTGATCTGGCTGCAAACCGAATAGCCATCCTGATCCGGCATAATGACGTCGGTAATGACCACGTCCGGGTGATGCTGTTCGAACTGGGCGAGGGCGGAGGCCGCGTCGGCGCAGGTAATCACGTTGATGTTTTCGCGCCGAAACGCGATCTTGATGACTTCGCGCATTGTGGCGCTGTCGTCGATGAAGTACACGGTGGGGGTGTGCTTCGTCTCGGATGTGCTGGGCGGTGGCATTGCGATGGTCTCGCTCATTGCGCCTCCTTGTCTGCGAGTTCATTGGTCGTACCGTTCGCCGCTTCGTCATATTCGCGCATTGCGTCGAGCATCAGGTCGGTCGCCGAACGCAGCACGGTACGTTGCGTCGACGTTGCGCCGTACACAAACTTGTAAACGCCGGAGCCGACACGAACGCAGTTCTTCAAGATGTCGATCACGGCCTCGTCGCCAAAGAGCGGGCCGCATTCGGCGTGGGTGATTTCGCCGGCATCAAAGAACATGACCGCGTCGGTTTCGCCTGCATTGATGGTCAACGCGCCGGTCTGGCGTGCCTGGCCGAGCATCTGCATCACGCCGGTAAGATCGTGGTGGGAAAGATTGCCGCTTAGGCTGGTGTCGGCCTGGCCCAGCATCTGGGTAGGCTGAAATCCCTCGACCTTGCTGACGATAATGTTTTTGATGTGGTTCGCGATTGTAGGCACGGGCTGGTTCCGGTCGATGTAATCGTCGCAGCCGGCCTGAAAAGCTTCCATCAACGCTCGCTGGGTGCCATCGCCGGTAGCAATGATCGGCAGTGGGGTGTTTTTCGAGTCGGAGTGAAGAATCTTGGCAATTTCGAGCGCGCCCATATCGCGCATTTTTGTCGCGCAAACAATCGCCGTGGGCGGGTCGTATTCGAGCGCGGTTAGCGCAAAAGCGGCTTGCGTTGTGGAAGTCACCTCGAAGCCCTCGCGCTTCAAGGCATCCGCCAGACGCTTCGCGAAGAGCACGTTGCTGTCGATGAGCAGGATTCTTGCGCGTTTGCCGGGGGCCATCATGCGTATGCCTCCGGTTCAGCGGCCGCCGTCTGTGCGCCGGGTGTCAACGCCTTCAGGTTCAAAACCTCAATCACTTCGCCGTCGTGGGAAAGCCACGCCGCCACGTGAGGCGAATCCGATGCCCCGGCGGGGGTCAGGTCCGCTTGAATCAACTCGCACTCGCCGCTCACCGGCAGCGCGACCCAATCCATTGCAGAGTGTTGGCCTCGCGTTGCGATCAGATAGAATCGGCGCATTCCGAGGCTTTTTCCCGTGAGGATCTCTGCAACATCGCAGACTGCCACGACGCGGCCCCGGCGGAGGATCACGCCGTCGATCTGCGAGGAGCGATGAGCAAAGCGGAATATCCGGCTGGGCGCGACCAGTTCGGCCACTTGATCCGCGGCCAGTGCAAAGCGCCGCTCGCCCAACCGCAAGAGCACACACGAGCGTGAATCGAGCTGTTCTGAGAAGCTCATGGATTCAGTTCCAGTCCCGCCGCGGGGTTTGACGGAGGCAGGCCTGCCGTTCGACTGACCGCATCCAGCAACGACAATTCGTCGCGCGTAAGAAACCCGTCTGGGTTGACCACGGGTATCACGCTCTGGTCGAGCACCGTCAGTCCGCGATACCACTGGCGCTCCTCATGACAGAATGCGTTCGGCAAGGCCTGCAGCATCGTCATTGTGGTCATCTTCTCGATGCCGTCGATCAGCAATGCGACGCGTGATTTGCGGAGCACGAACACCAGCATTGCCGCTGAAAGCGGCAATCCAAAATGCAGACTCGCGTTGACGACATACAGATTCCGGTCACCGCGGCGAATAGCATGTCGCACCTTGCTTACACGCGGCTCGCTGACGTCGATTGCGGCGCCGGCAAGGCTGTCAACGCTGCGCACTTCCTGCACCGAGCCCGAAGAAATAGCAAAAATCTCGCTGCTGCTGCGGAAGAGAATGATCTGTTCTCTACGCAGCGGCTTCGCAACTGGGGCGGCCCTAAACCGCATCACTGAACTCCCACCGGCGTCACCCGGGACAACCCGATGACACGCTTTTCGATGGCCGGGTAGATCTCGTCGATCCCGAGAACGCGATCGACTACTCCAGCCTTGATTGCTTCAGACGGCATGCCAAAAATCACGGACGTTGCTTCGTCCTGTGCCAGCACAAGGCCGCTGGCGGATTTGATCGCACGCGCGCCGCGGGCTCCGTCGCTGCCCATTCCTGTGAGCACGACACCGATGCTCATCGCGCCGGCATATTGCGCGACAGATTCCATCGTCACGTCGATATTCGGCAGATAGCCGTCAATCCGGCCCGTCGCGGCGTCGAGTTGAATGCGGCCCGTCGGTGAAACGCGCAAATGCTGGCCGCCGGGGCAGATGTACAAAGTTCCAGCCTGAATGGGTTCACTGTCTTCCGCTTCTTTCACGCGGATGCCGGTAAATTCTGCCAGTTGCAGCGCATACTGCGTTGTAAACGTGGCGGGCATATGCTGCACCAGGATTACCGCAGCCGGAAAGTCGCGCGTGAAGCCAGGCGCCATGCGCATGACGGTTGCGGGTCCGCCGGTCGAAGCCGCAAGAACTACGACGGGGAATCGCAGATCGGCGCCCGTGACAGCGGCTGGCTTTGGCGCGGCGGGAGCTGGTGATGGCGTGCGCCGGGCTGTTGAAGCAGCCTGAAGCGTGTCCGCAAGGCGCGCAGCCGTTCGCACTACACGCACCTTGGCGGCCATGCGCACTTTGCGCAGCAATTCATCCTTTACACTTTGCATGTCGAGGTCGATGCCCCCGCTTGGCTTGGCGACAAACTCGATAGCGCCAAGTTCTAGGGCCCTCAGCGTGCTGGCGGCGCCTTCTTTGCTTTCCGAGCTGACGACGACAATCGGGCGCGGGCTGCTCGTCATGATATGGGCCGTAGCCTCGAGCCCATCCACGTGGGGCATGTTCAGGTCCATCGTGATGACGTCGGGCTTCAGCGATTCCGACAGCGCAATCGCTTCCCGGCCGTCTTTGGCGTGGCCCACGACCTGGAGTTGCTCGTCGGCGTTGAAAATGGACTCGAGAACCTTCCGCATGAACGCTGAATCGTCCACGACGAGCACGCGAAACTTTTTTGCAGTGTTGCTCACCATGGGTCTGCTAACCAACCGGCACGGTCGGACGTGCCGCCTCCGTTCCGATGAGTCGTTCGACCGCAGCAAGGAGCTGGTCTTCCTGCACAGGCTTCGTCAGGAATGCTGAAGCGCCTTCCTTCATCGCGCGATCACGGTGTTTTGCGCCCGCGCGCGAGGTTACAACCATCACCGGAATCCGTTTGGTCGTGGGGCTCTGGCGGAGCTGGGCCATCAATTCATAGCCCGTCATGCGCGGCATTTCGAGGTCGGTGATCACGAGATGGCAGCCCTGCTGTGCAACGAGTTCGGCCGCCTCAAGTCCGTCTGCCGCCAAATTAACCCGGTATCCGTTCTTTTCAAGCATGCGCCCGACGAACTTCCGCACGCTGATCGAGTCATCCGCGATCACAATGACGCGCTCCTGGTCAATGCGATCAATGGCGTCGCTTGGAATCGTGCCTCGCGCCACCGCCGCGGAACCGGGCGCAAACACCCGCGCAGCGCTGGCGCTGGCCTGCAAAGCGCGCCGTTCGTTCGGTTCTGTCGCGACCATACGATTCAAATCGATGAGGAGAATCAGGCTGCCATCGGGGGCGATGGTGGTGCCCGGGAACAGCTTCACGCGCCGCAAATATTCGCCCAGATTTTTGATGACGATTTCGTCCTTGCCGAGGACCTCTTCCACTACCAGTCCGACCTGTCTGCTTCCAGCGTTCGCGACCACCATGCGGAAATACCCGTTGACCGATTCAAGGGGCGGCAGCCCGAGATAGGAGTCGATGCGAACGACCTCTGTGACGACGTCGCGGACCTTGGTCAGCAGCTTTCCGCCGACGTCCTCAATTTCGTCGGCCCGCAGCCGGCGAATTTCCTCGACCACTGCAAGCGGCAGCGCAAAGTGATACGAGCCGCAACGGACGAACAGCGCTGGCGAGATGATGAGGGTCAGGGGAACCTTCAGAATGAACTTTGCGCCCTGGCCGGGAACGCTCTGCACTTCGATTTCACCATTTAGCGTGTTCAGGTTGGAGCGGACCACGTCCAGGCCCACGCCGCGGCCGGCAAGCTCGGTCTTGACGGAGGCAGTCGAAAAACCAGGGTGGAACAGCATTTCCCGCAAGTCGCGCTCGGTCAGGCGGTCGGCGGTCTGGCTCGAGACGAGCCCACACGCGATCGCACTCTGCCGCACGCGCGCGTAGTCGATACCCCGGCCATCGTCTTCGACTTCCATATAAATGTGGTTGCCGCGGTGATAAGCGCGCAACATGACACGCCCCTGGGCCGGCTTCCCAACAGCAATTCTGTTGGCAGGAAGCTCTATGCCATGAGCGACGGAATTGCGGACCAGATGGACGAGCGGGTCAGAAATCTGCTGAATAATGTTGTTGTCGAGCTCCGTTTCGCTGCCCGAGAAATCGAGCTCAACCTGCTTCTGTGAGGATTTGGCGGCGTCGCGTACCGCACGTGAAAGCAGGGAGTAGAGAGTGCCGATCGGCACCATGCGCGCCGCTGTAATTTCGTCCTGCAAGTGGTGAGCCAGCTTCGAGAATTCGTCAATGTCGCCCTCGACGCGGCCGACGAAGGCTTCCAACTGCGACAGCACTTCATTCACGTCCGCTGAGATTTCCGTCATGGACCGCGAGAGGATGTTGAAGTCGTCGTAACGATCCATCTCGAGTTCACTGAACTCCTCAAGAAAGCCTTTTCCGCCGGCGGCAGCACTCGTCAGAATCCTTTGCCGTTGGGTGTCCGGCCAAGGAGTCCCGATCTGCGAGCGGATGCGGTTGAACTCGTACTTTTCCTGAAATTCGTTGACCTTGCCGTGCAGGCGTTCCTTCGAAAAGCTGAGCGTGTCGATCAGTTTTTCCAGTTCGGCGACGCGGCCAACCATTTTCGTACGGTTGATGACCAATTCGCCGACCGTGTTCATCATGCGGTCGAGTCGCGCCAGCGCGATGCGGACAGACTTCACGTTCGAAGCACTCTTGGCGCCGAGAGCCGCGGGCGATTTGGCTGGCGACTTTTCGGCTTTCGCTTCTGCTAATGCGGCTTCCCCGGTTTTTCCGGATTCTGCCGCTGGCAGGGCCTCTTCCATTTCCGGTGGAGCCAGCGCCGCAATACGTCCGAGCAGGGAATCAACAGCAGAGCGCATCTCCGCTTCATCGGCCCATTGACGGTGCAGAGTCTTCTTGAGGACATCCACCGAAGCGAGACAGAGGTCAACTACCGCGGGAGAAGGCTCGATCTCGCCGTCCCGCAAGCGCCCGATCAAATCTTCGACGCGATGCGCGATCCCACCCAGTCGCCGCAAGCCTACTTGTGCTGCAGAACCCTTTACCGTGTGTATGGCACGGAACAGCCGGTTGATCTCATCCGGATTGTTGTTGCCTTCGAGAGAAAGCAGGCAATCGCCAACGATTTGAAGGTGCTCTTGCGCTTCGGGCTGGAAGAATTCCAGGATTTCGTCGGCCACCTCATCATCGGCAGGCAACGCATCGAAGTAAGAGCCCGTCAGACCTGTGTGCACGTCCTCCGTCTCACTGGCCGGAGCTTGCCTGAGCGGGGCAAGAGCAGTTTCCAGCGGCATGCTGAGATTGAGCGGCGGCGGCTCCGGCGGAAACGCGAAACGATACCGTTCTTTGAAGACTGCGACGTCCTCGACATTTTCGCGGCCTGTGTCGCTGACCTCGATCAGGCTGGTCTCGAGCAGCGAAATGCCGTCTGAAAGGAATTCCGTCAAGGGACCATGCAGATCGTCGCCAAGAGGAGCGTTCAGCGCGTATTGAAACACGTGCGCGAGCTTGCCAGCCACCTCGGAAAATCGGAGGAACCCATAGCTTGCGGATGTGCCCTTTAACGTGTGCGCGGCAATGTACAACCGCTCAATGTCTTCGCGACGCGGCGATATCTCCTGCAACACACCGACGTATTCCCGCAGGTACTGCAGGTGCTCCGACGCCTCCTGGAGGAAAAGTTCGACAGCTTCGCGCTCAGGGCCGCTCACGCTCGTCCCTCCGTGACCAATTCCGGTTTCTGCAGCTCTTCCGCGGTCGGTTTTCGGTACAAGATGCAGTCACCCAGCACAATGGCCTGGAACTTGACCGGCATTTTCGAAAGCGACTCCGAATGGCCAAGAAACAGGTAGCCGCCCGGCTCCAGCACGTCAAAAAAGCGCTGCACGACGTCGCGGCGGCGCTTCTCGGAGAAATAGATCAGCACATTCATGCAGAAAATCAGGTCCATCCGGCCGACGTAGACCGGAGAAGCCAGGTTCATTTGCGTAAAGCTGATCATTTTGCGCAGGCGAGGTCTGACCTGCACACCTTTTTCCGCAGGTGTGAAGTGAGCCAGTGTTTGCTTTTCATTCAGGCTCGCTATGCTCCGGCCCGAATAGACGCCGCGTTCGGCGTGCTTCAGGGCATGTCGACCAACATCGGTTGCGAGGATCTCTACATCCCATGCATCGGCGAACGAGAGAGAATCCAGGATAGTGATGGCAATCGAGTAGGGCTCTTCTCCGGTGGAACAGCCGGCGCTCCACACGCGCAGGGTCCGGGGATTCTTCCAGAATTTCTTGGTGTGCAACTCGGGGAGAACACGTTTTTCGAAAGCGTCAAAAACGGCCGGATAGCGAAAAAATGAGGTCTCCTGGGTAAGCAGCCGCTCCAAGAGAGCTTCATATTCGACATTGGTTTTGCGAGCTGCCCGGAGCAGTTCGGCGCCGCGGGAAAACCCACGTTCGCGCAGATGTTCGCGCACGCGCGTCGAGAAAAACCTCTCACGCGACTCGTCAAAATGAATACCTGTCCGCTCCTCAATCAACATGCGGATCTCGCTCAACTCGTGTTCGCTTAAACCGTGTCCCGCCCCGTGGCGTTCGCTCATGGTGACCACGCTCTTGCCCCTTGCTGCCGGGGCAGGTTTTCGCTACTACCGAACCGCGACCACCGGAACTGGGCGGTCCACTTCCTCCGGTGCAGCGCCACCTTTCGAACTTGCGCGGAATTGCGCCAAAGCTTCATTCAACTGATCAGACAGCTTCACGAGTTGGCTCACCGTTGCCACCGTGCCGCGTGTCCCTTGCGACGTCTGGCGCGTGATATTCGAGATGATTTGCATGGCGTGCGCCACACCTTCCGTGCCGCGCACCTGCTGTTTGGACGCCAGCGAAATTTCCTGCACAAGTTCCGCGGACTGCCGTACGACACTGGAAATCGCATCAAGCGCGCGTCCGGCCTGATCGGCCAGGGTGGCGCCGCCTTCCACTTCCTTGGTGCCGTCCTCCATAACGACCACGGCCTCGTTTGTTTCCGCCTGAATGGCCTTAATAAGGGCGGCGATGTCCTTTGTGGCGCTTCGGGAGTGTTCTGCGAGTTTGCGCACCTCGTCGGCAACGACAGCGAAACCCCGACCAGCTTCACCGGCGCGGGCCGCTTCAATCGCGGCATTCAAGGCCAGCAGGTTTGTCTGCTCGGTGATGTCGTTAATCACGTTGATGATTTCCGAAATTTCGAGCGATCGGTCGCCAAGCGATTTGATCTTCTTGGCGGTGGCCTGCACGGAAGCGCGGATGCGCTGCATGCCCTCGAGCGTGTCGCGCACTGCGCGGTTGCCCTGCTCCGCAGCGTCGAGCGCACGGCGGGCAGCCTCGGCGCTCGCTTCGGCGTTGTTGGACACCTGCTTCATCGAAACTGTAAGCTCCTCAACAGCGCTCGACGTATTGGTGATTTCCTGATCCTGCTGCGTCGCACCGGCCTGCATCTGGTCGGCAGCGACAAGAATGTTGTTGGAGCACGCTGTGACTTCCATCGCGGCCTTGCGGACGCGCTCCAGAACCTTGGTGAAGTTGTCGAGCATGTAGTTGACCGAGTCGGCGACGTTGCCAAGCGCGTCGTTGGTCACCTTGCCGCGCAGGGTCAAATCCCCGCGGGCCACCTGATTGATCACCGCCAGCAGGTCGGTGATGCTGCGCTGCAGAGATTCACTGGCCTCCTGGTTGCTCGAAGCCTTCGAAACCTTGGCGACAGCGCGGTTCAGATTTTCGGCGATGTATCCGAACTCGTCGCCCGATGTCACGTCGGCTCGGGCCTTTGCGTCGCCAGCCGCCAGCCGCTCCGAAAACTCAGCGAGCTCGTTTACGGGAGAAAGGATGGCTCCGCCAAGTCTCCAAGCCAGGACGATGCTCATGCCCAACGCCACGATCGCGGGCAGGACCAGTCCTGAGGGTTCAAACGGCGCTCCGCCGCTCGTTTGCCGCCCAGCGCTATAGGCAAGGCCCAGCACCGTAAAGAGTGCGACGCCGTTCAAGATGATCAGCGTCCAGATCGTACTACTCAGTCGCGATTTCATTCCTTCCTCCCAAGCTTTTCCCTAAACCCTTCAAATACTCGGTCCCGGATACACTTCAAGCAGGCGCCGCAGGTCGATCACTAACGCCAACCGGTCGTCATGCCTCAGCATTCCCACGCAGTGCGGCACATTTTCGGGTGCCTCCTCGAGGAAGTCTTCGGCCTTGTTTACGGAATAGGTTCCAACCACTTCGTCGGCTGCGATTCCGAGCCGGACGTCCTCAGGTGCTCCCTCCGACCGCAGCGACGCGACCACAACGTGTTTCGGCAGCAGGCCTGCACGGCGGCCCTCGGTCAGCGCGATGTCAATCAACGGCACGATCGCTCCGCGAAGATTGAAAATGCCCACCAGGTATCCCGGTGAAAGGGGAAGTTTCGTCACGAGCGGCCACTCGAGGACTTCTTCCACATCCAACACCGGCAGGCAAAATCGTTCGCGGCCGCTGCGGAAGACGCAGTATTGCGATTCGGGCGAGCGGTCCAATGCCGGGCCGAGCGCTTCCAGCGTTTCCCCAATCTCCGCGTCGGCGGGCAGGGGAGTTAGTTGGAAATCTTCATTCATGTTCTTGCGCCTTCAAACTCTTTCAAGCAAAACGCCGGACCGCGCGCAGCAGCTCTTCGCGCGTAAATGGCTTCGTTACGTAACCGTCGGCGCCCTGTTGCTGGCCCCAATAGCGATCGCTCGCCGTGTCTTTCGAAGTCACCAGGATCACGGGAATCGCATTGAACCTGACGTTTTCCTTCAACTCCCGGCACACTTGAAAGCCATTGCGTTCCGGCATCACCACGTCCAGCAGGATCAGGCTCGGCCGTTCGAGCGTGATGGCTTCCTCGACGCGCTTCGGATCGTTCAGGCCAACCGGCCAATAGCCTTCCGGCTCCAGCAGTCCTTGGATCAACTTCACTTGGGCTGGCGAATCATCGACGATAAGTACTTTTTTCTGCACAAGCGTTCACTCCGCAGGCTTCTCCACAGCGGAAAAGTGCACGTAGACGGCCAGCTTCGAGGAAACGTGACTGGAAGTGTCTAGTTTTATAACTAGTTGCAAACAAGGGAGATAGGCGCCCGCCTCCAGGGCCTAGCCGCGCGGGAAAAGAGTAGCGCTGGTGTCGATCGTCTCAGCTTGAGAAGGCGTCTCAGCCTCCCGCATTTCGCTCGCAATCGATGAGAATCGCTGCATGATTTCGTTGATGCGCAGGGCCATCGTATGAATCGTCTTGATCTGCGCAAGTGACTGCGCGGAAAGTTCTCCCGGCTCGAGCAGCAGCAGCTCGGCATTTCCGAGCAGCGACGTCATCGCGTTGTTCATGCTGTGCTTCATTTCCATCATGTAGCGGCCCAAGGTCGCCTGGTTCGCGGTTTGCGCCGCTCGCTGTTCCGCCAATCTCGCCAGACGCAACGCTTCGGTTCTCCGCAACGATTCACCGGCGACGAGAAGCACGACCTGCCTCCAATCTTCCCGCAGAGGCACGTGCAGCAAGCGCGGATAGCGCTTGCGCAAAAGGCCAAGTTCCTTCGCCTCGGCCGGCGCGCAAAGAATAATGGCGGTGCTGTTGGCGAGGTTGCGCAGGGCTTCAGCAAGAGCGCCTTCTTTCAACGGACCAATCACGAGCAGGTCGGGTGCTACATCGGCGCCATTGTTCCAAAGATCGCTGCTAAGTACGGAAATGCCGGGCAACTGGCGTTCGACTTGCCAGCACCCGCTCAGTGTCCGTGCGAATTCGCCATCGTCGGTTAATATCAATACGCTTGTAGCTCTCAAGCGAAGCTTCTCCCTGACAGTTCCCTTTGCCTGCCTGACCACACAGCAGGGAATTAAAGCTTTTCGGCCTCGTCCAGGGCCGAGAGCAGGCGCTTGGTGCTGATGCCGAGGTTCACCGCTGCCTCCGTGTCTTTTGCCTGCTTCGCGTCTTCCACGCGCTCCTGTAACCGCGATACCTCCACGCGCGCAATCGGCAGAACCCGGTCCAGGCCCGCGATGCTTCCCAGTTCTTTGGCTTTTTCAGTAGCTGTGGTTACCAGCGCTCGCGCCACGACCGCGCGGCGCAAATCTTCCGCCGCCGGGCCATCCTCGCTGACGAACGCCGCGACTTCCCACGACGACATCAGCAACCGCACACCGCCAAGCTTTACAGTGGTCATGGATCGGCCGCGCGAAGGTGGAGCGGAGATGAGTTGCTCCCAGATCTGCTCCATGCAGGATTCAAAGTCGAGGAGCGCTTCGGTAGTCTCAGTCTTCTTTGTGCCAGGAGAGCCCTTTTCGCCGGCTTTGCCACGAGACGCCACAGATGCTTCGCCGTTGCCCCTTGCAGCGGAATCCTCGGCCGCGCCCTTTGCGGAACTGCTGTCGATCGGCTTGCCGATGACTCGCTCGACCGTGCGTTCCACATCCGCCCGCAACGCCAGCAGCTTTTCGAACGCCTGACTTACGGTACGCTCGGTATATTCCTTCTGGAACGGCTGCTTCCATTCGTCCGCAATCTGGCGGATCTTCGCGATCGATTCGGAGGAACTCATGCCGAACGCGGAGCAATCGAGCGTTCTTGCGCCGGAGTTCTCCAGATGATTGATGCCCGAGCGGATGTAGATCAGATCCGCGTGCATCAATTCGATCAGAGTCCGGCGCATCAGGAAGTTGAAACGCACGAACGCCAGTAGCGCCGACGGGTCGTAGAACATGCCCCCAGCCCCTTCCTTCACGCGGCGGCCCTGCCCAATATAGTTTGTTTTCAAAATCTCGCGCAGGCTCTTGAACGTCCGCAGGGTCTGAATCATTTTCTCGAGCGGTTCACACCAGGAGAGAGGCGTCGAATCGGCCTCGCCGAGAACAGGTTTCATCACCTGGGCGACATCGGACAACTCGATACTTTTGTGGTAGATCTTGGCGGGCGCGCAAAGCGCGAAATACTGGACCAACAGAAAATCGATTTTATCCCTGTCCGTGTTGGTTTTCACGGATTTCCTTAGGTGGCGCATGATGAGCGCGCGCATCCCGCTCTCGCTGGCGATGAGTGTGGTCATCTGCAGCAGCTGGCGCAGTTGGTGCACCATGACCTGCTGATCCATCGAGTCCAGCCAGGCGTGCACCTGGCTGAAGAATTCCAGCTCCGCCTTTTCCGGCAGAACGCGCTTGTTCTGCGGAAAGGGAATGTCGAATTGGAGATGTTTGGCAAGTGCCAGGTAGATGGGGAAGACGGAGCGAGTCTCGTCCCACTGCGCTTGACGCGAGCTCTCCGATTTTGGCGGAGTCGGCAGGTTCAAAGTTGTAATTGGTTTATTCACGGATGCACCATCCAGTCGCAGGGCCCCTCCAGGAATCTGACGGCCACCGCCTTGCTCCCTTCGTGGTACTGCAAGGCGATTACAGCCGCCTCTGCAGGAGTTCCTATTCCATCCCGGACAAGCCGGACACGATCGTCAAATTCCAGCGCTAGCTTCGAGAGAAAAATGGCGTATTCCCGTGTTCCGTACTCCACCACCGTCGATTCCCTCAGTCTTCCCTGGCTCGGGCGCAGAGGAACTACCTGTACCGGAATGCGAACCAGCGGAAGCTTCGGAAAGAACCGGGCCAACTGCTCCGCGCACCCTCGTTCCATCGCCGTCAGAGTCATCTCGGATCTTCCTTACTTGCCCCGCTTGCGGAACCCTGGCCGTTTCGAGCGTGCAGAAACACGCCGGGCGCAGAACAGGGGCGCAGTGTCCCGCTGAAGGAAATGCACGCCGAGAGCCAAAAGCAAAATTGTGTTCTAGGGTATCGAACCTGTGAAAGGCAAAAGGCTTACGGATTTCCCGTGGTCGCCGGACGCGCCCACCGTCTCACGCTGAAACACATCCGTCTCAGCTTTTCTTGCGATACTTTCCAGCTCCTTTGAGACGCCTCACTGACCCACGGCATGCGCCTGGGTGTCTTTTTCCTTCTCGCCGGGTTCCGAGCCGGGCCCGCCCGCCTCTGCGCCAGCGCGCAAGGGGATGTTATACCGTTTCAATTTTCGATACAGCGTGGCTCGGCTAATGCCAAGCATTTTCCCAGCGAGCGCTTTGTCGCCGTGAGCCTGGTCGAAGACCCGCAGGATGGTCATCTTTTCCATTTCCGCTAGCGCCGTGGTCGAAAAGGAACTGGCGTCTTGAGCCGTCATTTCGCTCGAAGCCGCTTGTTCCGTACGGATGGCTGGCGGCAAGTCCTGCACGTCGATTACATGCTGGTCGCCAAGCGTGACCGCGCGGGCGATGCAATTCTCCAGCTCGCGCACATTCCCCGGCCAATCATATTGCAGCAAGCACTTCATCGCCGCCGGCGTAATCGGTAGGTGCGTACCGGGAGCGTAACGGTTCAGGAAATGACGCACAAGCATGGGAATGTCCGAACGCCGCTCCCGAAGTGGCGGCAGGTGGACCGTAACCACGTTCAAGCGGAAGTAGAGATCTTTTCGAAAGGTGCCAGCACGGTACGCGGACTCGAGGTCGCGGTTCGTTGCGGCGATCACCCGAACATCTACGTTGATCTTGTCGTTGCTCCCGACAGGCCGCACTTCTTTCTCTTGTAGCACGCGCAGGAGTTTGGTCTGCATTTCGAGTGGCAGTTCGCCGATTTCATCAAGGAAAATAGTACCGCCATTGGCTGCCTGGAACAGCCCGGCTTTGCTTTTCGTCGCGCCGGTAAACGCGCCTTTTTCGTATCCGAACAGTTCGCTCTCCATAAGAGTCGGCACCAGCGCGCCGCAATCGACCGCTACGAAGTTCGTCTGAGCCAGCGCTCCGCGGAAGTGAATGGCGCGGGCGACGAGTTCTTTGCCGGTGCCGCTTTCGCCCGAAATCAATACGGGTGTGCGGGTGTCTTTCAGCCGGGAAATCATGCGAAGCACGTCCTGCATGCCCGCGGAAGTGCCGATGATGCCGTCAAGGTTCTCGTCGGTGTTGACTTTCTCGCGCAGAAAAGCATTTTCGTTGACGAGCCGGACTTTCTCGGCCATGCGCTGCAGAAGCAGGCGCATCTTTTCCACGCGAAAAGGTTTCTCGATGTAATCGTACGCACCCAGTTTCATCGCATCCACGGCCGATTCGATCGAGCCGTGTCCCGTCATGATGGCTACTTCAGCGCGCGGCAAAAAGCTCTTGATCTGCTTCAGCAAATCCACGCCGGATTGGTTCGGCAGCTTGAGGTCGGTCAAGACAAGATCGGGCGGATCGCTTTCGAGCCGCGTCGAAGCTGTCTCCGCGCTTTCCGCTTCGTCGCACGCGAACCCGAGCGAGCCGCCAATCGTCATGCAGAGCCGCCGGATACTTTGCTCATCGTCAACTACCAACAGCTTGATTTTCAGATCGTCGCTCATGGCTTTCCGAAGGTTGTCTCCACGGTAGAAATCAGTTCCTGGACGCGAAACGGCTTAGCGATACACGGCGTCGTGCTCTTCGATAGCAAAGACTGCGTTTCGCTATTCGCCGTATCGCCGCTGATCAAAATTATGCGCCCGCACAGTTCCGGGCGGTTGTGCTGAATCCAGTGATGCACGTCCGCACCGTTCAGTTCGCCGGGCATTCGAATATCGGAAATCACGCCTACGTAGTCTCCGGCTGACAGTTCCCGTATGCCGTCCGCGCCGCTTTTGGCCTGCACTACCCGATAGCCCCGTCGCTCGAGGGCCGCGCGCACGAACGCGCTCACCGACGGCTCGTCCTCGATCAGAAGAATCGGGTGCAGCGTTTTGCTGGTCTTTGGCGCACTCATCGTCCTGCCTCGCTCGCAGCCGCGGCAAGGGCCGATTCGCTCGCGACGGGGAGGCGAACGACAAACGTGCTGCCGCTCTCTCCTTCGTTGTTCCAGCAGAGAATCTCTCCGCCATGCGCTCTCACGATACCGTAGCAAATACTCAAGCCCAAACCTGTGCCTTTTCCAGCCTGCTTGGTGGTGAAAAATGGGTCGAAGATGCGCTCGGGATCGCTTACGCCGGTTCCGTTATCGATGAAGGCGACTTCGATGCAGTCCACCGCGCGCCGCGTGCGAATGCGGATTTTGCCGCGATTTCCAGACTCCTGAATGGCGTCGTAGGCGTTATTCAGGATGTTCAGGAAAACCTGCTGGAGTTGCTGGGCGTCGCCCATGGCATTTTCGAGGTTTTCGTCGAACTCCTCGCTGACTTCCACCCCGTGGCTGGCAAAATCATAGCTGCGCAGTTTGATGGTCTGCCGCAGGGTAGCGTTTAGTTGTATCGCTTCCCGTTGCGCCGGTTTCTGCCTTGCGAAGCTGAGCAGGTCCTGAACAATTTCCTTCGTGCGCTGTGTTTCATGAAGAATGATCTGAAGGTCCTCGCGGGCCGATGATGGCACTTCCGGATTTTCGAGCAGCAGGTCAGTAAAACCCAGAATCGCGGCCAATGGATTGTTCACCTCGTGCGCGACACCGGAGACCAGCCTGCCGATCGTAGCCATCTTCTCCGCGTGCGCCAGTTTCGCCTGCAGCAACGCTGCGTCCGTGATGTCGGTCATCACCACCACAACGCTGTTCACCTGGCTCGACTCGTCGCGCATTGGACTCAAGCTGATGGAAAAATGTCCCATCGACCCGTCGCTCCGTTTCACACGCAACTCCAGGTTTTCTACCTGCTGGCCGTGTGCCGTGGTCTCGAGTGCGTCTTCGAAATCCTTGCGATGCGAATGTTCTACCCATTTCACCAGCCGGTGGCCGATCAGTTCCTCTTCGCGATAGCCCGCTTCGAAGCAGCGGCGGTTGGCATAACTGATCAACCCCGCGGTATCCAGCACAAGAATCATGCTTTGCGTGGTATTCAGGATCTTTTGGTTGAAGTCTCGTTCGCGCTGCAGTTGCGACTGGAACATCTTTTGCTCGGTCACATCGAGCATCAGGCCCCGAATCTGTACTACGTGGCCCTGCGAATCGCGCACCGCGCTGATATTTTGCAGCGTGTGCAGAAGGCTTCCGTCCTTGCGCCGAAGCGTCGCTTCGTAGTTTCTCAGCGCGCCGCGCTCGGCGATGGCCTGCACAAAGCGGTCTTTTGCCGCCGGTGTCGGATACAGGTGCGGGCTCACATCCGCCCGCAACAGCTCTTCGCGCGATTCGTACCCGAGCATTCGCACCATCGCGTCGTTCACATCGAGGAACTGTCCGTCCGGGGTGGCAAAAAACAAGCCTTCCTGAATGCTGTCGAACAGCTCGCGGTACCGGCGCTCGGCCTCCCGCCGGTCCGTAATATCCTTCAGGACGTGAATCGTGCGCCCTTCCTCTTCGGTTGCGCCTTGCGTGCGCGACGTGGAAACCAGGTACGTGCGGCCCTCACCTGTGGCGATGTACTCTTCGCGAGATTGATTCGTGTTGCGGCATAACGGGCAGGGAAGAGCGCTTCCCGTTTCTGCAACGTGCTTGAGACTGCTCATGGGCTCGCCCACGAGGGCCACGGGCGGGATGCCGAGATGCGTGGCCAGGGACCGATTTGTGCGTACGATCCTCCAGCCCTGGTCATGAACTAGTATGTAATCGCTGATGGCGTCGATGTCCTCGACCCACTGTTTTTTGGACCGCTCCAGTTGCGAGAATCGGCGTACTTTTTCCATGACCAGCGTGGCATGGCTGCCGAGCGCAGCGAGAAGCTTTTCTTCCGGCGCAGAAAACTCGGCGGTCTCCCGTAAGAGGCAGAGAGTGCCCATCAGCTCGCCGTCGCTTGCGTAAATGGGATAAAACGCTACATAAGTCGACTGCCGCTTTCCCGGGAGGACTTCGAGCCCTGTTCGCCTGCTCATCACATTCTCCATCAGCAGGTCTTGATACTCGGTAAGGTGTCGGCGACTCACCTCCAGGCAGTGCAACTCAACCTTGTTCCCTCGAATTTCCCCCAACGCGCCCCATTCGGCCTCGAGCATTTCGCCGGCTCGGCCCGCAAAAGCATCCAGGAAGGCAGGCAGTTCACGAGACTTGGCGGCCTCCACCACCAAGTCGATCAGCTCAAGGGCGTGATCGCTCCGGTTGCGCACCTTTGCGGTGCGCTTGCGAAGCGCCGTGGCGCCGTGTTTCGGACTAGCTTTCCGTCCAGGCATGAGAGTCAGTTAGGGCTTGTGTCTCAAAATAAGATGTAGCGCTCTTCAAAGCTACTGAGCCTTCTCAATGTGAGTCAATGTGCGTTCCAAAATGTGACACGCATCCGTTACCCTGTACCAACGGGCGGGTCCTTGCGAGCGTCTCAGCGTGAGACCTCCCACGTCGATAGACCGGTCGCTTGAGACGGATGGCGTGCTGCGCCTTACCCGCAAAACGTGTGGGCATCGACTGTGTCTGTTTGTAAATAAAGCACTTACTGTTACGCCCCTCCGGACGATGCTACCTTCAAACCGTTTCAATGCACTGGCACTCGGCTTGCCTCCTCTCAGCTGGGGCAGTTTCTGGAGGGTGTGGTTTAGATGCGACTCCCAAGGGGCAGGGGCATTCTCACTGCAGCGGCCGCAGTGGTATTTGCGTTTTCGTCGGTATGGGCGCAACAGTCAAGCGAGGAGGGCAAGCGTAAGGTCAAGTCCAAGACCAATCCGGTGCTGCCCGATGTGGCTCGCCGGATGAGCATAACTGGGAGGGTAAAGCTTGAAATCACCATAGCGCCCGACGGCCATGTAAAGAGTGCGCGCGCGCTGGGAGGCCATCCGCTGCTCGTTAAGTCATGTCTTGAATGCGTGAAGGAGTGGAAATACGAGACAGCGCAAGAGGAAAGCGTTCAAATCGTGGAATTTGAATTCAAGCAGTCGTAGTCAGACCACGATCAGGTGAATTCGGTAGCCAATCGATAGAAGGACACCGCCGTTGTTTTGGGGAGTGGAGGAAGTGACGCAATGACGATCGGAAAACAGCTGTACCGGGGATTCGGCGTAATTCTGGCCACGCTGGCGGTTCTGCTGGTCGTGGACCTAGCGGCACTTTGGAAGGCGAAGTCTGCCAGTAATGAAGCCGCGGCGACACTCGACAGTGTGCGCACGGCGGAGGCTGTGCGCTACCAGATCATGCAGAACCGTCTGAACCTGAATAACTTTCTGTTGAGCGGCGACCCGCGCGACGAAGACAAGGTCAATAAAGGATTCACCGAACTTAGCGATCTGGTCAAGCGCGGCCAGTCGCAAACCTCGAACGACTATCTTCGGACGGCGCTCATTCAGGTGGAGGGCACGGAAGCGAGTTGGGCCGACAATTTTGCTAAGCCCCTGCTCGCCAAGCGTCATCAAGTCGATTCCGGCGATGCCACGGTTTCCGATCTGCAGATTTTCTACCTGCAGAAGGACCCTGCATCTTGGCTGGCGAAGTCTTCAACCGTCCTCGATCAAGCAAGCTCGGACATCAGTAGGGCGCTGAACGAATCGCAGGCAGCCGCCACCCGGGCAAGCACAATCAGCGGCTTGATTGTGGTCATCGGTGCGCTGTCGGCGATCGCTTTCGGTGTAATCACCGCGCTCAGAACCTCCAAATCCATCACCGAGCCGCTGCAGCACTTGATCACCGTGGCTCAGGAAATCGGCGATTCCGGCGACCTCGATCAGAGCATCGACATCCATCGCAACGACGAAATTGGGGCGTTGGCCACAACCTTCAACAACATGGTTGCCTACCTGAAGGAGATGGCCAGCGTTTCGATGGCCGTTGCTGAAGGCGATTTGACGGTAGAGGTTGCGCCCCGTTCGAAGAGAGACACGTTGGGCAACGCATTCCTGCGCATGAATCTCGGCCTGCAGGAAATTGTCCGCACGACGCGTGATGCCGCTTCGCAAGTGTCGGCTGGCTCGAATCAGGTTGCCGGGGCAGCCGATGAATCGGCCAAGGTCAGCGTGCAAGCCTCCTCGGCAATCGAAGAAGTGACCAGCACAATGCACGAGATGAGCATCAACGTGCAAAACGTGGTGAAAAACACTCAGGTGCAAGCTTCCAGCGTCGCGGAAACTTCCGCGTCCATCGACCAGATGGTGACGTCAATCCAGCGAGTAGCCGATACGGCAAAAGTTCTTCTCGACATCGCCAACCGCTCCCGCGAAGAGGTCGGCACGGGCATTCAGACGATGGAGAAGGCCACCGACGGCTTGAACCGCACCAATCGCGCCATCCAATCGTCCGCGGAAATCATCAATATTCTGGGACATCGCGCCGACGACATCGGCAAAATCATCGAAGTCATCGACGATCTCGCCGAGCAAACCAATTTGCTCGCGTTGAATGCGGCCATCGAAGCCGCCCGTGCCGGTGAGCACGGCCTCGGATTCGCTGTTGTGGCCGACGAAGTCCGCAAGCTTGCGGAAAAATCTACGCAATCTACAAAGGAAATCGCCGACCTCATCCAGAGCATCCAACGCGAAGCGCGCCAAGCCGTCGAAAACATGGAGCACAGCACACGCATCGTTGAAGAGGGCCTTAGCCTCGGCAACGAGCTCGGCTCGGCGCTCCACAAGATTTCCGACGTGGTCAGCGAGGTCTACAAGTTCTCCCAGGAAATCGGCGCGGCCACCAATGAGCAGTCGGTCGGTTCTTCGCAAATCGCCAAGGCCACCAACCGCTTGACCGAAATTACCCAGGAAATCAATTCCGCCGTCGAGGAACAAGCCTCCGGCGCACAAGCCGTTGTGCGCGCGATGGACAAGATGCGCGAACTCGTTCAGCAATCCGCGTCCAGTTCCACGGAGCTTTCCGCTGCCGCCGAGCAGATGTTGAAGCTTTCGCGCAATTTGCTCGACAACATGGACCGCTTCGTGATCGAGCGCGCGACTCAAACGCGCCAGCGACGCGAGGTGGCGACGAGCCGCCGCCCTGCTTCGCCGCAGGAATCGCGCGAACACGAACTCGAAGAAGTAGCCCGACCCTGATACGGAGTGTTTGATGGAGAAGGACTACCAAGTCGTCGGATTTCGCATCGGGAACGAGACCTACGGCGTCCGCATAGGATCCGTGCGGGAGATTGTTCGCGTCCCCGAAATTACCATTGTCCCGAACGCGCCCGAAGCGATTGAGGGCGTTATCAACTTGCGCGGCAAAATCATTCCCGTGATGGACCTCCGCAAGCGCTTTGGCAGCGCCGGCATTCAGCCCGATAAGAAGAATCGCATTCTTGTCGTCGAGCTGGAAAACAGGCTGCTTGGCCTGATCGTCAGTTCGGCCTCGGAAGTTCTGAAAATCCCCCCGTCCGAAATCGAACCCCCTGGGACCGTTTTTGCCGAAGGTGAATCGAGTTACGTGACCGGCGTTGGCAAGCTGAAGGGCCGCCTCATCATTCTCCTGGACATCGCCAGGCTTCTGCGCCAGCCGGAATTTAAGAAATTTGAGGAGGCCGCGGAACCCCTCGCCGTTTCCCGGTAGCGCCCCCTGGACTGCCAAGCTACCGCCGAACAACGGCCGGCCGCAAACACTGAGCATGGGAACGATTACTGCGCAGGTCAACCTCACCGAAGCCGAACTTAAACTTCTGCAGACGCTCGTCTACCAGGAGTGCGGGATGTATTTCGACGAGCGCCGTTCTCATTTCCTCAAGGACCGCCTGCAACGCCGCTTGAAAGCGTGCCAGCTCGACTCCTTCTATAGCTATTACCGCCTCCTTACCAGCCGCGAGGGCCGGACCGAGCTGGCCTTACTGCTCGAAAATCTCACCGTCAACGAAACCAGCTTCTTTCGCAATCGGCCGCAACTGGAACTGCTTCAGAAAACGGTCCTCGAAGAAATTCTCCGCCACAAGCAGGAACGCCGGGACTGGAACCTGCGCGTCTGGAGCGCCGGATGCTCGACCGGTCAGGAGCCGTACTCCACCGCCATCCTGATCTGCGACGCTCTCGCTTACTATTACCTGCGAAATCCTCTTCCGTTCGAAATGCCCTCGCCGAAGCCGCTCATTCCTCCGCCGTGGAAGCTCGAAATCGTCGCCTCCGATATCAGTTATGCGAGTCTTCGCGCCGGCCAGGAAGGGATTTACACCGAGCTGCAGATGGAGCCTGTTGATTACACGACCCGCCTCCGGTACTTCGAAAAAGCCAACGACAAGTATTGCGTAAAGCCGCAGCTCCGCGAACTTGTCCAGTTCGACTTTCACAACTTGAAAACCGAGTTTCTTCCGCGGCGCAACGACATCATTCTCTGCCGCAACGTCATGATTTATTTCGACGAGGCGGAACAGAAGCGTCTCATCGACAAGTTCTGGCACTGTCTCAACCCAGGCGGCTATCTCTTTGTGGGTCACGCCGAAAGCCTTTTCGGCCTTACGCAGAAGTTCCGCATGGTCCACGAGAACAATGGCACCGCCTACAGGCGCATCGAGGTGGGTCCTTGAGTTTGTTGCCCGAAGATCGCGGCGCAGAACTCCGCGCACTCTTTTTTGAGAGCGCCGCGGAAGTTCTCCAGGTGATCAACGACACCGGCCTGCAACTCGAAAAGCGTCCCGCCGATGAGGAACTTATTCGAGGGGTCCGCCGCGCGGTGCACACATTAAAGGGCGATTCGGCGGCTTGCGGTTTCAATAAACTGAGCGAGATCGCTCACGAGCTTGAAGACGTCCTTTCTCTGCAAATGGCTCAGTCTCACGGTTCAAAGCTTGCCGAGGTCGTTCTATCCGCCGTGGACACGTTCGAGGGCATGCTCAGCGCTTACCAGAAGCAGCTCGAGCCGCCATCCGCGGGGCCTCTTCGGACGCTCATTCACGCCTTGCTTGAGTCTCCGCTTAAGGACCGGGCTGGGGAGCCGGGCGGCGCTGCGGTTCCGGCCGGCTTCCAATGGAACGAATACGAGCGCCTCATGATTTCCGAGGCCGTGCTCCGGGGCGAGTCGGTGTACAACGTCGCACTGCGCATCGATCCCAACAGCAACATGCGCGCTGCGGCATTTCAGCTCGTCCGAAATGTTCTCCACTCCTGCGGAACCGTTATCGCCCTCAGGCCCGAAGATAATCTCGCCGCGGCCTCGGTGGAAGTCGTGGAAGCGGCTCTTGCGAGCGCGCATCCGGTCAAGCACGTCTCGCACCGTTGCCGGATCCCTGCGGTTGTCTCAGACGTTCGCATCGAAGCCGCGCACCAGGCGGAATCGGATGAACACGAACTCTTGGGAGAAATTCTGGAAGCGCAGGCCGCCCTAATCGCCAATCAGTCCGCGGACACGGGTGAGAACGGCGCAGGCAAGCAGGCGGCCGGCGCCTCAGCGGTCACAACTTTCGCCGAGAGTACGCTTCGCGTCGACGCCGCGCGCATTGATGCCGTGATGAACCTGGTCGGGGAACTCATTATCGGCAAGTCGATGCTCAGCCGTACGCTCGCTGAGCTCGACCAACATCATTCGAAGGATCCCGTGCGCGTGAAACTCGCTGAGGCGCTGGGCTTCCAGGCCCGGGTCCTCGATGAATTGCACAAATGCGTCCTGAAAATTCGCATGGTGCCCGTCGAGCAGCTGTTCCGGCGCTTTCCGCGTGTCGTCCGCGACGTCGCCAAGCTGTGTGGAAAAGACATTGCCCTTGAAGTTGCCGGCGAGCACACCGACCTCGACAAGGGCATCCTCGATGCTCTTGCCGAGCCGCTCACTCATCTTGTCCGCAATGCGGCCGACCATGGCATCGAAGCGCCCGACGATCGTTTGAGCGCTGGCAAGCCCGCGCGCGGTACGATCTACCTCAACGCCTATCATCAGGGCACCCAGGTGTTTATCGAAGTGCGCGATGACGGTGGTGGCATCGATCTTGACCTGGTTCGCAAGCAAGCCGTATCTAACGGCCTGCTCAGCGCGGATGAGCTCCAGCGGATGAGCGAACGCGATCTTCTCAATCTCATCTTCGAACCTGGTTTCAGCACTGCTTCTGAGGTCACGGAGGTATCCGGCCGCGGCGTGGGTATGGATGTCGTGCGCACCGTCATTGACCGGCTCAAAGGCACCGTGCATCTCTCTTCCGTCAAGGGCAAAGGCACGAGCATTCAACTCCGCGTGCCGCTGACGCTCGCCAGTATCCAGACGTTGCTGTTCCGGGTGGGCGGGCGACTCTTCGCCGTGCCACTCTCGTCGGTTCTGGAAATCACCCGTATAAATGAACAGGAAGTCCATCGCGTAGATCAGCGGGAAGTCCTTCGACTGCGGGAGCAGATTCTTACGCTCGTGCGGCTCAGCAGCCTCAGCCGGATTCACGCCCTCGAGGCCGGGAACGGAAAAAAGAATAGGAATTTCGTGGTCGTCATCGGGCTGGCCGAAAAAAGGTTTGGGTTGGTTGTCGACAGTCTCGTCGGAGAGGAAGAGTTGGTGATCAAGGCGCTGCCGGGCGAGTTGGTCGGCAGTGACTTGGTCAGCGGCGCCTCGATTCTAGGCGACGGGACCGTTGTGTTGATTCTGAATGTTCCCGCGATTTTGACACGGTTGTCTCGTTCGTTGCCGCTGGGAGCCATCGCATGAAAGAAAAAGTGCGAGTTTTGGTCGTGGATGACTCCGCGCTGATGCGCAAGCTGATCCCGATTATTCTCGAGCGCGATCCGGAGATCGAGGTCGTTGGCACAGCCATGGATGGAGCCTTCGGCATCCGGAAAATCGCGGAACTCAAGCCCGATGTGGTCACGCTGGACCTCGAGATGCCGCGAATGGGCGGCATCGAAACCCTGCGCATGATCATGCGCAGCACTCCGCTACCGGTGATTGTGTTCAGCTCACACTCAAAGGAAGGCGCGTATTCTACATTCAAAGCCCTTGCCCTCGGCGCCATCGATTTTGTGGCTAAACCGCGCGATGCGGCCGCTGGCAACCTTGACCCCATAGCCTACCAGCTCATCGAAAAGATCAAAGTGGCGAAGCGCGCCGGGGGCGCCAACAAGCTGCCCAGGCTGGCGGAGTTGGAACCGCCTCCGCCGAAGAGAAAATCCTGCACCGTACTCCCTCCAAATCGCGTCATTGCCATCGGCATCTCTACCGGCGGCCCGAATGCCCTGCAGTTTCTGCTTTCCCAAATCCCTGCCGATTTTCCGGCAACCTTTGTCGTCGTCCAGCATATGCCGGAAGGTTTTACGGACATGTTTGCCCGCCGCTTGGATGAATGCTGCGCCCTGGATGTACAGGAAGCCAAGTCTGGTGATTTGCTCATTGCCGGACGCGCACTGATTTGCCCGGGCAACCGCCACATCATGGTTCGCCGCATGCCACGCGGTGACATGATCGTATTGTCCGATGGACCGCCGATCAACGGCCACCGTCCGTCCGTGGATGTGCTTTTCCATTCGGTGGCGCAGGAATTCGGGCTCACCGCCGTGGGTGTCATCATGACCGGCATGGGAGACGACGGCGCCGAGGGTCTTGGTGCGATCAAGGCGGGCGGCGGAATGACCGTCGCGCAGAGTGAAGACAGTTGCGTCGTCAGTGGGATGCCGCGCACGGCGATTCTCAAAGGGTACGCCAGCAAGGTTTTGCCGCTCGACAATCTGGGCGCGTTTCTGGTCGATCAGTATGGCAGCCAGTTTGGCAGCGAACGAGCCGGCGAGAAATCCGACAGCAACGACAAGTCCGGTAAGCCTGAGAAGTCCGACAAAAACGAAAGAATTCCAGTCTCAACTCCTCGCACCTGACCAGCGCGGGGAGATAAGGAGAAAAGGCTATGCAACAGTTCGCAGCGCTACTTCGAAAAGACCAAAAGCCTGTCCGCTACCTGGTGGTGGACGACTCCGTCTTCGCTCGCAAGAACCTCATCAAGATGATTGAACAGTTCGGCGGCGAAGTAGCGGGTGAAGCCGGCGACGGCCTCACGGCCATTGCCGAATATAGCCGCACGAAGCCGGACATCGTGCTCATGGATATCACCATGCCCCAAATGGAGGGCATCGAAGCCGTCGAGCGTATCGTGCGGCAGCACGCCGAAGCCCGCATCGTGATGGTTTCCTCTGTCGGCTACCAGGAAAACATTCTTGCGGCTCTCCAGAAAGGCGCCAAGCATTTCGTCCAAAAACCAGTCAAGCCGGAAGTGCTTTACGAAATTCTCCGCTACGTCCTCGGAGACGATCCAAATGCTGCGGGCGCGCCTGTGGCGCTTGCGGGGGAGCATCTTTCATGAGAATGGAACTGATCCAGCCGTTTATCAATGCAGCGGACGCCGTTTTTGCCGAGGCCCTGCAAGCGCCAACCAAGATCGTTGACCTGTCTATGGACGAGAATACCTATCGCAGCAAGGGCGTGGCGGCGCTTGTCGCCATCAAGGGCGACATCGAAGGCCGCGTCATTCTGGATCTTGCTCCCGATGTTGCCATGCGCGTCGCCAGCCACCTCGCCGGTGCCGTAGTTCCTGAAAGCGAGGAGGTGGTCCGCGAGACCGTGTGCGAACTGGCGAACATGGTTATCGGAAACTCCGTCACCCTGCTGAACGATCAGGGTTTCCGGTTCAAGGTCTTCCCGCCGGAAATTCACACGAGCGAACAAGGGTTGGCGGGCACCGTCGAGACGGAAGCAATGGTGCTTTGCATCGAAACGCCTTGCGGTGAAATCTACCTCAACATTGCCATGCACTATTTGCACCGGCGCCGGCACGAGCAGTCCGCCGTATCGGCCCTGGACTGACCTGACGGCGTCCGAACCGCGTCAGAAGACTCATCTCCTATTCAGGCGGGCGCAGATACGAGGCTCCGTGGCGGAACAACCCCGCCGTCGAAATCGGCTGAGAAAAGACGATGCGGATCGGCACGAAAATCGCACCCGCTCCCGGTGTGTACGGAACAGCCACTTCTAGCCGCGTTCCCTCGGGATAGTGATTGCGGCTGCGGAAACTGATGCCCCCCTTCGACAGGTCTTCACAAACAGCAACTTCTTCCTGGAAGCCCCGTCGCCGGATGCATGCCAGCACGCGAGCCTTCACCCGCGTACGATTGCGTCGCGGGATCACTCGCTCTTCGGATGGCAGGTGCGACGAAAGCGTGTCGTCATCTCTTGCATCCGACTGCGCCTCCACCCAGATCGAGGGCGAATCGCAATTCTTGCACTGCCTCGCAATGCACCGTCGGGTCTCGAATGACTTCAGTTCCATCTCGTTCAGGTAAACCACCTCGCGACGTTCGCAGAAGCTGCACTCCATCAACAGCCGGGCCAGTGCTTCTGCGGCCTTGTGCGGAGCAGGGAATTCAATCTCCCAGAAATCGGCGCCAGGCTCTAGGATCGCGATGGCATAGATGAATCCCTCGGGTTCGTGGTCGATTTCTGCGACAATTTTCGCTCGCGCAATCCTGGCAGCCTGTTCGCCCTCCAGGTTGCGGTGCAAGGTGATTTCCTGCCCGGGAAACAGTTTTTCCTGCAGCCGGATCACACCGCCGTTGCGGCTCACCAGAAGCGTATGAGCCGGCTGCTTGACCGCAGTCCCGCCAGTTTCAAACCACGACGCATCCACCTGCAACCGCAGGCTGACCCGGTCACTCTGTCGCATTGTCTCGGGGCGCATAGGTATTCGAGACTGGGATTCCCATCGATTAGGCTAGCATGCAGATTCGGCCCCGCCGCCCCGCTAGGCTCCCCCGTTGTCGTACCCACTAATAACCTCACCGGTGGGCGCCTGGCCTCCTGAGTTACCTTTTCGCCGCCATGCGGCAGGCCGAGGTTCCCAAACTTCTGCGATTCAGCCACACTTGCTCAGTTACGTACCCCGCCGGCCCGGGGGAACGACCAGGTTAGTTGCTGCCCGAGATCCACTCGTGACCAAGATCATTTCCGTGTCAGAACGCTCTTCTTCCACGCGCCTCCAGGGCGTTCGCAATAAGCGCTTTACCATCCGTTATCCTTTTGCCGCCGATGCCGAACTTATCGATCTGGAGTCCGGTAAGCAGGTGGAGGGTGTGACCTCAGATATTTCCTTCGGAGGCTGTTTCATTTGTACCAGTAAGTCGATGCCGATCAACTCTCGCGCCCGAATGAGGCTTACGCGGAAGGGTCAGGCCCTCGAAGCCCTCGTCTCTGTGCGTATCGTCAAACCGCGTGTCGGACTGGGCATCGAATTTGTCGACTTGGAACCGCCCAACACGGCAATTCTGGATGATTGGATCAATACGCTCCGCCGGACCCGCTGATCGCCTTTCGCCACAGGGCACTTACCGGGTCAACGCCATCGGCGCTAAGATGCCCGCATGGTGCAGTCACCGTTGACGTTTGAAGATACGCTGGTAGAGGTATGGCGACAGGCCCTGGTCGAGCGCCTGAAGACTGTTGCGCTCCGGTCCGGCACTTATCCCGTCAGGACGACGGCCACTAAAAGATTGCGGCAAGTCGATTTTGAATTTGAGGGTGACAGCTTTCGCGCCCTGGAACAGAATCCGAAAACCAGGTCCCGCTGGGCCGTGTTGGCGCGCAAAGGCGCGAAGGTAATGCAATTTCTAAAGAACGGCAAATACATCGCCGTCGTCGTCGACGGGAAGGTCACACGCTACTCCACTCGCAAGGCATGACTTCACTGAGCGGTATCGAGCGGATGCTCGCTTTTCTCGTAAAACTCCTTCTGCAACTTCAGGCTTTCGTCGTCAGCCTTGACCGCCTTGATTACTCGCACCACAGTGTTGATCCAGCTTTGCACGTCGGCCTCGCCTTGTTCCTTCGTCGCGGTCGTAGCGTCTCCGGAATAGTGGTTTGGGAACCTCGCGTACCACCAGATGCCTGTGTACACACTTTCTGGCAACTTGACCCTCCGTTGATCCGCGCCGGATTCACTTGCGGCACGATCCATGTGCACAAGGTCCGGATGCGTCACGAGTACTCTCGAGGTCTCCGCCTCGCCGGCGTGAAAGTCGGGACCGGGTTTCTCCGTCCCCGCCTTCTTCCCGGACTCATGTCCCCACTGCACGTACACCACGTAGTCATGCGGCTTGTACAGCTGCGATTGCGCGAAATACGGCAATAGGTGCTCATTTCCGCCGTGGCCATTCACAATAACCACCTTCTTGCAGCCGTTTCTTGCCATTTCGTCTGTGGTTTCTTGCAGAAACCGCAATTGCAGGTCGGGACTGTAAGCAATCGTGCCCGGTTCATGCTTGGCTTCAAAAATCTGTCCGGCAAAATATTCCGGAAAGACGACCGCGTACTCCTCTTGCGCCGCGTGTTCTGCGACGTACCGCACATTCAGAAGGTCTGTTCCGAGGGGCAAGTGCGGCCCGTGCTTTTCGAGGATGCCGAACGGCAGCAGGCACGTTCCCTGTGCCTTGGCAATCGCCTCTTTGAAGTCGCCGGCGGTCAACTCTTCCCACTTCGTCGATAGTTTAGTCTGCGCGGTTGCCCGGCCGGGCGTGAGGAGCAGAGTCAGCACCACTGAAACGATCCAATGACGCATCGGCGTACTCCCGTATTGCTGTACGGATTGTACTCCTTCGAACAATTGGAAAGGGAAATGCGCCTCAAAAATGAAAAGGCCTCCGCGATCCCGCGAAGGCCTTTTCTCTCGTTCTGGTGCTGGTTCGGTTAGAAGATGAGTTTAATGGCCAACTGCATGTTGAACGGCTCGCCAGGGCCAAGCCCAGGCGCACCAGCGAAGTCGCCGGCGGTGTCGCTGACCTGTCCGAAGCCGGCGGCTGTCGAGCAGTGGCCCGTGCCGGGAACCTCCCCGCAGGAAAGACCGACTGCACCAACGCCTTGGGAGTAATTCTTGCGGTTAGTCAGGTTAAACATGTCCGCCCGGAGCTGGAACTTGAACCGCTCCGTGATGGGAACATACTTGATCACGGATAGGTCCCAGTCCTTGAAGTTAGGCCCGGGATACTTGTTCCGCGAAACCGGAAAGCCTTTGCAAGCGGGGTCTTTCGGATTGCAGAACGAGTTCGGATTGAGCCACTGAACTCCTGGTATAGAACGATCGAAACCGTGGCTGACGCCTGCGAAAGGCTGGCCGATTTGATTCAGCCCAGATAGTGTTTCGTCGTACGGCTGGCCGGAGTGTAAGTTCAAGATGGTGCTGACCTGCCAACCGTTCCAGATGCGTTTGGACCAGCCGGAATTCGCCCACTTCGCATTGGGGACGTCGTAGTTCAAGCCGAGGGTGAACAGGTTGCGGGTATCGAAATCGCCGTTACCATAGTCCGCTCTCTTGTTGAATGCATCGTCGAGAATCACGGCGCGGTACTCGGTGACCTGGTCAAGTGCATGCGCCCACGTGTAGGCCAGCTGCGCCGACACTGCATGCCAATTGCGGGTCCGGAAGCTGGTCTGCAGGGCGTTATAGTTTGACGTGCCTGCGGTGTTGAGCTGAAGGACCGGACCGAATTGGGTGAACGCACCGTTCTGATTGATGTTGGAAACAATGTTCAACTTGCGCCCTTCGCTGCCCACGTAGCCGATTTGCCAAACTCCTATGTTGCCGAAGCCCCTTTCGACCTGCAGGCTGTAATTGAAAAAGTATGGCACGCGGAAATCCTTGCCGACAGAATAAATCCCCAGGCCTTGCGGGTCAGTAGCACCCTTGCAGTTGGGGTCGCTGCACCCTTGTGCAGCGGGGAAGATAGACTTCGCCGAGTTCGCAGCACCCGCATTTGTGTACCCTAGAGGGCACACAGCTTGCTGCACGGCGTCCCACTGATACCCTCCGCTTGCGACGATCCCGCAGAAGGGAGCCGTGTAGGTAGATACGGGCGAGTTGCCGAATGGGTTACCTTGAATCCCCTGCGATGCCCCGACCAACGGTGGACGAAAGTCGAGGAACGGATTCAAGTTGATCTGATCATAGTAGACGCCGAAGTTGCCTCGGACAACCAAGTCTCCTTTGCTGTCCAGTTGGTAGGCAAATCCAACACGCGGAGCAAAGTGGTTCTTACCTGGGTCGTAGAGATCCACGCCGTTTTGGCCCTGGATTTCGAACCCTGTGCCCGTCACATAGTTGGCGATTTGGGCACTGCTGCGGGTGCTTTTCATGGGCCCGAAGTACTCGTAGCGTAAGCCAAGCTCGAGGTTTAGTTTCTTTGTGATCTGCCAGTTATCCTGAACGTAAAAATTCAGGGCGTTCACTTTCACCCAGCGTTCGGGATTGCCAACGGCAATCGTCGAACTCGATACATCACCGGCAAGAAAGTCCGCCAGGGCACAGAGGGTAGGATTGGCGACGCAGGTCGGGCTGCCGGCCCAGGGCCCCTGGGTTCCATCAAAGACGAAGGTGCCTGTGCCCCGGCGATGGTAGAACTCGTTCAGGTGCGCCTGACGCACTTCACCGCCATAACGCAGCTGGTGCGCTCCAAGGCTCTGGGAAACCACGTCGCTGATGTGCCAGGTCAGGTCGCTGCGCCCTTCCGGTGGCGTGATGCCGGTCTGTTCAAAGTTCGCATTTCCGCTGCCACCACTGATCTGAATATTAGGAGCGCCGTTAATCGGCTTTCCGTTTTTCAGCGCAGACGGGCTGAGGTTCAAACCGTAATCCGCAGGGATGAAGCCGTTATTGTTGTCGTGGAAGATTTGGTTAAAGTAGTTGGCGCCAAAGAGCAACTGGTTGGTCACCTTGGGGGTAAGCACGGAATTGAGCACTGCTGAGTAGTTGCCAACGTGCAGCGGGGCTGCTTCGAAGTAGTATATGAGGTTGGAACTGGCTGTGCCGAGCGCCGGGCTAGCGCCCAGCGGCGCGATTTGGTTCCCTTGGCCAAGATAGGCGCGCAAATAGAGATGGTGTTTGTCGGTTATGTTGTAGTCCAAGCGCCCCACACCATTGAAACTGTGTCCCACCGAAGCAACGGGAGCGAAATAGTTGCTCGTGGTTGCCGGCAAACCCGCGACGGAGCCTTTGCCGGTGGTAGGCCAGAATCCGTTGTTGCCAGTGCTATTGCAGCCGCCGGGAATCATGCTGGAAGGAAGGCCGCTGGTCAAGGAAGCCAGGGCGTTACATGATCCCAGACTGGCTTGCGTCACACCGTTGGCCGCCAGCACCTGGCCAGCGTCGGTAACCCAGCTGGCAGAAGGTTCCGTAGCGATTCCGGAGACGGAGATGATGTAGTCCTGTTTTTCGTAGTTCGTGAAGAAAAATAACTTGTCTTTCAATATGGGCCCACCGATAGAAGCGCCGTAGTTTTCATTCCGCAGCGGTGGGGCTTTCCTACCGGCCGGCAGGAACGGAGTATGAGCAGCGTAGTATTCGTTGCGGTTGTAATAATAAACCGACCCATGCCAATCATTGGTGCCCGAACGGGTAACGACATTTACTACACCGCCGGCATTGCGCCCGCCCTCCGGTCCCGATTGCGTCTGCGATGAAAATTCCACAATGGAGTCCATGGGCATCACAACGCCCGCGATGCCCGACACACCGCCCTGATTCACTGCCGGAATGTTGTGCCAGAAGTCGTTGTTGTCCACGCCGTCAATCTGCCAGTTGATCTGATTCGGGCGCGTTCCGTTCAGCGAGCCAAAGCCGCCAACGTTATAGCCACCAAAGCCAGGTTGAACCGCGATCATTTGGGTGAAGTCACGCCCGTTCAAAGGAAGGTTTTGAACCACGTCGTCCGGAATGCTCATGCTCTGAGTCGTCGTTGTTGTATCCACGGCAATCGACTGCGCGGAGATCTCGACCGTCGTGACGGACTGGCCCAGTTTCATGCTTATAGGCAAAGTGTGGACCGTCCCTGCTGTGACCTCTACCTTGTCCACCACTGCGGTGACAAAACCAGATGCAGCTACGGTGACTTTGTAATAGCCGAGCGGGATATCCTGAAAAGCGAACTGTCCCTCATTCGAAGTGGTCGTTGTGTGGTCGATATTCGTCGCAAGTTCGGTCGCCTTCACCGTGGCTCCCGCCACGTAAGCCCCCGAAGGATCGGTTACCGTGCCGTTGATGGAGCCTCGAAAAGTCTGAGCGCAGGCCGGTAACGCAATCCATACCAAAGCCAACAATGCAACTGCGAATCGATTCTTCACCGATTCTCCTCCTGATTTGAATTCCTGGTGCCCCTGACTACCCCGGTCCCCTGCTCGACTGAGGCTCCCAGCCCACCATCTGGCTAGACGCCGGCTCTGCACCTCGAAATTCGGCGTCTAGATGCCGAAAACCAAGAGGTTTTCGACACCGCTCCAGCAAGCGATTCTCAAACACATCACATAAGGAGTGACACGGATGACCCGGATGCGCAGCCAGTCCCCCGCTCCCCACGCCCCGACGCCGAGCCATTTTGGCTCTTTAGGAATTTGGGGCAAGGTTACGCACCTTGCTCAGTACTGTCAAGAACAAACTACGGATGGCTAAGATTTAATTTTCGGCGGCAGTCTGGCGTTATGGTTTCTCTTCCGCGCCCGGCATCACGTTCTTGAGCGGCGCCGAGCGTTCCTGCTCGAGTTCCGGGTGCGGCATAGGCTTTCTCGGTAGCATCTGATCCCGCATGGCGGCGTTATAAACGAAGACCGTTTCGACGAACGCGGCTTGCGCCAGGTCTTCTGCCTGCAGCCGTTCGTAGGTATCCATATTCGAATGATGTGTGCGCGAATCATAGTCGAGCGGATCCTGGATAAACTGGAAGCCCGGAATGCCCACGGCGTCAAAGCTCAGGTGGTCCGTTCCACCCGTGTTTTGCAGCGTTATCGTGGTCACCCCCACATCTTTCAAGGGCGCCATCCACTGGGCGAAGATCGGCTCCACCCCGGCGTTCCCTTGCAGGTAGATGCCACGGATCTTGCCGCTCCCGTTATCCACATTAAAATATCCGGATAGCTTCTCCTGCTCCGGCTTCACCTGAACAGGGCCGGCGGCCTTCCTCATCCATTCGCTGAGCTTCAACTGGTCCGGTTCCGTCGAGCGCGGGATATGTCCGAAGTGCTGGTCGACGTAGCCGCGCGACCCCAAAAGCCCTTGTTCTTCACCTGTCCATAGAGCAATCCGAATCGTGCGGCGCGGTTTCACGTGGAGCGCGTTCAGTACCCGCATCACTTCCATCGCCACGACCGACCCCGCTCCGTTGTCCGTGGCTCCCGTTCCCGACGCCCATGAGTCGAGGTGGCCTCCCACCATAACTACCTCGTCCTTGAGTTTCGGATCTGTCCCGGTAATTTCCGCCACCGTGTCGAACCCGTGCTCGTGCTCACCGCCGAATTTCGTCTCGATATTGAGTTTCGAGAGTTACGGGCACGTTGGCTTTCAAGAGTCGGTAAGCCCGGCCGTAGTTCTCGATGGCCGTCACCGCGACCGGCAGCGGATTCATCTGCTCGTGCTGGTACGGCCGGGGCCCGAATCCCGAACCGTTGTCATCAAAAATCGTTCCACCGGATCCGCCGCCATTTTCGCCATCGCGGCTCGGCAAAATCACTGCGAGCACACCCTCGTTCGCGAGAAACTGCCCCAGTTTCTGCTGGAATTCCATTCGCTTCATATATCGTTGCAGAAAGGCCTGGAAATTTGCCGGCCGGATCGGGTATTGCTCGATCTTCTTCAGTTCGGTGTCGTCATAGCACGTGAACAGCGGCTTTTCGACCGGCTTAACCTCGCGCATTTCGCCCAATAGCACGATCTTTCCGCTGAGCTTGCCTTTGTACGAATCGAAATCTTTCTCTTCCTTGATGTCGGCCCACACGGCTCGTGCGCTCACCGCGCCCTTGCTTGCCGGGGACCAGGGTGCCGCCTGCGCGATGAACACTGCTTTGTCCGGCGAAGTCATTCGAACCCACGTGTTTTCCTGCTCCCAAGCCATCCCGAACTCACCCCAATCCTCCAGGTGCGCATTGCTGCAGCCCATGGCGGTCAACTGATCGCGCGTCCATTCATTGGCCTTTTTCAGGTTGGGCGAACCGGTCAGCCGCGGGCCAATGCCATCCATCAGTGCGGTGGCGTACTCCATCACGTGCGAGTGCCCAATTGCCTCCTGGCGAATCTGGTCATACGCCGAGTAGTCGAGCGTTTCTCTCTCGGGTTGCGGCAATTCGTAGGACGGTTTCGGCGGTTCTTTTGCCCCCGGTTCTTTCTTCTCCTTCTGGGCCGCGCCAAGCGACAGAGAAAAGGCTGCGATCAAGGCCGCCAGCAGGGCGGGGAAGCGTCTGGTGGGCATGCATGTTTCCTTCGTTTCGAATTTACCGGAGGGAGCATAGCAAAGGAACCGTGTTTCACCAAGGTGCGCTCGGCGGCTCACCGGTCGATCGGGAGTTGCACTTCGCGGAATTTTGCTCGGAGGGATCGCGTCAGACGTGAACCGCGGTCAGCTCATTCTTCGACACTTTCGCTTCGCGCGAACCTTCGACGGTCAGATCCCGTTCCCCAAACCCTACGCCTATCTTCTTCAGGAACGCGGTTGGCGGCTCTCCGCCCGCGAAGATCCACACAAAGTCGTTCGGCAGCGTCTCCTTGCTTCCGTTCACATCCAGAATCACGCTGTCCGGTCGGAACTCAACCGGGTTCGAGTTAAACAGCACCTTGAGTTTGTTCCTGCGAATGCACTCTTCAATGCGCTGGGCGTTGCGATCCTTAATGCGTGAAAACGCCGCCTGCCGGTAGGAGAGCGTAACCGTATTCCCGACCTGGTGCGCCAGTCCCATCGCCGCTTCCACGGCAGAATCGCCTCCACCAATGACAAGAATCTTCTTGTTCACGTAGTGGTCGGCCTCGATCAAACGGTACATCACCTTCGGCAAATCTTCCCCGGGGACCCCCAATTTCCGCGGGCTACCCGATTTCCCAATCGCCAATACGACGTAGCGCGCGCGGTACTCTCCTTTGTTGGTCGAAACGGTAAAAGTGCCGTCTTGCTCCCTCATGACGTTCTGTACCTTTTCATTCGTCTGGCACTTGAAGTCGGCCCGCTTCATCACTTTCAGCCAGAAATCGATCAGATTTTCCTTTGGCAGTTCCGTCTTCTTAAACTTGCCATACAGCGGGAACTCCACAGGGCTCGTCATAACCAGTTTCTGACGCGGATATTTTGCAACCGTCCCGCCGATCTCCGATTCCTCAATGGTGATGTAGTTGATATTTTTCTCGATCGCGCGCAGCGAGGCCGTCAAGCCGGCCGGACCAGCGCCGACAATCAGCACATCTGCAACCCCCGGGAGAGGCTTCGCGCCCTTGGTCGCTTCCATCCGCGCGACGATGGTGTCAATGCAGTTGCGGCCCTGGTTCACGGCGTTCTTGATCAAGGCCAATCCTCCAAGTTCGCCGATGATGAACATGTTCTTGACCGTGGTCTCACATTCTGACGTCAGCGTGGCAAGACTTGCGCCCACGCTCGGACTGGCCAGAACCATCGTGATTGCGCCCACCGGACAGGAATCAGCGCAGATGCCATGGCCGATGCACTTGTACCCGTTGATGATCATGGCCTTGCCGCCAATCATCCCCAGCACATCCCCTTCCGGGCAAACCATCGTGCAGGTTGCGCACCCGATGCAGTAGTTGTTTTCGATGTGAGGGTGTTGCGACTGCGGTCCATCCGAGCGCAGCTTGCCCTTTTCCGCAGCCGCAAGCGCCGCCAACTCTTTCTTCTTTTCTTGTCTCAGGTAGTAAAGAAGAAACGCTCCGATGACAACCGCAGCGATCAGAAATGAGATCAGATTATCCATGCGGGAACGACCTATATCCGGTAACCCATGAACAGAGCCAAGCCAATATGCAGAATTGCCAGTATCGCGAATGCGTAGCTGAACGGGCGGTGGATGACATGCCACAGATTGAACACCTGCTGTGTCCGCGACAGGAACACGATTCTCTTGGAAAGCGCAGCCTGGTTCCGGGCCACCAGAACCGCGCGCTCCAATTTAAGATCGCGCGTCCGGCGCAGGCCGCAGAAGGAAATGAGCCATGCCCCGACCCCTCCCGTCTGCAGCCGCAGCAGTGAAAGCCGGAATGGACGCTTCAGATCGATCAGAATCATCTGTGCTAATGCGAACAGCATGGGCATGTGCGCTACGTCTTGGGGGGTCGGCAGGTCATACAACTTTTCCATCCGCCGTCCGAAGGTCATTCGCTGTTCGGCGAGTTCCTGTCGCAGCGCCTCTTCGATGCCGCGCATTTCCTTCATCGTGAGTTCCGCTGCGTTCAGGTTGCGGGGAATCTGGGAGTACAAATATCGTCCAACGAAGCCCGACAGGGTGACCGCAAGCATGCTCCAGAAAGCCATTCCCGCAATATTCCCAAATTTGAAAGTCGAGTGGAACGCGATAATGATCGGCGCGGTGGTTCCGAGTACGACGTGGAAGTCTAGCCAGTGCCGCGAATTCCCCTGCCGTCCGAGCCAGCCCCACTTTTTCCGCAAGGGATACAGGTAAATCAGGAAGAACAGGAACACGCCGAACATGCCCAGCTTGATTCCAATCGACCCGCTCGGCCGCAAGGCATCGTGCTTCGCCGAGAACGGCCGCTCGGTCGCGCTGAGCGTGTAGTAATCGAGCCCATATCCCGCGATTACCAGAACCAAGGCGAGCGCCAGCAGCCACGCGAGCAGCACCCGTATCCGGTGACCCCGCTCTGCGTCCTCACGCGCGAGAATACTGCTTCGTACACTGGCTTCCGCGCTCATTTGTGTTTCTCTCCCAGATCAACTTGGATAGTGGCCCGGAATCTCCGGTAGTCCGTGAACCGGTGAATGTTCCGCCAATGCTGTTTCGGCGTCTCCACGTCGATGATGGCCGACGCCGGCATCCAGTACGACTCCTCCGGATCATGGAACTGCACCACAGCGTAGTGGATTTCGCTTCTGAGGTCGTGGAGTCCAAGGTCGTCCATGCCTTCGTCCAGCGAGGATACCAGTTTTACTACCGAACCGCTCTCCTGATCAATCCAGATGTCGCCCTTGAGTTGCAGCGGATAGTTGCGTCCACGCAGCTGGATTGCCGCAGGAGAGGACGCTCCCGCCAGTGGTTTGAAGTGCAGCTTGACGAGCGTCCGCCCTTCGATCACTTCCTCTGTAAGCGGCTCGAACGTGTAGCTCGTTTCGTAATTCTGGTGCAACACCAGCAGCATGCTTGCAAACCCATTTGTAATCAGCAAAGTCTTGCTGGGATCCCGGAACGCCGCCTTCTTCGCCTCGCGGCTTTCCGCCAGCCGCAAGGAGCCCGTCCGGCTGCTCGATTGTAGTTGGTAATCAAATACCGACTCTTCCCGGTACATCGGCTTATTGTTCTTTCCAATCATGGTCTGCGCCACATCCTCGGTACAGACCACGTTGGAGGTTTCCTCGAAGAAGTTGTCGATCATCTTGCGGGCTCTCACCACTGTGTCATTTGCGCGGGCAACGAACGCCGGGTCGGCTGCCAAGCCGGGGGTGCCCGCGTCGTCCGTCGCTGTCTTTGCCGATTGGGCGTGCAGTAGCGCGGTGCAAGCGAAGATCGCTGCCAGCAGGGTTAGCAGGGCGACAAGGAATATCCTGTACGGTTTCAATAAACTCATTTCCGCAGACCCCCGAACCGATACCCGAGCATCGTCGACCACTGCGTATAATTCAAGGTGTTGCCCTGGTACCATCCATACGTACCTTCGAAGAAAAACCGCCGGCTGAATGTCCAATCAATCGTTCCGTTTACGAACTTGGAATTGGTGTTGGTAGACAGTGGCGAATTGAATTTCTGTTCACCTCCGAGGACCATGAGGCGCAGGTTGTCTGTGACGTTCCTGGAAATCGACGCGGCTTCGTACTGCCCGCTTCCAAAGGAGCTGTCGAACTTCGAATAGTGGGCGTCGAAGAATACCCCGGTGTTAAAAAGGTTGCCGAAGGTGATGCCGTACGCCTGGTTCCAGGAACTCTTGCTATCGCTGCTCGCGTGGCTCTTTCCCGTGCTGGCATAAAGGCTGATATGTTTCGGGAATTCCAGCCGCACGTCGCCGCTCAGGCCGGTAAACAGGTATTGATTCAGCAATCCGGTGACGATCAGGCGCGGATCGAACGTCGGCAGGTTCCGGAAATAGTTGTAATTGACGCCGAAAGTAATCAGCTTGATCGGCTGAAAATGCACGGAGTTGTACGTCTGCGAAATGCCGGTCGGGTTGCTGCCGCCCCCCGGCAAAGGCGAAGTCCTCCCGTTATCTACCTGCAGGGAACTGTATACGCTGATGCGCCGGCCCCAATTCAAGTTGTTTTCGAAGAACAGAAACTGCCGCGCCGCCGACCAATTGATCGCCGTTATCGCCACCCCTGACGTGCTCACGAAATGCAAGTGATCGAAGTCGCCGTCCTCAAAGCTCACGAAAGCCCCGCCGATCTTCTGATTTGGGTTGTAGCTCCAGGAAATGGGATTGGGAGCGGATCCGCCAAACGCGCCCACCGTAGTGATGCGTCCAATTTTGTGACCGAAATAACCGCCGTCGATGGTGCTCAAGCTCGGCGCCCAGGGGAGATACAGTCTTCCAATGCCGATTATGTTCGGCGAATAAGGACTCTGGTACGTGAAGCCGACCGTGTAGGTGCGGTTGATGAGGTCCGTTAGCGTTTGCGAGTTCGCTCCCGGAACATTTGTGGAACTTGTGTTCATGTATCCACGCCAGAACCCCGCGAAATTCCAGTACGTTCCACCAATATGGGTCAAATCCGCGTCGATCATCAGACCCAACTGCGTAGAGTTCAACCCCGATTCCTGGATGCCTCCGTAACTGAATCCGACCCTCGCTCTCATTGTCCCCACTGGCGACTCGGTAAGAGGGTTCGGCACCTTCGAAGACCGCATCTCCTGGTCGATCGGATCGCCTGAGGTGAAGCCCACCAGAATCGGATAGTCTTCTGCCTCCTGCGCCGTCTCAGCCAGGTGCCGGTCCTCAAAACTCCCGGGAGTAAGAAACGCGATCTGGCCGATTTTCAGCTCACCGCTCGTCGAAATCACATCGCAAACTGCGGACGTGTCGGCCACCGAGACCACGTTCAACTCCGCTACGTGAGGATAAGCGCGGTACCTTATCCCCTCGGAGACAAAACCGTCCGGCGGCGGCTCCACCACCGACAGCTTCATTCCTTCCTGCAAACCTGCATTATGCCCGGCATCTATATACAGCGTTGTATCCGAGATGTACTTTACGTGAAAAACCGCGGGCTTTTCAGCTTTCGGTGCGGTTCCCGATTCCTGTGTCGGCTCTGTCGGCGCAGGAGTCTGGGCTTTCAGCATGCCCCCGAAGAGACCTGTTGCGAGGCAGGTTGAAACTACCACTGCCAGGTCGAAAACGAAGCTCAAACGCATTCTTAGCCCCCACCGTTCTTGTGGCAGTTGTAGCAGGTAGTGGCTCCAAACCAGTTGCCGCCGTTGACGTTTGGATGCTGATTCATGTCTTGCGTTGCCCCTGTGGTCCCTGGGGGTCCGCGATGCACAGTCGCGGTGTGGCAGTTGATGCAGG
>Ga0306920_100000543_pt1 | contig 43998 bp, 46 predicted proteins | sample flu12Cox44000170_FD_204666 | JGI IMG/M metagenome (GOLD analysis project Ga0306920, IMG submission 204666) | Lab enrichment of tropical soil microbial communities from Luquillo Experimental Forest, Puerto Rico - flux4day.12C.oxic.44.000.170 (v2)... | ecosystem: Environmental > Terrestrial >... | reverse complement strand
GCCGAGGACCGGGAGGCCGCCGAGCACAGGTCGCGCGTCGCCGACCAGCGGCGGAAAACGCTGCGGTCGTGGGACTACGAGAACCTGCGGATCGACACGCTGGTCGCGCCGATGTCCGTGCTGACCAACGCCATCGGTCTGCTGCTGGCGATCTCACTCGGTGCCAGCCAGCACGGGATCGAGGCGATCGTGGTGGCCTTCACCTACTACTCCAACGCGACGCGGATCATGTTCGAGTTCAACCAGATCTACCGTCAGATGGAAAGCTCGCTGACCGAAGCCGCGCAGTTCACCGAGTTGCTGCTGACACCGCCGACCGTGGTCGACCCGATCGCGCCCGAGCCGCTACGGCCGAAGGCGAGCGACGTCCGGTTCGAGCACGTGACGTTCGCGCACGCCGGCGGGCGGCCGTTGTTCACCGGCCTGGACCTCACCGTGCCGAGCGGGACCAAGCTCGGCCTGGTCGGCCGGTCAGGCGGTGGCAAGAGCACGCTGACCCGCCTGCTGCTGCGGATGATGGACGTCAACGACGGCCGGATCCTCATCGGCGGGCAGGACATCACCAAGCTGCGCCAGTCGGATCTGCGCAGCCTGATCGCCTACGTGCCGCAGGACCCTGCGATGTTCCACCGGACGCTGCGCGACAACATCGCGTTCGCGCGCCCGGACGCGACCGACGCAGAGATCCGCCAGGCGGCGCAGGCGGCACACGTGACAGAGTTCGCCGGCACTCTGCCGGACGGATTCGACACGATGGTCGGCGAGCGCGGCGTGAAGCTGTCCGGCGGGCAGCGGCAGCGAGTCGCGCTGGCCCGGGCCATCCTTCGTGACGCGCCGATCCTGCTGCTCGACGAGGCGACCAGCGCGCTGGACTCGGAGAGCGAGATCCTCGTCCAGCAGGCGTTGTGGCGCCTCATGGACGGCCGGACCGCGCTCGTGGTCGCACACCGGCTGAGCACGGTCGCGCGCATGGACCAGCTGGTCGTGCTCGATCGCGGCGAGATCGCCGAGAAGGGCACGCACCGGGAACTGCTCCGTCTCGACGGGACCTACGCCAGGCTGTGGCAGCACCAGTCCGGCGGCTTCCTGGATGACACGGCCACGGTGGCGCTGGCCCAGGCCCCGAGGCTGAGCGCGTAGCTTGGGACTTCCGGCACTGGGGATGGTGGTCTGCGAGTGCGGTTGTTGTGGCAGACGTGAGAAGAGTGGTGTTGCTGAAGCTGAGAATTCTCGGCGGCCTCGTGCTCGCGGTGGCGCTGGCGGCCTGCGGATCGTCGGTCCTTTATGGCGTTCCGGGCGCCGAGTCGCCGCCCGCGACCCCGACCCTGGTCCCGGGCAGCCGGCCGTACGACGTGTCCGGGCTGCGCGACCCCGCGAGCGGGAAGTACCTCGGAGTCCAGGCCCCCGGGGCGCCGGACTCGCTCAAGCCGGTGCAGTCGTTCGCCGCCAGCGCGCGGGCCCGGCCTAACCTGATCGGCGAGTACGTCTCCTGGAACAACTCGCTGGATACCCAGGCCGTGACCAACGCCTGGTCATACGGGGCGCTGTACTACATGGTCTGGGAGCCTTACCACACGACCGTCGCGGCGATCGCGGACGGCCGCAGCAATGGTTACATCACCCGGTTCGCCCAGCAGGTCCGTGCGCTGAACCTGCCGGTCGCCATCAGCTTCGGGCATGAGTTCAACGGCTTCTGGTACCCGTGGGGTACCACCGGGACCACCGCCGCTCAGTTCGTGGCCGCGTGGCGGCTGATCCACCGCCTGTTCGCCGCGGCGCACGCCACCAACGTGATCTGGGTGTGGAATCCCAACGTCATCTCCGCGGAACCGCAGCTCGACCTCGGCGCCTATTACCCGGGCGACGCGTACGTCGGCTGGGTCGGGGTCACCGGCTACTTCGCCGCCAGCGGCCCGGATACCTTCGATGGCCTGTTCGGGCCGACCATGCAGGAGATCAGGGGCTTTACCACCAAGCCGTTCATCATCGCCGAGACCTCGGTGCAGACCGGCCCCAACTCGGTCGCGGCGGCGCAGAACCTGGTCAGCGGGGTGCGCGAGCGGCCGGACGTGCTCGGCTTCGTCTGGTTCAACTACTACAAGGCTGGCGTCGACTGGCGGCTGGAGTCCCGGCCGCCGGTGCGGGCGGCCGTCGCCGCAGGGCTCGCGGGCCTTCCGCTGGTGAACGTCAAGCGGACATAGGCTGCCTGATCATCGCCAGGTCATGTCGATCTGGCGCTCGAAGATGACATAGCCGGCCCGGGCCGCCAGGCGATCACCGCGCAGGGCGGGCCACAGCCATTCCGGGCGGCGGCGGCCGGCGGCCAGGTCGCTGCCGACCTCATCGTTGAGGACGTACGGCAAGCTGTTGAACAGGTCCAGCTCATCTGGCCCGGTGATGGGGCGCACAGTCAGGTTAGGCTGATGCAGACTCATGGAATGATTCTGGCCGGGAGGCGCGTTGTCCCGGAGGACGCGACATATCGTGTTGTCTGGGCAGGCCCGGGCCGTTGACGGCTCTGGGCTTTGAGAGGTGAGCGCAATGACCGGTTGGTACGTGGAGCGGACACCGGACAAGTCGGCCAAGGCCGTGGTGGCTGTGACGCTGCTCGCGCTGCTGCTGGTGGCGGTCGTGCCGGTGGCCTTGATAGCGGCAGTGGTCATGATGATCCTGGGGCACGTCGTCGGCGGGCTCGCGCTGTTTGGCGGCTCGGTCCTCGCCGCCGCCGTAGCTGTCGCGCTCGCGGGCGTAGGCGGGATGCGGCACCTGCGCAAGCTGGTCTCCGGGGACAACTTCCGTGTCGTGCCGCTGGACGACGGCCAGTACACCGACGTCGCGGAGCCAGGGGGCAGCGACTACACCAACGTCGTGCAGCTGGACCGCAGCGAGTACACCGAAGTTCGCTGACCTCACCGTCCGCGTGGCTGGCGCACGTTGGGGCGCACGCCGGCGGGGACACCTGGCCGGGCAGGTGGCCGGTGGCTGTTTGCGTGCCGGCGGTCTGGTGATCGTATAGTGACTGCCATGTCAGCCGGTCCGCCAGCTTCGCCGATCACCACGGTCGCCGGGGTGATCGCGCGGATGGAGGCGATCGGGGCCGGGCTCGCGGCCGGCGACGGGCTGGCGTGTTTCAATCGCATGTACCTGGAGGTGACCCAGCAGGTCAACGCCGAGCTGGACCAGGGCTTTTACGCCGACCCGGTCTTCATGACCCAGCTGGATGTGACCTTCGCGGGCCTGTACTTCAGCGCGGCTGACGCGGCAGCCGACCCGGCGGCGGTGCCGCTGGCCTGGCGGCCGCTGGTGCAACAGCGCGCCAGTACCGAGATCGAGCCGGTCCAGTTCGCCCTGGCCGGGATGAATGCCCACATCAACCACGACCTGCCGCTCGCGGTGGTCGCCACCTGCGCGGCGCTGGGCACCTCGCCGGAGGCGGGGGCGCACCTGGCCGACTACCAGAAGGTGGACCAGTTGCTGGATGCCGCCGAGCAGTCGGTCCGCCAGTCCTTCGAAAACGCGGCCGAGCTTGCCGCTGACCGTCACCTGGCCGCGGTCAGCAGCCTGATCGCGAACTGGACCATCAACTCCGCCCGCGATCTGGCCTGGAACAACAGCCTGCTGCTGTGGGAGGTGCGCGGTGACCCGATCGCGCGCGGGCTGCTGGCCGACAGCCTGGCCGCCACGGCGGCGCTGTGCAGCCGCCTGCTGCTGGTGGCGGTCTGAGGCGAACGACTCGTGTCGTGCCACCAGCTCAGGCCGTGGCGTGATGGCTGGGCCGAGCAACTCTTGGGCCGCCCGTGCGTGCTGTGCGACCTGATCGGCGTCCGCGAGAACGGCTGGGGCATCCGCGTCTTCGCGGGCCGGTACGTCGATGCCTACTTGCCCCGGTCGGGGTCAGTCCCCGGGTACACGGTCGCCGTCTGGAACGGCAGGCACGTGTCCGAGCCGACCCAGCTGGCCGACGAGGAGGCAGCGGGCTACTGGCGGGAGACGCTGCGGGTCGGCCGGGCGGTGGAACAGGGGTTCGAGCACGCCAAGATGAACTACCAGATGCTGGGCAACACCGTGCCGCATCTGCACACACACATCGTCCCCCGGCCGCTGCTGGATCCGGCGCCCCATGAGCCGTTGCCCTGGTCCTACCTCGACCAGGGACGCCAGGATGACACGGCACTCGCCGCGGCCGCAGAGCGGCTCAGGGCCACCCTGACCTGACCGGCCCGGCCCGGCGATGGCATAGACGCTCAGGCCCGTTCCGGGATGGCCTGATCGACGACGATCTCCGGCATGCTGATGCGGAACTTCACCCCGTGCTGTAGCGGGATGGCTTCAACGGTTCCGTCGTGCAGGTCGGCGATCCTGCGCACGATCGCGAGGCCGAGGCCCGAGCCGGGCAGGGCCCGTGCCCTGGCCGACCGGTAAAAGCGATCGAAAATGTACGGCAGGTCGTCCGCGGAAATCCCCGGCCCGTCGTCGCTGACCTCGACCGCCCCGCCGGCTGCTGAGATGCGGATGCAGCCACCCGGCGGGCTCCACTTCAGCGCGTTGTCGACGAGGTTGCTGATGGCCCGTTCCAGCGCGTCCGGGTCGCCGCGGACCAGCGTCGGCCGGCAGTCGAGCTCGTACCGCAGTCCCGCCGCCCGGCCGGCCGCCCGCGCGGCGACCCGTTCCGCGACCAGGTCCAGCCGGACATCTTCGATGTGGACCGGGGCCCGCCCGTCGCGCGCGAGCTCGACCAGGTCGTTGATCAGCACGCGCAGCTCGCCGGCCTCGGCCAGCGCGGCCGCGGCCAGCGCCGACGCGCTGGGGTCGTCCGGCCGTTCAGCGAGCAGTTCCAGGTTGGTGATCAGGCTGGTGAGCGGGGTGCGCAGCTCGTGCGAGGCGTCGGCGACCAGCCGGCGTTGCGCGCCCGCCGATTCGTCCAGCGCGGCCGTCATCGCGGCGAATGCCTGCCCGAGCCGGCTGATCTCGTCCCGGCCCGGCGTCTCGACCGGCGCGCTGAGGTCGCCGGTGGCCCTGATCCGCTCGACGGTCTCGGTCAGCCGGCCCACGGGGCGCAGCACCTGGCCCGCGGCCAGCCGCGCCACCACCGCCGCGCCAATCGCGGCGGCCGGCACGAGCGCGACGAGCAGCCAGCCGAGCGCCGCCTGGGTCGATGCCGCATCCGCCTCCGGCAGGGCGACGCGGACCAGCACTCCGGGATTGCCCGGAAACTGCGTGGTGTAAATGCGGTAGACGACGCTTCCGTAGGCCTCGTCGTGGAAATAGGGCTTATCGTGCCCTTCCGCCACCTGGACGTCGTGATCGGTGATGCCGACGAACCCGTTCGTGGGGCCGACTGCGGCATCGGGCACGATCTGCAGCTGTGTGCTGCCGAACGGGACCAGTTGCCCGAGGGGGGTGCGGGCTTGTTTGAGCTTCGTCGCGATCGTGGGCGCCTCTTTGGCCACTTGCACAAGGGATGCGTCGTCCTGTGCGCGCAGGTTCGCGCCAACCGCCGGATAGACGACCGCCGCCACGATGGCCAGCGCGCCGAAGACGACCGCGCCGACGGCGATCGCGACCCTGGTGCGCAGGCTCACGTCTCCTCCCGCAGCACGTACCCGATCCCGCGGACGGTCTGGATCAGCCGCGGCTCGCCCATCTTCCGCCGCAGATAGCTGATATAGACCCACAGCCCGTTCGATTCCGGGCCGAAGTCGTATCCCCACACCGATTCGAATATCTGGGTCCGGGAAAGCACCCGGCCGGGGTTGCGGAGGAACAATTCGAGCAGCGCGAATTCGGTCTTGGTCAGCGGCAGCCGTTCGCCGTGGCGGCTCGCCTGGTGTGCCGCGACATCAAGCTCGATATCGGCGAACCGGAGCAGCTCGACGCCCGCGCCGCTGCGTCGCAGCAACGCGCGCAGCCGCGCCCGCAGTTCCTCGAGCGCGAACGGCTTGGCCAGGTAGTCGTCGGCGCCGGCGTCCAGCCCGGCGACTCGGTCGGACACCAGGTCTCGCGCGGTCAACATCAGGATCGGGGTGTCATCGCCGCGCGCCCTGATCGCGCGGCAGACCTCGAGTCCGCCCGGCTCCGGCATGAGGACGTCAAGCACGACGGCCTCATGCCGGTTCCGCAGCAGCGTGGCCAGCGCGGTGGTGCCGTCGGCCACGGTGGACACCTCGTACCCGTCGCGTTGCAGCGCGTGGGTCAGCGCGCTGCGTACCGCCTCCTCATCGTCGACTACGAGCACCCGCACCCGGCCAGTATCGCGCACGTTCCTTAACCGGCGTTCAGGCCGACGTTAGCTGCCTGGGGCCAGGCTCTGCTTGGCGTGCGCGAGCGCGGCGGACAGTTGCTGTGTGCTGACCCCGAGCGAACGGGCGGCCGCCGCGAAGGCCGGCGACGAGGTGTCGGCCCGGCCCGCAGCGAACAGCGGCTGGAGCGCCGCGTTGGCCTGGGCCGTGCTGACGTGCAACTGCTGGGCCACGGCCGCCACGATCGCATCGTGGGCCGCCTTCTCGGCCGAGGCGCTCTGGGAGCCGCCCGTGCCTTTCTGGGCGTGCCTGCCTCCGCCCAGGCTCTCCTTGGCGTGCGCGAGCGCGGCCGACAGTTGCTGGGTGCTGACCCCGAGCGAGCCGGCGGCCGCCGCGAAGGCGGGCGACGACGTGTTGGCCCGGCCCGCCGCGAACAGCGGCTGGAGCGCCGCACTGACCCGGTCCGTGCTGACGTGCAGCTGCTGGGCCACGGCCGCCACGAGCGCATCGTGGCCCGCGTTCTCGGCCGGTGCGGTCGGTTTCTCGGTGGCGGACAAGGTTTTCGCGGGGGTGCCGGGCTTGGCGCCTGTCGTCGCCGCCGCTGCGGCACCGCCGCCCGCGGCGAGAGCCGCGGCGACCGCTGCGGCGGCAATCATCCTGGTTCGGTGGCGCATGCGCATCCTCCTCGGGTTGGTGGATTGCCCCCAGGGAAACAGGCGGGACTCAGGCCGGCCGAAGAAGTTCCTTATCGCGGCCTAAGAAAGCAGCGCAGGCAGCTGCCTGCGCGTGATCCTGCCTCGCGCGCCGGGCCAGCGGCCTTCCAGGTAATCGCTGGCCCTCTGCGGGCGGTCCGCCGGCCGTTCGTTGCCGAAAGGCTTTCGACGTGATAAACAGCCCAGGTGGTCGTCAGCCCAAGCCCTCAGCCGGCCGCGGACAGTCGGACGGGAGCCGAGCCGCCAGCGATCCGTGTGCTCGGGCTCCGCAAGAACTACGGTTCCGTCGTGGCCCTGGACGGCGTCGATATCACGATTGAGCGGGGCGAGTTCTTCACCCTGCTCGGGCCGTCCGGGTCCGGCAAGACCACACTGCTGCGCCTCATTGCCGGGTTTGAGCGCCCGGACGCCGGGGTCATTGAGCTCGGTGGCCGGGACATCTCCCGGGTTCCGCCTTACGCTCGCGACGTCAATACCGTGTTCCAGGACTACGCCCTGTTCCCGCACATGACGGTGGCCGAGAACGTCCAGTACGGACTGCGGGTGCGGCGGGTGCCGAGAGCCGAGCGCCGGGAGCGGGCCAGACGCGCGCTGGAGATGGTCCGGCTGGGCGGCCTGGGTGAGCGCAAGCCGACTCAGCTCTCGGGGGGCCAGCGCCAGCGGGTGGCGCTGGCCCGCGCCATCGTGAACGAGCCTCAGGTCCTGCTGCTTGACGAGCCGCTGGGCGCGCTGGACTTCAAGCTGCGGCAGGAGATGCAGATTGAGCTGCAGCATGTGCAGCGTGAGGTCGGTATCACGTTCGTTTACGTGACCCACGACCAGGAAGAGGCGCTCGCGATGAGTGACCGGATCGCGGTGCTCAGCAACGGCAGGATTGAGCAGGTCGGCACGCCGCTAGAGGTCTACGAGCGGCCGCAGACCGATTTCGTCGCCGGGTTCATCGGAATCTCGAACCTGATCGAGCGCGACGGCAGGCACATGACCATACGCCCCGAGAAGATCAGGCTCCTGGCCGAGGGCGAGGAGCCGCCATTGGGCGCACGCGTAGAGACCGGGCGGATCCGGGATGTCATCTACGTCGGGGTGCTGACCCGTTACATCGTCGATCTTGATGCGGGGGGCGAACTCGTGGTCGCCAGGCAGAACCAGCAAGCCCCCGCGGCAACCCACGATATGGGCCAGGCACCCGCCAGAATCGCCTGGCTGCCCGATCAGACCATTACCATCTCGCAAGGGGAGGACGCGCACCAGTAACTGGGCAGCGCGGAAGGGCAGGCGCACATGCACAACCTCATCAGAATCCGCTGGCGTGCAGCGGGAGCCGTGTCGCTGGTCGGCGCGCTCGCGCTGCTGGCCGGCTGCAGCAGCAGCGCGAGCTCCGGCCCTGCGTCGAGTGGCTCCACCTCCGGCGGCGCCACAGCCGGGCTCACGGTGCCCACCGCGAACTTGCCGGTGCTGCAGAAGATCGGCAAGGGCGAGGGCCAGCTCAACCTCATCGCGTGGGCCGGCTACCTGCAGCCGCAGTGGGTGAAGCCGTTCCAGCAGCAGACCGGCTGCATCATCCACGCGACGTATCCCAACACCTCCGACGAGTTCGTCACGCTGATGAAGAACGGCGGCGGCGGCCAGTGGGACATGGCGTCGTCGTCCGGTGACGCCGACCTCCGGATCATCTACGCCGGCGACGCGCACCCGGTCAACATCAAGCTGATCCCGAGCTGGAACCAGTTCTTCCCGATCTTCAAGTCGCCTCCTTTCAACACGGTCAACGGCGTCCACTACGGCGTATCGCTCCAGTGGGGACCGAACGTCCTGATGTACAGCAAGAAGGCGTTCACGACGCCGCCCACCTCGTGGGACGTCGTCTTCTCCAAGAATTACTCAGGCAAGATCTCGATCTATGACGGGCCGATCTACATCGCGGACGCCGCGCTGTACCTCAAGACCCATAACCCCTCGCTCGGCATCACCGACCCGTACGAGCTGACCCAGCCGCAGTTCCAGGCGGCGGTGAACCTGCTCAAGTCCCAGCACCCGCTGGTCAAGCAGTACTGGAGCAGCGCGTCCGCGCAGATCTCGGCGTTCGCGAACGGCGACGTCACCGTCGGGACAAGCTGGCCATACCAGGTGTCGACCCTCACGGCGCAGAAATTCCCGATCGGCGCGGTGATCCCGAAGGAGGGCGCTACCGGGTGGGCGGACACCTGGATGCTCGCCGCCAAGGCGCCGCACCCGAACTGCGCCTACATGTGGATGCGCTACATCAGCACTCCGAAGGTCCAGGCCGAGCAGGCCGTGAGCTACGGCGAAACGCCCGACAACATGCTGGCCTGCGGGTACATGAACCAGATCGCGAAGGGCTCCTGCGAGCAGTACCACGCCAACGCTCCGGCTGCGTACTTCAACACCATCGCGTTGTGGAAGACGCCGGTAGCAACGTGCGACAACGGCAAACCGGACTGCGTGCCCTATGTCGACTGGGTGGCGGCGTGGAATACCCAGATCAAGTAGGTACCCGCAGCACAGTCCGACGATGGGCGTGACCACACCGGCCGGGGCCGCCACCGCGGCCCCGGCCCGGCCGGCTCCGGGTGGGCCCTGGTCGCGCATCTCTGCCGTGCTGTGGCGGAGGCCATGGGCCCGGGCCACCCTCCTGCTCACGCCCCCGCTGGCGTGGTTTTTGCTGATCTACGTCGCATCGCTGGCCGTGCTGCTGGTCACGGCGTTCTGGACGACCAACCCGTTTACCACCAACATCGAGCAGACCTGGACCCTGTCCAACTTCGCCCAGATCCTGAGCACCCCCGCCTACCGGACGATCATCTTGCGGACCGTCGGCATGGCGGCCGGCGTGACCGTGGTAGACGCGATCATCGCGATCCCGTTCGCGTACTACATGGCGCGGGTCGCCCGGCCGCGCACCCGCACGTTCCTGTTCGTCTGCGTGCTGCTGCCGCTGTGGGCCGCCTACCTGGCCAAGGTCTACGCCTGGTTGCTGATCTTCACTCATGACGGCGTGCTGAACTGGGCCCTGGGTAAGATAGGGATCGGGCCGCTGAACCTGATCTACACCAACAGCGCCGTGTTCATCGTCTTCTGCTACATCTGGCTGCCGTACATGGTTATCCCGGTCTTTGCGGCGCTGGAGCGGATCCCGGCCTCACAGATCGAGGCGTCACAGGACCTGGGCGGACGGACGCTGCGGACAATGAGTTCGGTGATCCTGCCACTGGCCCTGCCCGGCATCGTGGCGGGGTCGATCTTCACCTTCTCCCTGACGCTGGGGGACTACATCACGCCCATCCTGGTCGGGGGCGGGAACTCCACCCTGATCGGGAACGTGATCGACTCGAACATTGGCATCGCGAACAACGTGCCGCTCGCCGCCGCCATGGCGATGGTCCCGATCGCGATCATGGCCTGCTACCTGCTGGGGGCCAGGGCCCTCGGCGCGTTCCGGGAGATCTGACGTGGAATCCGCCGGCCTGCGAATCGCACTGCGCATCTGGGTCGGGGTGGTATTGCTGCTGCTGTTCACCCCCATCGTGCTGATCATCGTGTACGCGTTCGGCCCGTCCGTCGTCCAGACCTGGCCGCTGCGGGGCTTCACCTGGCACTGGTTCGCCGTGGCCTGGCACGACCAAGCCGTACGTCAGGCCTTCCTGCTGTCGGTGAAGGTAGGGGTGTTCGCGGCGGGTATCGCCCTGGTGCTCGGCTCGGCGGTGTCGTACGCGCTGCACAACTTCCGGTTCTTCGGCCGGGAGGGAGTCTCGTTCCTGCTGGTGCTGCCGATCGCCTTGCCGGGCGTCATCACCGGTGTCGCGCTGAACAACTTCTTCGGTTTCACGAACGTCACCCTCGGCGTGCTGACGATCGTGATCGGCCACGCAACGTTCTGCATCGTGATCGTCTACAACAACCTCATCGCCCGGCTCCGGCGGACACCCCGCTCCCTCGGCGAGGCCTCGGCAGACCTTGGCGCCCGGGGCTGGCAGACCCAGCTCTACGTCGTGTTTCCGCAGGTAGCAACGGCACTGGTGTCCGGGGCCCTGCTGGCGTTCGCCCTGTCGTTCGACGAAGTTATCGTGACGGTGTTCACGGCGGGGGCCAACTTCACCCTGCCGTTGTGGATCTACGGGCAGCTCCGGCTTGGCCAGCAGCTACCCGAGGTCAACGCGGTGGTCACCATCGTTATCTTGCTGACATTCATCCCGGTCCTGCTCGCCGCCCGGATCGCCGGCACCGGCGCGGTCTCCCCGGCGGCACGTGCCGCTGCGGTGGAGGACACCGGCCGCTTGTAGCTCCGGCGCTACCTCAGCTGGTCGCGGCGGCGTGTCAGGTAGGCGGTCTCGGCGGTGTTGCCCGCCAGCTCGATGGCTTTGTCGTACGCCGCGCGCGACTTCTGGCTGCGGCCCAGCCGACGCAGCAGGTCGGCGCGGGCGGCATGGTAGGGGTGATAGCCGGCCAGCTTGTCCTCAAGACGGTCGACGGCCGCCAGTGCCACCTGCGGGCCGTCAAGCTCGGCCACCGCGACGGCCCGGTTGAGGGCGATGATCGGGGAGGGGTCGATGCGGACGAGCTGGTCGTAGAGGGCGACGACCTGTGACCAGTCGGTATCACGCACGTCGCGGGCGGAGGTGTGCACGGCGTTGATCGCCGCGAGGATCTGGTAGCGGCCCGGGGCTACCCCGGCGGCGGCAGCGGCCAGGCGCTCGCGCACCAGCCGGTGGCCCTCGGCGATCAGCGCCGTGTCCCAGGTTCCGCGGTCCTGCTCGCCGAGGGTGACCAGTTCGCCGCTGGCCGAAACCCGGGCGGTGGCGCGGGCCTCGATGAGGAGCATCAGCGCCAGCAGCCCGGCCACCTCACCGTCTTGCGGCAGGAGGGCACGGATCAGGCGGGTGAGCCGGATGGCCTCGGCGGTCAGGCCGGGACGGAGGGGCTCGGTATCGGGGCCGGTCGCCAGGTAGCCCTCGTTGAAGACGAGGAACAGGACGGCCAGAACGCCGGACACGCGGGCCGGGAGATCCTCGGCGGACGGCACCCGGTAAGGGATGCGAGCCGCCTTGATCTTTTCCTTCGCACGGGTGATCCGCCGCCCCATGGTGGTCTCGGGCACCAGGAACGCGCGGGCGATCTCGGGCACGGTCAGGCCGGCGACCATGCGCAACGTCAGCGCTACGCGAGTCTGCATCGCCAGCGCCGGGTGACAGCAGGTGAAGATCAGCCGCAGCCGCTCGTCGCCGATGGCGCCGACAGGCTCGGGCGGGTCGTCGTACAACAGCTGAGCCTCCTTCTGCTTGTCGTCGCGCTTGTTCTCGCGCCGGATCCGGTCGATGGCCTTGCGGTTGGCGGTCGTGGTCAGCCAGGCGCCGGGGCTGGGCGGTACGCCGTCGGCCGGCCACCGCTCGACGGCGATGGCGAACGCCTCGGCTGCCGCCTCCTCGGCGATGTCGAGGTCACCGAAACGCCTGGTCAGGGAGGCGACCACCCGGGCCCACTCCTCGTGGTGCGCCTGGGTGATCGCCTCACCGGCGTCGACCTCGCTCACAGGAACGGCCGCACCTCGACCTTCCGGTTGCAGGCCTTCGACCCCTCGGCGGCGAGCTTGAGCGCCACGTCGAGGTCGGCGGCCTCGATGACCCAGAAGCCGGCCAGGTGCTCCTTCGACTCCACGAAGGGCCCGTCGGTGAACATTGCCTCCCCGCCCCGGTTGTCGATGACGGTGGCCGTGCTGGGCGACGCGAGGCCGCCGGCGAAGACCCAGTGGCCCTCGGCCTCGAGCCGGTCGTTGAACACGTCGATAGCCGCCTGCTCGTCCGGGGTGGCGAGGCCGGCGTCGTCGTCGATGACGGAAACCAGGTACTGCATCGCAGATCATCTCCTGTGGTTCGGGACGCCTCTCGCGGGCGGCCTCTCACCCCTGCTACGAACACCTCTGCCCCGATCCGACACTGCCTCCCGGAATTCTTACCAGGACTTCTGGCCGGGTGTCGGGGCGCGCTTCCGGCGCGCCCCGATGCGTATCAGGTGGCCAGAAACGCCCTCTTCATGTCTGAGAGCGCTAAGCGCCGGACGGGGGGCTGATGAGCTGCCGGGGCAGCGGTCGCGTGCTGTGGGACGGCGTCTGAACATCAGGCTCGCCTTCGCCTCCTGGCGTGATGGCGTGCCGTCGTCGTCGGAGCAGAAAGGAACTCACCGATGACCGATGCATGGAATGCCGAGATAGCACAGAAATCACTGCTGGACCACGAGCTTCCCCCGCCGGGATTCGGCTTCGCCGCTGCATCCAGCCGCGACCGGCTTCGCTATGGCTTCCCGGCCGAGCCGGACCGCGAGACCCAGCCTCGCCTGTGGGCCAAATGGGAGCGGAACCTTCACCGGCCCTGGCGCCGGGTGGTGCCTCTGTATGAGCTGCTGCCCGCCCGCCCGCTGCCGGTCCGCTTGCCGCCTGCGCCTTGAGCGGCTCGGCACGCGGCTACCGGCTGGAGTCCCAGGCGATCTCGAACAGGTGGCCGTCCGGGTCGGTGAAGTACCCGGAGTACACCCCGAACGGGCGCATGTGGGCGGGTGCGGTCACCGTGCCGCCTGCCGCGTCAACCTGTGCGAGTAGCTGGTCGACCTCCGCCCGCGATGTCGCCGGGACGCCCAGGCTGAACTCGGTGGAGCTGGGCGGGGAAGCCGGCAGGCTGGCGTCCTTGGCCAGGTTGGTGCGCTCGTACAGGCCGAGCAACAGGCCCCCGTCGAGGGTGAAGAAGGCGATCGTCCCGTCGGCGCCGGTGACCTCGTCGTGGAACTCCTGCCCGACGATGCCCTTGGTCGGCCAGCCCAGGCCGTCCCGGTAGAAGGCGACCGACCGGCCCAGATCGTCGACCGCCAACGTGATGAAGAAGATCTTCGCTCGCATGTCATCTCCAGACCGGCCTGGCCCGGCCGGTGCCGTGCCTGGCCGGGCTGGTGCTGGCAGTATCCCGGCTGCTACCGACAGGCCAGCCCCTAGATCCCGCGAGACCGATGATCCGGGCCCGGCTCAGCGGGCCTATTCTCGGCGCATGGAGGTCCAGGTGCGGCCGGCGATCGGGCGATGGGAGGACTTCGCGTCGTTTATGGTGCCGCGCAAGCCAGGCGGAGGCGGATGCGTCTGCATGGCCTACCGCAATTCCAGCCTCGACATGCCCGGCCGTATCGCGCACATGCGCGCGCTGTGCGATGGCGAACCGGGCCCGGGGGTGCTGGCGTACGTCGATGGCGAGACGGCCGGCTGGTGCTCAGTCGCGCCGAAGTCCACCTACCGCGCTCTGGTCAACTCCCGGACGATCCCGCACGTGCAAGACGAGGGAGCGTGGTCGGTGGTGTGCTTCGTGGTACGGCCGGGGTTCCGGCGCCGCGGCCTTATGCACCAGTTGCTGGAGGGCGCGGTCGGGCATGCGCACGCGATGGGCGCCACCGTGCTGGAAGGCTACCCGGTCGACCCTGGCCGCGAGCGCGTCGACCAGACCAGCGGTTACGTGGGTACCGTCCGCCTCTTCGAGGCCCACGGATTCAGCCGCGTCTGCCAGACCGCCGGCCACAGCGGCGGCAAGCCCCGCTGGCTCGTGCGCCGCAAGCTTCCCTCGCGCGCTGGCGCGGGTTCGTGGTAGCCAGTGCGCTGATCCGGTTGACTGCGGCAGTGGCTTAGCCGGATGGGGGTACCAGGCGGATGACCGGCAGTTCGCGGTCGGTCTTGTCCTGGTATTGGGCGAAGCGGGGCGTGGTGGCGGCGATCTGCTGCCAGGCCTGTGCCCGCTCGGCCCCGTGGAGCTGCTCGGCCGTCACGCCGATCCGGCGGCCGTCCACCTCGATCTGCACGTTGCCGGGGTGAGCGGCGATGTTGTGATACCACGCCGGGTTCCGCGCCGCTCCGTTCGCCGCCGCCACGATCAGCCAGCTGCCGTCCGGGCCGGGCCACCAGCCAACCGGGCTGGTGCGCTCGTCTCCGCTCCTGGCGCCGACGGTCGTCAGGATCAGGCCGTTGAACCCCAGCATCTTCCCCGTGCGGCGGAACCGGCTGGCCGCGTTCTTGTTGATCAGCCGCAGCATCAGGCCGGCGCGCGGCTGGCGGCCACCGTGCGTCCCGGCAGGTGTATCGAAGCTCATATGACCTCCTCCTCACTAGTCCGACGAAACCACCTCCCTGAATGTCAGGCGGCGGCCAGCCTCACAGTCCGGCGCGCTGTCTCGTCGAACTGGTGAGGGCAGAATGCACCGAGGAAGGATGGCACCATGACCACCCCAACCGGGCCGGGAGGCGGCGTGCCCGATCCGGGCCTGAGCGCGGTCATGAGCGAGCGGCGGCAGCTGATCAACCTGGCCTACCGGCTGCTGGGCTCCCTGGCCGATGCCGAGGACGCTGTCCAGGAGACCTACGCCCGCTGGTACGCCATGTCCCGGCCGCAGCAGGACGCCATCGAATCACCCGGCGCCTGGCTGACAAAAGTCGCCAGCCGCATCTGCCTGGACCTGCTCGGCTCGGCCCGCGCCCGGCGAGAGACCTACGTGGGCGAATGGATCCCTGAGCCGCTGCCCGGACCTACCGAGTGGATCAGCGGGCGGGCGGGGGGGCCCACGTCCGACCCGGCCGACCGCATCACCCTGGATGTGTCGGTCAGCATGGCGTTCCTCGTCGTCCTCGAATCGATGACCCCGGCCGAGCGCGTCGCGCTCGTCCTGCACGACGTCTTCCGCTACTCCTTCGCCGAGGTGGCCGAGATCGTCGGCCGGACCCCGGCGGCCTGCCGCCAGCTGGCCTCCTCAGCCCGCCGCCGCATCCGCGCCGCGCGGCCTCCCGCGACCCCGGCCACCGAGCAAGCCAGCATCGTCAGGGCCTTCAAGGCGGCCTGGGAAGCCAAGGACATCGACGCCCTGATCGGCCTGCTCGACCCCGACGCCACCGCCATCGCCGACACCGGCGGCCTCGTCACCGCCCTGCCTGGCCCGATCGAAGGCAGCGAGCAGATCGTGCGCGCCTGCCTCGATGTCGCCAGGATCGCACCTGACCTGACGATCCTGGAACGCATGGTCAACGGCCAGCCCGGCCTGGTCGCCCAGCAAGACGGCGTCACCGTTACCGTGTTCGCGTTCGAGGTCGCGGGCGACCGGATCAGGCACATCTGGGCCGTGCGCAACCCCGAGAAACTCCGGCCCTGGACCACAGGCTGACCGCGAGTTAGCCGCTGCTGTCGTGCCGCTGACGTATCTGGCGAATCGCTTCTGGCATGCCGCCCGCCCAGGGGTCGCCGTGCCCAGGAAGCACGTGATCAGCGGAGATTGCCTCGAGGCGGGCCAGCGATTCAACCGCCTGGGCGGCGTCCGCGGTGAATGGCGCGACCTGGGGGCCACGCGCTCCCGTGGTCACCGCGTAGGTGGCGAACGCGTCCCCGACGAACAGAGCGCCGAGCGATGCGACGTGCAAGGCGGCGCTGCCGGGGGTGTGGCCGGGCGTCAAGATGACCCGGGGGCTGCCCGGGACGTCCAAGGTTGCCCCGTCGCCGAAGGTCGCGACCTGATGCAGCTTGGGGGTGCGCAGCCCGCCGTGCAAGGCGCTGAACCACAAGAAGCCGAGGAGGGGCCCGAGCTTGACGGGGCCGTAGCCCTTCGCGGGGTTCGGCACCTCGCCGCGGGCCAGGGCGGCATCGGCTTCGTGCACCGACACCGGGATCCGCTGTTCGCGGCGGAGCCGCTCGGCGAAGCCGATGTGGTCGGTGTGCCCGTGGGTGAGGACCAGCGCCCGGACGTCTTCGGGCGTGCAGCCCATCGCGGCCAGCTCCCGGTCGATGTCCTTGTAGAAGCCGGATACCCCGGCGTCGATGATCGTTACCTCACCGGCCTGCTCGACGAGGTATGCGTTGATCATGCTGTTGTCGCCGATCCGGTGGATGCCCGGCGCAATCTTCATGATGAAATCCTCCGCTCGCGAGGTAGTGGGCGGTCGTGGGGCGGCCGCCGGGTGGGGGTGGTCATGAGGGCCGCGCGGCTGGGTGCCGAGCCATGCCGCTGACACCGGCGGAAGGACGGTCGGCGGGTGGGGCGGCGGCGCGCGGCCGGCTGGCCGATGCCCATAGCGCGGCGGCGAGGATGATCGAGCCGGCTGCCAGCAGGACGCCGTGGGCGATCCGGACGGCGGCGGGGCCGAAGAACTGCGGAAGGAACAGGGCCATTCCGGTGGCGAAGAGGATGGCGCTGGCGCGGGGCAGGACGTGTGAGCGCCACACCGCGATCGCTGCCATGATGGCTGCGGCAGCAAGCAGCAGCAGCCCGGTGCCGAAGATCGTCATCGCGAGCGGCTGGTAGCGCACTGCGTGGACGAGGCTGAGAAGGCCGGCCCTGGGCCCGGCGGGCGCGGCGATCGCGTGCAGCCCGAAGTCTTCGGCTCCGTAGTAGGGCAGTACCAGCCCGGAGCCGATCCAAGCCAGCACCGCTGCGGTCAGCGCGAGCGGCTCGGCCCTGGTGGGCGCGAGCGCCGCGCGCAGGGCCAGCAGCCCCAGCGGCACCAGAATGAACCCGAGCATCGCGAAGAAATGCGCAGTCACCCAGGCAGTGGAGCTCATCGAGGTTGTCGCCCCGGCGATCGTGCCTTCGTCGTGCCAGGGCCGCAGCGCTGGGTAGGCGACGAACAACAGGCCGGCGGCCGCCAGGGCGACGGCGCCTGCCCGGATACGGGTTGCGGAGGTGGACATGTGCGTCTCCTGTGGTTGTGAACTGCGACAGGTCAGTGCCGGGGCAACGATGCGAGGTACATCTGGATGAGCTGTTCGTAGGTCTCGGCTCGGTCTTCGTCCAGGCCGAAGCCGCCGCTGGATTCGATCGAGACGAAGCCGTGAATGATCACGCGCAGGCGCCGGGTGGCGTGAATCGCGTCGGCGCCGTGCAGGCCGTAGCCGCGCAGCACGGCCAGGAATACCTCGATGAACCGGGCCGCTGGCTGCGCGAGCGCCGGGTCGTGCATCGGGTCCGGCGGCACCGCCAGGTAGCGGGCGGGATGTTCCGTGCCGTAGGCGCGCAGCCGTCTCATGAGCGTGGCGATCGCTGCGTCCCCGCTCAGCCCCAGCACGGCTGCGGTGGCCACGTCGGTCATCTCGGCCAGGACCCGGGCGGCCACCCGTGACCGTAGCTCGGCCAGGCCCGCCACGTGCTTGTACAGCGACGGCGCGGCCACCCCGGCCCGGGTGGCGACCACTGACAGCGACAGCGCCTCGGGCCCTTGCTCATCGACGATGGCCAGGGCGACATCGACCACCCCGTCGGGGCTGAGCCCTGCCCTAGGCACGGCCGCCGATCCCCAGAAGGCTACGATCCATAGCTAGAAAGCTATGCTCATAATCTACCGGTTGTCAAACGCGGGCCACGCCGGCCAGGCAAGTCCCCGGGACCTCACTCCCACGGGTCGGGGTTCTGGCTAGGGGGTCAGTCGGTTACGTGGTGCGCTGCCCGATAAGAACGCGCAGTCCGGTGGGCAGCTGCTCGGTTCCGAACGCGGAGGCCACTTTTACCTGGACGCCTTCGGCGGCAAGCAGCAGGGGCGCGCGGGTGGTGTCGATCAGCACGTTGTGGTGGGTCTCGCCGTCGCGGCGCCAGGAGCCGTCCTGGCTGCGCACGAACGTGGTGGCCCGCGGCGGTCAGTTCCCTGGTCAGCAGGCCGCTGCCACAGCCGAGTTCGAGGACGATCCCCTCCCGCGACCGGATCGGCTCCAGTAGCGCCAAGATCCCCGGCGCGCACGCCTGAGCGTGGAAGCCGAATCCCCGATGGTGGACAAGCGCCAGATCGTGGCGGTAATAGGACTCGTCAGGACGCACCACCTAAGGAGTGTCCCGCGCATAACTCCCTTGAGCCAGCCGGGGAGCGCTGGCCCGGGCGAAAAATTCTAGAATCAGATCCTAGTCAGGTGCGGGACGCTTAAAGGGACATCGACGTTGCTTCGTCACGTCTGGGCTGCTGGCCAGGCGCGATGCCCGCCCGGCCAGCTTGAAGGAGCGGGGAGATGGCAGAGCCTGTGGTCGGCGGCAAGATCCAGGAGACGCAGATCAGTCGGTACCGGTCGACGCGCGGGCTTGATTACGAGTCGGTGCCCTGGCGGCTGTGGGAAAAGTCCAAGAAGCTCTTCTGGGATCCGGCCGACATTGACTTCTCGCAGGACGCCATCGACTGGCAGGAGATGTCGGTCGAGGAGCAGACTCTGGTTGCCATGTCTGCGCGCGGCTTCATGGTTGGCGAGGAAGCCGTGACGCTCGATATCGTCCCGCTGCTGCGCTACATGTCGGACCTGGGCCGCCTTGAAGACACCATGTACCTGTCGATGTTCGCGATGGAGGAGGCCAAGCACACTGACCTGTTCCGCCGCTGGTTTGACGCCGTCGGCGCCGACCCGGCATCGCTGGACGATCTCGTCCGGGCCCAGCAGGCCGCTCTGGGGCAGGGGCGCCGGGGTCTGTTCGACGGGGCGCTCACCAGGGTGATGCGGCGGCTGGACACCGACAGGTCGCCGCGGGCCGTTCTGGACGCGACCCTGTTCTACAACCAGCTCGTCGAGGGCGTGGCGGCCATCGCCGGTTATCGCCGCTGGGAACTGACATTCCGCAGGCTTGGCAAGCTCCCAGGCCTTGAGGCCGGCATCAAGCTAACCCAGCGCGACGAGCGGCGCCACATCGCCTACGGCACGTATCTCGGACGGCGGATCATCGCCGAGAACCCCGACTTGTGGGAGTGGCTTGAGCAGCGCTGGGCCAAACTCACCGCCGGTTTCAGCGGGGGCTACGATGCAGCCGACCCGCAGACCCGCCAGCGGCTCGCGGCCGCCGGGTTCGATGAGGAATACCAGCAGCAGTTGATCAAGCGCCGGCTCGAGGCACTCGCGGTGGCCCGCACCATGAGCATCGACGAAGTCGACACCAGCGCGATCGAGGCGTTCGAGCCCGAAGAGCTTCAGCAGGTGAACTGAACGCCGCATCGCCAGCGACGCGTGATCCAGGCCGAGGTAGGAATCGCCCCATCTCGATTTTCGTGGTGGTGTCGGATGGCGTCGAGCCCGTTCGTAGCCAAAGGAGAGACCGGCAACGGCCCGGTCAACCGCACTCAAGGAGAGCATCATGACCGCTACCTACACCTTCGACGTCTTTGCCAGCCTCGATGGCTTCGGCTCCTACAGCGGCGGCAACTGGGGCGGCTACTGGGGCAAACAAGGCCCCGAACTGCTCGAGCACCGCCTCGCCTTGTACGGCCAAGAGCAGCGGATGGTCTTCGGGGCCAACACGTACCGGCAATTCGTGCAGTTGCTGGCCTCGAGCACCGAGGAGTCCGCGGCCTTTGACCCGTGGGTCACCCGGATGAGGAACCTTCCGGCCACGGTGGTGTCGGCCACGCTGCCAGGACGGCTCGACTGGCCGGACGCAACCGTCGTGAGCGGCGACCCCGTCGACATCGTCGCCCGGCTCAAGGAGCAGTCCGAGGTGCCGTTGCGCTCGCACGGCAGCCTGTCGCTTAACCGGGCGCTGATGGCCGCCGGCCTGGTCGACCGCGTCCAGGTGACGCTCTTCCCTGTGATCACCGGGCAGACCGGAGCGGACCCGATCTTCCAGGGTGCGGCCGACTTCGACCTCGAGCTGATCGAGAGCCGGACGCTCGACGGCCGCACCCAAGAGCTCATCTACCGGCCCACCCTGCACGCATGAGTCCACCCATACGCCCACCCCGTCAAGCAGCACCGCGCAGGGGATGGCCCGCATCCGGCCCGGGTTGACATCGGGCAGGATGGCTGGGTGATCGAGCACACCGAGCGCCCTTGGGGCGCTTACACCCGATGCGGAACTGGATGAGCTCACCAAGCTCTACGTGTCTCGCGGTCTTTCCCCTGGCCTCGCCAGGCAGGTCGCCATCGAGCTAACTACTCACGATGCGCTGGCGGCGCATGCCGAGGCCGAGTACGGCATCACCGCCACCTCTCTGGCCTCTCCGCTCCGCGATGCGCTCGCGGTGAGCGTGGCGTTTGCCGCGGGGGCCGTGCTTCCCTGGCTGGCGATAGTGCTGATACCAGGGCCATCGAGAGCGCTCGTGACCTTCCTGATCGTGCTGGCGGCATTGGCGCTGACGGGCTGGATCTCCGCGCGGATCTCCGACGTCCACCCGATGCTTCCGATAGTGCGTACGGCAAGTATCGGCGGTCTGTCGATGTTGATCACCTATTTTGCTGGCAAGCTGTTCCATCCGTAAAAGCTCGCTCCACAGTCAGTTCCGCCCGGAGTAACGAGCCAGGGATGACATCTGCCATGATCCGGGCCCCACGCTGATGCCGGGCTCATAGGTCATGCCGCTGCTCGGCCTGGGCGAGGCGGCAGGCGAGTTGATCGAGGTCACTGGCCCCGATCAGGCCGCTCTGGATGAAGTGATCGCGTGGTGGCAGCGCCCAGTAGCCGCCGGTGGTGTGGCCGTGCCAGATCTGCCACCGCGGGTACTGGCGCCTGAGCCGGTAAAGCCCGGCGTCCGGGGCGTCCTCGCCATGTCCGAAGGTCATCTGCACGCGTGGTCCATGATCACTCGTCGGGTATTTACGGTCCTGGCGGCTGCGCTGCGGCCAGGGCCTGGATCAGGCTCGGGTGGATCGGCAGCAAATGATCCATCCTCACCAGCGTCAAGGTGCGCACCACGGCCGTGGAGGTCACGACCAGCCGCAGCTGGGTGCTGTTGGCGGCGGCCTGCTTGCGGGCCCGCACCAGCATGCCGATGCCGGAGGAGTCACAGAACGTGGTGGCTGTCATGTCGGCGATGACCGTTCTGACACCGGGGGCGAAGGCGGAGCCAAGCTGCTGGCCGACCTGGTCGGCGTTGGCCATGTCGATCTCGGCCGGCAGCGCAACGACCACTGCGGGCAGGTGTTGTGAGTCGGCCACGACGGCATCCCCTGGCTAGGGCGGCGGCGAAACCGCGCGGTCCGGGCTTCCCCGGCGGCCACGCGCTCACCGGGCTGGGCTGAGGCTGGCCGCTGGCGCAGTGCGGCCAGATTACGCTTCCGCTCCTAACAGTCATAACGTTCAGCCAGGTCACATCGTTACGGTCGGCAATGCCGGGGCCGTGACGTCATGCTCCGATCCGGGTCAGCTGACCGGGGCGGCGGGCGGGGGCGGGCCAGGTGATGCGTCCGCATTTTTGGGAATCTGCTGCGCGTGTCCGGGTCTGGTGCCGATACTCGGCGCTGTGATCGGCGAGGATTTCGCTGAGGTACTGGCCGCCGCGCAGCAGGGCGGCGAGGCGGCGTTCTCGCGGTTGTGGACCGATGCCAACCCGGCCTTGTTGCGCTATCTGCGGGTGATCGCGCCGCAGGCAGCCGATGACATCGCGGCTGATACCTGGGTGCAGGTGGTGCGGGGCCTGCCGCGATTCCGCGGAGAGGAAGCGGCGTGGCGGGCGTGGCTGTTCACGATCGCGCGCCGCCGGGCGGTGGACGCTTCCCGGCGCCGCTCGCGGCGGCGGGAGGAGCCGCTGCAGGACATCCCCGTGGCGCTGCTACCGACCACGGCTGATGCCGCCGACCAGGCCATGGAGCACCTGGGTACCCGGTCGGCGATCATGCTGCTGGCCGAGCTGCCGCCGCAGCAGGCTGAGGTGATCTTGCTGCGCGTGGTGGCCGGGCTCGACACCGACGCGGTGGCACGCCTGCTGGGCCGCAGCCCGGCCGCCGTCAGGGTCGCCGCACACCGGGGTCTGCGCCGGCTGGCCCAGATCCTGGCCGAGACGGGTGTAACGCTGTGACTGGCCGCGACGTTTCGGGTAGTGACATGACGAACTTTCCGTGGTCAGCGCGCAGGGTTGTGTCCTCGACCGAGGACACGGCCGTGGCGGCGCTTCTGGCCGGGACGGAGCTGCCGGCCGACGCCGCCGCTGGGCTGCGGCCGGTGGCGGATGTCCTGGCCGCGCTCAGGGCCGGGCCAGCAAGCGATGAACTGGCAGGCCTGGCCGCCGCTCAGGCCGAGTTCCGCCGGGGCGTCGGCGCGCCAGAGCAGCCGAAACGGTCACCCCGCCGGCGGGCCGCCGGGCTCGCTTCCCGGCTTGGCGCCAAAGCTGCCGCAGCCGCCGCCGCCGCGGCCATCAGCCTCGGTGGCGTCGCGGCCGCCGCCTATGCCGGCGCGCTGCCCGGCTCCCTGCAGCAGTTCGCCCACCGAACGATCGGGGCGCCCGCCGGGCACCGGGCCGGCTACGACACCCCGGTCGGCCCGCGCGTCCCCGGCCCTGCGGCGCAGGGGCTGTGTACCTCTTACCGTCATGCTGCGGCGCACGGCAACGCGAGGCAGAAGGCGGTGGCGTTCCGCAACCTGGTGAAGGCGGCCGGCGGCCGCGGGAAGGTCGCGGCCTGGTGCGCGGCCGTGTCGCGCCACGCTCACTCGCCGTCCGGGCCGCACTCGCACCGTACCGGGCCGCCGCCCGGGCACGCCTCGCCGCACCGTACCGCGCCGCCGCACGGGCACCCCTCGCCGCACCGTACCGGGCCGCCGCCCGGGCACGCGTCCCCGCACGCCAACGGACCGGCGGCCAAGCACGCCACCGAGCACCCGACGGGTTCTTAACTTCCGAGGGTGGCCCGCGGCCGTGGTCATCCGGTGGGCGGTCCTTCGCCGCTGCCTAGCGGGTCCTCCGGGTCCTCCAGGTCCTGCGCGTTGGCGCGCGTCTGCCGCGCCACATCACGGCAACTGCTTCCAGCACCGGACTCCTGGAAGGGGAGGGCAAGAGTAACGCCCGCGGGACGCCGTGCGTTTCTCATATAGGGGGACCCTTGGGGTCCCGCGTTAGGGACCCCCCTGGGGGTCCCGGCCTGACCCTCGGCGGGCCGGGACCCCTGTCTCTTGCCAGGGCCGGGTACGGCTGACTAACCGCAGACCGGGGTGTACGGGATGTCCGGAGGTACTCCTTCCACAGGACCGGCAAGACTGGGGCTTTCAGGGTCCGGCAGATGTTCGCCGCGATTTGTGCCGGGTTCGTCTTCCAGACCCGCGTGGCGTGCGGGGAGCCCGTGGCGAGCAGGCCCAGTGACGCACTGTAGGAGATGACCGAGACCTGCCCTGAGTGCGTGGCGAGGGTCTGCGCCGGGGTGGTAGCGGCGAAATTCCCGGGGGGCACGTTCCAGAACCGCACGTCGCCGTCCAGGCCGCCGGCGATGAGGGAGTCCTTGGACAGGAACTCCACACTGAAGATCGCCTTGTTGCTAGCCGAGAAGACTCCCCGGAACACTATCTGGCCGTTGAGGCGGGTGTCGGTCGCGGGCACGGAGTACACGTACACGTTGCCGTCCGCGTTGCCGAACGCGAGCTCGCGCCCGTCCGGGCTGAAGGCCAGTGAGGTGGTCGAGTCCAGCGGCTGGAAGACGTCGAGCAGCGAGAACCCGGGAACGCTGAAGACCCGGACTTTCCCGTCGATCCCGACCGCCGCGAGGAGCCGCCCGTCCGGGCTGAAGGTCAGCATGAACACGCCGCCGCCCAACTGCGGGGGGTACTGCGTGTGCTGGGTATCGCTGAACGTAGCGACGCGGGTGAGCCGCCTGGCGGACCAGATCTGCACGGTGGTGCTGTTCACGGCGGAGGTGGCCAGCAGGGTCCCGTCGGGGCTGAACGCGATGCTGTTGATCCTGCTGGTGAAGCCGGTCGTGACCTGCCCGGTCATCCGGCGAGTCGCTACGTCCCAAAGCTCGACGGGATCGCCGGGCGTATTGGTCGGCGCGACGGCAAGCGTCTTCCCGTCCGGGCTGAACGCGAGCGCCGCGAGACCGCTGACCGGCAGCAGCCCGTCCTGCTTCCGTTCGGGCATGCTGTACAGGGCGACGACGTAGTGGCCGGGCTCAGCGGTGCTGAGCGCGAGCATCCTCCCGTTCGGGCTGAAGGCGAGGGAGATCGCAGCGTTGGCGACGCCGCCGAGAGTTGTCCCCCGGGTGTCCCACAGCGTGATGGTCCCGTCGTTGCTGGCGCTGGCCAGCCTGGCACCGTCGGGGCTGAACGCGATGTGCTGGACCGGGTACCGGTGGCCGGCGAACCCCCCGAACAGCACAGGCGTGCTGCGCACGTCCCACAGCCGCACCGAGCCGTCGAAGCCGGACGCGGCGAGTTGCATGCCGTTGGGGCTGAACGCCACCGACGACACGCCCTCGGCGCCCGGGGCCTTCGCCGTCGCGGTTACCCGGTGACTGGCCAGGCTCCACAGCTTGACGGCGTAGGTATTCGTGCCGGTCTGCGCGCCGAACGCGATGGTCCGTCCGTCCGGGCTCACCGCGACCTCGCCCCCGTTCGAGCTGGAGGGGTTTCCGGCCTGCAGGACGGCCGTCCTGGCATGCCGCGCTACGTCCCACAGGTCGATGGCGGCGTTGCCCGTCCCCGTGACCAGATACCGCCCGTCGGGGGTGAACGCGAGGCTGTCGGCCAGGCCGTACTCCGGGATCGCGCCAGACAGGGCACGACTGGACAGGTTCCACAACAGCACCAGGCCTGTGCTGACGCTCGTACTGGTCGAGATGCCCGCGGCGACCGTGGTCCCGTCGCGGCTGATCGCGAGGCTGGTCACCTGCGGGTCCTGAATGCCCGCCACGGGCGGCGCGCGAAGGGTGCCCACGTGCACGGGATGGGCCGGGTTGGCCACGTCGAACAGCCAGGGCCCGCCGTGCTGGGCGACCACCATGATCCGCCCGTCCGGGCTGAACGCGACGCTGTTGGCCTGTGCGTACCCGCCGTCGATCTTCGGGAACTGGAAGGCCCAGAGCAGGCGGTGGGTAGCCGCGCTCCACAGCTGAACCTTGTCGTCCTCGGTGGTCCCGGCGATGATCGTGCCCGCCGGGTTGAAGGCCACTCCCACGATGCTCGTGCTTTCGTAGGTACCGTTGGTCAGCAGCCGCCCGGTGATGGGCATCACCTGAGTGAACAGCAGTGCGCTGCGCACCTGGGGGGACGACGGGTCTAGGCGGCCGGCCTCCACCGCGAACTTGAGCGCCGTGTCCGGCCGCAAGTCTGACCAGGCCTGACCCGACTCCGCCGCGAGCAGCCCGGCCTCGGCCTTCTGGTAGTTCGTCTGGGCGGCGGATCGCTGGTTCAAGGCGAAGACCGCCAGGCCGGCCAGTACGACCGAGAGTGCGGCCAGGACCGCGATGATCCCGTTGCGGCGGCGGGTGCCCCGCCTGCGCTGCCGCTCCGAAGCCGCCAGGAAATCCCGGCCCGGCTGCGTCAACTCGCGGGAGTGAGCGGGATCGGCGGCCCACCCCTGTGCCGCGGCCAGCCGCACGCCACCGTACAGGCCCGCCGCGTCCCGGCCCTCGCGAGCCCAGGTGGCGGCGGCGTCCTCAAGCTCCTGCCGGACGAGCAGGCCGGACCGGTCCTCGTCGATCCACCCACGCAGCCGGGGCCAGCGCCGCAGCAGCGCCTCGTGGGTGATCTCCACGGCGTGGCCGCCGGAGGTCAGCAGCCGCGCGGCGGTGAACGCGTCCAGCGTGGCCCCCGCCGCCACCGGGTCGGCCACGCTCCCAAGCAGGCTGTCCGCCGCGACCCGACGCCGGGTGTCGGCGGTCCCGGCGCCGTCCCCGGAGGCCTCGCCGACCCGGACCAGGCCGAGGAAGATGTGCCGGGCGGCCGTCTGCGCGGACTCGTCGAGCCTGGTGTAGACGTCCTCGGCCGTCCTGGCGATGGCGCCCGCGATCCCGCCCGTCGCCTCGTAGCCCGCGATCGTTAACCGGCTGCCGTCGCCGTGCTGCCAGGTCGCGCGCAGGGCATGGGCCAGCAGGGGAAGCCGCCCCGGCTCGTAGCCGCCGCCCGCGCTCTGGCTCCCGTCCGGGATGCGCTCGCCGTCCGCCCCTGGGCTCTCGCCGGCGCCGCCGCCCTCGTCCACGCCGAGATCGCGCAGCAGCCGCTCGGTGAGCCCGGCCTCCAGCCTGAGGCCCACCGCCCGCGCCGGGCGGATGATCGCCTGCCGCACCTCGATAGCCGACATCGCCCCCAGCACCACCTGCCGGGACTGCATCGCCTGGCGCAGCATCTGGTACGCGGTAGCCCGCGCGTAGAAGTCGGCCCGCATGCCGAGCACCACTAGGGCACTGCCCGGGCCGGCATCAGCGGCCAGGGTCCCAATCTCATCAACGAACTCGGAACGCTCCGCTTCCGACTCGCAGACCGTGAAGATCTCTTCAAGCTGGTCGATGACCACGACGCAACGCCAGTCGCCGGTGACCGTCTGCACGGTCGCCAGGGTGGCCAGCGCCGCGCGGAGCGTCTGCAGCGGGTGCGGCCCGGGCGTGATCATCAGTCGTGGCCACGAGGCCGATCCGGGGGCCGGTAGCCGTCCCTCGGCCAGGGCGTTCAGCAGCCCGGCGCCGAGCAGCGAAGACTTGCCGGCGCCCGACGGCGCGACCACGAGCAGCGGCCCGCCTGGACCGCCGAGGGCCATCTCGTCGAGGTAGCGCAGTAACTCTCCGGTGACCGCCTCCCGACCGAAGAACCACTCCGCCTGGCCGGGGCCGAACGCGTCCAGGCCGGGGTACGGGCACTCGCCGGGAGCCGTCTCGGTGGGCGTCCACAGGCTGGTGAGGCCGGCATCTGACAGATACAGGTCACCGCCAACCTGGATGACGACCGCGGACTCGGCCGCCGACGCGGTCTGCACGTGCACACGCGATGCCTCGGGCGGAGATCCCCAGGCCGCCTCGGTCGGCAACTGCCCCTGCCCAGGCTGGGCCAGCTGCTTTCCTTCGCCACTGCCGATGCTCACCTGGCCAGGCCACCTAACTGTCGTCGCCGGTTTTCGCGTCACCTGCTATCTGGATTACGACGCTGTGCGGGGACGCGTTCACTTGTTGCCGGATAACGACGTTTTCACGACGTTCTGCTGGAGCTTGCTCCGCGTGCGCCTCGGCCGCTGGGGCCACCGCGCCGGGGATCATCACGTCCGGAAGCACCGCGCCTTGGCCCACTGCGCCGGGACTGAGGTCGAGGTCGCCGGCGGTGTCGCGCTCGCCAGGCGCTCCCTGCGCGCGGTTTTCGCCGACCGCCGGGGCTAGCGGGTCAGGTGGCCCGGCGGTGAACCGGGCGAGCAGGTCCGACAGCAGCGGCCGCCGTCCCGGGTCCTTGGCCAGGCATGCCGCCAGCGTGTCCCGGAGCACGCCAGGCGACAGGTCGCCGAGGTCGGGCTGCGCGTTCAGGACTCGATACATGATCGCCGGCACGGTCGGCGCATCGAACGGGGCGCGGCCGGTGGCGGCGTAGGTGAGGACGCAGCCGAGGGAGAACACGTCGCTCTCTGGGGTGGCAATGTAGGCGCGGACCTGCTCGGGCGACATGAATGACCAGGTCCCGATCACTGTGCCTGGTGTGGTCAGGGACGTGGCGCCGGCCGACTGCGCGACACCGAAGTCGATGATCCGCGGCCCGTCGCCAGCCATGATGATGTTGGCGGGCTTAAGGTCGCGGTGGACCAGCCCGCTGCCGTGGATCGCAGCCAGTCCCTCGGTCAGCGCCGCCCCCAGTCTGGACACGTCGGCGGGGGCCAGCGGCCCGCCGTCGGTCACCACCGCCTGCAACGACGGCCCCGCGATGTAGGCGGTGACCATCCACGGCGGGTCGTCCTGCGGGTCGGCGTCGACGACTGGCGCGGTGTGGAACCCGCCGACCCGTCGCGCAGCGTCCACCTCGCGCGCGAAGCGGTGCCGGAACTCGGGGTCAGCGGCGAACTCGGGGCGTATCACCTTCACCGCGACCGGACGCCCGCCAGGCGACACCCCGAGGAACACCTGGCCCATCCCGCCGCCGCCCAGCCGGCTTATCAACTGGTAGACGCCGACCTGGCGCGGGTCCCCTGCCCGCAGCGGATCCATCGCTTCCTGCGGCTCCAATCCCGGCTGTCGGGGCCGGCGGCAAGACACCCCCAGGCTAGCCGACGGCTGCCATTCCCGGAAATTTGCGGACAAACTCCAAGTAAACAGCGGCCGAACCGTTACGGAGGTCTACGGACCGTTCAGGAGAATGGTTTGGGTCTTAGCTCGGGTTTCTGCCCCGGCCGCTGGGCCGCGTAGGTTGACGGGATGACCCACCACAGCCGGCTGTCCAAGATCGTGATTGATGTCCCGCCCGCCGATCACGACCGCGAGCTGGCCTTCTGGAGCGCAGCGGTAGGCCAGCCGCTGACCCGGTTCGACACCCACCCCGAGTACCACGGCGCCGCGCTTCACGGCCCGGAATTGGGGCTGCTCATCCAGCGACTCGACGACGGCCCGGGCCGGATTCACCTGGACATCCACACCGACGACCTGGCGGCTGAGATCGCCAGGCTGGAGGACCTTGGCGCCGAACGGGTACAGCAGGTGCACGCCTGGTGGATCCTGCGTGATCCTGCCGGAATGCTGTTTTGTGTCATCCCCGAGCCCGCCGGCTCGCTCAATGACACCAATGCGCAACGGTGGGGCTAGCGCCGCCCGGCAGATATGGCGCGGCGATCTGCGAGCGGCCGTCGCCCGCTCGGGTCAGCGCAGGTTAGGCACCAAGTAGTGCCTCAACGATCGACTCTACTGCGTCGAAGGGCGCACGCAGTGCACCCTCGAGGTGGTGCCGTCCGGCCAGAAACCCGGGTGAGTTGTAACTCACTGATACCGCTCCGTTCCTGTCCTCCCAGACCAACGCCTTGAGCGGGATATCCAACGCAGCAAGCGGCGCCGCGAGCATCACCTCCGCGCCCACGGCCGGCTTCCCGAACATGACGAGTTTCGAGTCGGGTATCTGCACACCAGCTCGTCCGGCTACGCCGCTGTGATCGATGACGTTAAACACCGTGAAGCCCCGATCGGCGATCACACGCCTCAGTCCGTCGATGGTCTGTGCGACGGACTGAGGGCTCGGCTTGGTGATGACCCCGTCCGAAGATTGCGTGCCGTCTAGCATCAGGCTTCCTTCCGAATCCAGGCGCAGTTGTGCCCGGCTGCGAGAGCAGGTCGTTGTCCTGATTCTCGTTCAAAAAATGCGTGCTCGCCCGCGGCGAGCGCTTCATCCACCCTCGGGCGGCGCCGAAGGCTTCTTTACCTCGCCGGCGGGCGTCACACCGAGTACCCGGCGTCGGCCAGAACGTTGCGACCTGCTGCCATGCGGGCGGCTCGCCGCTCCGGCATGGTCGTCCAGTAGTACCAGATCATCAACGTGATGGAGAGAGCCCAAGCCCGGCCCCGCAGCCAGGTCGCGTCATCGACGCCGAGCTGCCTTCGAAACAGCTCCCTGGCGGGGGGATCCAGAATCTCCCAGGCCACCACGAGGTCGACGGTGGGGTCCCCAACCGACAAGCCCCCGAAATCCAGGACCGCGGCCAGCCTCCCGTCCCGTACGAGCAGGTTTTCCGCCGCTAGATCTCCGTGGTACCACCGCGGCGCCGTACGGTCTGCTGCTCCGGGCAGCTTCATGGCTTCGTCCCAGATCCGCTCGGCGGCGTGGAGGTCAAGATCGAAGCCCTCCAACGACCGGCAACGCTCGAGGTTCTCCCGGGTTACCTGGTCCATCGTCGCGAGCGGCTCGCCTCGGTACCATTGCAGGTCCGGATGGTTGACCGCCTCCGTAGGTACCTCGGCCCCCTTCAAGGCCTCCAGCAGCGCGGCCAGGTCCTTCGCCAGATTTTCCCGTCGCAGGTCCACCGATGTCCTCGCATCGATCACGTCGGGGTGTTCACCATCGATCCAGCGCACCACCGACCAGCGTTCGGGATAGCCACGGTCGGGCTCGAACACGGCAACCACCTCAGGCACGGAAACCGGCAACCTCGGTCTCAGCACCGGAAGCCATCTGGCCTCTTTCGAGATAGCGGCCGATCCTCCGGGTTGGCGCGGCAGCCGTACGATGAACTCTTCGCCGAGGCGGAACAGCGCATTCGTCGACCCGCTCGATGGCAACCGACGCACCGGCGCGTCCGCGTAATCAGGCATCGCCCGGCCCACCAGGGCGCGGACCAACTCGGCGTCGACCGGAATCTCGTCGGAGTGGAGAGCTTGAGCCACCCCTGGACTAAATCCCACCGTCCCGTCATCCGGCAACCGACTTTCAGCCCATCCCCACATGCCGCGGCGGGCACGACGAACGTGGCGTTCGCAGAAGCTCGCGGGCCTGGTTAAGACTGCTGCTGCATCCGCGGTAGCCGTCCGAATACCTCAGGCCCGATCTTCAGGCCCTCTTCCGCTGAGACAGCAGGGTGGATGTCGATGTCAAATACGTCGTTCCACTCGAAGAGGAGTTCCATCACCTTGTCGAAGCTGTCCGCTGAAAAGATGCTGACGACCTGCCCGGTCACGCCTTGCCGCGATGGTAATGCGGGACGGGAACGAGCGGGCGGGTGCCGGGAGGCGCAAGGGTGCAGCGCCGGGGGTCAGCGAACCGAGGATGGAGCTGTTGGCCGCGCCGGTGGCCGATGGGATCGTGGCGGGCAGGCCGTGCGCGGTGAGGAATCCGATGACGGCCATGGTGTAGGCCTCTTTGCCCTGGGCTGGCAGCCCGAGGTCATCGAACTCGCGCACGCGGGCCGGCGCGGACAGCGCGCGAATGCGGCCCATCAGGGCCGGGTTGCGTACCCCTCCGCCGGCCACGAACAGCTGTTGCACGCCGTGTTCGCGGCAGGACCGGGCCACCAGGCTGGCGGTGAGCTCGGTCAGCGTGGCCAGCAGGTCATCCAGCGGCACATCCCGCTCGCCCGCCAGGGCCCGCAGGTAGCCGGCGTGGAACAGTTCCTTGCCCGTGGACTTCGGCGGCACAAGACGGTAGTACGGCTCGGTGAGCAGGACGGTGAGCAGGCCGGCGTCCACCGTGCCCCTGGCGGCGCGCACGCCATCGGTGTCCATGCGCTCGCGTCCGCCGGTGGCATCGGCGACGGCACCGTCGATCAGCGCGCTGGCCGGGCCGATGTCGTAGGCAACGATCTGACCGGTCCCAGACCGGACAGTGATGTTGGCGATGCCGCCGAGATTCAGCGAGCCGGTGGCCCGGTCCTCGCCCAGCACGAGCAAGGCATCCAGGAGCGACACGAGGGGGGCGCCCTGGCCGCCGCGGGTGATGTCACGAGAACGCAGGCCAGATACCACCGGCAAGCCGCTGGCCTGCGCGATCCAGGCCGGCTCACCCAGTTGCAGGCTGCCGCGTGCCCGGCGGCCCTCCACCCAGTGATACACGGTCTGGCCATGGCTCGACACCAGATCGGCTGCGCCGCCCGTCAGTACCGCATTGGCGCCGGCGGCCACCGAGCCGAACAGCTGCCCGATCGTGGTGTCCAGGCGGCAGATCTCATCGACGGTTGTGCCCTGCGGAGGCAGCGCCGCGGCTATCCGCGCCCGCAGCGGCGCGGGGATCGGGACCGAATGCAAGCCCAGCGGGACCAAGAACAGCGTGTCGCCCTCCAGCCGCATCCGCGCGGCGGCGGCGTCGACCGCATCATAGGACGTCCCGCTGATCAACCCGATCACAGTCATGTTCACTGATCCGCTCCGGTACTTCAGGAAAGAACCTGCTCCAGACACGATGATGCGCAGCAGTCAAGCGGGGGGATGACCGGATGGTCACGCTTCACCACGCCCCAGTTGCGCGGGATCGCCAGCAAGAACAGGTCTTTGCTCTCCGCTGGCCGTCTCCCTAATCCGGCCGCCCGGCGATTGGCGATGGGTTCGGTCCCAGGCCGCACTGGTGGGCCGGGAGTTGCCCAAAGTGCTGCTGAGGCCTGTGTTCCAGGCCGGGGTTCGCTGTACCATTTCGAGGTTGAGCGGCGTTCCGTATAAGAAGGAGCCTGGCTCGTTTGTGATCTTGGGCCTGGCCCGACACTGCCGGGCTCATCCACCTGGGGCGCCGCGTGGCCGCGTGGGGAATCACTACGGGGAGGCCAGCGTGACGGCGAAAACCATCCCCCGGCATGCACGGATGCCTCCGCGGCAACGCGAGGTTCCCCGCCCGAACGCAGCCAGGATCCCCGCTCCGGCGGTACCCGGCACTGCGCCGCCGCGGCTGGCGGATGGGCGGGCGGACGCCGGCCCGCTCGCCGGGCCGGTGGCCATCACCGAGCAGGCCGTGCTGGGAGACACGATCAGACGGCCCAGCGCCTGGTGCGAGATGCCCTGCTGCATCTCACGGCATGAGCACCCGGCCGCGCTCGGCGAAGCCGATGTCCGCGCCCGCGCGCTCGCCGCCGGGTGGTGCCACGATGCCGTCGGCCGGCTGGTGTGCCCCTCCTGCCAGCAGCGCAACCCAGACCTTTGGATCGCTTATCGCCTCGCACGGCAGAACCGCGCGCCGGCCAGGGGGACCCGCCAAGACATCCGGCACGCGCGGGCTGGCCGGCTCAGCGGCGTGCGGGCAGCGGTGTCCGGCCTGGCCCGGGCCTTCGCGGGCAGCCAGGACCGGCGGCCGCAGTGGTCGCACCTGCTCGCCACGCCGGTCAGCGCCGACAACGGCTGGAACGCCGGGCAGGCTGGTCTCCAGGGGTAGTGGCGGGCGGGCCAGGGGCCAGCGGGGGCTGGTGCGGGCGAGCAGGCCGGGGCCGGTGATGATGAATCCCTGCTGGTCGCGCACGATGGCGTCGCCGAGCCATCGCGTGCGTGGCTGTGAGCCGATCAGGACGAACAGGGCGTCGGCGGGGACGGTGCGCTGTGTCCTGGTGGCGGTGTCGTGCAGGATCAGCGATGGCAGGCGCCCGGCGCCGGCGCCGGTGCCGCCGGCCAGCTGCACGTGGTAGCGGACGTCGATGTTGGGGGTGGCGGCGATCTGGCGGATGAGGTAGCTGGACATGCTGTCGGCTAGTGAGGCTGCGCGCACCAGGATCGTGACCTTGCTGGCCCACTTGGCCAGGTACAGCGCGGCCTGCCCGGCGGAGTTGCCGCCTCCGGCGACAACCACGGTGCGCCCGCGCATGGCCGGTGCCTCGCTGGTCGCGGCGCCGTAGAACACCCCCCGGCCGTGCAGGTCCTCCAGGGCCGCGATGCCGAGCCGCCGGTAGCTGGCGCCGGTCGCGATGATGACGGTGCGCGCGGTCAGGGCGGTGCCGTCGGACAGCGCCAGCTGGTACACGCCGTTGTTTGGGGTCAGGCTCTGGGCGCGGCGCAAAAACAGGAATGTGGTGCCGAAGGTCCAGGCCTGCCGCCAGGTCTCCGAGCCGCCGTTGCAGTGGGCATGAGCCGGCTCAATGCTGAGCAGTGCTGGCGCCCAGAACAGTTTGGAGGTGGCCTAAGCTGCCTGGTCCTCCACTGCCCCAGCACCGCTGCCGTCAACGGTGGATTCCGTGCTCTGGCTTGGCACGAGGTGTTCCGGTTACCGCCTGGCGCCAGTAGCCGGCTGTGGCCAGCGCCAGCAAAATCCCCCACACCAAGAACCACAGGTCCCAGACTCCCAGGTGCCAGCGCAACGCCGTCCGGTCCACCCCTGCGGAGGGGTGGATGACACCGGAAAGGACGAGGGCGGCGGCCGCGACGGCAAGACCGCCGTATACCAGCAGGAGCGCACTGGCCCCCGCGGAACTGAGCAGCAGCCACCCGCGCGGAACTACTCTCCCCCATGGCCGGACCAGCGCCAGCGCGAGCAGGCCGCCGGCCACCTTGGCCACCACGGCTGCGAGAGCGACCAGCACCGGAAGGGCCCCGCCCTGGCGGGCGAAGTGCTCCACGTACCCGCCGACCGTGCTCAGCAGGCCATGCCCACCCACGGCCCAGTACAGGCTAACCAGCGCGTACGCGAACGCGACGATCGCGGCGGCGTACGCCGCGACGGTGCCTGCCGTAGACCAGCCGCTGGGGGGCGGGGCGTGCGCACGGCCAACGCCCGTTCTGCCCATCACGCTCCATTCTTGACAAGCAGACTCGATTATTGACAAGCGGACTTTGGATCGGGCAGCGCGGTTGTGGTAATCGCGCTCACGGAGCGGCTCTTCCCGGCTGCGGGGGATCCAGTCGGCGAACTGCGATCAGGGTGAGCCCAAGGTCGCGGACCTTGGCCAGCAGCCCGTGCAGCGCGGGCTGGTCGGTGAGCAGGCCGAAGATGACCGTCTCCTCGCTGTGGCCGCTGACCTCCAGGCCGTCGAACCAGGCGGCCCACCGGCTGTCCAGAACGCCTGCGACGCGGATCTCATACCACGCGGGCCCGCCGGAAGCGGCCACCTCATCGCCCGGGAGCTCGTCGCCTCAGCGGCCATCGCCTCGGCGGCTGCCCGCGGCTGCGGCGGGGGACGCCAGTCACGGCGTGTTCCCGGCGCTGGCATCGTTGAGGATGGCCAGTGGGCTGGTTGTCGGTCATCAAGATCACCTCGTCGGGACGTTCGGCTTCACTGGGCACGGTAGGAGCGGACGCGGGGGCTGGGCGTCAGCCGAAGGTGTACCCGTCCGGTGGAACCTCCGCCGGCCGACGGGCTGGTACCTGGGTGCCGCCTGCCCGGCCCGGTAAACTGATCACACCCAGTGGCGACGCTGGCCATCGCTGGACGCGCTGAGGAGTGGGTCGCCGATGGCTGAGCCCCGTGCCGCGCCGGCCGCCGAGGTTGCCGTTTCCGGGCCCGATGTGCTGCTGGCCACCAAGCTGCACCTGCCCCGCCCGCGGCCGGGTTTTGTCCCCCGCCCGCGCCTGGCCGGCCGGCTGGACGAAGGGCTGGCACGGGGGCTGGTGCTGGTCTGCGCGCCGGCAGGGTACGGCAAGACGGCCGCGCTGGCCGACTGGGCCCGGCGCTGCGGGCGGCCGGTGGCCTGGCTGTCGCTGGATGCGGGCGATAACGACCCGGTGCGGTTCTGGCGCCACGTCGTCGCCGCGGTGGGCCCGGCCAGACCGGGGGTCGCTGAGGGCGTGCTGCCGCTGTTCGGTGCCCCACTACCGTCATCGCTCGCAGGCCTGGCGACGGCGCTGATCAACGAACTGGCCGCCCAGCCCGTAGAGGAACAGACGGTCCTGGTTCTGGACGACTACCACCTGATCGACGCTCAGCCGGTGCACCAGTCGCTGTTGTTCTTGCTGGAGCATCTGCCGCCGGGGCTGCAGGTGGTGCTGGCGAGCCGGTCCGACCCGCCGCTGTCGCTGGGGCGGCTGCGGGCCCGCGGTCAGCTCGCCGAGCTGCGCGCCGCCGAGCTTCGGTTCACTACCGACGAGGCCGCGGCCCTGCTGCGGCAGGTCGCAGAAGGGGCGGCCGGTGCCCTGTCCTTTGCGGACGTCGCGGCGCTGACGGCGCGCACCGAGGGGTGGGCGGCCGGCCTGCAGCTGGCTGGGCTGTCGCTGCGTGGGCAGGTGGACACGGCCGGATTCGTGGCCGCCTTCAGTGGCAGTCACCGCTACGTCCTGGACTACCTGACCGGGGAGGTGCTTGAGCACCTGGATGAGCAAGTGCGCGACTTCGTGCTCGAGACCTCGGTGCTGGAGCGGCTCTCGGCGGAGCTGTGCGACACGGTGACCGGCCGGGCCGGCAGCCAAGCGCTGCTGGAGCAGGTGGAGCAGGCCGGGCTGTTCTTGATGCCGCTGGACGACGTGCGCGGATGGTGGCGCTACCATCACCTGTTCGCCGACCTGCTGCGCGCCCGGCTGCAGCAAGAACGGCCCGCCCGGGTGATGGTATTGCACCGGGCCGCGGCCGCCTGGCACGCCGAACGTGATCTGGCCGACGATGCGGTGCGGCACGCGCTGGCCGCCGGGGACACAGTGTGGGCGGCCCGGTTGATCGAGCAGCATTTCGACGCCACCTATCACCGAGGCCAGCGGGCCACGATCCACCGGTGGCTGGCGGCGCTACCCGCCGACCCGGTGCACACCCGCCCGCGGCTGGAACTGGCGCAGGCGTGGATGGCGGTGGTCGGCGGCCACGTGGAAGCGGCCGACGTGGCACTGGACGCGGCGCAGCGGGCATCCGCCCAGGCCGCCGCGGAGCCCTTCGAGCCATCGGCGGGCCGGGCCGCGAGCCTGCTGGCCAACACCCGCGCCGCGATCACCGTCGCCCGGGGCTGGCTCGCGTGGCTGCAGGGCGACGCCGATGGCGCGGCCGCTTTCGCGTCCCGGGCACTCGGTGAGCTGACCGCCGGCGACTGGCTGCTGGCCTCGCTGGGCCAGCTGGAGCTGGCTTTGGCTGACCGGCTCCGCGGCCGGCTCGATGACGCGGAGCGTGGCTTCACCGCCAGCCTCGCCGGATGGCGGGCGGCCGGTGAGCGCGGCTCGGCGGTATCGGTGTGCGACCTGCTGGGCCGGGTCCACCTCGCCCGGGGCCGCCTGGACGCCGCGCTCGGCGCCTTCGATCTGGCACTGGAGATCGCCACGGAGCCGGGCCAGCCTGCGTTGCCCGTGGCCGGCATCGCGTACGCCGGCATGGCCGAGGTGGAATACCAGCGGGACGAACTGGACGCCGCCCTCCGACATGTCACCGAGGGCATTGCCCGCCTGCGGGCGGTGAACCACACTGCGCCGATGGCCACTGGCCTGGCCAGGCTGTCGTGGATCCGGCAGGCCACCGGCGACGCGGCCGGCGCGCTGGAGGCGATCGGCGAGGCCGAGCGGGTCGCGCCCAGCCCGGCCGTGACTGGCCTGGTCAATCCTGTGCCGACACAGCGAGCGCGGCTGCTGCTGGCTCAGCGCAACGTCGCCGCGGCCGCCCGCTGGACCGAGCAGCACGGCCTGCGCCCCGAGGATGAACCCAGCTACCCGCAGGAACTGGGGTATCTGGTGCTGGCGCGGGTGCTGGTCGCGCAAGACCGCCCCGGTGCGGCGCTGGCGCTGCTGGACCGGCTGCTCGCCCAGGCCGTGGCCCAAGACCGGATAGGCAGCGTCATCGAGATCCAGGCGCTGCGGGCGCTGGCGCTGGCGGCGGGCGGCGACGAGCCCGCGGCGGTTACTACCCTGGCCGAGGCGCTCACCCTGGCCGGCCCGCGAGGCTACGTGCGGGTCTTCGCCGACGAAGGGCCGCCGATGCGCGCCCTGCTGGGCCGCATCGTCGCCGCCTACCGGGCCGGGCAGCCGTCAGCCCGGGGCATCCCGTTCAGCCACCTGGCCCGGGTCGTGCAGGCGTTCGACGGCAAGCCCGCCGTGCCCGGCTCCGCGCCGGCTGCCGCGGCCGGAGTGCCCGGCTTGATCGACCCGCTGACCGGCCGTGAGCTGCAGGTGCTGGCGATGCTTGCCGCCGGCGAACCGAACCAGGCCATCGCCGGCGAGCTGTTCGTCACCTTGTTCACGGTCAAAAAGCACGTCAGCCACCTCTTGGGCAAGCTGGGCGCGGCCAACCGCACCGAGGCCGTAGCCCGGGCGCGGGACCTGGGCCTGATCCCCTAGCGCCGGTCCCGCCGGCACCGGGGTACCACAGTCGCGGCCGCGAAGATTCCACCCGGCAGTTACACCTTCGGCTGACGCCCAGGGCGGCGCCGGCTCATAGCGTCCCTCACAGAACCTGGCCTATCAGCAGGCCACCAAACGAGCGGCGCGGAAAACCGCAGTACCCCGGAGGATCGTTATGCCTGGAAATGAAATAACGGGCGCGGCGGCGCTGGTCACCGGCGCCAGCCGGGGCTTTGGCAGTGGCATCGCCACCGCGCTATCCAAGGCCGGCGCGAACGTCGTCGGCGTCGCCCGCGACCGCGGCCCGCTGGAGGAAATGCGCGCCCAACTCGGCGAATCCTTCACCGCGGTGCCCGCCGACGCGGCCGACCCGGTCGTGGCCGGGCAGCTCATCGACGCCTACCGTCCGGCCATCCTGGTGCTCAACGCCGGCGCCACTCCGCTGCCACGGCCGGTCCAGCACCACACGTGGCAGACGTTCAGCCGCAACTGGGACGTCGACGTAGCCCACGTATTCCACTGGGTGCGCGAGGCGCTGCTCGCCCCGCTCGCCCCCGGGAGCGTCGTGATCACACTGTCCAGCGGAGCGGCGCTGCGCGGCTCGCCGCTGTCGGGCGGCTATGCCGGGGCCAAGGCCGCCATCAGGTTCCTCACCGCCTACGCCGCCGAGGAGTCGCAGCGGGCGGCGCTCGGCATCAGGTTCGTCTCGGTGCTTCCGCAGCTCACCCCGGCGACCGCGCTGGGCGCGGTGTTCGCCGCCGCCTACGCCGCCCGGCGGGGCGCAGACGCCTCACCCAGTGCCGGCGGCCCGCCGCTCACCCCCGAGCAGGTTGGCCAGGCGATCGTCGATCTCACCGGTCCCGCCTGGGACCAGGATGCCTACCTGATCACCGCCGCAGGCCTTCGCCCGCTGCCCTGACATCCCGCTCGACACCGCAGAACCGGAGGAGCAGACATGACCATCGCAGGCAAAGCAGTTCTGGTGACCGGGGCCAACCGCGGCATCGGGCGGGCGCTGGTCGTAGAGGCGCTCGGCAGAGGCGCCGGGCGGGTGTATGCCGGCACGCGCCAGCCGCTGGCCCACCCCGACCGGCGCGTCACGCCCCTGACCATGGACGTGACCAACACGGCGCAGATCCAGGCGGCCGCCGGTCAGGTCGAATCGCTCGATGTCCTGATCAACAACGCCGGCATCTGGCTTTTCGATGACTTGAGCGATCGTGCCGCGCTCGAACGGCACCTGGCGGTCAACTTCTTCGGCACCTACGCCGTGACCCAGGCCTTCCTGCCGCTGCTGACCCGTTCCCAGGGGACGATCGTCAACAACGTGTCGCTGATGGCCCTCGCCGCCTTGCCGCTCACCCCGGCCTACTCGATCTCCAAGGCGGCCGCATTCTCTCTGACGCAATCGCTGCGCGCCCTGCTGGCCGGGCAGGGCGTGCGAGTGCACGCCGTCCTGACCGGCCCCGTCGACACCGACATGACCCGGGGCTTCGACATCCCCAAGGCCTCTGCGGAGTCGGTCGCGCGAGCCATCTTTGACGGCGTGGAGAACGGGGAGGAGGACATCTTCCCCGATCCCACGTCGGCCTCGCTGGCCGACGGCTGGCGCGACGGGGTGGCCAAGGCGTTCGAACGCCAGAACGCGGCCTTCGTCCAGCCCCAGCCCGCCGCGACATAGCGGAAGAGGACAAGAGAAGGAGACAAACAATGACAGATCACCAGGTTGCCAGCCGTGAGGAGTGGCAGGCCGCCCGTGAGGAGCTGCTGAAGCGCGAGAAGGAGCACACCCGCACGGCAGACGTGCTGGCGCGCCAGCGCCGCGAGCTGCCCTGGGTCGCGATCGACAAGGAGTACCGGTTCGACGCCGACGACGGGACGCGGACCCTGGCCGAGCTATTCGACGGCCGCTCGCAGCTGATGGTCTACCACTTCATGTACGGGCCGAGTTACCAGGCGGCGGACCCGGTCAACTCGTCGATCGCCGATGGCCTGGACGGCCTGCTGCCGCACCTGCATGCCCGCGACGTGACCCTGCTGCTTGTTTCCCAGGCGCCGCTGGTCAAGCTTCAGGCGTACAAGCAGCGGATGGGCTGGAGCATTCCGTGGGTCTCGGCCGCGAACACCGACTTCAACGTCGATTTCGGCGCATCCGCCGCTCAGGAGCCGCTGCGCCCGCCTGGCCCCGACGAGGACGGGCTGCCGCCTGTCGTAGCCCAGAACGCGGCCGCGGCCGGAACCGACATCCCCGGCTACCTGTCGGAATCACCAGCGGTGACCGTCTTCACGCTCACCAGCGGCGCCGTCTACCAGACCTACGCGACCACCTGGCGCGGGGTTGAGTTCCTCATGAACTACTACCCGATCCTCGACCGGGTGCCGAAGGGCCGCGACGAGGGCGGCGCGTGGCAGACCTGGCTCCGGCGCCACGACGAATACGACCGCCAGTGACGCGTGCAGAAGCAGGTGCCACCGAGGGGGTTGGACCGATGAGAGCGCGTGGCGCCCCGACAGCGCGCCGGCGCCGCGAGTGACAATCATCATCCGGGCATGCTTCAGGAGAGTAAGCCATGAAGATCGCAGTTGTGGGAGCTACGGGACGCACCGGCCAGCAGGTCGTCGAGCAAGCGCTGGCGCGTGGAGACGATGTGATCGCCGTCGCACGTCACCCAGAGACGCTGCCCCAGGGCGGCCCGGGCATGATCAGCGCGGCGGCAGACGTACTCGACCGCGCCGCCTTGGCTGGAGCGCTGGCCGGGGCGGACGCTGTCGTGTCGGCGGCCGGGATCGGAGCGTCCAGGCAGCCAACTGCCGTTTACTCCGAAGGGACCGCGAACATCCTGCGCGCGATGGACGCCCACGGGATCAGCAAGCTGGCCGTCATCTCCGCCGTCCCGGCCGGCCCCCGCGCGGAACAGCCGTTCCTGCAGCGGCACGTGAGCATCCCGATCCTGAGCGCATTTTCGGTGCTACCTACGATGACATGCGCCGGATTGAGACGCTCCTGCGCGGCAGCGGTGCGGACTGGGTGTGCCTGCGCCCCCCACGGCTCGTCGGCAAGAAGGCAGCGGGCCGGTACCGCATAGACGCCAGCCGGCCACTCCCGAAAGCAGGGAGCATCACCTACGCCGACCTGGCCACCGCCCTCCTCGACTCACTCACCCGCCTCGACCTCTACCGCCGCATCGCCTACGTCGCCAGCTGACGTCAGCCGCCCTCACCCCGGCCGCAGCCAGCGGCACCTGGCGTAACGCGTGACCCGCAAGCCGGACCTCGTGCCGCAGTGCCCCGCCGCTGTGATACGTCACCGGTGGTAAGGGCCAGGCCCGGCCGTCACGAGATGAAGGGAAGAACCAATGACCAGTCACAAGACCGGGACACGGGAGGAGTGGCTCGCGGCCCGGCTGGAGCTGCTGGCGGCCGAGAAGGAGCTGACCCGGCGCAGCGACGAACTGGCCCGGCGGCGCCAGGAGCTGCCCTGGTACCAGATCGGCAAGGACTACCGGTTCGACACCGACGAGGGCCCTGCATCCCTCGCCGGCCTGTTCCAGGGGCGCTCGCAGCTGTTGGTCTACCACTTCATGTTCGGGCCCGGCTACCCCGCCGGGTGCCCGACCTGCTCGTCGATCGCCGACGGGTTCAGCGGTTCCGTCGTCCACCTCGCCCATCACGACGTCACGCTGTGCGCGGTGTCGCGGGCCCCGCTGGCGAAACTGCAGGCGTACAAGCAGCGGATGGGCTGGAGCTTCCCCTGGGTGTCGTCATTCGGCAGCGACTTCAACTACGACTTCCATGTGTCCCACACCCGCCAGGAATGGCAGGCCGGAGCCGTGCAGTACAACTTCCGCGAGATGGACTTCCGCCCGCCGGCTGGCCAGGAGAGTTCCCGGGACGCCTGGAGCCAGTCGACCTTCGGAGAGGACTGGGAGACCTACCGGCGCGAAGGACCGGGCATGAGCGCCTTCGCGCTCGAGGACGGCGCCGTCTACCACACCTACTCCGCCTACGAGCGCGGGATCGACGTCCTGTGGGGGATGTACCCGTGGCTGGACCGCGCGCCACGCGGGCGCAACGAGACCGGTATCTGGTGGCGCCGCCACGACGAGTACGACGGCCAGTGACGCATGCCGGCCCAGGCGCCACCGGGCCCACGGCCGTGTGCGCCGACCCGCCCGGGCCGGACGCCGCTGCCCGGCCCAGCGGCCGGGACCGGCCGACGGCCCAACCATGGACACGCAGGGAGGAAGACGAGGATGAGTGACCGGCCGAGCGGGGCCAGCGACTTCGGCGCTTCGGCGCTCAACCGCAGGTGGTTCGGTGATGGCACCCAGATCGTCACCGATGAGGGCCGGCTGCACCTATGGTCTCGGTCCTGGACGTCGCCTCCCGCCGGGTTCTCGGGTTCGCCCTCGGCGAGCGGCACGACGCGCACTTGGCCTACGGCGCGCTGGCCATGGCCATCATGGTCCGCGGCGGCCAGGTACCCGGCGTGGTCTTCCACACCGATCAGGGCAGCGAATACACCGCCCGGTCTTTCCAGGCTGCCTGCCAGCGGCTGGGCGTCACCCGGTCGATGGGACGGCCCGGGTCGGCGCTGGACAACGCGGTCATCGAATCGTGGCACTCCACCCTGGAGTTCGAGCTCCGGGCGGTGGAGCACTTCACCACCCGGGCAGCAGCCCGGGCCAAGGTCGCCGCCTGGATCGAGGACTACAACACCCACCGCAGGCACTCCGCCTGCCAGATGATGCCGCCGGTCACCTATGAGAAAACCCTGGCGGCCTAACATGCCCGCTTCTCCGCCCCCAGGATGCGCCAGTGCTCGGGCTCATCCAGGTCGTTCCTCCGCGGGCCTGGCGGCCCTTGCTGGGGACTCCACCTGGACAAGCCCTGCGCTCCGGCGCTCTTATAGGGCTAAGGAGACCGCGGGCCAAAACAAGATCCGCATTACAAGAGTCTCCACGGTTCCAGGGGAACCCCGAGTTGCGCGCCTGAAAGCTACATAATGCCTGTTCTGCGTGTCCATTTAGGGCTGGTGAAGTGCCTGTGTTTACTCGTGGTCGAGCGGGTTCAGGTCGCTGGCCTCGCCCGAGATAACGAGCACGTCGCCGGCCTGTAGCTGAAGCTCGCGGGCGGGGTTGGCGATCAGCTGCCCGTTGCTGCGCCGAACCAGCAAGGGCACGGCCGGCCCGCTCAGCTGCTGTAGGGTCCGGCCCACCAGCGGAGACCCTTCGGTGATCTCCAGTTCCTCTAGCCGCAGCCCGGGCTGGCCGGCGCGGGCGACATCGAAGAACTCCACCACGTGGGGCCGAACGGCCAGATTCGCCATCCGCCTGCCACTGGTCACATATGGTGATACCACGTGGGTGGCGCCCGCCCGGTACAACCGGTCGGCCGACTGCTCCCGCGCGGCCCGGGCCACGATGAGCAGGCCGGGGCTGAGCGAGCGAGCAACGATCGTGATGAAAACGTTCTCGGCGTCGGAGTCCACCGCGCAGATCAGCCCCCGTGCCCGGTCGATCCCTGCCTGGCGCAGGACCGCCTCGTCCGAGGCATCGCCGATCAGGTAGTACTGGCCGTCGCGGTCCAGGTCCGGTTCCAGTTCGGCTTTGCTGTCCACAACGACGAACGGCACGCCCTCGGCTTCCAGCTCCCGGGCGATTGCCCGGCCGACCCGGCCATAGGCGCAGACGATGAAATGCCCGCGTAGTTCATCGATGCGTCGGCGCATCCGGCGGCTCCGCGAGAACAGGCTCACCCGGCCTTCCACG
>Ga0306920_100000542_pt1 | contig 44056 bp, 37 predicted proteins | sample flu12Cox44000170_FD_204666 | JGI IMG/M metagenome (GOLD analysis project Ga0306920, IMG submission 204666) | Lab enrichment of tropical soil microbial communities from Luquillo Experimental Forest, Puerto Rico - flux4day.12C.oxic.44.000.170 (v2)... | ecosystem: Environmental > Terrestrial >... | reverse complement strand
CGATCACCGGCGCCACGAGGTTGACGAGCGGCAGGGCGAATAAGGCTGCAATCACCACCCCCCCGAGGAAAACGCGAAGACCAAAACGGTTGCGCGCCGCCCTGGTCGCCGCGGCATCGAGCCGTCTAAGCGCGACCACCTCGAAATACTCCCGACCGAGAAGATATCCGTTCAGCGCCAGGAAGAGAAACAGATTTATCCCGGGGAGCAGTAGATACACCGGAAGTGCCAGCAGGTTGAGCAGCAATGTCAGCGCCGTCAGACGGAGCATCATCCCCAGGGTTTCAAGAATCGGCTGCCGGCGCGGCGGGCTGCATCCGGGATAGTCGAGCGCCTCAACCGCTGCGGCGATGCGTTCGAGGAAGAAGCACATAATCAGCGTTACCACCGCCGGGAAGAAAAGCCAGCTCAGCGCCAGCACGGCTAGTCCGCCCATCAGGTCGGCGAGCCAATTGAGCGGTCGCCAGTCGAAGAATGCGATGTTGTAAAGAACGCCGGCGACGGCGAGCCATAGTAGCGCGAAAGTCAGAATCGCCACGGCGAGGCCCAGCGCAACGATCCGCCGCAGCGGTGGCGTGGAGAGCGCGTACAAGGCGCGACAAAGCGCGGTGAGCATCGCCGGAGCTTGTAACCCAACGATGCGCACGGGCCAACTCGGTCGGCCGAAGATCCCGGTTCCTCGAACAGTAAACGGCCGGGCTTACGAGAGTTTCAACTCGCCCAAATAGGCGTGGCGGATCAGCTCGTTTTCGCGGAGCTCGGCAGCCCGGCCGCTGAGCACCACCTGGCCGGTCTGCAGGACATAGGCGCGGTCGGCGACCTGCAATGCCATATTGGCGTTCTGCTCGACCATGAAGATCGTGACACCCTGCCGGTTGATCGTCCGGATGATCTCGAAGACCTGCTCGACATAGGCGGGCGAGAGGCCCATCGAGGGCTCGTCCATGCACAGGAGCTTGGGTCGCGCCATCAAGGCGCGGCCGATCGCGACCATCTGCTGCTCGCCGCCGGACAACGTGCCGGCGATCTGGCGCAGCCGCTCTTCGACCCGGGGAAAGAGAGCGAAGACGCGCGCGAGGTCCTCAGCGAACTCGGGTCCGCGCGGCCGCGTATAGGCTCCCATCTCGAGGTTCTCGTACACCGTCATGCGCGGGAAGAGCCGTCGCGCCTCGAGCACCGGAGCGATGCCGCGCCGCACTCGCTCGCCAGTGCTGACCCTTGCTAGCGACTTTCCCTCGTAGAGAATGTCGCCTGAAGTCGGGCGAATGCTCCCCATGACCGCCTTCATCGTCGTCGACTTGCCTGATGCGTTGCCACCCAACAGGCAGACGATCTCGCCTGCCGCAATCCGGTAGTCGACCGATTTCAGGACGTGAAGGTCGCCGTAATGGGTATCGACGGCACGAAATTCGAGCATTTCAGACAAAGGCCGCGCTGCGGCCGAGATATGCGCGGATCACCTCTTCATCACGCCGCACGGTCGCTGGCGGTCCTTCCGCGATCTTCTCGCCGTGGTCGAGGACAACAACCTTGTCAGCCAGCATCGCGACGACGTCGAGTTTGTGCTCGATCAACAGGATCGTCAGGCCATGTTTATTCAAACTCCCGATCTGGTCGGCGAGCTCCAACGTCTCGGACGGGTTCATCCCGGCCGTCGGCTCGTCGAGCAGCAAGAGCTTGGGCTGCGCTGCGAGCGCGCGGGCGATCTCGGTGCGCCGCCGGTTGGCATAGGAGAGGCTCGCTGCCGGGTGGTCGGCGCGCGGCAATAACCGATTACCGAAGAGCGACAGGATCTGGAGTGCCCGCTCGCGCGCGGCCGCTTCCTCGCCGCGGCTCGCCGGCAGCCGCAGCACAGCGCCGACGGGGCCCGTGGCGAGTCGCGCGTGCATGCCGATCATGACATTCTCGAGAACGCTGAGATTTGGGAACAGGCGGATGTTCTGAAAGGTGCGAGCGATGCCGCGTTCCAGCACCTGATGTGGCCGCAGCCGGGTGATCTCCTCGCCGGCAAAGTTGATGGTGCCCTGATCGATCGAGACAAGCCCGGTGATCGCGTTGAACAAGGTCGACTTGCCCGAGCCATTGGGCCCGATCACGGCGATGACCGAGTGCGCGGGAACGCCCAATTCGACAGAGTGCAAGGCGACGAGGCCGCCAAACCGCACGCTCAGATCGGCGATTTGGAAAAGAGGGCCCTCACCTTGACCCTCCCCCGCAAGCGGGGGAGGGAACGGCAGGGGGTTGCCGGGTGCGATTCGCACCGTCTGCTCGTCGAGGCTCAGGGTCCGTGTCCGCCGGGCGGCCGGGACCAGCCCCTGACGGCGATAGAGCATCATCAGCACCAGGATCAGGCCGAAGATCAACTCGATCGACGAGGCGAGCTCGACACGCTGCAGCCAATCGACGCCGACGAGACGGCCGAGTGCGTGCAGCCATCCCGAGAGGTCTTCGAGAAACCAGGATTGCAGGATCTGCAGGATCAATGCGCCGACAACGACCCCCCAGACGCTGCCGATGCCGCCGAACACGACCATGACGAGAATCATGACCGAGACCGGAAACATGAATATCTCCGGGGTCGCCGTCTGCAATTTGGCGACGTAGAAGGTGCCGGTGGCACCGGCGAATGCGGCGCCGATCGCAAAGGCGAGGAGCTTGTAGCGAACGCGATCGACGCCCATCGCCATGGCGGCGACCTCGTCCTCGCGGATCGCCATCCAGGCGCGGCCAATCCGCGAATCCTTGAGACGCTGGCTCGTCAGGATCAAGAACGCGACGAGGGCCACGCCGACATAGTAATAGGGTGTGGCGTCGATCCCGAAGTCGAAACCAAAGAACTGGGGTGCGGCGACGCCGTTGAGACCCATCGCCCCGTTAGTCACCGAGGGAATGTTACGCGCGACGATCGGTACGATCTCGCCAAACCCCAGGGTCACGATCGCCAGGTAGTCGCCCTTGAGCCGCAGGGTCGGGGCGCCGAACAGCACCCCGAAAAAGGCGGCGACCGCCGCGGCGATCGGCAGCATCAGCCAGAACGAGACCTGGAAGTGGACGACGTCGCCGCCTGCCGCATGAAAGCGAGTGACGAGGTCAAGCCATTGGAAAGGCTCCCAGAAGCCAGTCCACGCCGGCTGCAATTGCCACGAGCTCGCGACGCCGTAGGTATAGGCGCCGATGGCGAAAAACGCGGCATAGCCGAGGTCGAGCAATCCGGCAAAGCCGACGACGATATTGAGGCCGAGCGCCAAGGCGGCGAAGGCCAGGGCGTTGGCCGCCGAATCGATGTCGGCGTCGTTATGGTTGACCAGTGGAAACAATAGCGCCGCCGCGGTAATGCCCAAGACGGCCAGGCGGGCGCGGGCACGTGGAGAGACCCGCAAGAACGGACGCGCCCGGCTGAATGCGTAGCCGCGGGTCGCTTTCGGGACCCCGACTCCCGCCATATCAGGATTTGGTTGGGGCGGCGCGGCCGAAAAGGCCGGTCGGGACGAAGACGAGAACCAGTATCAGAATCGAAAAGATGATCACGTCGGTCCAGCGCACGGCGATTAGCTGGCCGCCCAGGCTCTCGATCAATCCGATCAGGACGCCGCCAACCATGGCACCCGGCACGCTGCCGATGCCGCCCAGCACGGCCGCGGTAAAAGCCCGCAGGCCGGCCGTATAGCCGATGATGAAGCTCGTGTAGTTGTAATAGAGGCCGAAGATCAGCGCGGCGGCCCCGGCCAGAGCCGATCCGAGGAAGAACGCCGTGACGATGACCCGGTCGACATCGACCCCCATCATTCGGGCGGCCTCGGAATCTTGCGCGGTCGCGCGCATCGCCTTGCCGAGGCGGGTCCGGTTGACGAAGAGGTTGAGCGCCATCATCAGCACGATGGTCACACCCCATATCAACACGGTCTTCAACTCGAGCGTGACCTCGCCGAATTGCCAGCGCACCACCGGCAGCGGGTTCGGGTAATTCTCCGACCCCGCCCCGACAGTCAGTAGGATGATGTTGAACAGGATGTAGGAGACGCCAATCGTCGTGATCATCGCGGCGGTGCCGGGGACGCTGCGCAACGGCCGCAATGAAAGACGCTCGATCGCGACCCCGAGCACGCCGCCGGCGAGCATCGTTGCAGCGAAGGCGAAGACCAATGCCCCGGCCAGCGCCAACCCGGTCAGCACCTGTTCTTGGCCTGAGATGCCGAGCAGTTGGAGCGCCCACATCCCGACAAACGAACTAACCATGAAGACGTTGAAATGCGCGAAGTTGATCAGCTCGAGGATGCCGTAAACCAAGGTGAAGCCGAGCGCCAACAGTGCGTACATCGCACCCAGGCTCAGTCCGTTGATCACCTGTTGGAGCAACACCCCGTAGCCGGACACCGCGGGCGCCCCGCGGTTCACGAGCTCTGCGGTGCCACCCCGAGATACTTGTACTGGTGCAGGACGTCGTCGGGCGGATACTTGTCGTCCTTGACGATGCGGAACACGCTGATCACCCGGTTCTGCAAGTCGCCGTTGTCGTCGAAGGCGACTTCGCCCTGGATCGTCTTGACGCGGGCCGTCTGCATGGCGTCCCGGATCGCCTCGCGTGTAACCTCCTTGCCGGAGGCCGCGACGCGCTTGATCGCATCGAGAATGACCAGTGCGGCATCATAGGCGGTGATCGAGTAATTCTCCGGCTGCTGCCCGTACTTCTTGGCGAAGCGGTCGATCACCGGCGCCGCCTCGGGGTTTTCGAGAATGTTTGGCGCTGCGATCGTCGCGTACCACCCCTCGGCCGCGGGGAAGCCGGCGCCGCGCAATATCTCTGCACCGTAAAGACCGTCGCCGCCACCCTTGATCATCTTGGGGAGGATGTCGGAGGCCTGCTTGACGACCTTCACCCCGGCCTGCGCCACGCCGCCGTAATAAAGGGCATCAGGATTGAGCGATTTTATCTTGGTGAGCGTGGTCGAGTAGTCGGTCTCCTTGGGATTGAGCTGGTCGCGGCCGAGCACCTTGATGCCGCGTTTTTCGGCCTGCGCCTGAAAGGTGTCGGCGATTCCGACCCCGTAGGCGCCGCTGTCGTCGAGCACGTAGACCGATTTGACCTTGAGCACGTCGGCGTAATAGTTGGCCATGTTCGGGCCCTGGAAGGCGTCGGTGGTCACGGTGCGGAAGTAGATCGGCTTGCCTTTGGGACGATATTGCCCGGCGAATTTCGGGTCGGTGATGTCTGGGTTGGTCGAGCTCGGGGTGATCGTCGCGAGATCGCCTTGGCTCAAAATCGGCGACATCGCCTTGCCGGAACCGCTCATTTGCGGACCGATCGCCGCGACAACACCCTTGTCGGCGACCATTTTGCGGGCATTGGTCGCCGCCTGAGCCGGATCGTACTGCCCGGCCGTGGCGGTACCGTCGTCAAGCAGGAGGACCTCGATCTTGTAACCGCCGACCCCGCCCTGCGCGTTGGCTTCGTCGATTGCCAGCAAGGCGCCGTCCTTGATCAATTCGGCGTCGTGCGCGTCGGCCCCGGTAAACGGCAGATTTATGCCGACTTTGACCGTCTTGTCGGCAGCAGCGGCCCATCGGGCGTGCGTCGCTAGAGCGCCGACGAGTGCGGTCGTCGACAATTGGATGATCAGAGACCGGCGTGACAGCATGAGTTTCCCCTCCCTACGCTAAGCCTTTGCCCGTGCTACGCTCGCAAATGTCGTGCCGAACCCGGCAGGACCGAGCAACACTAACCGATCTTGCGCCGCGGATCAGCTTTCTACACGGGCCATCTTCGCCTCGCGGGCGGCGATCGCCGCTTCGCGCTCGAGCAGCAATCGGGCGCGCTCGACGACCGGCACGTCGATCATCTTGCCGTCGACGGTGACGGCAGCGACACCCTCGGCGAGCGCTTTGTCATAGGCCGCAACGACGCGGCGCGCATGATCGAGCTCCTGCGCACTCGCCCGGAACTCCTCGTTCAGGATCGGCACTTGGCTTGGATGGATGACCGAGGCGCCGATAAAGCCAAACCGGCGAGAGCGGCGGATTGTATGGCGAAAGCCGTCGAGATCATGGAACTCGGCAATCGAGCCAATAAAGCCCAACGGCATGATGCCGGCGGCTCGGGCGGCGAACACGGCCATCTGCTTCGGCATCGACAATGCCTCGGCGTCCGGCGCGATGCCGGCCGAGGTGGCGAAATCCTCGGCGCCGAGGTTCAGCGCGCAGAGCCGCGGGTGGGCGCGGGCGATCTCGGCGATACGGAAAAAGGCCGCCGCGGTCTCGACCATCGCGATCAGCCGCGTCGTCCCCGGCGCCACGCCGCGCTCGGCTTCGACCTCGTCGACGATTTCTGCGATCAGGCGCACATGCTCGGCGCTGTCGGTCTTCGGGAGAGCCAGCGCCAGCACGCGCGACCCAACGGCTGCCTCGATGTCGCGCACGGCAAGGCGCAATGGCCGGTTGACGCGGACAACGACATCGGCGCCGCCGCGCGAGACGATCTCGGCCGCCTCGGGCACCAGGGTGCGCGCCCGTTCTTTCTCCGAGGCAGCCACGCTGTCTTCGAGGTCGAGGATGATCGCGTCGGCGCCGCGTCTCGCGGCACCATCGACAAAGCGCTTGGCGGTGACCGGTACGAACAAGAGCGAGCGCCAGACCGGCAACGCCGCGGTGGTCACCGCACGTCTCCGGCGAGGCCGATGACGCCGTCGCGCGCGAGCCTGTCGATCTCGGCACGGTCGAGCCCGAGCCTTCCCAGCACTTCGGCAGTGTGCTCGCCCAAGGCCGGAGCCGGCCTGCGCAATCGGCCCGGCGTCGCCGAGAGGCGGGGGATCACATTGTGCATCGGCAGTTGTTCGATTTGCGTGTCGGGTAGGTCGACCAGGATCTCGCGGGCGATCACATGCGGGTCGGCCATGAACTGGTCGATGTCGTAAACCAGGGCGGCAGTGACCTCGGCGTGGGCAAAGACTTCCATGTTTTCGGCGAGGGTGCGCGCACCGATGAACTCGACGATCGGCGCCTCGCACGCCGCGGCATTGCGCACCCGGTCGGTATTCGTGCGAAACCGCGGGTCGGTCGGCATGTCCTCGCGGCCGATCGCACGAAACAGCCGCTCGGCCATCGCCTGGATCGAGGCGGAAATGCCGATGTAGCGCCCGTCCTTGGTGCGGAAGACGTTGCGCGGCGATGTCGTCTCCGACCGGCTGCCGGTGCGCTCCCTCACCTCCCCGGTCAGCCGGTAGATCGCCGCCTCGGTGGCGATGAACGAGAACAGCGGGTCGAGCAACGGCAGGTCGATGACCTGACCATGCCCGCCTTTGGTCTCGACCTCGCGCAGCGCCACCAGCACCGCCATAGCGCCGTATAGGCCCGCGACCATGTCGGCGAGGGCCGTCGGCGGCAATGCTGGCTCGCGGTCGCGAAAGCCGATGCGCGCGGCATAGCCAGACATGCTTTCGACCAATGTGCCAAAGCCCGGACGGTCGCGGTAAGGCCCATCCTGCCCCCACCCGGAGACTCTGACGATGACGAGGCCCGGGTTCCGCGAGTGCAGGATGCCGGGGCCGAAACCCATTGCCTCCAGAGTCCCGGGACGGAAATTCTCGATCAGCACTCGGGCCGTCGCCGCGAGGTCGAGCAGCAGCTCGCGCCCACGCGGCTCTCTGAGGCTCAATGCTACGCTCTTCTTGTTGCGTGAATAGACCTTCCAGTGGACGCTGACACCGTCGGTCTGCCAGGCGCGCAGTGGGTCGCCCTTTTTCGGGTCCTCGATCTTGATCACCTCGGCACCGAAATCGGCGAGCTGCAGGCTGACAATATTCCCCGACACGAGCCGCGACATGTCGATGACCCGCACCCCGTCGAGCGGACACGCTGCCCCGGGGTCGAAGGATTTCGCGGGGATGCTCATCGGTGCCCCGCTACGGCTTCTCGGCGGCCGGTGGGGTCACGGTGCGGCGCGGCGCGATCGGGGCCTCGCCGATGCTCGCGAGATTGATCGTCGGCATCGGCGTGTCGAGCTGCTTCAGCACCGCGTTGGCGAGCGCATTGTAGTCCCCGAAATTGCGGCGCAACCAATGGCGCCACATGGGCATGCCGCCGCTGGCGTGGTTCTCGAAGGCCGACTCGCGGGCGTCGAGCGCCGAGGAGACATGGTCCCAGGCGAGCTGCAACAGGGCCGCGCGCTGCCGCGCGGTATACCCGCCGCCGCCAAACGACTCCTCGAGCCCCTCGGCCATCTCGGGTGCCGCGAGATCGCGGTCGGTCGGGGCAACGACCAGCGAGGAGCCAGGCAGGATCCGCAGGATCTCCGACATCCGCTGGCGCGCCTTGATGAGGGCGATGCCGCCGCCAGCGAGATGGGTGTGCCGCGGGAAACAATAGCCGGCCGGGGTGTATTCGGGGTCGCGCTCGGCTGCGACGAGGCAGCTGCGCACGGTCTGCACCGGGATGACGAGGTCGACCAGGTACTCGATCGTCGCCTCGTGCTCTTTGAGACCCATGGCATGGGTCAAGGCGAGCCCGAGACCCAAGGTGAACTCGGCCTTGGCCAGCCAGCCGTAGAGGTGGTGCCAGCGCAGCCAGCGCGGGATCGCCTCGGGTGAGGGATCGACGAAGAAGACGCGCTCCCACGGGACGAACACGTCGTCGAGCCACATCTGTCCGTCGAGCTCGTCATAGCGGCTGCTGAGCGGCGAGGCGAACGGGTTCGGGTCACGCACCGCGATCATGCGGCACAAGGTGGTGACCCCGGGCGCATTGACCGGCACGATAAACCCGATCAGCCGCCCGCCGATTTCGAGGCGCGACAGCGCACCGACATAGACGTCCTCGACATAGGCCGGGCTCGTATGCATGCCGAGCTTGCCGCGGATCACCACCCCGGCACCGGTCTCGCGGACGAGCTTTAGCGAGACCCGCTCCTTCGGGTCGGGGTTGAGGCGCTGGCCGATGATCGGGGCGCCGCCGCAAAAGGTCAGAAAGCGGCCGGCGCGGGCGATCCCCTCGCGATAAGCCATCGCCTCGGCGACCTGATGGTCAGGGGCACCGGCCGCCTGCGCAGCGGTCAGCACGCCGAGCTGGATCAGATTGCCGTAGGCCGGAGTGTGGGTGATGTTGCCGGCGCTCAGGAACGTCGTCTTGGCAAAGGACCGGCCCATCCCGAGCAGATCCTCTGAGCTTTTCGGCAACACATAGGCCCACGGCACCCGCTCGCCGGCGGCATCCGCCGGCGCCAGCAGCAGCTCCTGCCACTCGGGGTCGAGGTGACGGTCATACCAGAGGGCGTACTCGTCGACCATCGCCTGCGTCGCGGGGTGGGTGGTCACGTCTTCGACCCACCCTTCGCCCATGACCCAGACCCGCCGTCCGTCGCGCAGCGCCTCGCGATATTCGCGGCCTGTTCTCATGGCGCCTGTCCTATCGCCCGTCCCCGCTCCCCTGCTGGATGCGGGATAACAGGCTGAATTATCGTTTGCGCCTTGAAATTTGCCCCGATCATCCTAGATAAACTCAGTTCTATCAGATACTTAATGTACCGCCCATAGCTCGAACGAACAGGGGGCCGAAACGGCCTTGCAGGGGGCGGAATCGGGCTATCAGGGGAGAAACAGGGTGGAACTCTCAGCATAGCTGTTTGAGCGGGACGGGTTGGCCGCACCCATCGGCCATGAGAGAACCTCCCTTGGGTCGAATCGCCGCGGCCCGACGCCGCTTCGCACAACGTCTCATCGCGGCACCAAACCGTCAACCGGGAGGTCTGATCATGGCGCAGGAAACCGTCCGGCTCGCCGAATACGCCGCCGCTCTGCGGTATCAAGACCTGCCCGCCGAGGTCGTGCGGCGGGCGAAGGAGTGCATCGCCGACACGGTGGCGGCGGCGATCTGCGGCAGCGCCTTGCCGTGGAGCCGGATCGTCATCCGCTACGCCAAGCGCACCGGGCCCGCCGGCAAGAGCTATATCCTCGGCAGCGGCGGTGCCGCGGTCCAGGCGAACGCCGCGGCACTGGCCAACGGGGCGCTCGCCCATGCCTTCGAGCTAGACAGCCTAACGCGCCCGGGGGCCGGGGCTCATCCCGGCGCCACCGTATTGCCGCCCGCACTCGCGGTGGCCCAGGAGGTCGGTTCGAGCGGTCGGGACTTGACCGCCGCCTTCGTCGCCGGCAACGAGGTGATGATCCGGATCGGGCGCGCGACCGGACACACCAACGAGGCACGCGGCTTTCACGCGCCCGGTACGACCGGCCCCTTCGGTGCCGCGGTCGCGGCCGGGCATCTCCTCGGGCTCGGTCCCGCGGCCATGACCAACGCCCTCGGCATCGCCGGATCATTGTGCGGCGGATTGCTCGAATTTGCCCGCGGCGACGGCGGCATGGTCAAGCGCTTGCACCTTGGGCGGGCCTCGGAGGCGGGTGTCCTTGCCGCGAGCCTCGCGGCCGACGGTTTCGAGGGTCCGCGCACCGTGCTCGAAGGCGAGTTCGGGTTCCTCAAGGTGTTCTGCACGAAATGGGACGAGGCCGAATTGACCCGCGGCCTCGGCGAGGCGTTTGTCGTCTCTTCCACGGTGCTGAAGCGCTATGCGTGCCACGCCACAGCACACGCCGCGGTCAGAGCGGTACGCGATCTGCAGGCCGAGCACGGCTTCAAGGGCGAGGAGGTCGAGGCGATCACCGTCACCGGCGCGGAGCGCATGGTCGAGCGCCACAACATCCTGGAGCCCGCCGATCTGATGCTGGCGCAATACAGCATTCCGTTCTGTGTGGCGCTGGCGCTCCACCGCGAGGCGCGCGACCCCGAATCTTTCGACGAGGTCGCACTCCGCGACCCCCAGGTCCGCGCCCTCTGCCGCCGCGTCCGGCTGGTACCGGAGCCAAGCGGGGAACACGCCGGGATGGCGAGCACGGTGACGATCGCGCTCGCCGATGGGCGCCGCCTCGAAGGCCGCGCCGAAGGCGGGATGCTCGAACCGGGCGAACTCGAGGACAAATTCCGCCGTTTGACCCGCCGAGCGCTTGGCGAGGGTGGTGCGGCGGCACTCTTCGAGCGGTTGCAGCGCCTCGAGAACGAGCCGGACCTTGGGTGGCTCGGCGCTGGGCCGTAGCGTTGGATGTAGCACTGCACACCGCACAGGTCCCGACGGGACTGGAAAGCGCTTAGGCGCTCCTCGAGATCGCCGGGGGTGTGCGAGGGCGCAGGTCGCGCGCTCGCCAGTGTCGCTCTTGTCCCGAAGCCGAGATCGACGCAGACCGTGATAAACGGCGAGGCCGGTGGTTTTCGGCCATTCGCTCCGGCGCCGAAATCGGCGGGCAGAACCGATGGCAGAGCCGCAAAGTCCCTATGCGGCACGCGGCAGCTGTGCCAGTCGGGCCTTCAGCAGATCGAAATCGACCGGCTTGGTGAGGAATTCGCAGGCGCCGAGTTCCCCGGCGCGACGGCGGCGTTGGTCGTCACCGTACGCCGTCACCATCATCACCGGCAGATCGGACCAGCGTCGCTTGATCTCGGCGAGCAAATCCAATCCGTCCATCTCGGGCATGTTGATGTCGGAGAGGATCACGATCAACGTCGGCTCTATCCCCTCGGTCAGCAGGTTCAGCGCCTCGTCGCCCGAGCTGGCGAAATGCATCACATAGGTGCCCTGGCGCGCTTCGCGACGAAACTGCTGACGGAACAGCTCGGCGACATCGGTCTCATCATCGACAACCAAAATGCTGACGCTCATGTGCTCTTCCCCGCTGCCTGAGCGTTGCGCGGCAGTCTGATCGTGAATTCGGTGAATTCGCCGGGGCGGCTCGCGACCTCGATCGAGCCGCCATGTTGTTGTGTGACGATGTCCCAGCTGATCGAGAGCCCAAGACCCGTCCCTTCTCCGGTCGGCTTGGTCGTGAAGAACGGCTGAAACAGCTGGTCTCTGATTTCCGGCGCGATACCGGTACCGTTGTCGCGCACCCGGACCTCGACCGCCTCTCCCAGATCGCGGGTCGACACCTGCAGCGTCGGACGATGGCCGGCCTCGCCGTTGCCGCGTGCGCGCTTGGTGGCGGCGTAGAAGCCGTTGCCGATGAGGTTCAGAAACACGCGGGTCATCTCCTGCGGTGCCAGCTCGATCGGTGCGACGGCGGGGTCGAGATCGCGTTCCAAGGTGATGTTGAAGCTCGCATCCTGGGCGCGGGCGCCGTGATAGGCGAGGTTGAGCGCCTCGTCGACGAGGGTGTTGAGATCGACCTCGCGGCGCTCGCCCGACACCCCGCGCGAGTGCTCCAGCATGCTCTTGACGATGCCGTCGGCGCGCCGGCCGTGCTCGGCGATCTTTTCGAGATTGCCGGTCAACATGCCGACGATCTCGTCGATTTCGGCGCGGGTGTCTTTGTCGAGTGTGGCGATGCCGGGATCGGCGGTTTCCTTCAGCTCGTCGAGCAATTCGACCGAAAGCCCGGCAAAGTTGTTGACGAAGTTGAGCGGGTTCTTGATCTCGTGGGCGATGCCGGCGGTCAATTGCCCGAGCGAGGCCATCTTCTCGGACTGGATCAGCCGGTCCTGGGCGCGGCGCAGATCGGCGAGTGCGGCTTCGGCCGCGTCGCGGGCGGCGCGGATCTCGGCCTCGGCGCGTTTCCGCTCGGTAATGTCGCTGTAGATGATGACGACCCCGCCGCCCGGCACCGGGTTCGCTCGTATCTCGATGACGCGGCCGTCGGGACGCGTGCGCTCGGTCGAATATTGTGTGCCGGCCGCTTCGAGGAGCCGGCGCACTTCGCCTTCGACATCGACCTCTCCGTACTCGCCATGGGTTGCGAGGTGGCGAATGTAGTCGGCAAGGCTCGGCCGCGCGGCCAGGAACGTGTCGGTCAGATCGAGAATCTGCTGGAAATTGCGGTTCCATGCCGCGAGCCGCAACTCGGCGTCAAACATGGCCACACCGTCGCCCATATTGTCGAAGGTCACGCGCAGCTCGGCCTGACGCCGGCGGATTTCTTCCAGCAGCCGGGCATTGTCCATCGCTATCACCGCCTGGGCCGCAAAGTTTTCCAGGAACGCGATTTCCTTGGCGCTGAACGGCCGCACCTCGCTGCGGCCGCAGGTGATCAGGCCGAGCAGCGCCCCGTCTTTACGCAGCGCCAATGAGAGATTGCTGCGCAAACCGCGCTCGGCGGCTGCACGCGCGTCCAGCTCGTCGATCAGGCGCATATCGGCAATGTGGACAAAGGGGGCCCCGGCGAGCAGCGGCTCCAAATGCGGGGTCTGGCGAACGCTGAACCCGCGGCGCCGCTGTTCTGCCCAGTCCTGCGGGAGGCCCTGCATCGCGACACCCGAGAAGGTCTCGCCGTCGAACAGATACAACGCGCCGCGCGTCGCGCCGCAGTGCGTGCGCGCCTTTTCCAATATCGCCTCGAAGACCGGCTGCAGCTCACCAGGCGAGGAATTGATGACCTGCAATACCTCGGCCGTCGCGGTCTGCTGCTCCAGCGACTCGCGCAGTTCCGTCAACAGGCGCGCGTTCTCGATCGCGATGACCGCCTGGTCGGCAAAGGTGCGCACAAGCTCGATCTGCCGTTCGGTGAACGGCTCGACACGCCGACGGGCCAGGGTGAGCGTGCCGACCGCCGAACCCTCACGCAGCAACGGCACGCCGAGCACAGTCCGTAATTTGCCGAGCGTCGCCGCTTCGGGGAGGCGATAGTCGGGATCCGTCGTGATGTCCGGGATGTGCACGACCTCACCGGCCAGGGCGACCCGGCCGCCCACCGTTTCGCTACCCGGCGCAAAAGTCTGGCCCCGAAGGAAGGAGTCAAAGGCCGGGTCGAGCGAACGCGTGGCAAGACAGCGGAACACGTCGCCCTCGCGGATCGACAGCGCGGCCTGATCGGCGCCGCAGAGCCGCTGCCCGGTCTCGACCAATGTGTCGAGCACCGGCTGCAGATCAAAAGTCGAGCGGCTGATGACCTTGAGCACGTCGCTCGTCGCGGTCTGGTATTCGAGCGATTCTTCGAGATCGCTGGTGCATCGCGTAGTTCAGTAAGAAGCCGCGCGTTCTCGATCGCGATGACCGCTTGGTCGGCGAAGGTGCGCACCAGTTCAATCTGCCGATTGGTGAACGGCTCAACCCGTTTCCGCGCGAGATTGATCGTACCGAGCACGGTCTCCTCGCGCAGCAGCGGCACTCCAAGGGCGGTACGTAGCCCGGCCGTCATAGTCTCGGGATGTGCATAGTCCGGATCAGCGCCGATGTCCGCGATATGCACGACCCCGCCTTCGAGCGCCACCCGCCCGACGAGGCTGTCGCGACCAGGCGCAATGGTTTGCTGGCGCAGGATCGCCCAATACTCGGGTTCCACTGCACTGAACGTACTCGCCACATGGCGGTAGACCTCGCCCTCGCGTATCGTGATAGTTGCGGTATCGGCGCCGCAAAGCCGGGCGGCCGTCTCCATTACTGTGTCCAGCACCGGTTGCACATCGGCGGTCGAGCGGCTGATGACCTTCAGAACATCGCTGGTCGCGGTCTGGTATTCGAGCGATTCTTCGAGGTCGCGCGTGCGGGCCTGCAATTCGCCGAGGAGCCGCGCGTTCTCGATCGCGATCACCGCCTGGTCGGCAAAGGTGCGCACCAGTTCGATCTGTCGCTCGGTGAACGGCTCGACCCGTTTCCGCGCGAGATTGATCGTGCCGAGCACGGCCCCCTCGCGCAGCAGCGGCACCCCAAGGACGGTGCGTCGTCCGGCCGCCACGACCTCGGGCACCGCGAAGTCCGGCTCGGCGCGGACGTCCGCGACATGCACGACCTTGCCTTCGAGCGCCACCCGCCCTTGAATGCTGTTGCGACCTGAGACAATTGTTCGCTGGCGCAAGGCCGCCCAATACTCGGGCTCCGCTGCGCTGAACGAACTCGCCACCGGGCGGTAGGTCTCGCCCTCGCGTATTGAGATCACTGCGGAATCGGCGCCGCAAAGCCGGGCGGCCGTTTCGGCCACCGTGTCCAGCACCGGTTGCACATCGGCGGTCGAGCGGCTGATGACGTTGAGCACGTCGCTGGTCGCGGTCTGGTATTCGAGCGATTCTTCGAGGTCGCGCGTGCGGGACTGCAACTCGCCGAGCAGCCGCGCATTCTCCATCGCGATGACCGCTTGGTCGGCAAAGGTGCGCACCAATTCAATCTGCCGTTCGGTGAACGGCTCGACCCGTTTCCGGGCGAGATTGATCGTGCCGAGCACGGCCCCCTCGCGCAGGAGGGGCACCCCAAGTCCGGTGCGTACCCCGGCCTCCACGGCCTCGGGCCTCGCGTGGTCAGGGTCAGCGCGGATGTCCGGGACATGCGCGACCCTGCCTTCGAGCAGCACCCGGCTGGCCATGCTGTCGCGGCCGGGGAGAACGGTTCGCTGGCGCAAGGCGTCCCAATACTCGGGCTCTGCTCCGTACTGGGCCACATAGCGGTAGACCTCGCCCTCGCGTATCGTGATCGACGCGAGATCGGCGCCGCAAAGCCGGGCGGCGGTTTCGACCACTGTGTCCAGCACCGGTTGCACATCGGCGGTCGAGCGGCTGATGACGTTGAGCACATCGCTCGTCGCGGTCTGGTATTCGAGCGATTCTTCGAGATCGCGGGTGCGGGCCTGCAATTCGCCGAGCAGCCGCGCATTCTCCATCGCGATGACCGCCTGATCGGCGAAGGTGCGCACCAGTTCGATCTGCCGCTCGGTATACGGCTCGACCCGCTTCCGGTTAAGCGTCATAACGCCGATTGGCTCGTTGTCGCGCAGCAGCGGCACCGCGAGCATGGTGCGTCGCCCCGCCGCCACAGTCCGGGGCACCGCGAAGGTCGGGTCGGCGGCGACATCGGCAACATGCACGACCTTGCCTTCGAGCGCCGCACGCCCGACCACGGTGTCGCGACCAGGGACAATGGTTCCCTGGCACAGTTGCGCCCAAAACTCGGGCTCCGCTGCACTGTACGAGCTCGACACCGGGCGGTAGACCTCGCCCTCGCGTATTGAGATCGATGCGGCATCGGCGCCGCAAAGCCGGGCGGCGGTTTCGACCAACGTGTCCAGCACTGGTTGCAGATCGGAGGTCGAGCGGCTGATGACCTTGAGCACGTCGCTGGTCGCGGTCTGGTATTCGAGCGATTCTTCGAGGTCGCGCGTGCGAGCCTGCAATTCGGCGAAGAGCCGCGCGTTCTCGATCGCGATGACCGCCTGCGCCGCAAAGTTCTCGACGAGCGCGATTTCTCTGTCGCTGAACGGCCGAATTTCAAGGCGGATAGCAGCGATCAGGCCGAGCAACGCATTGTCTTTGCGCAGCGGCACGAAAAGACCGGTCCGTGCGCCGTAAGGATTGCCGATTTCGGCCAAATCGGGGACGTGGGCTAACCGAGCGCCGTCGAGCAACGCCTTGAGGTGCGGGAAATCCGACGGCAAGAACCCCTGCCGCGCCCGGTCGGCAAGCTCCTGCGGTCGGGTGTTTATCGCCACGACGCGGAACCTTTCGCCGTCATAAAGGCTCAGATTACCGTGAGCGGCTCCACAGAGGATGCGCGCCTTTTCAAGTATCGCGTCGAACACAGGACCGCGGTCGCCGGGTGAGGAATTGATTACCTGCAATATCTCGGCGGTCGCGGTCTCCCGCTCGAGCGCCTCGTCACGCTCGGCGGTCAATACCGCGATCCGCGCTTCGAGTTCGGCATAGGAAGGCGGTGGCGGGGGGACGGGGGTCTTCCCGACGGCGGTACGCGGGCTGCGGCTCATCGGCGAGCCTCCTCTCCGCTGGCGGCCCGCGGCAGTCTGATCGTGAACTCGGTGAACTCGCCGGGTTCACTGTCGACCTCGATTACGCCGCCGTGTTGTTGCGTGACGATGTCCCAGCTGATCGAGAGCCCGAGCCCCGTCCCTTCACCGGTCGGCTTGGTCGTGAAGAACGGCTGAAAGAGCTGGTCCCGGATTTCCGGCGCGATGCCGGTGCCGTTGTCGCGCACCCGGACCTCGACCGCCTCGCCCAGATCGCGGGTCGACACCTGGAGGGTCGGGCGCCAGCCGGCCTCGCCGTTGCCGCGTGCCCGCTTGGTGGCGGCATAGAAGCCGTTGCCGAACAGGTTCAGAAACACGCGGGTCATCTCCTGCGGTGCCAGCTCGATCGGTGCGACCCCGGGGTCGAGATCGCGTTCCAGGGTGATGTTGAAGCTCGCATCCTGGGCGCGCGCGCCGTGATAGGCGAGGTTGAGCGCCTCGTCGACGAGGGTATTGAGATCGACCTCGCGGCGCTCGCCCGACACGCCGCGCGAGTGCTCCAGCATGCTCTTGACGATGCCGTCGGCGCGCCTGCCGTGCTCGGCGATCTTTTCGAGATTGCCGGTCAGCATCGCGACGATTTCGTCGACATCGGCGCGCTCGTCTTCGGCCAGCCCGGCGATCGCCGGTGCCGCGGTCTCCTTCAGCTCGTCGAGCAATTCGACCGAGAGGCCGGCAAAGTTGTTGACGAAGTTAAGCGGGTTCTTGATCTCGTGGGCGATGCCGGCGGTCAGCTGGCCGAGCGAGGCCATCTTCTCGGACTGGATCAGCCGGTCCTGGGCGCGGCGCAGATCAGCGAGTGCGGCCTCAGCGGCGGTGCGCGCACGGCGCGCTTCCTCGCCGCGCGCCATCAGTTCCTGAAACAGCCGCGCATTCTCGATGGCGAGCACGGCCTGCCCGGCGAAGGTTTGCAACAAGGTCGGAATCGTCGGCGCGAAGCCGCCGGCCGTGCGCCGGCGGATCACCAGCCCGCCGACGACCTTGTCCTCGCGCAGCAGCGGCACGGCCAGGACCGCGTGGATGCCTTCCAGCAATCCCCCGCGGTCGGGGCCGGTGAGCGTGGGATCCTGCTGCACATCGTCGACATGGACCGGCGCGCGCTCGACCGCGGCGCGGCCGAGATGAGCCTCGCCCAGCCTGACTTTCCGTTCGCGCAGCGCCGCCACCCGCTGCGCGCTCATGCCAAAGGCGGATTTGGGCACAAAGACTTCCTCGGTATCGTCGAATTCGTAGATCGTGCCTTCATCGGCCTCTGAGAGCTGCACCGCGCGGCTGATGATCGTCGCCAGCACGGTGTCGAGGTCGAGCGAGGAATTGACCGCACGCAGCACTTCTTCGAGCGCGTGCAGTTCGCCGACCGAGCGGGTCAGCTCGTCGGTGCGGGCCTGCAATTCACCAAGCAGCCGCGCGTTCTCCATCGCGATGACCGCCTGGTCGGCAAAGGTGCGCACCAGCTCGATCTGCCGCTCGGTGTATGGCTGCACTCGGTTCCGCGCGAGATTAATCGTGCCGAGCACGGCCCCCTCGCGCAGCAGCGGCACCCCGAGCGCCGTGCGTCGCCCGGCCGCCACGACCTCGGGCACCGCGAAGTCCGGATCAGCGAGGACGTCCGCGACATGCACGACCCTGCCTTCGAGCGCCACCCGACCGGGGAGGGTTTGACGACCGGGCACCATGGTTCGCTGGCGCATCCTCGTCCAATACTCGGCGTCCGCTGCAACCGCCCGGGTGCTCGCCACATAGCGGTAGACCTCGCCCTCGCGTATTGCGATCCCTGCGGTGTCGGCGCCGCAAAGCCGGGCGGCCGTTTCGACCACTGTGTCCAGCACCGGTTGCACATCGGCAGTCGAGCGGCTGATGACCTTGAGCACGTCGCTGGTCGCGGTCTGGTATTCGAGCGACTCTTCGAGGTCGCGAGTGCGGGCCTGCAATTCGCCGAGTAGCCGCGCATTCTCCATCGCGATCACCGCTTGCGCCGCGAAATTCTGAAGCAATGCTATCTGCTTGTCGGTGAACGGTCGGACCTCCTGCCTGTAGACGGTGAGGGCACCAAGTAAGGTGCCGTCCTTGCGCAACGCGACTGAGATGAGCGTCCGCGCCCCGGCCGCATCGACCATCGCCCGACGTACCGGATCTCCATTTCGATAAGCATCCGTCGCTATCAAATCGGGGACATGGACGCAGCTTTCGCCCCGGACCAGCCGGTCCATCGTCGTTCCCGGCCCCGGCCGGTTGATTGGCCTCCTCTTAAAGAATTCAACGATTTCCGATGGACCGGAATATGAACGATGATTGATATAGCCCTCTTCCGTGACGATGGACAAAGCGCCGAACGCTGCGTCGCAAAGCCGGGTCGCTCTCTCCATCATAGCGTCGAACACTGGTGCGAGGTCGCCGGGTGAGGCGTTGATGACCTGCAACAGCTCAGCGATCGCGGTCTGCTGCTCCAACGCCTCGCGCGTCTCGGTCAGCAGCCGCGCATTCTCGATCGCGATGACCGCCTGATCGGCAAAGGTGCGCACCAGTTCGATCTGCCGCTCGGTGAACGGCTCGACCCGCTTCCGCCCGAGATTGATCGAGCCGAGCACGGCCCCCTCGCGCAGCAGAGGCACCCCAAGGTTCGTACGTATCCCGGCCTTCACAGTCTCGGGATGCGCGTAGTCCGGGTCGGCGGCGATGTCCTCGACATGCACGACTCTGCCTTCGAGCGCCACCCGCCCGGTGATGCTGTCCCGACTGGGGACAAATCTTCGCTGGCGCTGGATCGCCCAAAACTCGGGCTCCGCCGCGCTGAACGAACTCGCCACAATGCGGTAGACCTCGCCCTCGCGTATTGCGATGTTTCCGGTATCGGCGCCGCAAAGGCGGGCGGCCGTTTCGACTACTGTATCCAGCACCGGTTGCACATCGGCGGCCGAGCGGCTGATGACGTTGAGCACGTCGCTGGTCGCGGTCTGGTAGTCGAGCGATTCTTCGAGATCGCGCGTGCGGGCCTGCAATTCACTGAGCAGCCGCGCATTCTCCATCGCGATGACCGCCTGGTCGGCAAAGGTGCGCACCAGCTCGATCTGCCGCTCGGTATACGGCTCGACCCGCTGCCGGGAAAGCAGGATGAGGCCGATCGGCTCGTCCTCGCGCAATAGCGGCACCCCAAGCGTGGTGCGTCGCCCGGCCGCCACAACCTCGGGCGCGTAGTCGGGGATATCGCGGATGTCCGTGATTTGGACGACCCTGCCTTCGAGCAACACCCGCCCGATGATGCCGTAGGGACCGGGGACAATGGCTCGCTGGCGCTGGATTGCCCAATATTCGGGTTCCGCTGCACTGTACGAACTCGACACGTAGCGGTAGACCTCGCCCTCGCGTATCAAGATCGATGCGTTATCGGCGCCACAAAGCCGGATGGCCGTGTTGACTACCGTGTCCAGCACCGGTTGCACATCGGCGGCCGAGCGGCTGATGACGTTGAGCACCTCGCTGGTCGCGGTCTGGTATTCGAGTGACTCCTCGAGGTCGCGCGTGCGAGCCTGCAACTCGCCGAGCAGCCGCGCATTCTCGATCGCGATGACCGCCTGGTCGGCAAAGGTGCGCACCAATTCGATCTGGCGCTCGGCATACGGCTCGACCCGTTTCCGCCCGAGATTGATCGTGCCGAGCACGGCCCCCTCGCGCAGCAGCGGCACCCCAAGTCCGGTGCGCAGCCCGGCCGCCACAGTCTCGGGCACCGCGAAATCCGGGTCAGCGCGGATGTCCGCGATATGCACGACCCTGCCTTCGAGCGCTACCCTCCCGGGGAGGGTTTCGCGACCGGGAACAACGGTTCGCTGGCGCGAGGCCGCCCAAAACTCGGCGTCCGCTACCATCGCCTGGTTGCCCGCCACGTAGCGGTAGACCTCGCCCTCGCGTAGCGTGATCCCTGCGATATCGGCGCCGCAAAGCCGGGTGGCCGTTTCGACTACTGTGTCCAGTACTGGCTGCACATCGGCGGTCGAGCGGCTGATGACCTTGAGCACGTCGCTGGTCGCGGTCTGGTATTCGAGCGATTCTTCGAGGTCGCGCGTGCGGGCCTGCAACTCGCCGAGCAGCCGCGCGTTCTCCATCGCGATCACCGCCTGGTCGGCAAAGGTGCGCACCAGTTCGATCTGCCGCTCGGTGTATGGCTGCACTCGATCCCGCGCGAGAGAAATCATGCCGATCACGGCCCCCTCGCGCAGCAACGGCACCCCAAGCATGGTGCGTCGCCCGGACGCCTCAGTCTCGGGTTGCGCGTAGTCCGGATCAGCGAGGATGTCCGCGACATGCACAACCCTGCCTTCGAGCGCCACCCGCCCGGCCACGGTGTCGCGACCGGGGACAACGGTTCGCTGGCGCAAGGCCACCCAGAACTCGGGCTCCGTCGCCTGGGTGGTCGACGCAGCGCGGTAGACGTCGCCCTCGCGTACTCTGAGCGATCCGCTATCGGCGCCGCAAAGTCGCGCGGCCGTCTCCATTACCGTGTCCAGCACCGGTTGCACATCGGCGGTCGAGCGGCTGATGACCTTGAGCACGTCGCTGGTCGCGGTCTGGTATTCGAGCGATTCTTCGAGGTCGCTGGTCCGGGCCTGCAATTCACCGAGCAGCCGCGCATTCTCCATCGCAATGACCGCCTGTGCCGCGAAGTTCTGCAACAGCGCGATCTGCTTGTCGGTAAAGGGCCGTACCTCCTGGCGGTAGATCACGAAGGTGCCGAGCAGGCTACTGTCTTTGAAGAGCGGCACGAGCAGATGGGTGCGCGACCCGCCCAGCTCCGCTGTCGCTCTGCGCAATGGGTCACCCTCCGCATAGGCTTTGTCGGCGGTGATGTCGGCGATGTGAATCAGACGCTCGCCGCTTAGCAGGCGGCCGAGACCGTTGAGCGGGCTGGGGCGGATCGGCGCTTGTAGGTATTCGCCGTAGGCATGCGGCACGCCATGCAGCGCAACCGTGTGAAAGTTCTCGGCGTCATAGGTCATCAGGATGCCGAAACTGGCCTCAGCGAGCCGGGTTGCCTTTTCCAGCATCGCGTCAAAGACCGGCGTGAGGTCGCCGGGCGAGGAATTGATGACCTGCAACACCTCGGCGGTCGCGGTCTGCTGCTCGAGCGCCTCGTCCCGCTCGGCTCTGGATTCGGCAAGCTGACGCCGCAGATCGGCTACGAGCTGTTCGGAAACAGCTAATGTGCTGTCGGGCATCGCGCTCATTTGCGGACCTCGTCGGGACCGAGCTTCCGCGCGGATCATACCGTATCGACACCGGCCACCACAGGTTGTCGATCGGGACCATCAGAGCAGCGTCGGCGAATGACCGCTATCAATCGGCCCCGTTAGTTCCACTTCTCCGACGAACGGCCGCTACCTGCGCACAGGGGTCAACCAACGCCAGAGCTGGTCCCGCCGCACAGGCTGACCCGCGGTCTCGGCGAGGAATTCGTCGTCAACAGCACGGTGCTGACGCGCTGTCCGCGCCACGCCACCGCGCACGCCGCGGTCAGGGCGGCGCGCGACCTGCGGGCCGAGGACGGCTTCATGGGCGCGGAGGTCGAGGCGGTTACCGTTACCGGCACCGAGTGCATGGTCGAGCGCCACAACATCCTGGAGCCCGCCGATCTGAATGCTCGCGCGGTACATTCCGTTCTGCGTAGCGCTGGCGCCCTCCCGCGCGGCGCGCGACCCCGATTCCTTTGACGAGACCGCACTCGCGACCCGCAGATCCGTTCACTCTGCCGGCGCGTCCGGCTGGTGCGAGAGCCGGGCGGGGAGCACACCGGGATGGCGAGCAAGGTCACGATCGCGCTCGCCGACGCCCGCCGTTTCGAAACCCGCACCGAGAACGGAATGCTCGAACCCGGCGAGCTGGAGGATAAATTCCGGCGCCTGACCCGCCGCGCGCTCGGCGAGCCGTGTGCTGCGGCGCTCTTCGACCGCCTGCAACGGCTCGAGGACGAACCGGATCTAAGCTGGCTCGGCGCTCAGCCGTAGCGCGCTCGCACGCCGGAAAGGGAAGTATACGCCGAGGGAAGCGCTAAAGTGAATCTTCGGAGTGCGGCCATCGTCATCGCCTGGGCGACGCCGACATCGATATGTCTAGTCAGGTGCAGTGGCGGGCGTGACGGTAAAATCGTCCTTCTGACCAAGGAATTCGACGAGCTTCTCGATATCGACATTCGTCAAATAGACGGACAGCACGTCGCCGTCAGGGCCTCTGATCCCAATGACACAATCTGAACGAGCGACACGATCGACGACGAGAAAACTACCGTCGTGACCTCCTACCGCGAGCCCTTTTAATTCGCCATCCATGTCGTCATATTACCGCCCACCCGTTTTCCGAGTGTGAGGTAGCTCACACTTCAACAAAAACAAACCCGAAGGAAACGCCAACGTTCGGCGCACGTTAGGATGGAGCAGGCAACACGTTGAAGCCTCCAAGGGCGGCAGGTGGCCGACCCGAAGTCCCTATTGGCTGCCCGACGACACTCAGCGAGTAGCCAAGAGGCTGTGCCTCAAGCCCGGGAGCGTTGTCGCGAAAATCAGCCGACGATCAGCAGCCCGACGACGTGCTCAGCAAAAGGCCGCACTGGCAAATTCCTGACACCGAGATACTCTATCGGGGAGCGATCCCGTTCCTCCGGTTCCGAGATCCCCCGACGCTCTTGTTGGGTTCACTCTAATGACAGACCTGGTTTGGTTGTGGGTTGTGTATCGCGTAGACAGTGACGCGGTGTTCGGGGCCATAAGACGGGCTGAGAGACTTTACAAAACGGCTGAAGAAGCTCGGAGTGCTGTCGGACAGGTAGCTGACCGAATGGGTGCCGGTGAGATTCGTTGGGATCAGACGGACGAAGCTACTTGGGTAGCGAGGACCACGAGGTACGTTTGCGACGTATGGAGCATTCGGCTACCTGAGTAAAATAAGTTCATGCGTTTCGGTGAATTTGTCGAAACTCCTATCGACTAAACCAAACGAAGAGGCCCTCAACAATCGGGTTTTGCGACTCCCGACTCGGTAGGAGCAGGCCCTACGACCGCTCTACTTGATGGTCGGGAGTGCCGCGATCGCCATCGCTTGGATCGAGCTTTTCTGGCGGCACTGCCTGTGATCGTAAATTGTCTCATCGAGGACAGCAATTAGCGGCGATCCCGCAACCCGATTTCGATTTGGGCTGCGGGAGGCCCACAAGCAGCGACTCGAAATTACAACGCCTGCTCACGATTTTCTCGTGCCTCCGTGAGCCGAACCCTAAGATCGTTGATTTCTTCGTCGAGAGACCGAATGTCATGCGGGATGGCGGCAAAGTCACGATCACGCTCGCCCGACGGGCGCCGCTTCGAAGGTCGCGCCGAGAACGGGATGCTCGAACCCCGCGAGCTCAGGGATAAGTCCAGCGCCTAACCCAAAAACAGCCCGGCGAGAAGGGTGCGATGGCACTGTTCGAGCGGTTGCAACGCCTCGAGGAAGAACAACCCCTCGACTGGCTCGGGGCTCTCCCGAACTAACCTCCAGACTCCACTATGCGTTGGCGAAACCACTCCGCGAGCTGATCCTCCCCTAGGGTGCCGGCGGCGACGGCCTCGACCACCCGGACGGCCTCTGCCGGGTCGAAGCGCAGCAGATTGCCGTTGTCGGCGAGAAACAGCCGGGCGATCACCCACGCCGTGCGCTTGTCGCCATCGGCAAAACCGTGATTGCGCAACAGGCCATAGGCATAAGCGGCCGCCAACGCTGCCGCATCCAGCTCGCCATAGGCGGCCAGGTTCTGCGGCCGGGCGAGAGCCGATTCGATTGCGCCGCCATTCCGCACGCCATCCAGGCCGCCATGCTCGGCCAACTGCCGGTCATGAGTGGCGTAGGCCACCTCAGCAACGACCCAGCACCACGCCGTCACTTCGCGAGCGCGCGCAGAATGTCGCGGTCGTCGTGCATGATCTGCTCGGCACAAGCCATCTGGCGCGCAAAATCCGGATTGTAGGGTGTCAGCCGATAACCCCCGTCCGGAGCTTCGGTCAGGTAGATCGTATCGCCCTTCCGAACTCTGAGCCGAGCCATAGCTTCCTTGGTCAGGATCAGTCCGGCCGAAGCACCGACGGTGGTGACTTTGAACGCAAGCATCAGGCCCCTCAAGGCTATATAATGATCATTATATAGCCTTGAGCCGTCACGGCGGCAAGCGCCGCCGCGAACTGGGCGGCAAGAGGTACTGCCTCAGAGGCAACACCCGGCAAGACAAACGGCGCGTTGGAGTCAGCGCGACGGCAGGCGGAGGCGCGGGATCTCGATCGCCGGGCAGCGGTTCATGACCACCTTGAGCCCGGCGGCTTCGGCGCGCGCGGCCGCTGCGTCGTCACGTACCCCGAGCTGCATCCACACCATTTTGGCGCCGACGGCGATCGCATCGTCAACGGCCGCCCCCGCCGCCTCTGGCCGACGGAATACATCGACCATGTCGATTGGCTCGGGCACCTCGGCGAGCGAGGCATAGCACCGCTCGCCGTTGATCGTGTCGCCCGCCGCATTGGGGTTGACCGGGACGGTCCGATAGCCGCGCCGCTGCAGATAGGCCATGACCCTGTGGCTCGGCCGCTCGGGTCTGGGGCTGGCACCGACCACGGCGATGGTGCGCACGCTTTCGAGGATGTCGCACAGATAGTCGTCGGCGTAGGTCTCGTGGTCCAACATACGCCTCAGCGGTCGTGCCAGACCGGCGCGCGCTTGGCGAGAAAGGCGTCGATGCCTTCGCCGGCGTCGCGGGCCAGCATGTTCGTCGTCATGACTTCGGCCGCATAGCGGTAGGCCGCGGCGAGGTCGAGTTCGGCTTGGCGGTAAAAGGCCTCCTTGCCGATCTTGACGGTCAGAGCCGATTTGCCGGCGATTTCGCGGGCAAGACCGTTCACCGCGTCGCGCAACCCTTCCCGCGGTACCACTCGGTTGATAAGCCCGATCGCCCGCGCCGTCTCGGCATCGATGAGCTTGCCGGTCAGCAGCATTTCCATCGCCGCCTTGCGCCCGACGGCGCGGGTCAGTGCCACCATCGGCGTCGAGCAGAAGAGGCCGATATTGACGCCGGGTGTGGCGAACCGGGCATCCTCGGCGGCGACCGCGAGATCGCAGGTCGCGACCAGCTGGCAGCCGGCCGCCGTCGCCACCCCGTGAACCTCGGCGATGACTGCCTTCGGAATTCTGACAATCGCTAGCATCAGCTCGCTGCACTGGGCGAAGAGTTGTTCGTACGTCTCGCGCCGCTGATCGGCACGCAGCTCGCGCAGATCGTGCCCGGCGCAAAACGCGGGCCCGGCGCCGGCGATAACGACGACCCGTGTCGGTGGATCCTTCGCCGCACGGGCGAGGGCTTCGAGCAATGCCGACATCAGCCCGACCGACAGCGCATTGCGCGCGTCCGGCCGATTGAGGGTGAGGCGCAAGATCCCGTGATCGCTCTCCGCGAGCAGAACGGGGGCGTTCATTGTCACCCTCGGCATCGCCGTCATCGCCTTCTCACCCTTGTGGCAACAACCCCATGTTGGACTGCGGGCCGGGCGGCCGCAAGGAACTCCGCTTGACCCTACGCAGTCGATCGCTTACATGACCGGCTTTCGCGGACCGGTGCGAAACCGGCCTGCCGGTTAGCCGTGCCCGGAGCGATGAAGACCTTTTCCGCCAAACCCTCCGATATCGACAAGAAGTGGCTGCTGATCGACGCCGAGGGGTTGGTGCTGGGCCGGCTGGCTTCGCTCATCGCCATGCGCCTGCGCGGCAAGCACAAGCCTTCTTACACGCCACACATGGATTGCGGCGACAACATCGTCGTCATCAATGCCGAGAAGGTCCAGCTGACCGGCAACAAGCGTAAGGACGACATATTCTACTGGCATACGGGTTACCCCGGCGGCATCAAGGGGCGCAGCAAGGGGGCCATCCTCGATGGCAAGCATCCCGAACGGGTCATCGAAAAGGCGGTCGAGCGCATGGTGCCGCGCGGACCGCTCGGGCGCCGGGTCATGAAGAACCTCAGGGTCTTTGCCGGGCCCGAGCACAAGCACGAGGCGCAGCAGCCGGCTCGGCTCGACGTCGCCGCCTTGAACCGCAAGAATGCGAGAGCGTAGTAACGATGGCCGATAACGATCAATCGCAGCGCCCCGGCGCTCAGACTTTCCAGGGTCTGGCGAGCCTGCGTCAGGCGTTGCAGCAAGCGCGCCCGGCGGCCCCGCCGCCGGTTCCGATCGTGGCGCCGGTCGACGTCCAGCCGCGGCTCGACGCGTTCGGCCGAGCCTACGCCACCGGCAAACGAAAGGACGCGGTCGCCCGCGTGTGGATCAAACCCGGTGGCGGGAAGATCGATGTCAACGGCCGCGAAAGCCCGACTTATTTCGCGCGGCCGGTGCTGCGCATGCTGATCAACCAGCCTCTGGTAGCGGCCAATCGGCTCGGTCAGTTCGATGTCTGGTGCACCGTCAAGGGCGGCGGGCTCTCCGGTCAGGCCGGAGCCGTGCGCCACGGCATCAGCCGAGCATTGACCCATTTTGAACCGGGCCTGCGCCCGCTTTTGAAGCAGCAGGGCTTTCTGACGCGAGACAGTCGCGTCGTCGAGCGCAAAAAATACGGCAAGCACAAAGCACGGCGCCGGCCGCAGTACTCGAAGCGGTAACAGCATCTCGACCGGCGCCGCGGAAAAGGGCTTCGCCCTCGCCGTTCATGGCGGCGCCGGGACGATCGGCCGGGACGAAACGGCCCTCTCTCGTACACCTTCTTATCATCATGGATTGCGCCGCGCGCTCGCGGCCGGGCGCAACGTCCTCGCCGCGGGCGGGAGCGCTCTCGACGCGGTGACCCAGGCGGTCGTGGCGCTCGAAGACGACCCACTGTTCAATGCCGGGAGGGGCAGCGTTTTCACCGCCGCGGGAACGCAGGAGATGGACGCCTCGATAATGGACGGGCGGGACCATCGGGCGGGTGCGGTGGCCGGCATTTTGGGGCCGCGCAATCCGGTGTTGGCGGCACGCGGAGTGATGGAACATTCGGACCATGTGCTGCTGATCGGCGAGGGCGCGCTGGCGTTCTGCCGCGAGCACCGTATTGCCTTTGCCGAGCCCGGCTACTTTTCGACAGACGAGCGCCGGCGGGAATTACGGGATGCGCTCGAGAAGCGCAGCCGAGACGCGGTTGGAGCGGGTACGGTGGGTGCCGTCGCCCGCGACCGCAATGGGAACCTCGCCGCCGCTACCTCGACCGGCGGGATGACCGGCAAGATGACCGGCCGGGTCGGCGACAGCCCGATTATCGGCGCCGGTACTTATGCCGACAACGCGACGTGTGCGGTCTCAGCGACCGGCCACGGCGAGTTCTTTATTCGTTACGGCGCCGGCTTCGAAATCGCCACGCGGATGCGCCATGCCGGCCAATCGCTGCAACAGGCGGCACAAGCAGTCGTCGAGGCGCTGGCCAAATTCGGCGGCCGGGGCGGAGTGGTCGCGGTCGATCACACCGCCGCCTTGGTCCTGCCATTCAATACCGCCGGGATGTATCGTGGCTACGTTCGAGCCGATGGCGCGATCCACACCGCGATATGGGACGAGCCCTACCTTTTGGGATGACGCGCGGCCATCTTTCGGAATACCGCGCCCATCTCGTCCACGGCGATAGCCCTGCGCGTCGTCGCCCGTTATGCACAAGACACCGCCGTGGTCAAGGTACTCGCCCCGGCGCGGCGGCGAGCTCTGCGTGCGCCCTGCCGAGCCGCCCGATCCGCGGGTCTGCGATGAGGCAAATGTCCAGTGGTTCCGACGCTGCCGCTGGCAGCGCGATCCGGGATTGGAGGGACGTCTTATGAACCGGCGCGACCTCATTGCTTTTTTTGCGGCTTTATGGCCGTCCGCAGCGCGTCCGGCACTTTCGCGGAACCGGCCGCTGATAGCCTGGTTCTCGGGGCAATCGCAGGAGAGCGCGACCCCTGGGGTTGCCGCGTTTCGAGAGGGATTACGGGAACTGGATTACACCGAAGGCCAAAACATCGAGATCATCTAGCGCTTTGGTGACGGGCGCGAGGAGCGATTGCCCCCTCTTGCCGATGAGCTGGTTCGGCTGAGGTCGGCGGTGATCGTCGCCGTCGCCGTCAACACTGCCGTCGGAGTCAAGAACTTGACTTCGACGATCCCGATCGTCTCGAGCTTCCTCGCTGACGCAGTACATCTGGGTTTGGTCGCCAGCTTCGCTCGACCAGGGGGCAATGTGACCGGGATAACGCCCTATGTGGATGGGCTTCCTGCTAAACAATTGGAATTGGCGCGCGACGTCGTGCCTGGCGCCGCCAGAGTCGGAATCCTCGGCAACATGAACGACCCAAAGGCGCCGCCCCAGCGACGCGAGATCGAGGACGCTGCTCGGCCGCTCGAGGTCAGCGTGGTCGCGCCGGAGATCCGCAGCCCCGAAGATCTCCCAGGTGCAATGACGACGCTAGCAGGGGAGCGTGTTGATGTGGTCATTGTATTACAAACCACGATGCTCCTGAGCGAACGGCGGCAAATCGCAGCATTGGCGGCAGCTAAGCGGCTACCGGCCGTCTATGGGTATCGCGAACATGTCGACGAGGGTGGGCTGATCAGCTATGGGGTTGATACGCGCTGGTGCTATCGCCGCGCCGCTGCGTTCGTGCACAAAATCTTGAACGGTACCGCGCCGGGTGATTTGCCGCTGGAGTTTCCCACGCACCTGGAATTGGTGGTAAACCTCAAGACCGCCAAGGCGCTCGATATTACCATATCGCCTCTGTTGCTGGCCCGCGCCGATGAGGTCCTCGAGTGAATTGGTTTTTAATCTTCGTCCCGTTGCGGACTGCGCGATGCGCTGGCGCACGATCGACCGAAAGACTCCATACTGCAAGGCAAACGCTACGAGCTTTGCACCGACGGAACCCATGGAGACGAATTAAGCCCAGGTCACGAAGTCGAAGTGCAGAGTTATGATCAGGTTAGTAAGGCCCAGCGCGGCGAGGAGGGCCGCCCAGGCGTAGCCCGCAGCCACGATCGCCGGTACCGGCACATTCTGAAGGACGATCTCCGGCAGGTAGCGGATCATCCAGCCGCGCCACAACATCGCAACGGCTACGGCGAGGTGGGCGATGGTCGGCTTTACCATCATGAACCGGGGGGCTCTGCGTCAGCACTGTCGCCCCGCCGAGGACCACAACGAGCCCCAGGCTCATCCATTGCATCGGCTCGACCTGCTGTCCCGTCGCACAGATGCGGGCAAGCTGTGCGAGGCCCGCAGCGACGGCGACCAGGTTACCCCGAGAGCCCACAGACAATCAAAAACAGGAGCGCCGACAGGAAGTCGCTGACCAATTGCCGGAGCGCCTGCTTCACGGTTGTCTCCCATGGATTGGCTGCCGGTCGTAATTGCGGCCCGGCGGAAAAAGGCTCTCGACCTGCGTCGCATCGCCGAGAAGCGCCCTACGGCCGCTTTCGGTCAGCGCGTGGAGTTCCTGCGTCTTGCGTGCGACAAAGTACTTCTCGATCGCTATATAACCGCGAATTAACCGGAAATCGACTATACGCCTCGGCCCCAGCCGCTACCCGCGCTCGTCCGGTTCCGGTTCCTCGCGTCTGAGGATGTCATTTACCCGGTCGAGGGCTCCGCGGGGCCTATGCTCGAGCTCGGTTCCGATCTGATCGTCGGCGGTTGCCCACGGGAAGGCTTCGAGCACCTCAGTCGGGGTGACTTCGGTTTCCACAATCCTTATCAGGACTGCGTCGTCGAGCGGTCCGAAGATCCCGCTGATTTCGGCGGCGGTCGCGGGTTGCAAAATCTGCTTCATCGAACCTGGCACCGGATATCGCCAAAATGGCGTGATCAAGCGCGGACCGCTTCGGTCGGCGGCAGGTGATGCTTGCCGAGGGGAACCACGGTGCTCGCTTGAGGGCCCGCGGCACTCTCGGAATGCTGCGCGACAAAGCGCACCCCATCGCCCACCGCGAGCTTATCGAACCCGCCATTCGTGACGCTGTTACGGTGGAAATAGATCTCATTGCCTTCGGCGCTCAGGATGAAACCACAATTCTGCGCGGGGAGAAGACGCGCGATCCGACCGTGGTCGGGCACCGCGTGCAGCTTCACCTCGCGGCGCCGCTCGCGAACATGATCTTCGAGCAGCCGGCGGGCGGCATCGAAAGCGTCGCGGATGGCGACGTAGACATCCTCATGCGCATGGTGTGCCGCTGGATCGCGGCCGACGGCGATCTCGCGGCCCGGAACTTTAAGGTCGACGCGGATCCGGAACAGATTGCCCTGATGGTGGCGGGGGTGCCGGCATTCGACGACGACGCGGCACGACATGATGCGATCGAAGAATCGTTCGAGCTCCCCGGCCCGCTCACGTATGCGCGCCGCGACTGCCTCCGAGGAATCCATGTGCCGGAAGGTGATCTGAAGCGGAAACTGCATCGAAGTCTTCCTTGCTGAGACAAGTCAATAATAGCCAACGCAGGACTTCCGGGTATTGATCCAGCGCAATCGTTAAGAACATCTCAGCAATTGGGTTTTGCTAACCCCCGCCCGAGACGGTTTCTGGCTGCGGTGTCCGGGCCCGAGACAACGCACCAAGCCCATTAAGCCCCGGCGACGGTGAGGTCGTCGACCCTGAGCGTTGGGGAATCGGCGCCGGCCTTGAATTCGAGATCGTCGGCGGCTTGGAGGCGGGCGAAGATGTCCTTGAGATTGCCGGCCACCGTCATCTCGCTGACCGGAAGGGCGATCTCACCCTTGTCGATCCAGAAGCCGGCCGCGCCCCGGCTGTAATCGCCAGTTACCCCGTTGACCCCCATTCCCATCATTTCGGTCACGTAGAACCCGCTCTCGATGTCGGCGATCAGTGCCCGCGGGCTCAACGCCCCCGGCTCGATCCAGACGTTGGTGGCCGATGGCGCGGGCGGCGAGGCGGTACCGCGCGCGGCGTGGCCGGTCGTCTTGAGGCCGAGCTGGCGCGCGGAGCGCAGATCGAGGAGCCAGGTCGTCAAGACACCCTTGTCGATGATCGCGCGGCGCCGGTTGGCGATACCCTCGCCGTCGAACGGCTTGGAGCGCAGTCCGCGCTGTCGGTGCGGGTCGTCGGTGATCGTGATCGCTTCGGGGAAGATCCGCTCGCCGAGCCGATCCTTCAAAAAGCTCGTGCCGCGCGCGATCGCCGGACCGGAGATCGCGCCCAGAAGGTGCGAGATGAAGCCACGGGCGACGCGCGGGTCGAACACCACAGGGCAGCGGCAGGTCGGCAGCTTCTTCGCGCCGAGGCGTTTGACAGCGCGCTCACCGGCGCTCTTCCCGACCTCGGCCGGGTCACGCAGATCGGCCGCAAAAATGGCACTCGAAAAATCATAGTCGCGCTCCATGCCGGTGCCCGAGCCACTGATCACGCTGACGCTGACGCCGTGGCTCGAACCCGAGTAGGCGCCGGCAAAGCCGTTCGACGCGGCCAGCGCCACGCTCGACCGGCCCCAGCCGGCCTCTGCGCCTTCGGAATTGGTAACCCCCGTGACGGCGAGTGCCGCCTCCTCGGCGGCGCGGGCGCGCTCAATCAGCACCTCGGCGGCGGGCTCATCGGGGTCGAGCATGTCGAGACTCGGCCAAGCGTGCGCGATCTCGGCGGGGTCGGCGATGCCGCAATGAGGGTCCTCGGGCACGGTGCGGGCCATCGCGACCGCGCGCTCGACGAGCGCGGCGAGTGCCTCGGGCGAACGGTCGGTCGACGACGCGACGGCCTGCTGCCGGCCGATGAACACCCTGAGGCCGAGATCGTGGCCCTCCGAACGTTCGAGCTTCTCGGTCTTGCCCAGACGCTGCGCGTGGGACAGCGAGACGCCTTCGAACAGCACGGCGTCGGCGGCATCAGCGCCGGCGCGGCGCGCCCGCCCGATCAGATCCTGCAGGAGGTCGAGCGCGACCCCCGCTTCCTTGCTTGGTTCAGACATCGATTCTCCGCTCACTTCCAGATGGGCTTGCCGGTCCCAGGTAGGCCGTAGCTCGCCCATTTGCTGGTCACTTGGGCGATCGTCTCGTCGGTCATGCGGATCGGCCGGCCCCACTCTCGCCGGGTCTCCGGCGGCAACTTGCCGGTCGCGTCGAGGCCGATCTTGCCGCCGAGACCCGATTGGGGCGAGGCAAAGTCGAGATAATCGATCGGGGTGTTGTCGACGAGCGTGACATCGCGGACGGGGTCCATTCGGGTCGATAATGCCCACATGACCTCTTTCCAGTCGCGCGCATCGATGTCGTCATCCACGACGATAACGAACTTCGTGTACATGAACTGGCGCAGAAACGACCAGACCCCCATCATCACGCGCTTGGCCTGGCCGGGATAGGTCTTGCGAATCGCGACGACGGCGATGCGGTATGAGCACCCCTCCGGCGGTAGCCAAAAATCGACAACCTCGGGAAATTGCTGCTGCAAGAGCGGAATGAATACCTCGTTCAGCGCCTCGCCGAGGATCGAGGGCTCGTCCGGCGGCCGCCCGGTGAAGGTCGATAGGTAAATCGGGCTCTGCCGCATCGTGATCGCCGAGAGGCGGAAGACCGGAAAGCGCTCGACAGCGTTGTAGTACCCAGTATGGTCGCCGTAGGGGCCCTCGTCGGCGTACTCGTCGAGCAAAACGTGGCCTTCGAGAACGATCTCGGCTTGAGCCGGGACCTTTAGCGGCACTGTTTTGCAGTCGACCAGCTCAACCTTGCGGCCGCGCAGGAGCCCGGCGAACTGGTATTCGGAGAGCGTTTCTGGAACTGGCGTGACAGCGGCCAGGATCGTCCCCGGGTCGGCGCCGATCACTGCCGCGGCCGGCAACGGCTCGCAGCGCTCGGCGCGCCAGCGCTGATGGTGCTGCGCACCGCCGCGGTGCTTTAGCCAGCGCATCAAGGTCGTGTCGCGGCCGGTCACCTGCATGCGATAGATGCCCAGGTTGAAGCCGTCTTCGCGGCGTGCGCCCGGCCCTTTGGTCACCACCAGCGGCCAGGTGATCAGCGGCGCGGGTTCGCCGGGCCAGCACGTCTGGACCGGCAGCGCCGCGAGGTCGATCTCGCCACCCCGCAGGACGATTTCCTGACAGGGTCCGGCACCGACGGTGCGCGGCCGCATCGCCATCACCGTCCGCAACAGCGGTAGCAGGTCGAGCGCCTCGCGCCAGCCGCCGGGCGGTTCGGGCTGCTTCAGAAAGGCGAGCGTCTCACCGATCTCGCGCAGGGCACCCGGCTCGCGATCCATGCCCCAGGCGACGCGCTCGACGGTGCCGAACAGATTGACCAGAACCGGCATGTCATAGCTGCCACCGCCCGTGCGGGTGACGTTCTCGAACAATGCGGCGGTTCCGCCCTCGGCGAGGAGCCGGGTCTGGATCTCGGTCATCTCGAGATATGGCGACACCGGCGCCGCGACCCGCACCAACCGCCCGCTCGATTCGAGCCGGTCGATAAAATCACGCAGACTGGCATAGGGCATGCCCGCTATATGGGTCCGCCCCGATGCGTTGGGGAGCGCCGCTGCTTGCGCGCGAAAATCGAAAAGACCATCATTTGATCGAGGGCGATGAGGAGATGACGAGGCTGAACGCGCTCTACGACGAAGACTTCGTGCGCTGGACCGAGGAGCAGGCAGCCGCGCTGCGGCGGGCCAAGAGCCTGCGTCCGGCCGGATCGGCAGGCTCGAATATGCCGCTCGATTGGGAGAATCTTGCCGAGGAGATCGAGAGCTTGGGGAAGTCGGACCGGCGCGAGTTGCGTTCGCAGATTACTCGGGTTCTGCGCCACCTCCTGAAGCTGGAAGCCTCTTCCGCAGCGCAACCACGCGCAGGCTGGCGGACGACGATCGACGAAGCGCGGACGGAAATCGAGGGCCTCTTCGAGGACAGCCCCAGCCTCCGGCGCGAGACCCAAGCATTGATCAAAAAACAAATTCGCGCCGCCGCGAGGCTGGCCGCGGACGATCTCATGCAGCACGGGGAGCAGATCGGGGCGATACGGGCACGGTTCGAAGGAGATGCCTATACCGAGGAGCAGGTCCTTGGAGATTGGTTTCCGGACGGCCCCGACTGACCTCTGCTTGAGGGCTCTCACGCAGACAGCACCTGCCACACAATGGCGTCGCGGATGTCGCGGTCTTCGAGCTCGCGGCTTGTCGGCACGAGGTAGTGCGCGCGCTCGATGAGGCCCTCACTCGGGAGGTATGCGCGTCCCGGGTCACCCAGTAGGGCGAGGGTGCCCCGAGCGGCCAGCCCGCGCAGCCAGCCCATGACCCGGTCCGCCATCGGCCGCTCGTAGCACACATCGCCGGCGGTCACGACTTCCCACCGCGCATCGACCGTGTCGAGCAGATCCGTTGTCGTCACGGCAATGGCGACATCGTTCAGCGATGCGTTCGCAGCGATCGCGGCGGCGGCGAAATGGTCGATCTCGGCCGCGAGCACAGAGGCTGCTCCGGCCTTGGCGGCGGCGATCGCGACGATGCCCGACCCGGCGCCGAAATCGAGCACCGAGCGGCCGGCGACTCGTTCGGGGTGGTCGAGAAGAAAGCGGGCTAGCGCCTGACCGCCGGCCCAGGCGAAAGCCCAGAACGGCGGCGGCAACGCGCTGAGCGCCAGGGTATCCTCGGTCGCCTGCCAGATCGGGGCGATTTCCGTTGCCAGATAAAGGCTGATCTCTGGCACCAGCGAGGGCGCCGTGATCGCCGTATTGCGGCGGACGAAGGCGGCGCGGTCCACGGCCGGATCAGGCAACGTGACCAGCGATGATCCCGCCGAGCATCAGCCAGCCGACGACGCGGTTCGAGCGGAACTTTGCAAGGCAATCGGCCGGGTCGTCAACGGCCACCCTCGACGCCTGCCCGGCCAGCTGCAACGCCGATCCGGCGAGCCCGACCCAGAACAGGATGCCGAGCCCTGCCACAAATCCTGCCTCCGCCCACGACGATAGAGCAACGGCGTAGAAAACAAAGAGCCACGGGCGGGTGTGCGGGCCGAGCGCAATCGCCGAGGATTTGACGCCGATCCGTAAATCGTCCTCCTTGTCCTGATGTGCGTAGATCGTGTCGTAGCCGATGGTCCAGAACACGCCTCCCAAATAGAGCAGAACGGAAGGCCCAGCGAGGGTTCCGGTCACGGCGGTCCAGCCGAGCAGGGCCCCCCAGTTGAAATTGAGGCCGAGGAATAGTTGCGGCCAATAGGTAACCCTTTTCATAAACGGATAAGTGCCGATCAGCCCGAGAACGGCAATGCCGAGCAGGACACTCGTCCGGTTCAGGGCGAACAGCACTGCGGCACCGGCCGCCAGTTGGAGCACCAGGAACAGAAGCGCCCGACGTACGGTTACCGCGCCGCTCGGCAACGGACGCAGCCGGGTGCGGGCGACAAGCGCGTCATAATGACGGTCGGCGATGTCGTTCAAGGTGCAGCCGGCGCCGCGCATCGCGACCGCACCGACCGCGAACAGCACCAGCAACACCGGATCCGGCCAGCGCGGCGACGCAAGCGCAATCCCCCACCAGCCCGGGAACAGCAGCAGCCAGGTCCCGATCGGGCGGTCGAGCCGAGCCAGACGGGCGTAGGGCCGAACCCGCGCAGGCAGGTAGTGCTCTACCCAATCACCGTGACGGATGTCACTCGGATCGGAGCGGGAAGCCGGCTTCCCCTCAAGTTGCCTGACCGTTTCCATTGGACCCAGTCTAATTTTAATCTTGTCGACGCAACAGATGGGGCACGTCAGGGTGGCCAAACACCGAGGGCCGCGCCTTCATGTCGAGGCCGGGCTTGCATCGGGCGGATCGGTCGAGCTCGAGACCGGGCAGGCGCATTATCTGCGCTCCGTGCTGCGGCTGGGCCGAGGTGCGGCAGTCACCGGATTCAACGCCGCCGACGGGGAGTGGCTGTGCCGTATCGCCGAGGTCGGCAAGAACCGCGTGCGGCTGACGGTCGAGCACCAATTGCGGGTGCCCGAGCCCGACGCCGATCTCTGGTTGCTGTTCGCGCCGATCAAGCGGGCCCGGCTCGACTGGCTCGTCGAGAAGGCGACCGAGCTTGGCGCCTCGGCGCTGTTGCCGGTGTGGACAGTGCGAACCCAGTCGGAGCGTCTTAACCTCGAACGGTTGCGCGCGCATGCCGTCGAGGCGGCCGAACAGAGCGAGCGTCTTTCGGTGCCTGAATTGCACCCCCCCGAAGCGCTCGATCGAGTGCTTGCCGCTTGGCCGGCCGAGCGGCCTCTTATGGTGTGTGACGAGAGTGGTGCGGGCGAACCGATCAGTGAAGTCGCGAGGCGGCTCGCGGCGGGGCCGGTGGCGGTTCTTGTCGGGCCGGAAGGCGGGTTCGACCAGACGGAGCTTGACGCTTGGGGCAAACTCTCTTTTGTTAGTCGCATCGGGCTCGGCCCGAGGGTGTTGCGTGCGGAGACGGCCGCGCTTGCGGCTTTGGCAGTCTTCCAGGCGATCGCCGGTGATTGGCGCCGCACTCGTACCCGTTGATCGTCCTTGCCGTTATCGTTGGGAGTTCCGCCGAGGATGACCACAGCCCCGAGCTCGCCAGGAGCGCCGATCACCGACAAGCGGCAGCTCATCGAATATCTCGAATCCGGATGCAAGCCGCCCGCGGCGTGGCGGGTTGGCACCGAGCACGAGAAATTCGTCTTTCGCCGCTCGGATCTGCGCCGGGTGCCCTATGAGGGGCTGGACGGGATCGCCGCGGTGCTGCGCGAGATGACGCGCTTCGGTTGGAAGCCGATCCTCGAAAACGGCGACACGATCGCGCTGGCGAACGATGCGCAATGCGCGATCACGCTCGAGCCGGGTGGCCAGTTCGAGCTGAGCGGCGCGCCGCTCGAGACCGTTCATCAGACCTGCGACGAGGTGCATGAGCACCTCCGCCAGGTGCGCGAAGTGTGCGACGAAGTCGGGCTTGGCATGCTCGGGCTTGGCTTCGATCCGAAATGGCGGCGCGATGAGATTCCGTTCATGCCTAAGGCCCGTTATCGGATCATGCGCGACTACATGCCGAAAAAGGGCCGGCTCGGCCTCGATATGATGCTGCGCACCTGTACGGTACAGGCCAATCTCGACTACGGATCCGAGGCTGACATGGTAAAGAAATTCCGCGTCAGCCTCGCGCTGCAGCCGGTCGCGGTGGCGCTGTTCGCGAACTCGCCGTTTGTCGAAGGAAAGCCCTCCGGCTTTCTTAGCCAACGCAGCCTCGTGTGGACCGACACCGATCCCGACCGATGCGGTACCTTGCCATTCGTTTTCGAAGACGGTTTCGGCTTCGAGCGCTATGTCGACTATATGCTCGATGTGCCGATGTATTTTGTCTACCGGGGCGGGCGCTACATTGATGCGAGTGGTCAATCCTTCCGCGATTTCATCGCCGGCAAGCTGCCGGCGCTGACTAACGATGTCCCACGACTCGGCGACTGGGCCGACCATTTGACGACCGCGTTTCCCGAGGTGCGGCTGAAGACGTTTCTCGAAATGCGTGGCGCCGACGGCGGTCCGTGGCGCAGGCTTTGCGCGCTACCGGCTTTGTGGGTCGGTCTCTTCTACGATTCTGCGGCACTTGATGCGGCCAGCGACCTCGTTGCTGACTGGACTGGCGAGGAACGCGAGGCGATGCGCCGCGACGTTCCCCGGCTGGGGCTCGCCACGCCGCTGCGGACGCGAACGCTGCGCGACATCGCGCTTGAAATGCTCGAGATTTCGCGGGAAGGGTTGCATCGGCGGGCCCGCCGAAGCATGGCCGGCGAAGACGAAACGCATTTTCTCGACCCGCTCTTCGCCATCGCCGGCTCGGGGCGTACCCCGGCCGAAGAGCTGCTGGAGGATTTCCACACCCGCTGGGGCGGCAACGTCGATCCGGTATTCACCGATTACGCCTATTAGGAATGGTTTTGGTGCGCTGCCGCCCGGGTACGGACGCGCGGCGATCCCTGTGTCGGCCGGCCCCCCTGTAAAAGGCCGGAAAACAGGGTGAATTATCGCTTCCGCATTGGTATTTGCCCCAATCGTCCGCGATAAAGATCTATATATCAAACACTTGGAAGCCGTCATCCGATTAGCACGAACAGGGGCCGGACACCGCCGACCAGGGGGCGAAATCGGTCTATCAGGGGGCGAACAGGGCAGGCTTCTTTGTGATCATCCTACTGCGATATTTACTTACTAGCCCGGCGAGGGCGCCGGCGACGGTGGCAGGCTTTCGATGATCTGTCGACCGTTGCCGAGCCGCATCGCGGGCCAGTCTTCGGGATGGTTCATCGCGGTGTCGGGGGCGCGACCCGACAGCGACATCCAACGCTCGCGATCCCATGAAGTGATGGCGATTTCGGCCCGCAACTGCGTTCCCGGTGCGGGTGGGGTGATGCCGAGCGCCGACCACGGAATTACCATCTCCGCGGTGATCCGGGGCTGATCGGCTCCGAAATAGACCGCTTCGGCGCCGCTGACTTCGGCGCAACGCTCGGTGATCGCAATCTGGGCCGCGCCCGCGCAGAGCTGCGCCCTCATCGGCGGATGGTCGTGGAACTTGGTGCGCGGCGGAATAAAGAACAGCGTAAAGCGCCGCGGCCCTTGGCCGAAATCGACGCCGATCTCGACGCGATAGGCATCGCCGAGCGGGAAGGCCCCGTCATAGACGAGAAGATCCGGTTCGAAGTAATCCTGGCCGATCGTCGCTAGTGCAAGACCGCGCTCGCTCCACGAGAGATAGGCTTCGCCAAATTCGACGGCCCCCGGGGAGGCAGTCAGGCGCGGCAGCAGGCTCGCCGGTTTCGGCCAGTCGGAAAGCGAGCGCTCATGCACGGAGATCGACGCGTGCGGTAGAGCGAACGTCCCGGTTCTCGGTAGCGAGACCGCCGCTGCTGCATGAATCTGGGGAGCGCGCCGGTTCGCTGCTGCGAGCGCCGCGGTCAGACGCTCGTACGGCCGGTCGTTGATGTCCACCAGCCCAAAGTCATAATCCTCGCCGTCGGGGCGCCCGCCTTTTGGATGATCGTAATACATGAACCAATGGGCGCCGACGAGTTCGGGGATCGCGGCGAAATTCGCCGTTGCCGCGGCTGCCCCAGCCGCTCGGTCCTCTTGCGTGGCGACCGTCATCAGATGGCCGTTGTTGCGGTTTCCAGTGCGGTTCTCGCGTGCCGCGAAAAACCATTCTGAAACGAGAACAGGCTTGCCGCTGGACAATTTTCGCAAGCCGTCGAAAAAATAATCCGCGATCCAGCCGTCGCTGCTGTCGACATTGTAATTGGTAGCGATCGCGTCGACATGCGGCGCCATCGCTCGTACCGCAGCCGGGTCGTAGTAGATTGGCAACCGGTCGCCGAACAATAGAGCGTCGGGATCGGCCGCGCGGATCGCCCGCTCAGCGAGTGTGTAGTAACGCTCAGCGACCATACCGGTCCATTCCCGCACGACATGGATTCCGGCGCCGCCGGGCTTCATTCGGGTCGCTTCAACGGCACCGAGCAGCTGTTCCCACGAATCGATCGCGGCCGGCGGCGAGAAATCGGCTGTAAAGCGCGACCAGTCGTCGGCATAGTGCCGACGCAAGAGTTCGACCCAGCGCTGCTTGGTCACCGAGCTCGCCGGCTTCGAAGAGTAGAAGATAAACAGCGCTCCCGCCCACCAGCCAACCTCGTTATCGGAGAAATAGCCGATACGGTATGGCGAGTCGCGGTACGGAGCCACGAGCTCGCGGGCGAGCGCGTTCATCCGGGTCTCGGTCTCGGGCGCGAACGGGTCGAACCAGTGAAAGCGTGCCAGACGCCCGAGCTCGAGGTTGATGATCGTCGGGAGTTTGAGCGTTTGCGGCGCGAGGGCCCAGCCGCCGGCGCTGTTGAACCCCCACGAAGACAGCCGCCGCCGGGTCTCCGCCGTCCAATCCGCAAGCGTCGGCTCGAACGTCTTCCAGCTGTAATAGATCTTGCCCTCTTTCTCGCGCTCGGGATAGCCGCCGTCGAGGACGTTGACGCCGAGGCTGAGAAAGCGCTCGCCGCATGGTGTCACCAGCCAGGACACTCCGCTTTCGGCGGTGAGCGACCAGCGGGTGGAGAGGGCCGCAGCAAAATCGGCGCAGGCAAAGCTGCCGGTAGGGACCGCCGACGCGACCGTGACCGCGATAAAAACCGCAACGCTGCGCGTGGCGGCGCGTGTCACGCGCTCGTGCCGCCGACCGTCAGCCCGTCCATCCGCAACGTCGGCTGGCCGACGCCGACCGGCACGCCCTGCCCGTCCTTGCCGCAAGTGCCGATCCCGTCGTCGAGGCGAAGATCGCTGCCGATCATGGTCACTTTGGTCAGAGCGTCTGGTCCGTTGCCGATCAACGTCGCACCTTTTACCGCGGGTCCGACCTTGCCGTCCTCGATCAGGTACGCTTCGGATGCGGAAAACACAAACTTGCCCGAGGTGATATCGACTTGGCCGCCGCCGAAATTGACCGCGTAGAGCCCGCGCTTGACCGAGCCGAGGATCTCCTGCGGGTCGTGTCCGCCGGCCAGCATGTAGGTATTTGTCATCCGCGGCATCGGCGCATGAGCAAAGCTCTGCCGTCTGCCATTTCCGGTCGGAGCAGCGCCGAGAAGCCGGGCGTTCATGCGATCCTGCATGTAGCCCCGCAGGATGCCGTCCTCGATCAGCACGGTGCAGTTAGTCGGCGTGCCCTCGTCGTCGACGGTCAGCGAACCCCGCCGGTCGGGCAACGTTCCATCATCGACGACCGTCACCCCCTGTGTGGCAACGCGCTGCCCGATCATCCCCGAGAAAGCCGAAGTCCTCTTGCGGTTGAAATCGCCCTCGAGTCCGTGCCCCACTGCTTCATGCAGCATTACCCCTGGCCATCCCGGCCCGAGAACCACCGTCATCTCGCCCGCCGGCGCGGGGACCGCGCCGAGATTGACGAGCGCTTGGCGCAATGCCTCGTCAACTTGGACCTTCCAGTGCTGGGGGTCGAGATAACGGTCGTAGGCGACGCGCCCGCCAGCCCCCGCGGACCCCGTTTCCATGCGGTCGCCTTCGCCAACGACGATCGCGACATTCAATCGCACCAGCGGTCGGATGTCCGCGACCCGGCGGCCATCGGGGCGAACGATCTGCACTGCCTGCCACACGCCGCTCAGCGAGGCCATTACCTGTCTGACCCTGTCGTCGCGGCTCCGGGCGTAGGCGTCAATCTCGGTGAGAAGCCGTGTCTTGGTCCCGAGATCGACCAAGCCGAGCGGGTTCTCCTCGGTGTATAGATTCCGGTTGGTGCCGGAAGGCGGTGCTGCCATGACCCCGGAATAGCCGCCCGCCACTGCCCGCACCGTTGCTGCGGCGCGGCGGATCGCCGCTTCCGAAAGCTCGGAGGCATGTGCATAACCGGCGGCCTCGTCGGCAACCGCGCGCAATCCGAACCCCTGGGAGGTGTCAAAGCTCGCGTTCTTGATCCGGCCGTCGTCGAGCGCGAGGCTCTCGGACTGGCTGTATTCGAGGTACAGCTCACCGTCATCCATGCCGGCCAGTGATTGGGTGACGAGCGCCTCGACACGAGCCGGGTCCATCCCGGTCTTCTCGAAGAACAGCGCGTCGGTAACGGCGAGATTGGTCATTCGCTACTCCCTCTGGAAACGGCCCAAATATGGCCTCAGGCGCTCGCGAGCGAAAGACGTGATCGCTCTCGGTACGGGATGTTGCGCCGCTGCGGCGGCTCGTCGCAAGGAGTCGAGACGGGGTTGACCCGGTTGTTGTCAGAACGAGCTTTGGTGTAGGTTCCGCTGGGCTTTGCCGCGCGGCCGAAACCCGCCGGAGGATCAGCCAGCAGTCCATAACGGATGAGAGGCTGCAGGCGCATGGTGCGGTTGACGAGGTTGTTGACAACGAAGACGACGGCAAAAGCTGTTGTGGCGCTCATGCTCGGCGTGATCGGAGGCGTTGCGGTCGCGACGATCGCCCCGGCTGCCGAGCCGAAGCCGTGGCAATTTGGCATGCAGCCGCCGGCCACTGAAGTCATGGCCCGGCTATCGGCGTTTCACTTCGGGCTTTTGATCGTCATTTTTCTTATCACGATTTTCGTTCTGACCTTGCTCGTCGTCGCAATGTGGCGCTTTAACCACCGGCGCCACCCGGTCCCGACGCGCACCTCGCACAACACCGTCATCGAGATGCTATGGACCGTAGTCCCGGTGGTGATCCTGGTTGGGATCGCCATCCCCTCCTTCAAGCTGATGTACTACATGGACAGGGTGCCCAATCCGGAGATGACGATCAAAGTGACGGGGCATCAGTGGTACTGGTCATACGAGTATCCCGACCAGGATGGGCTCGCCTTCGACAGCAACATCATTCCAGAGGTTGAGCTGAAGCCGGACCAGAAGCGGCTGCTCGACGTCGACAACCCGCTCGTTGTTCCGGCCGGTGCGACAATCCGTGTGCTGATTACCGGGACGGACGTGATCCACAGCTGGTTTGTTCCGTCCTTCGGGGTCCAGGAGTATGCCGTCGTCGGCCGGCTCAACGAGAGCTGGATGAAGATCGAGCACGAGGGCATCTATTATGGCCAGTGCAACCAGATCTGTGGCGTCAATCACGCCTTCATGCCGATCAAGGTCGCGGCGGTATCGAAGGATGCGTTCAAGAATTGGCTGGTCGACGCCAAGAAAAAGTTCGCGCGGCGTGACGACGGCAGCGGCGCGGTCCGCGTCGCTGCGGTTCCGGAGCCGGCGGACGCCGCCCGCCCGATGCCCGGTAACTGAGATCGAGGGAGTGAGGGATGGCTTACGAGCGGGACGCTCACATCGCCGACCTACATGGCCACGAGGCCTATGGTCACGGCCATGCCCCGGGGTTTTTCACTCGCTGGTTTTGCTCGACCAACCACAAGGACATCGGCACCCTCTACCTGCTCCTCGCTATCGTTGCCGGTGTGATCGGCGGCGCCTTTTCGGTCGTCGCGCGGATCCAGCTGATGCATCCTGGCAACACATTCATCGAGGACCATCAGCTCTATAACGTCATCGTCACCGCGCACGGGCTGATCATGGTCTTTTTCGTGGTCATGCCGGCGATGATCGGTGGGTTTGGCAATTGGCTCGTGCCGCTGATGATCGGCTCGCCGGACATGGCCTTCCCGCGCATGAATAACATAAGTTTCTGGCTCTTGATCCCGTCCTTTGCGCTGTTGGTCGGGTCGACGATGGTCGGCCAAGGCGCCGGCGTCGGCTGGACGGTCTATCCGCCGCTGTCGGGGCCGCTCGGACATCCCGGGCCGGCGGTCGACATGGTGATCTTCTCGCTGCATCTCGCCGGC
>Ga0306920_100000541_pt1 | contig 44065 bp, 62 predicted proteins | sample flu12Cox44000170_FD_204666 | JGI IMG/M metagenome (GOLD analysis project Ga0306920, IMG submission 204666) | Lab enrichment of tropical soil microbial communities from Luquillo Experimental Forest, Puerto Rico - flux4day.12C.oxic.44.000.170 (v2)... | ecosystem: Environmental > Terrestrial >... | reverse complement strand
CTGGCTTTTCATCGCGCAGAATCTTGCCGCCCACTGAACTGGTATGCACCGGGCCTTCGTACATCTCCCCATTGCATGTTGGTCGATACCAGAATATCGGCTCCTGCCCCTCACTAACCTGCGCTGGCACAGTGGGCTTGGCCGTCAGTAGCGGAGCAAGCTTGCTAAGTGCAATGCAGTCAAAATACGCATTGCCTTCACCATCCGTTTTAACGCCACAGTGTTGCAAAGCGGCGCGTAATGCATCACCCGGATGCCGCGAATGCTGCCCCTCACTGGTTGCGATGCGTGCGCGTAGCTCAACGATTTCGGCTTGGAGTTCCAAGTACGTTTCCAGCAACCCATTCCACTGAGCTAGAGCCGTATCGCGTGTCTGTTTGGCTCTGAATGCCTCTGCTTCAAGCTCAATGATTTTTCCGGCGTAGGGGCGAAGTATTGAGACTTCTAACCCCATTGCCTGATAATCGGCATCAAGCTTTTTATAATCTGCTTCCAGCGCCTGATAGTCGGATTGCAGGACAAGCGGATGCCCATGGAGTGAACCAATCACCCGCCCGCGTTGCTTGTCGTCTTGTTCGCTCATGATTCACTCCTTGTCGGCTTGCATGGCGGCTTGTACTTGATCGGCCAAATTCTCCCAGCCCCATGAAGCTAGCCTTTGCTGCATGAAACGAAAATATTCGGTATCCCGCTTCAATGCATCGATGGTTTCCATCACCTTGTCAGGGGTGCAGCCAAGTTGATCAGCAAGCTCGCTAATGCTGATATATGGGCCGGTTGGGGTGGCGTATTGCAGGCCATTATGAAAATCAAGTCGGGTAATCATCTCTCAGTCCTTTCCTGTTGCGAGTGCTGCGGACAAAGTTCGGACAGTGATCTCAAGCTCATGCAGTTTTATGGATCTATTGACGTCCTGTTCGTAAATCTTGTTATATGCGTCGCGCCAGTATTGAGTATCGGCTTGGCCTTGAGCCTTCCCCTTGTGATAGCCCCGCTTTTGAGCAAGTCTGATTTTTGCAATGTTGTTCACCAGCCATTCAGGGTCTTTTCGCATACCTTGGTAGGCTTTGATAATGAACATCGAGGCTTCCGGGTTCAACCAGAAGATCACCATAAACCCAAAGCGAATCCCCACTGTTAGCCGGTCGTCATCACGCCATACATTCACTTTCGGCAGGCTAAAGCCAAGTTGGATCAGCAGCATCTATCACTCCTCAAATAGCTGTAATTGATTCCATCGCGGCGGCAATGAATTGCACTGCCGCCTCTGCATTAATTGCGTTGCCGTAGCCGCGCAGCGTTCCAGACCGGTACGCTTTGGCGCGCTTCAGGCTTTTTGCATCAAGTCCTGCCAGCTCTGCCAATCCTCGTGCCCTGGCGCTGAGCTTTCCCATGCCTGGGGCAAGCCCATGAGCCAGCGGGAATGACCCGGGCATAACTGGCCGCCACTTTCCATCCCGGCAAAAGAGCCAGTCAGCATCTCTCCAGAAGCCGTTAACCGGGCCGGGCTGCAGATCGCCGCGAAGTCCTGCAAGCGCTGCTGGTGTTTCGTCCCGTCTTCCCGGTACATCGTCATTGCCCGTTCCGGCGCTGCTTCCCGATCGTTGCTTCCTGCCGTCGGAGTTGGCCAGCCCGCCATCTGTGCCACGTGATTCAGCGTTTTGTTCGGCGCCGCTTCGTCCAGCGTCCCGCGCCGCTCCGAGTCCGTGGCCGTGGGCCAGCCCGCCATTTGCACCTGGTGCGTCAACATCGTTGGAGCCGTATTCCCTGTTGAGTCGATCGACCGGGACACATACTGCTCCGCTGTGCCGCCCGGTTCCGATGCTGTCGGCGTGCCCCAGCCGGCTAGCCAGACCATCCGCCCCAACAAGGCATTGATCGGCACGTTTTGACATTCCTCGCCGTCCTTCCAGTCGCGCGCGGTGGGCGTGGCCCATCCAGAAAAGTCGGTCCCGGATGTGCGGGGCACCGACGCCCGCAGACGGAAACGGGACGGCCCCGAAGGTGTAGCCCAGCTTTTCCAGGTCAGCTTGTACAAGGTTGACCCAAGGTTCTGCGTCCTTGCTCGCAACTTGTTCTCCAAAGACGTCTGCAGGGCTGCACTCCTGGATGAGCCAATGGAAGTGTGGCCAGAGGTGTCGCTTGTCATCAAACCCAGCGCCTGCGCCTGCCGCGGAGAAAGGCTGGCACGGGCAACTACCGGTCCAGACAGGCCGGTCGTCGGGCCAGCCGGCGCGGCGAAGCGCGTACGACCAGACTGCAATTCCAGCGAAAAAGTGACACTGCGTGTAATTTCGCAAATCTGCTGGCTTGACATCTCGAATATCCCTTTCGTCCACATATCCCGGAGCGATGTGGCCGGCGCCGATCAGGTTTCGCAGCCATTGGGCAGCAAACGGATCAATTTCGTTGTAATAAGCAGGCATTATTTTATTTCCGCCTCGTACGCTTGATTATTTCCCGCTCCAGAATCGATAAGTAAAATTTGTGAAAATAATAGCCGGCTGATCGTTGATTGCCGGAGCGGCCAGAATATTTACGCCTGCGTCCCGATACCGCAGTGTCACATCCAGGCCACCCAGCGGGTCAAGCTGATGCGGGCCATTAAAGTGATTCCCGCGGTAAGCGGCACCAATCGCCGGGCCCACACCAGCAGAAAAATCACCAGAGCGCACGACGTACTGCGCCGACGCGATGGCATATGGCCCCCAGAGGTCAACGCTGTCTTTCATAAACCCGGCTTGGGCGACAATCGCAAAATTACCCATATCATGCTGGTATTGCACAGCCAGACCGGTATTCAGCTGGTTCCAGTGGTAACCCTCTGCGACAGGTGGGTGGCTGTGCCAGGACAAACCGTTAACGACGATATCGGCTGAATCGGCGTAGGCCAATGAGGTGGCCGTCAAGGTCAATGCAAAGATCAAGGTTTTCATGATTTGCGTACCGTTACGTGTTGGAGTGACGTAACTATAAAACGTTATTAACGTTTTTGCAACTAAAAAAAAATGCCGTACATCAGACGGCATCCTTCAGACCTTTTGCACTACCGAAATAACGGCTGATCAACCCCACGCTGGTGCCTGTAGCTGCTGCGACATTAACCCGTGTGACCGACTTCATGCCTTTTGTCTGTGCGATCAGTCGGGCCGCGCTTAGCAGCTGGGCTTTGCGTTCGTCGGGGTCCATCCGGGTATGTTGTTTGCGCTCCATATATTTCGGCCCTGCTTACGTAAATAACGCGATATTAACGTTTTATAGCGTTATGTCAAGCCTGGTTAGTAATCGATCCAGTTAACTTCAGATTCATATTCGGTAATCGGTGTGTTATGCCCCCGTATATTTTCTGGGGTGATCTTGGCCCAAGCTTCTTCATTTAACAGTGCGTCCAGAGCCAGCTGGGTTTCCTTGATCCACAGCAATCGGCGTTCGCACCGGATTTTGAAGCTGGCCAGAGCCCTGTCCCAGTTTGAGTAAGCCCACTGGCGGCCGCCGTTTTTCGTGATGAATCGTTTTTCCTTGTCGATTGACGCGCGACATCCCCACCCCAGCCAGCGTTCAGGCAGCAGCCAGTAACCATTAGGGGTTTCCTTGAATGCAAACCACGTATCACGGGCCACATAAACCCGGTTAGCTTCAGTGACCATCCGCAGTTTGTAATGGTCGGGCCCCTTGCGTTCATATCGTTCCATGTCAGTCTCCGGCGTAAAACACGATACACATTCCGATTAAAACCAGCCTAAGCCGGGTTCGTCTGAGGTAAACGCCACAATAGCTAATGCGCTGAACATCAGAGTCACCCCAGAACCCCCTCAGGCCCATTTGCGAAAAACGCCACGCCCCCGGCAGCCAGTACGCCATCGTTCCATTTGCGTTGCGCTCGTTCGTGCGGCGTACCCGTATATTTCCAGCCTTCTTTCTTGCATTCCACGCTGGTAAATAGTGCCACCCGGTGGCCAACCATATCAGGTGTAACCATGACTGATTTCCAGCCGATCAGATCACCAGATTTAATCACCTTGTTCATCTGGGCGTTATCATTAGCCAGCCCGAACCGTACAGGCTGGCCTGCCGGATTTGCCAGCACCCCGCTATTGTTCCGGAACAGGCGATAACCGAATTTTGCGGCCTCCAGACGAATCAGGGATTGCTGACGCGACTCGCTGCCGGCAGGTTCCTCCGTGGATTCAGCGGCCTTGAAATGGGGTAAGCCCATCCCCGCATACAGTTCTTCCAGCGCGGTCATCGATACGCCGTGTTTGATTGCCCAGGCGGTCAGATTCATGCTTCGAGCATCCGGATAATGTCCGGCACATGCGACAAAGGCATATCACCAGTTTTCAGTTGCGACAAGGCGTGGATAGCCAGTGTAAATTTCGCCCGCAGTTTTGCGATTTCCTGTGCTTGTAACAGATCGTCGCCACGCTCCAGCAAGTTAATCCCCTGCTGTACCAAATCCTGATTGATCATCTCTCATACTCCCATCCGTGTTATACCAACAGTTCAAACTACCGCGGCGATGCGGAGAATTAATCGCCCACAGATAGCCGCCACAGAAACATCCCATTGCGCGGGTGTCTCGCCGCATCATCCATTTGTCCAGGCGCCAGTCACGTTTTCCACATACAGGGCAAGCGGGAGCCCGGATATAACGGTCGGGGTGACGCTTAAGGGCGCGCCGACTTTGGCAATGCCTACAGCGGCAGTGAAAACTCATCGCCCTTGTCGCAAATCAGCCAGAACCCGTGTTAGGTCCATGCTTGCCCGACGAAGTGCGCCATATTCCTTGCTACCGGGCCGGGCACCACGAGCCAGTTTTGCCGCTTTTATAAATCGGCACGCTTCAATCAGCGATTTGTCAATGGTCTGCTTTTTCATATTTAGCTCCGAATAACTGACATAAGCCACAAACCACCCAGGCCAAACACAATCCAAGCTGCCACCAGCAATGCCTCAAGCCAGGTCTGTTCCTTTTCGGGCCATTCTTTCACCGTGGAGACAGTGCGCTCAAATTTAAGCCCATAGCCTCGACCCATCCCGATACGCTCAACGGCGTCTACGGTTTTAATCGGTTGTTCCGGTCGCGCCAGGAATTCTTTCGCAAGCGCCAGTTTCACCGACCGACTGTTCGCATGGATAACCGCTTTCGACTTCATACCGTGAAATTCCATATTTTTCTCCGAGTGTTTTCAGTTTTTCGTTGACCAGCGCCAACTCAAGCGCCAACGTATTACGCCGAATTTCCAGACCGCCCTGCAAAAACGTCAAAGCAAATTTTTGCGTGGAGAAATACTCACCGGTTACATCTAGCCCAACCCGCTGGCGATATCGACCACGTTTGATCAGTTCCACGCTGAAAATGCCATCCTTGTGGCGAATCTTGCGCCGGGCCCGATGTTCCACGATTTCATCAGATACCACGCTGTAGACCATCAATTCATCAGACATGGCATGCCACCACGATATTCAGAGTCAGCCAGATACCTGCGATGACAGCCAGACCGACCAGGGTTTTTACATCAAACATTTCAATACAGTTCCGAAAGGTTATAAGCTTTGGCGAAGCTGGATGGACTGCGATAGTGCGCCAGCTCTGTATATTTTTTCCACACTGCAACAGGGCCGCCCGCACGGGGAATGTTTACCTGGATATCTTCAGGTAATTCCAGACACAGGGTGCTACCCGATGGCATGACAACGGCAGTGTTGTAGACAAATAATGCCTGCTCTGGAGTGAGGATCATTGCTGTTTACTCGCCTGAATTACGCAGAGGGCTAGCAGCGCTTTTTTGTGTTGCTCCCAGAAAGCCGTGGCGTGGCCGTCCATCGCGCGGATTTCCTCTGCAGTGAACATGCCCCAATCTTCGTGACTGTGGCGCTGGCAACCGATGCGCATAAAGCCTTCCGTGATCAGTACCCTCCAGTACAGCCCCTGAACGATCAGGGGCTGCCGGGTAATTTCTTCGCCATCGATTTCGGCACCGAGCAGATCGGCACCGTCCAGATTGGCACTGCGCAGATTGGCATCGCGCAGATTGGCACCGCCTAGATTGGCACCGCGCAGATCGGCACCGTCCAGATTGGCACTGCGCAGATTGGCATCGCGCAGATTGGCACCGCCTAGATTGGCACTTCGCAGAATGGCATCGCGCAGATCGGCACCGTCCAGATTGGCATCGCGCAGATCGGCACCGTCCAGATTGGCACTGCGCAGATTGGCATCGCGCAGATTGGCATCGCGCAGATTGGCATCGCGCAGATCGGCACAGTACAGATTGGCATCGCGCAGATTGGCATCGCGCAGATTGGCATCGCGCAGATTGGCACCGCCCAGATTGGCATCAGATTCCAAAGCCGTAAGTACCAAGTCTTTCAACGTCTCAAATTCGCCTTCAAAAATAACAGTGTTCGAAAAACGGTTCAGCAGTTGCATTTTGTTTTGCTCCTTGGCGGGTACAGGTAAACCAGCGTTCGCCACCGGCTTGCGTGTACCGGCTGTTGCCAGCCGGGTGTTGGTTATTCACGCTCGACAATAAAGTTGCGAACATGTTTCAAGCTGCCTGCGGTCGGTATGATGCGCACCTCGTATTCAATCCATACTCTTGCCCCACGCGAGCACCGCACAGGCTCCAGTACGCGTACAGACTTTCCGTCGTCTGCGCTTTCTGCTTCGTAGCCTTTGTCCTGAAGCAATTTAACGGCATATTCTGCATTACGCATTTGTTCATTCCTCGTTACGCTCAAGGGCAGCAACGTCTTTTGCGTCCCGGCAGATAGCGTTTGCGCCCTCGGTGTCAAACCCACGATCAATCGCCCATTGCCAAAGTTGGGCGCGGGCAGAACGATGAACACGATTGAAGTGCCCTGGGTGCGCTGCATTCACGCGGTTGATATATCGCTGTTGTGCTTGAATCAGTGTCATTTCCCTACCCCTTCACGTTTTGTTATCCGATGGCCAGACTATAAAACATTAATAACGTTTTATACCATTACCGTTCGTCGGTCTTATTTCGGACAAGTACAGTTAACGCTTCGGCTTCTTTCGCGCTTCCCTTCAGCGCGGTTAAAATATCCTTGCCAAATGTAAAATAAAAACGACGTTCCAGTTCCTGTTGACTTTCTGTGGGGTACATGCCGGCCCACCAGGCGATAGCTTCCTGCAAGTGAATATGTGCGGCCACACGTGTTCCATGCTTTTTAGCCAAAGAATAGCGCGCCGCTTCTGGCAGCCCGGGCGGCTGGCGCAATGGTGCATATGGGTCAAACACTTCCCCGCGCATAGCAGCCAGCGTTTCCGGTGTGAGGAAAAACAGGCAACCGTCTACATTCTGGATATTGTCGCGCCTCAGAGGTTCTGGTGCTGGCTCACCACAATATGGGCAATGCGTATAAATCCGCTCATACGCTAACCAGCAACCATCAGCCAGACATGTACGCATGGGTACGCCATCGGCCACGCTGCGGCTACGTTTTTCCCGACCATCCAGATTCCATTCGTGAGGCGCATCAGGCACGTTGTGGAGATAGACGTTACCAACCAGATCGATAATCAGCGCCTTGGGTTTGACACTTTCTGCAATAAACGCAAGGCGCTGTTCATCGCTGTAATCTCCCCATGCGGCCATCAGAATCATGCTGATCATAAGCCGCAGTGCGCGCCCGAACTGCTGGACGTATAGCGCATAACTGAGCGTGGGTCTTGCCATCAATACGACTTCAATCGCCGGCAGATCAAACCCTTCACCGAACAGATCGACGTTGATTAATACCCAGAGCTTCCCACTCTCAAGGTCCGATGTAGCCAGATATCGGTCATCGTCGGAGCTTTCAGCAGTTACCACTTTTGAAGGTACACCACGGCGTTCAAATTCCGCCTGTATTTCGTTGGCCCCTTCCACATCCACGGCGAACACAACAGCCCGCTTTTGCCAGGCGTACTGGCAATAAGCATCAACGGCATTACTGACCATCTTGCGGGATCGATGAACAGCTCGTGACGCCCCGGCCTTTGTCCAGTCACCATCAGCCCCAATCGTGACATCAGACATGTCCAGGTCTTCAGGCGTGGCTGTGATCACGTCGTAATCTGTCAGGTAACCGGCATTAATCAGTTCCCGCATGGTCGGACCACAGATCAATGCATCAACGAATCCATCTGCCGCCCGGCCCAGACCTGCGCCGTCCGCACGTTCTGGCGTCGCTGTGGGGAACAAGCCATATGCATTTGGAAACATGGAAAACGCCTGACCCCATTTGTTTTCCCTTAAAACGTGGTGTGCTTCATCCTGAACAATCAGTCGCGTCCGATTCTTGAACTCATCTGTTAATTTATCTTCCCGAGCGCGCAAGGTATCCACACCGGCTACCCATGTCCTGGCTGATGGGTCGAACCAGCCTTTGCCGAATTTCTTCATGTGCAGCTGTACGATGCGCCGGCGCACGTTGTCGGGCGCGATGATATCGTGCTTGATTTCTTCCCGGGCGAGAGCCAGCGAAATCTGGCTCACAAGTTCCTGACGGTGGGCGATGGCACCGGCTGGCTCGTTTGCTTCCTTGATCACGGCTCCGATAATCACCGTCTTGCCTGACCCTGTGGCCGATACCGGCATGGCAACCTGTTTACCGGCATTCCATGCGTCAAACACCCGGCGCTTGATATCTTCCTGAAACGGTCGCAGGCGGCTCATTCTGGCAGATCATCCCAACCGATCAGCAGATGAGAGACACATGCAAAATCCGCTGTATCTATAACAAGGCGTTTCGTGCGCTTCACCGGATGAATGCGGACTACGCATACGAACTTGACGCCAGCACTGCTTATGCCGATGAACCTGAAACCGTTGATGTCAGGGAGTTCTGAGATATTTTTCATAATTTTAAAATTTATGGTTGAAACGTTATTAACGTTACCGTATAGTCCGGTTTGCAGCAAGCGTTATTAACGTTTTAACAGGATAAAATTATGGAAATCACATTGAAGTTTGCCCACGGCACTACGCCATCCCAGATCGTGGATGAGGTGCTGGCTGTGTTTGCTGACCAACCGGTCATGATCGATCGTACCACTGGTGAAATTACGTTCACCGGTCTGGACAACGGCGAGCAGGGTGTCAGCAGCTATATCGCCCCACCACCGGCACCGATTACTATTCCGAATCATCAAGGTTCAGCGATGCTGGATAGTTCCGGTTTGCCATGGGATGAGCGTATCCACTCCAGCAGCAAGGAAAAGACCGCCAATGGCACCTGGCGGGCTCGTCGTAACATCAATAAGGATTTGACTCCAGAACAAATCGCAGCGATTGAAGCTGATTTGCGTGCGGCTATCGGTGGTTCCGCTGAATCCCAGGCTGCGTTCAAGCAGCATATTCAGGAAACAGCACCGCACGCAGTCGCTGATATTCCGCCGGCTCCTCCTGCTACCGAAACCCCCGCTATTCCGGCTCCACCACTGCAACCTGCCCCGGCACCCGCCCCGATGGCTACAGTTGGCACGCCATATCAGGATTTTGTAATGTGGGTCACTGATCATATCGTCAAGGGCACTTTCACCGTGGATAAGGTGAATGAAGTGTGCGTGACCTACGGCGTAGTTGACGGTGATAACAAGGGGACGATGCAGATGCTGGCCAACATGCCTGACCGTATTCCTTCAGTCAAAGCCATGCTGTCTGTCATGTATAACCTGCCGGGCTAATCATGGACTCCCCATACGGTTTGCGTCCTAGTGGTGCCCCCATCTGGACAAAATGCGAAATGTACCCGCGCATGAGCCAGATTTATCCAGAACTTCCGGGCGATATCGACATCGGGCGGGATGAGGGATTGTGCTTCCACAAGGTGATTGAAAAGCGGCTTACTGGCGATATCGTACAGGTTGGTGATGTATTTCACGATATCACCGTGACCACTGAAATGATGGATCATGCCACGGAATATGTCAGGGAGGCATTGAGCTGGGGATGTGAACTTCACGTGGAGGAATCAATTTCCGGTGATGTGATCCATCCTGAATGCGGCGGCACACCAGACGTGTGGGGATACGTGCCAGGGCTCTTGCGTCTGCTGGATGCCAAATATGGTCATCGCCATGTGGAAGTGTACGAGCATGAACAACTATTGATTTACATCGCCTCGATCCTGGAAAAACTGGGCATCAATGGCCTTATGGATCAATACACCTGGGTGGAAATTATTGTCTATCAACCACGTTGTTATGATCGGGAAGGGCACTTCCGGCGCTGGCGGGTTCTGGCTTCAGACCTTCGTGGAAATTTCAACTGGTTACGTGGTCGGGCAGCACGTACAGAAGCGGCTGACGCGAAATGCGTTACCGGCTCCCATTGTCTGGACTGTTCAGCCCGTCACGCCTGCAAGGCTGCACAGCATGCGGGAGCCGTTGCCATGGACCTGGCACAATTGCCAATGCCGAACGACTTGCCCTCTGAAGCGATTGGTGCGGAGCTGGACCGTATCGAATGGGCCATGAGTATGCTCAAAGCCCGGCAAACCGGTCTGGAAGCACAGGCGATGTTCAACATTAACAATGGCGCGCAGATTCCCGGCTGGGATATCGAACGTGGCCAGGGGCGTTTGTACTGGATCGACCCGAAAAAAGCCGAAGCATTGGCAAACCTTTACGGGTTATCCATCATGAACGACCCGGAACCAATGACGCCCACCCAGGTGATCAGCAAGCACAAGGAACTGGCGCCATTTGTTCCACAATTGGCTAACCGGCCGCTGGGTGCCCCAAAGCTGGTGCGTTTCAACATGACGCACATGAAAAAACTGTATGAATCTGTAAAGGATAAGTAACCATGGCAGACCGTCAAAAAGTCCCGTTTGTTACGCCAATCGGGCGTTTCGTTCAGGGTAGTTTTTACGAAATGCAAACCAAGGACGACAAAGGTAATTTGTACGTCAACAAGATCACCAAAGAACCCCAGCCGCATAGCTTTTTCGCTATCGCTATCCGGAAAGATGATCCGGCATGGCCGGCATTCTGGGCACTTCTAACCGCAGAAGCTATGAGCGGCTATCCCCAGTTCTTTGATCCTCAGGGCAATTGCCGGAAGGCTGATTTTTCCTGGAAAGTCATCGATGGTGACGGTTACGATGACAAGGGTGTCCACAACGCTACCAAACCGGGCTTTGCTGGTCATTATGTCGTGCGTTTCCCCGGGTTTAAACTTCCTAAAGTTTTCCAGGAAGGACGTATGGATGCCGCGCTCCAGATCACCGATCCTAATGTCGTGAAAAAAGGGTATTACGTCCGTGTTGTCGGCGATTGCGTGGCCAACATTGGCGCAGAAAGCCCAGGGCTTTATATGAATGGCCATGGCGTTATCTGGGTAGGCAATGGTGAAGTGATTCAGGGTGGCCCGGATATCATGGCGCTCTATAATCAACACGCTGGTGCCGTAAGCGCCCCTGCCGGTATGACTGCTCCGAATAGCGCCCCGGTTACACCGATGGCTGCCGGTCCCGGCATGGGTGTATCTGGCCCAGGTTCTGCGCTTCCCGGTCCCGGCATGGGCGTATCTGGCCCTGGCGGCGGTTTGCCGGCTGGTAATCCGGGTATGGCTGGGCCAGGTACTGCACCGGCTCCGGCGCCGATGGCGGGACCGGGCGCGATTCAGCCGAACCATAATTTCGTGGCTAATGCTGTTGGCGCGCCTATGATGGCACCGCCTCCCCAGACCATGACCCCGCCTGCATCCGCTGCGCCGGTATATCAGATGACTGCGCTTGCTGGGGGTTTCACTCGTGAACAGTATCTGGCGTCTGGCCAGAACTGGACCGACGAACTCCTGCTGGCCAATGGCTACATGACAAGGATTGCATAATGCTCACAATCAACCATCTAGGTTTCGACAAAACCCGTGAACGTGTGGAAGCACAGATTTTCGACAGCGGTGATAAATTCCGCGTTGAAATCGTGAAAGCGACGCCGATTTTCAAGCGTTTGCAAGTCGGCTTTGCTGCCGATGTGGAATTCCAGGTGAAAGCCGCTCAGGCTAAACTTCGCAAGCGTCTGGAACGTCAAAACGGCCTTTCCGGCAAATACGTCGCTCACTGATCCACGGCGCCCCACTGGTCAACGGTGGGGCGTTTTACCTCATGTTGAATATCCCGCCCCCTCCGGCCCGCGTCCCCGTTGAATGTGATACAGAATGTTTCCCTAACTGGTGGCTTATCAAGTTTCGTTATTCAGATGGATCGATCCGTTCATTCCAGTTCTGGGAGGGTGGCAGACTGGACGTGGAAGGTATTAAACAGGTGTTGATGACCACAACCATCTATACCTTTAACGGCAATAACTATGATGTCCCGATGATACTGCTGGCGCTAACCGGCGCATCCTGTCGTGCGTTAAAGCACATGAACGACACGATTATTCCAGGTAAGGGTCATAAGGGTCCGCCCGCCTGGCAGCTCCTGCAAACCTATGGACTGGAAATACCCACGTGGCTGGACCATGTGGATTTGAAAGAGATTCCGAAAGGCGTACTGTCATTGAAAATGTACGGTGGCCGCATGCATAGCCGGAAATTGCAAGAAAGCCCTGTAGATTTCAGCACATGGCTTACTCCGGAGGAATCGCGCGAAGAGGAAGACTATTGCGAAAATGACCTCGCAACCACGCTGGACATGCGCATTGGTTTAGCAGAGCAGTTGCACCACCGGGAGGTTACCGGCAAACGCTATGGTATCGATTTGCGGTCAAAGTCTGATGCCCAGATGGCCGAAGCAATTGTAAAAAGCCTGCTACCATTCAAGGTTCGCATTCCACCGTGGCCCCACGGCACCCGGTTTAGCTACACTGCGCCCGGATTTATCCACTATGTCACGCCGCAACTTCAAAACCTGTTGTACTTGGTTAAATCCACACAATTTGTGGTCAGCGAGAAAATCACGAACCCGGCCTACATCGCTGACCCTGATGCGGATGTGCCGGGCGACGGGATACTGATTCCGCCTGAAATTGAAGGTCTTGATATTGTCATCGGCCAGTCCACGTATCGCATCGGTATCGGCGGCTTGCATAGTCAGGAAAAATCAGTAGCTCATTTCAGCATCCCCGGTGTGCAAACCCTGTCTGACCACGATGTGAAGAGCTATTACCCGTCCCTCTGGCTGCTCATGGGCATGTCACCGCGGCAGATTGGGCCGGCACTGCTGGATATCTATCGAGATATTTATCACAAACGCCTGGAGGCCAAGGCCCAGCTTAAAAAACTGGTGGAAGGCACACCTGAATACGCAGAAGCAAAGGCCATTGCCGAAGGGTTTAAAATTACCCTGAATGGTCTATATGGCAAGCTCAACAGCAAATACAGCATTGTATACGCCCCCGACATGCTGATCGCCATCACGGTCACGGGGCAGCTGTCCATCTTGATGTTGATTGAACGTCTGGAGCTGGGTGGCGTTCGTGTTATTTCTGCAAACACGGACGGCATCGTACTGGCCACGCCGGCCGGGCTGGAATGGTATAGAGATAATACAATCAGCTGGTGGGAACGAACCACCGGTCTGGAAACTGAGGCGCAGGAATATAAAGCGCTGTATAGCCGCGATGTGAATTGCTATGTGGCTATCAAGCCGGACGGCAAGGTTAAAGGAAAAAGCGCGTTTGCCCAGACCGGCATCATTGAAGGTTTGAATCCGGATAAGGACATTTGTGGAGAGGCCGTTTGTAAATATCTGGCTGAAAACATTCCCATGGAATTCACGATTCGCTCATGCCGTGATGTACGCAAGTTCCTGTCCATCCGTCAGGTGGATGGTGGCGGCCGTTTCGCTATGGGGAAAGCTCACGATCCGAAAGCGAGAAAAGCGGAACGGGTGGCCACGCTCAAATCCGCTGGTGCAGTGCAACTGGATAAAACCATGTGGCATTTGAATGGCGTTACGCTCGAAGAACAAAAGCTGTACAAAAGTCTTTGCAAACCGCGTGACCCGGTTTATCTCGGTAAAGCTGTGCGCTGGTATCACAGCGTTGATGGTGGTGCCATTTATACATCGCGGGGCGGTCTGGTGGGTGGCAGTACAGGTGCCCGGCCGATGATGGAATTGCCGGCTGACTATGCTGTTCCTGCTGATATCGATTACCAGCATTACATTGATGAAGCATATTCTCTATTGGCGGCAGTAGGCGTGAAAACGCCCAGCCGTGCCAAGCTGGGCGCTGTATGAATCTAGCCGGTGGGGAACCCATCAGCCCCGCGTGCACACCTTCCCCGTGCGGGTCAGGGCGGAATCGGGCGACACATTTATGATTCCCCTGCCGCCACCTGGTGCGCTCAGGCCATGAGAGGGGAGCAATCAGAAGGATAGCACGCGTTTCAGCATTGCGACGTATGCCGCATGCGCTTCGGCTTGTGTGGGGTATTCGTGAATGGTGATTTGTTTACTGCTGGCGGTGCGTTCTTCCACAACCCAGCACTGACGGGCTTTGTCAAAGTGCGGCCGGTTAAATACAATCCATCCGGATTTCATGTGGTGCCCTGATAAGTGGTGGAAGCTGATTTTAACCGGATCAGCAAACCGGGGCAGATTTAAACCGCCTGTACGGCTGGCTGGTAACCGGAGCCCACAGATTCGGCAGGCGCTTCAGCTACAGGGTCGGCAGCCACATCTACAGCAACTGGAATCGGAGCGGCGCTGTTAGCCACAACGGAAACGTCAGCGTGGATATCGCCCAGCAAACTGTGCAATTCATCCAGAAAACCCTGTTCAGCACGGGTTACGCGGCCTTCAAAAGCATCCAGTTTTGCACGGGCATCCGCCAGGGCATCAGTAAGCAGAGACATGATTTATTCCTTTCGCTAGATTAATCGGAAAAAGTTAATAACGTTCTAAAAACTTCACTCTAGCGGTTGACTTTTTGTGCGTCAATAAATTTTTGTATCGTTACTGCGTAATCGTGAGCGGCTTGTCCGTAGTTGGCGGCGTCGTCTGCCCGCCGGCTTTCGGCGCGGAGAAAGTTTCCAGCTTCATCTGAAAGTCGGACGTCGGCGGATTCGACAGCAATAGCGCTGGCGGTGCTGGTGGCAGGGGACAGTTTTGTACTAGTGGGACAGTTGGCACGGAGCCACAAGCCGCGAGTATGAGCGACAGTAGCGAGATGATCAGCAGCGGCCACAGTGCTGGCCTGGCGCTGGATTGATCGTGCGTCATCCTGTTGTCTGAGTTCATTGTATTTCCTTTCCGTGTCAGCGGCCCGGGCGTTCGCCTGATTCAGGTCGGCCAGCTGTTTGATCTGAAGTGCTTCTGCCGCGGCTTTCGCTTCGGTCGTATCGTAGTGACGTGTCAGTGCGAACACTAGAAACATCAGCACGATTATCGCAGCCAGTTTAAATAACCGGATTTCAGCAACATCAAACATTTTTACGAGCCTCGATATCAGCAAGCAATCCGGGTTGTTTCACCAGGCTGGCTAGTGCGGCCAGAAGGCTGAACACCACGCCAGCAAGCATGAAACCACGTCCGGGTAGTGCCGCAAGCACCTGCCCCAGAATACCGCAGAGTGTGGCCAGAATGGCAAAGCGGACGGACCAGAGGCGATGCCATAAAGTTAGCCCGTCAACAAACAATGGCCTCAATTTTGCAAACACAGTTTCACCTCATCATTCCGTCGGGCAACGAGGCCGTTATATACCTTTTTCCCCGCATAAACAAACAACCTCATGCGTTCGCAAGCTTGCTGCCATTTGCCGGCGCGTTCCAGCTCCACAATCGATGTGCCGGGGATATATCGCGGCGGCGTGTCACCATCTGTAGCACGGCGCGTCAGAATACCCGGCCCTAGGTTATACACCAGATCGCCATAAGCCAGCCGGCGGTTAAGTGGTAGTCCAGGTAAAACTTTATCGACCATAGGAAGAAAAATACCCACACGCTTTTCAAGCATCGCCATGCACTGCGCATGTGTGGCCCTGTCGCCCTTTTTAACCCCGTGCGTTTCGCCATCGCAAATCGTCCATGTGCCGTTAACGTCCTGATATGCCTCAAGACGTTCACCTTCAAAGGGAGCGATATAGGCAGCCAAGCCGATGATCACACTGCCACCACTGGCCGCCATGGCCGCGACAACACGGGAAGGGAGCTTAATTCCCATCGTCTAGGCGCCGCTGTCGTTGCTTTTTCCACCATGCGTGGGTCTCAAAGAAAATCCGCAACACGGTGTAAATCAGGGTAGTCCACAATACGGCGTTCTGTAATGTCATTTTTGTTGTCAGTCCCGCCCATATATTGATCAGCCATAGGCCCAGTACATCGACCCATGCTTTGATTTGAGTCATTTTTTTTACTCCGCCTTGGGTTCCACCCAGCCCGGAGGCGTGGGCAGCATGCTGCGGGTAAGTGAATCAAGTGTGCTGAAATACGCCAGCCAGCGGGCATCATCTTCTTCCACGGTGCCCTGATTCGGCCATACTTCCGGGTCTTGCGGACAACCGAACGTGGCATTTATTGCCGTTTGTTTGCCATCAGTGAAATTTACGTAAATGGTCATGGTCAGAACCTGTAAGAAGTGATATAAGCCGACCAGCTATAAGTAGTACCCTGCACACCACCAGTGGCGTAATAAATAGTCTGTGGCACCGGAATGATCAAACCGCTAAACGATGTGTTCATCGTCTGACCGTTAGCCTGAACAAACCCCTGGTTATATTGCAGCCCTGTGCTGTTGGCATCAGAATTGAGCAGAAGCGCGCAACCACCAGGCGCCCCAGTCACTACGCTGGATACCATATAGCCCCCGCACTCAATCGCTTGAGGGGGCACTGCGCCACTGATACTCAGGGATGTCGGGCCACCGGCTGTGGTAGTGCTTAGAACCGACACAGCAGCACGGTTAATCAGACGGTCAACCTGATTGCCAGGGTAAAGCTGACCCGCACCATTGGTCATCCACACGGAAACAAGCACATTGTAGGTGTATCCAGACGGCATGTTTACGCCGGAATACATCGTACCGGATGAGGTGCTGGCGTTTGATGCTAAAAGATTCGCAAACCCATTTGTCGGATTATAAATCAGATAGATGGATACTGCGCCGTTAGCAGGTGGCGAACCGATATCCATACCACCCGCACCGGTAGTGGTCAAATTTAGTGAAAGGCTAAGGTTCGCCAGGCGAATCATGATGCCATTGAGGCCCCCGCTGCCGATAATCGCCTGTTCAATTGACATGGTAAGACTTTGTATCGGCGAGGTGATGCGTATCTTTGAATTACGTACGCCCCCGATAATGCCGGGGGCACTGAATGCGGGTTGCGCCTGGTTTCCGGTAGCAGGAAATCCTACATTCAGTGGGGTCAGCGCATTGCCGATCTGGGCAACAAGATTCGTACCGTCCCCATAAACTTCCTGGCTACCACCACTGCCGCTAACGAGTACCCCAGTGCCGGCGGTTGTTTTGCACGTAACACTGTAAGCGCCAACAGTGCAATTATTGATGATCAGCCATTGACCTTTGAACGCCGGAAAAATTACGTTAACAGCAGCCGTCAAAGTCCCGGTTAGTACGATAACCGGGGAGCCATACTGTGCGGGAGTCAGCGTAACGTTAGAACCCGTCAAAGCAACAGTGGTTTGGCCCACGCCTTGCAAGCCACCGGCAGACGCCAGAACAACAAATGATCCACTGCCGACACTGCTGTTATATTGCACATATACATCGCCAGTTGCGGCGATTTCCCCACCGCTAAGCGCATTAAATGCCTGACCGACGATAGGCACCGCAGCGAGCCCGTTTACAGCCAGTGTGGATGCCCCAGTGTTACCATTTAAGGCTTTGAAGCCCACGATCTGCCCATCTGTCAGCGCTGTCGGAGCTGGAGACAAGGTCACGCTGTAGTTATTGGCGGTGCCAGTATCCACGGCGTAATTAAACTGGTTAGCCTGCAACTGGGTAGCTTGCACCAGTGCGGAAAGGGTGCCCGCCGTGAACATATTTGTAGCGATATCGCCCGCCGACCAGTTTTGCGCGGCGGTGCCTTCCTGTGCCCGAACAATCGTCATGGTGTCGCCGCTACGAGCGGTTACACGCACGATTTCAGTGAGCAAGCCGGTAGCGGCATCGTTCAGAGTCAACAGAAAATACTGGTTAGCTGCCGGTGATGGAAACAGGGCGCCCTGACCGGCCGACACAGTGAGCGACAACGCCGTGGTGTTGATCGAACTGGCAAGCGTGGAGTTCGCGTTATTCGCAGCAAGAATAGTAAGACCGGCCATGGTTTAACCTTTAAAAATACGTTGGATTTCGTCACAATCGCCGCGGATGACGGCATCCATATAACGCTCACACCGGTCGTCTTTTTCCACCATTTCTTTGCCGACTTGCTGAGGGATACCGACCTTTTTGGCGAATTCAAGGCTATGCGCCACGCCTTCCATGAGGCGATGCTGCGCGAAGGAAGGCGTGGGCATGATATTACCCCTTAAATGATCGACACGTTATAAGTAAACTGGAATGGCAGAGGTAGTGCACCTGATGCAATCCCGGCTTGTAATACAGGAGCGAGAGCCAGCGGCGTGTAATTCATGAACCTGCTTTTAAGGCCATTGTAGGCCACGGTATTGAATCCGAACCGGTTATATATCGCACCACCGGTTACTGTCCGTTGCCCGTTCAGAATCAGGATGTTGACTACGCCCCCTGTGCCGAACTGTACACTCACCTGGTAGGTATTATCAATCGGTGGGCAGGTGCCATTTACACCAATCAGGAACCGGATGACACGGCGTTTTAGCCAGTCAATGCTGAACTGCATACCGTCGCCTTTATAGAACGACCAGGTAATGATTCGTTTGAACACATCGTCATTTGTCGCGTAATAGGCGCCTGTGCTGATGTACCGGAATTTGTTGAACTCCAGCTTGTTATATGGGAGCGTATTGTAACCACCCGTAGCATTGATATGACCAGAGGGCAAACTGGGCCGCTCTGGAAATCCATACAATCCTGCAGCTACCCAGTCCAGGAGAGTCCCGCTAATTGTACTGGATGTGTACACCGGAAGATTAAGCGTATTGAACCAGTTAAGATATGACCGGGCGTAATCATTCTGGGCGCCCACAAACGCCTGTAGATCATCGTCATCATTGTATTGCGTGTACAGGTAGGAAGGCAGGATGTCGTTAAGCATGATCAACCCTGCGCGATGACCACATTGGATGTGGTGGTGTAAAAATACGATTCGGGATCGCCCGGGATAATGTATGTACCAGACGTCGGTGAAACGGCCAGCCCGTTGATCGTGATCGCCCACACCAGCCGTGTGAGATAGCTGGCAGGCAGCGCCGATGCCACGGCTTGCTGAAATACCTCGTTCAAAATCAGTTCATTGATGGGCTGACCGGCAACAATGCTGTTGATGTAGCTGACAATAGCCGGGTTAGCCAGCTGCGCCACGGCAGTCGGACTAACAACGTTCGGGCTGTTCGTGTTCCATGTCGCCTGCACACCTACTACTTGCTGGGGCGGGTTCACGAACGTAATGGCGTAGGTGTCCGGAAAATCGGTCACCGTCACGGTGATATTCCGGTTATTCGGCGTGATCACTGCCCCGCCCGTATAAACCGGAGCTGCAGAAGTATTTACCGGAATGCTGAATGTGGTCGGGCTGAGTACTGTGGCTGTAAATGTGCCATTGATGGCCGTCATCCCTTGGGCGCCCGTAATCGTCACACTGTTTCCAGTGATAAAACCATGATTCAGGTTTGTTGTGATTACTGCTGGATTCGCCTGGGTTACGCCAGTAGGCGACAGAATCGAACCCGTCAGCCCCGGTAAATAAAAAATTGCCTGATAAATCGCATATGCCACCTGATAGGGGTCACCGCCCCCACAGATGATTTCCCACGCTGTACCATTCTGGCGCACAGAGATAAGCCGGGTTTGCACGCCTGGAACTTCGGCCAGCAGGGTTTTAAGCATGGTAGCAAAGCCAGTGGCAGATACCAGACCGGCTTGCAATACCCGGGCACGATAAGCTTGAGAACTTTCCGCAGCGGCGCCTGGCGTCCCTGCGGAAAGATTATTTACCGTGAGGGTAATAGTCAGCGGTACAGATGTTACCAGGCTGGTAACCGTGCCGATTGGCACCGCCCAGGTGCCGGTAACGTTAGCCACAGCAAACAGGGGCAGTGATGTGCCGCCCGTGCCGATGACGCCACCATCCTGCACCGTATACTGGTATGTGCCGTCGCTGACAATAAAACCTTGCTGCACGATGTACCCGACAGGTCCGGTAAACGTGACATAAACGCTAGTGTTGGTAGTTGAATTCTGGGTCACCCCATAGATTCCGTTACCCAGTTGCGTCATCAGGAAATCATTGGCACCGTTCGGGTCCAGACTGTTGATCAGATCAACGCGCGCTTGTTCCATCACGACCAGGGCGCCTACATCCGTGCTGGCAATATCCTCAATCAGGGAACCGGGCAGATTTGCTGTGTAGCCAGGATCAACACCGGCTACATTATTCAGCAGGTTCTGCCGCAACGTTGCCGGGTCGGTTGGGGTCAGGCCGTTGATGGTGACAACTGTCGGAATATTTGTGGTCATGTTCGCACGCTGAAAATGAGTGAACTGCCCTGATTGGTCAGCACATTGACATTATATGTCGGTGTTGGATCATCCAGCTGCGCTACATTCAAACTGGCAAAATACGGGGAAAATTGCTGCTGAGTCCGCGCGACATAAAAGCCAGGAAACACCTGTTGAATGACAGATTGCTGAGCCAGGATACCGTGATCCGCGAAAAACGGAGATTCATTCGGCTGCAACTTAAGATTTTGGGCCAGCGTGGTAATCCACACCGCATCATCATATCCGTTCGGATCGGTGACTACTTCGATCCATTTTCCATTTGCATCACGTCCCCAGGTACGCATCGCACTAACTCCTTATGTTGGGGCAATGCTACCACCAGTGAACGGTGTATTGGGCGCGCTGGTCGGGCTGCCGGCCCCGGCTGATGTATGGACATGGGTATTCAACCAGCTAACCAGCGCCGCCCAGGCCGAATTCATGATTGTTGGTGATGTGTGCGCGGTGCCATCCGTCATGGTTCCTGAAGGGCCACTTAGCGCCCAGCTAGTCGGGGTTAGCTTGATTGAAGCCGCCCCACACGTGATAGTGACAGCATTCGTGGCAATCATCGTGATGCTGGTTGGCGTCAACACAAAACTGGTGTTATTTCCCGTATCGCGTAGTACAACGCCGTTCGAGGCATAAGCCGTTACTGTAGTTTGATCAACGGCCTGCCAGGCGGTATTACTTATCGGCAAGAACACCAGCGCAGACAGATTGCCCGGTGCGCCCAGATCAGATACACCACCTCCCAGCCCACTCATACCGCCTAGATGGGCATCAGCCGCCAGCACCATACCTTTGCAACCGGCCGCAATGGGATAGCGCACATATTCGGGCCCGAATAATGGAATGGTTACCTGTGGCAGTGTATATGGGCCATTTACTTCAAACTTGACTGTAACAATGCTGTTTTTATTGCTGACTACACTGCATGGGAGTGCCTTACCTTCCAGCTGCAAATAATCATTTACAATTTTTCCGGCGGCCTGATTGACAGACAGAACAAGCGGCGTTTTTTGGGCAGGAGTGCTCATGTGCTGATTGCGTCCACAACGGTTACCCAGGAATTAGCATCCGGTTGACGAAAGTTACCGATATGCCGCACCCGGATGGCCTGAAAAACACCTTGAAATGTCGGATTAGTCCGATAGCGCGCCAGACTCTGAGCAGTCAACGTCTGCTGACCCTGAGGCATCTGGATGTAATCGCTTACCTGAAGATCGGCACGCAACACAAGGCGGGTTTGCACCGTTGCCGGGCCAATCCACGTCGGCTGCCCGATCATGTCAGTGAAATTAAGGGCGATTGGGCTAGTGGGTGTGGTGCCATCATAGACAAGAAATTCCTTGTTTCGGATGACAATGTCCACGCCGTTATATGTGCCCCCGATAATCCGTTGAGAGGCTTGCTTGATGAACTGTGCGAACTGGCTCAATGTCTGAAAATACGCCGGTTCATCATGCGCCAGAACCAGATTCGGGCTGATGTTAATCGTAGCCGTGTAATCGGGGAATGCGACGGCTAGCGTGTTCTGGATCGATGTGGCCAGAGGTTGGCCGGCCGGCCATATATTCACGATGTTTTTCGGTGCGGTTGCAGAACCGCTGCTAACAAGTGCCACGATATCCAGCGTTTGAACTTCGGCTTGCCAGTTACCGAAACATTGCTGGATGGTGCCTTCCAGAATCAATCCTGCCTGTGTCGGGTTCGCCAGCGGCAAGCCCGCCTGCATACCGGCAAACAGCTGGATATTCATGTCATTCAAGTCAGAGGCTTGCAGGATATCTTCAATTGAGATGCCCCATATCTTGACATACGCGGACCCCATCGGCTGCGCCAACGTGTAGGTCGGCACATCCAGTTCAATATTTAGCGCACCTGGTATCGTGACCCCATTAACAAACGACGTCCACTGGCGCAACACGGCGCCAGTGTTCGGATCGGTGATAATCAGGTTGTAGTACCTCATACGCTGATAATCTCGATTTGTGCGTTGTCGATCCGGTACACGATTTGTGTCTGGGTGAAGTAACCTGCCACCAGGTTGATATTGTAATCCAATGGGCTGCCGACCATAGAACGTGTCAGTACTCGCTGATTGGTCAATGTGTAGATATTGATATACCAGCGCTGACCGTACACATTCCAGGTGATAATAACGTTGTAGACTACACCATTATCCAGCGTAGGCTGGAACTGGAATGCCACATCCAGCGATGGCGTGAAATCGACATATACTGTGGTGGTCATAGCAGGCTACCTGTATTCGTACCAATCAGGTTTTGGGCACCGGAAATCAACGAGGACGCACCACCCACCACTGTGGCCTGTACGCTGTTAAACAGACCAGACCAGGTCGGCTGGCCGTTGATCTGGGTACCTGCGTTAAACTTGCTCATCAGGTTGTTTAGAACCTGTTCTGCTTCGGTTTGTGTGACCACCAGCGGCCGCTCAAAATCAAATTGCCATGTTTGCTGGGGATGTTTCGTGGCGTCGCCCGTCACATCGCGCAACGTCCGCATGATGCAATTCGTATACACGTAAGAAGGCGTGGCTATCGTATATGTGCCACCCGATTGGTTGTGCTTGTCTAGCGCAGCCTTCAGCGCCGTCATGGTCAGGAATTTGCTCAGATACCCGCCGCTCTGATTCACCGGAACTTCCATCAGCATGGACAACTGCAAGGGCTGAGCAATCACGGCATTGGCGGCCACGGACTGGCTTGCGAACGGATACGAGCCGATGGACTGGTTAACTAGCGTGCTGCCTTGCATAGGATGGAAATGACACTGGAAGTCATCCAGATTCAAATTCACGGTGCCGCTGAGCAGCCCCTGTGCAAAAATCCCCGCTTGAGTAATCGCAATCAGCGGCAGCATGCCGCCCGGAATAAGTGCGGCAATGCCCCCAGTCAGAATGATGGGGGATATCTGAAAGCCTAGCTGGAATAAATTACGTCCGGTTGTCGCCATGTCAGTGCGCCAGTTGGTTTACCGATACCGCAGCGTTGCCGCCCGTATTATTCAGGATGGTTACCACAGTCCCAGCTGGGAAATTATTTTTCGCGTTTTCGTGTTTGGTCATCGCCGAAATCAGCGCGGCCATCTGATTCGGATCATTAAGATTCAATTTCTGATTCGGGTCCACCTTCATCTTACCCGATACGTCCTTGATATATGACGCGGTGTCGTTTTCGGTGGTCGGGGCATATGTGCCGATGATCTTGCTCAGCGTATCAAGCCCACGATTCTGGTAACGCTGCAGCTGGGATGCCATGGCCCGGATACCTTCCTCATCGCTGGCGAAGGTACGGAACCCCTGGCCGCTGGCAGGGCGCAAATTACCCGGATTGTGGCGATTGCCAGCGTTAGCCGATGTAAACGCAGTAGCCGGCGCGGCGACAGGGCCACGTAGCAGATAGGCATCCAGCCGGGAACCCAGACCCAAATCGTGAATGATCTGTGCCGCTTGCGCCATCTTCTGCTTGTCACCCGATTTGATCAGGTCATTAATGGCGTTGCCCACATCACGCTGACCACCCATGTCATGCGGATTTTCCATGTGTTTGGTCACCGCGTCAGCCAAGGCTGGATTGATCTGGCGGAGCCCTTCCAGCTTTTGATACTGGCTACCCTTCAGTGTGACTTCACCGCCGAACAAACCGAACGCCCGGTTAACCTTGCGTGCAAAGCTGTAAATCGAACCCGCGGCTACATCCAGCGCGTTCAGGAACCCGGACAAATCCGACTTGAACTGATCGCTGGCCAGATATTCAGCCAAGCCCTTAATGCCATCAGCCAGGCCATCGATCCATTTTTTTACGATAGGGCTTTGCAGGAAAATCTTGATTGCATCAGCAACAGCTCCGGACAGCCGTTCTAGTTGCGGGGCCAGTGGAACCAGGGCGGCGATGAAACTGTTTTTGATCGTCTGACTGGCCCGGTCAAACTGCATGTTTAAATCCTGCCAGGCTTTCAGCGTGCGGTCAGACAGCGCCAATTGTTCGCGGTCGGCTTCATACCGTTTCGTCATGGCGTCGATTTCCTGATCGCTCATCGACTTAAAACGGGTCAAATCTTCCATGCTGAAAAACTGGGTCAGCCCATGTGCCTCAGCACCTTGTTGTGTTCCGCCAGACCGGTTGAACGTATCCCGGGCCGCCTTGATCATGGGGCCCAGCAGTTGCGCCACGTCACGTCCTTGCGGATTGACACCCATGGCCTGAAAGGCCCAGCGTCGGCTCAGGTCATATTGCGCATCACGAATACTGGCCAGCGTGGAATTCACATCCCCAACGGCTTTACCGTAATTGATATTCGCGGCGTTCATCTCTCCACTGGTCACGCCCAGACCTTGGGAACGAAAGCGACTCTGCGCCGCGCCAGCCGCTAGCCGATCGATGCCAAACAGGCCGCCAGCACCCAGAATACCGGAGATAATTGACGTCAGGCCCGCCCATTTCAACAGTGATGTGGTTGCACTGGCAATATCTTTGGCAAAGGATTTGGCGCCACGGGCAACACCGGTAATAGCTTTCTCGCCAGCGGCGGCAGCTTTGCGGAATTTATCCATGAAACTAGATGAGCGGGCCAGACCATCGCCCATGGCATCCACGGATTTAGCGTTGCCAGCCAGAGGGATACCAGCTGCAGCTGCCGCTTTACCGACAGCGGCCCATTGCTTGGGCATCGCAGCCACACTTTGCTGGTATTTATTGTATGACTCCAGAAACGCCTGATATTTGGAATCATCAATATCAATCTGGAGCACTGACTTTGCGGTCATACGCCACCTTTCAAAAGTTTAAACGCCCGCAATAAATGGCGTTGGCGGTACTCCAGACCGGTTTTTGCATCTACATCAAAACCATCCTGGCCAAAGAAATCAGCAAAGCCTTCACTGGCCGCCCAATCTAGGACGGCACAAACGCAGTGGTCGGCGTCTCTCCAGTAGAGTCGATCGGCTTCAATGTCGGCAATGAATTCGCGTACTCCGTAATGCTGGATGATGTGGTTAGCGTACCCCACATTGCGGCGGCTCCGTTCATCAGGTTCACCCGCTCCGACTTCGCCGGAATGTACGAAACCGCCGTAAAAAAAACCAGAGAACCCAAAATTAACGCCAGGTCATCATCGTCAATTTTTTCCTGGCTGATAACAACTTCCAGTGGCACCTGCTGCCATCCCGATTCGGTCGGCATGAAAATGCTTGTCAGGCGTCGAATTTCATTAACCAAGCCATTCTGCACACCGGTCTCACCGTCCCATGTGCCCAAGTCCATGGCCACATCGCGCAACATGTTATAAGCCACGGTGGGGCCAATCACCAGCAGATTCAGTGTCATGATTTCGGTAAATACCCGCGACAGGGGCAAGTAGTACCTTTCAAACACTTCCCGGGCGATGGGGACGGAATATACGTGAAACGTACCACCGTCCCCATCATCAAGTCCCATCACCAAATTCAGTTTTTTATTGATTTTCATGATCAGGCCGCATTAAACAGATTGTTGTTGATGGTGTAATAGCCGCGGATGCGGACGTTAAACCCTGCATCCGTGCCATTCATGGGCATTTCGTCCACACCTTCGATGCTGCAATTCTCCAGCGTGTAAACAGGCAGCGTGCTGGCGTCTGGTGTAACGACGCAGCGCCCGATGGTGGACAAGCTTTCCATCTGGGTTTTGTACTGTGAAGCCAAACCCTGCGTGCGCAACAGATGCAGCCGCACCGTGACCATCATGTATGGTTCCGGGGACGTCACCGCCCCGGTCATGGTCGGAATGTACAGCGTGGATTCACCATCCAGGGAAAGGGAAATACCCTCCTTTCCCAGATATGGCGCCGTGGCGTTGAGCGATGGAGTATCTACAACCTGAAAAGCTCCGCGGATACGGTTAAGCGTACCCTGAGCAATGAGCGGATTACCGCTAGTTGATGCCATAATTCGCGCTCCTGTTAACCGACGAAGTTGGTCACGTTCAAGTTAAAGATAATCTGTTCAAAGCCGCGTTTCGGTGTAACCGCCGCTTGCAGACCGTTATATTGCCCCAGCATATAATCGCTAGGGTTCGCTGTGGTATAGATGGCAAACGGCACTGCGTTAATTACCGCGTTACCCGCATATGTACCGGCGTTAAGATTCTGTGCGAAAGTGGTCGGGTCCAGCGTAACCGGAATCACAGAACCGAGAATCAGTCCATAACTCACCCCGTTGGACAGAGTACGTGCAGCTCGATTCTGCAAACGTTGAATGCCCGGCTGGTCGTAATACAACGGCGACAGGACATTATTACTGCCGTTGATGATTTCGTTGGAAAGGTCCAGATCAATATTGATGATGGCCCAATCCACGGAATACCAGTAGTTGAACGGGTTGCCGTCTTGCATATGGCCCCATTGCACAATGGTATTGCTCAATCCACCTTCGGCCCCTGTGTTGATGTAGTTCACATTCGCTGTCTTGAACGTTTGCAGGATCGTACCATTACCCTGTTGCGGGTAAGCGGTCACGCCATACACAAATGCGCAGTTCAACGGCGGAACCTGATTCGTACTGGACGGGTTGTAATTCAAAGTGACGTAGAACGGCGCGGCACATGAAAATTCTGTGCCGGTATTTGCTGCCGATGCTACGGCTGGCGCTTCAACCAGGGCGAACACACAATTATCCAGCGCGCCATAGTTCGTGTACGTGGCCTGCGTGGTGGTCACGAAGAAATTCTGCAAAACCGTTGGCGCGTTGAAATTCTTCACGAACGGATAAAACGTCGGTTCAGCATCCCACTCACGCGGCACCAGAAACGAATAAACCACTTTCGGATTATTCTGAATCCACGTGTTCAGATAGACGATACCTTCGGCTGGTGTGCCCGGCCCCAATTCCAGAACATAAACAGATACGCCCGTGCCCTGAGCCCAGAACGTAGTGTTCATCTGGGTCAATTCGGTCACATCTTCATCCGTCACAGTGCCAAATACAGTTGCGGAACCGGGATTGCTGACCAGAGGATATGTAAAAGTGCTGGCACCTGTGACCGTCGCGGTGAATACACCGTTGTATGCGGTCGGAGTCATACCGGCAATCACGACTTTGAACGAGTCACCCGTATTCCAGCCATGTGGCGTCGTAGTAGTAACCGTTACAGTACCGGATGCCCACACCGCTGAAGTGATCGGCTTTGCAGCAGCCAGAATACTTGTCAGGCTTGAGCTACTGGTCAACAGGCTCAGCGTACCGGGGGCAGTGCTGGTGCCGCCTTGACTGATAAACGCCCCGGTTCGTTGCAGCGTGGAGGGCTGGGGCGGATTAGTGATACTGACGTTGAGTGTGACAATTTGCAGGGTCATGGTTTACTCCCCTTACAGGTAGGCCACGGCAAGCACCTGACCAGTGCCGGGGACCACAACAATGCCAGTACCTACCGGCCAGTCGAGCGCATAAGTGCCAACAGTGTTTGGAATGGTAGCAATCTGGTTGCCAATCGCTGCGCTGCCAGTGGCGGCCGTATCATTCACAGTGCCAGAGGTGGAACCAGCGGTAATTACGCTCACACGCACCACACGGCCCTGGCCAGTTTTAACCACAGTAGCGGCGGACACGTTCAACAGCGAAGATACGCCGCCAGTCGTACTGATCAATTCACCGGATGAGCCCAGGCTCAACTGTTTCTGAACGTAAGCGGAGCCCGATTTTTGCATCGACACGGTTGCGGAAAGTGCGTTTTGCGTCATTTTGATTACTCCTACAGGGGTTTGGGAATCACTGTCGCAAACGCAGACGTGATGTACTGGCGGGCAATGTCCCGCAACCGGGTTTGGTAATAGTTAATTTCAAATTCTATGACTTTTTCCATAGCCAGAACGGTCATTTCTTTCTGCGGCCGCTTCTGGTCCCGGATAACGGGCATATTCATTACGCCGAAAGCGTCCGTATTCAGGCTGTAACTATACACGTAATCGACCCAGTCAAGGGCCGTGTCATTCCGTAATCCATACATGGTTATCCTGACCTTGTCAAACACCAGCTGGGTGTGATCAGACGTGGCGCCAATCAACGGAGCCGACTGGATCGCCGATGTGAGATTCGGCTCAATATGCACTGCGGCATAGGGCGGTATCAGATTAGGCTCAACCGCGTATGAGGGGTACATCGGCATATACTGATTCAGCATCAACCATATGGGCAAGCTATTGGATACCACCAGCTCACGGTTCACATCCGCCGGATTGTCGATGATCTGACTGGCCATGGTCGGATAAATCGCGTCGCCGACATAATGATAGATGTCAGCTTGCAAATACAGGGGCTGACGGGCACTGAACGAAAAGCGCAATCCGTCCCATTCGCCGATGTACATCACCATCGGCCCCGCTTCGTTAAAAAAATCCACATCCTGCTCAGATGTAAAAATCATCCGGTTGCGCTGGATCGTGTCAGTTTCTTCCTGCTGGGTGTCTGTTGCGTAATGCATCGAGCCGCTAACTGTGATCGTCGCAGCCGGGGTGATCGGGCGCGGCTCAGCATTCAATTCCATCCGGTTGAATTGACCTGCGTTATACAAGGCGGTGGGGGACAGCATGTCTGCCTTGACCCAGAATACAAACCCGTCCAGCGGCAATACCATTTTCACATATTTTGTGAATGTGATCGTGCTACCCCGGTCAAGATTTTCAATACCGGCCCGGAGCGCAGAGTTTAACGGGTTGGCATAACCGGCGGCCTCTTCGATTGGTGTTGTCATGTCTCAACCCAGCATTTAAAACTTGTCTGATACAGCCCACTGTCAACAAACGAGGGCCGCGGCTCACCGTGGGTGCGCTTTAAACGTTTGCTTTTACCCATCAGTGCGGCCCCGGTCGGCACACCTGACGCTTTGCCGTCCATTTCTTTGGCGTCCAGGAATAACCGGAACATTGTTTCTATGTTGCTTTCAGCGGACCTGAAGGGATTGACTGAACCCACCGGAGCGCCCGCCATCAGATTTTCCATTGCGCCCTCAAGCGAGTCAGCCAGCGCGTCTGCAACCTGATTTCCATGGAGTTCATAAAAAAAACCCATGACGCCATATTTCTCTTCCAGAATTTCGGCTACGTCTCCGGTGGTCTGGGGGCCATCGGTATATGGAACATCGATCACCCCCAAGTGCAGTTTCATGTCAGACCCCAGAGTGTACCCATATCCTGAGCCCATGCCATATACTGGCGCCCCCATGGGGTTTTAAGATTCTGCAGGTTCGACAGAGTCAGATTCTTGAATGCATCTGGCACCAGCAAACTCTGACTTGTGGATTGATCCGCGCTGGCCTGGATAACGCCGGCTACAAAACTGTAGCTCAAGTACTTGGCGCGTAAATCAGAAAAAAAAGTAGATGGCGGGATATCCTGCGCATAGTTAATCAGGTTATCGCCGCCCAGGTTATACACTGCCAGCATATAAATGAGCGGGTCCACTTGCTGGATCGTATCGCTAACGATGGATTCAGCCACGTTAAACGCGTACGTGAACCAGATGGAATTATCGGGCAGCTGGGCCGTAGTGATGCCCATAGCTGTCCGTACCCACGCAATAAAGCCGGTCAGTGTCGGTTCCATAATCAGCCTTGACGCGGACGACCGCGGCCACGCTTGGGTGCAGCGTCCCCGGTGACCTGAATGGTTTCGTTGACGGTCGTAGTGCTGTTACCGTCGCCTTTGTCTTCTTCGATAACCTGAACCTCAGCCAGACGCCCTTCACCGGATTCAGCCATCTGCTGAGCCAGCGCGGACGCCGACTCTTTGCGAATTGTTTCGTTCCGCTCTTTCAACTTGTCATCGTTGGTTTCAAATGTGTACATGATCTTGTCCACATCAATAGGTTTGTCGAACTGATAGCACAGGCCTACAAACTGATGATTGTTCATCACATCGGAGGCGGGCACCAGACCGTACATTTCGTGCTGGGAGATGATGAATTGCAAATCTTCCAGGCTGGCGTTTTCTTTCCAGATGAACTGCTGTTCGCCCGGTTTGATGTTCTGATAGACGATGCGATCCTGCCCCGGCGCCCGAAAATTAAACTGATTAATCTGCTTGCTGCAATTAGCGATATACAACGTGGTCATGTTTGATTCTCCTGTAAAAACGCCCCACGCGCCATATGACGGGTGGGGCGTAAAGCCATGATAGCACTGGCTTACTGGTATTGCATGCTCACGATAGTCACAGCTTCCGGACGTGGTGCCCAGCCTGAAGTGACGCGCATTTCGGACAGAACATCGATTGCACCGCCGGCCAGCGGGGTCGGGATTTCGCGCGGGGCGGCCATGTCGCACAGCTGCAAAACTGTGGCTTCCAGACCCGGACGCAATTCCGCCCAGACGTTAGTGTTCACGCGGTCGTTAACCTTCGGCTTCTTCACTTCCGGCACAACGATCAACACGGCATCAGTACCACCCGCGCCCTTGCCGATGAGGGTGTCGTCGTAATTCCAGATCAGATCATCGTTGTTCCGCTCCAGAATATTTTCCAGAGTGCCCTTGGTGGTTTCAGAACCAGCACCCTGACGCTGGAACTGCACCAGCTGCACGATACCCTGGTATTCCATAACACCCAAGGTACGCTGCGGGCCGATGATCGTCACTTGCGCCGGCATGCCCATTTGCATCATGCGAGTTTTGATCGCCTGGACCTGGGTCAGCAGGAACTGGGCCATCTGACCATTATCATAGGTCAGCACAGTAGTGTTGCCATAGGTGTCGGCCGGCAAAGATACTGCGGTAGCACCGTTGGTATTCAGCAAACCTTCGCCGTTCGTGGCATTGAAGCCATAAAGCAGCGCGTTACGGGTTTGCTGGAAAATACCCTGACGCATGCCCAGCCGCTGAGCTTCAGGAAGCGATGCGCCCCATTGACCAAACGCGGCAGTATCGTGGTGATCATACTCGGCGCGAGTACGAATCAGATATGTCGGTGTCGAAATCATGCGCGGGGTGATACTCACCGATGGCAGATTGTTGGAAGCGCTCTGGCCAGCCGCGACTTTTGTCCGGATGTCCATGGCCTTGATATATACGTACTTGTCACCCTCGCCCAGGCGCACCAGCGGGTTACCACTGGCCAGCAGGTCAAACGCACCGGATGCCTGATTGTATTGGAGAACAATCTCCGGCATGGTGAAGTTGGGGTGAACCTGTACAAAAGACGGTGCGACTGTTGCCATTATGCAGGCTCCTTAAATGAGGATGATTGCAGCAAAGCCAGCGGCCCAGTGCACCAGGTTGTTAATCGGATCATACACAACCACTTTGCTGTTCGGCACGATTTCCAGAACACGAACGTTCAGGGCACCAGTACCATAATTCAGCAGGATTGTACCAGTCAGTGCGCCAGTCGCAATCGCGCCAGAGGCTGCGGTCACATTGAACGTGAAGTGCTGGCTGTCCGTGAAGGTTGCGACTTGCTGGTTGCCGTTAACCAGCGCGGCACCAGTACCGGTCACACCACTGATGTTGATATAGTCGCCCACGGCTGCAACCGGGCTGGCGGCGGCCATCACCACAGTCATGGTGTAAGTACCGTTGCCGTTGTAGGCGCTGGTAATCGACGTAACAGAGTACGTCGGAGTGCTGGCGTCGTACGGTTGCAATGCGCGGTTATTGAAATCCCACGACACTTGCTGGGTAATCGCGCCGCCGTCCAGACCCACCAGCGAAGGATCGCACTTGACTGCGATGCGGGCGCCTGAGCCGGTACGGAAAAACGGAATCGTCATACCGGCGCCGGCCGATGGGCTTTCAGACGCAGGCGTGTTAATCCACGCTGTGGCCTGGTTAATCGTGGACCAACCAGTAATCGAACCGGTGGTTGTGGCGCTGGCAATCGTCGGACCCAGTGCCAGCTGTGTGGACAACGGGATGTTTTCAACGATTGGTACGCCGCCCCACATCGGAATGGTTTCCGTGGTGGCCAGTGGCCCTTGCGCCAGGAAGAACCGGACGGCCGGGTCATCGTAAGCGACGCCCTGTACCAGACCTTCCGACTGGATGGAAAAACTACCCAGCGCGGTTGTAGTCTGCATCGGGGCAATAGATACGGTATTAGCCATGAGTTTTACCCCTTATTAGTGAGTTTGGCGGCCAAGCAATGCGCGACGGCCCGGAATCTTGAACTGGCTAGTCCACACTTCCGGGTCACCCTTGAATGAGGTGATACGGCGGCCGGTCTGATCGGTAGTGTGGACTTCCACCAGCGTGGCTGCCGGAATATCCAGTGCATGAACCGAAGCGGCTTGCGCATCGTTATAAATCAGGTTTTCGATCATGTCGAAGTTGGCGCCGGTCAGGGTGGACAAATCCGCGCCCTTGTAATTCGCCGACTTCGGCTGAAACTGTTGTGCCAGACGACGGCGGTAAGCAAGGGGCGATTCACCCGCAATAGGCGGCGAGGCTTTTTCGCCAAATGCGCCAGCCAGACTGTCGGCTCGTACTTGCGCCCGGGCGATTTCATCACGATCAGCATCGGACAATGCGCGCGGCAGCAATGCTTTCAGGCTGGCAATTTCTTTGGCCATACCAGCAACGAGACGGCGCGTAGAATCGTCACGCTTCTTTTCTTCTTCGTCATCGTCATCGTCTTTCTTGTCGCTATCATTTGCAGGCGGGATCGGGTCCGCCGGCATATCAACGTTGTCGTCATCCTTTTTCGAGGTGTCGTCATCGTCGTCTTTCTTGTCTTCCGGGCCCTTGCCTTCAAGCGAGTCCATGCGGGCGCTCAGGGCATTAACCGAATCAGCAATGCCTTTTGCCCATGCCGGCATTTCTGCATCGTCTTTATTTACTTCTGTTGGATCAGCCATATTCAGCTCCAGGTTGTCAGATTTCACGCCGGCGGGCGCGTGGCCTTTGTCCCAAACACCTTGTTCACAAATAGCCAGATGGTCAAGCCTTGATGGCGTCCCTTCTATCAGAAGAGATGTACCGTCGTCAAGTTTGAACTCTTTGTTACCATCAATCTTATAAAATATGACTGACGGCGATGTACTCATTTGCTTGTTGTCCATCAGGACATTGGTTGCATCATCATAAATCCGGGCGATGCCCCAAACTTCTTCACCACTGATATAGGGTAGCATAATCGTACCCACAGCACGGTCAGCAAATTCCTTGCTGTCAATACCCGTTCCACCTTCCGGGTGTTCAAAAATTACGGGCAGGCCGTTGCATCGCGCCAGAAATTCATCATTCAGATAATTTTCAGGTGGGCGATACGCAATTTCATCATCTTTGGAACGATACGCAGTACCGGTGCCGGTAATGCGGAGCGCCCACAAACACATATTACCCACACGCTGGGGGCTGGATAATTCGCCGGCCGCCATCAGCTTGCCGATTTCCAGCTCATCCAGACCAAACCGCTTGTAGGCATCAGATTCCAGCACCGCCAGAGTGCCCGGGTGCATCGGCTGGGGTAACAAGTCCGGATCGTACCATCCCCATCCTGACGATTCATCATTCAGCACCGCGGCGAATTGTCCCGGCAGAATCGCACCAAATGTCGTGAAGTACCCATCCGAACTGACGGCGATTTTAGCTAATGGGGCTTCATACAGAAACCCGGCTTCCTCATATACTTCACGCCGGGCAGCTTGTTCAGCGGTTTCGCCGGGTTCAATGTGGCCCCCAGGAAACGCCCAGTGCCCTGGAAAATCGCCTCCATTGCCGCGCTGGAGCAACAGAATTTTACCGTCAGACTTGAACAGAATGCCCGATGCTGTGCCGTGTTCGCTCATCGCCCCAGAACCTCTTTACCTTTATTCGTGAGCATGTTATCAGGCAAGTCGCGCAAGTTATACAGGTATTGCGCGAAACATCGGCAGAACGGTTCTTCGGCGGGCTGTGTAATATCATCCAGGTAGCCGGCCGGGCCGACTTTCATGCTGCCGTTCGCTAGCGCCCAGTTACCCCGGATCGTATAAATAACCATGTCCCGTTCTTTATGATCGGGCCGATAGTTATAGCCGGGCTGGCGCCAGTGTGAATGCCACATCGCAGCAAGCGCACCACCATCAAGCGCGATAATGTTATTCAGGGCCGATGTGAATTTATGCCCTTGGTCGATCATGACGCGGCGTTCTTCAAACGGCAACGAGCCCAGCGCCTTGCGCAAATTCGTTTTGACGTCCAGCTTGTCGATAGCGTCACTACCGCCCGCAGGGATACTGGTGGCCCATCCGCTGAATCGTTGTGCAGTCTGTTGCACCATGCGCTGACGGTTCAAACGGATGAGCTGGGAGCTAGCCAGCTGGCGTCGCTGCAATTCCTGAACCATCTGCGGCTTCAGGCGGTCCACGGTAAAACGTGCGACACCCTTGTGCATTTTCATGATGCCGCCCTTGTCAATCAGGCGCGAATAAATCGCCCCGAACGAACGGCGTAGTTCTTCCTCAAGCTTCGCGGCAGGCACCAGACTTTCTTCAGCAGCCGCAATGATTCGCGCCAGCCAGTCATCCAGGCGGGTTGGACTATCGTATCCGTAAATCTCGAATTCACGAATCGCAGCGGTGATTGTTTCCTGAAATGCGGCCATCAGGATCACCGGTTAATATTCGGCTCACCCGGCATCGGGGGCGGCTCAGGTGGAACATAATTTTTCAGCGCATCGAAATCCAGTTCCAGCGGGTTGGTAAACAGTAATTTATTTTCGTTCAGGTTGTCCTGAGCCCACATGATGACCTCCGCCTTGTTCAACGGATCAATCTGGGGCATCAGAATTTCCAGCATGGCAATGATGGATTTTAGTTTTACTTCATCAACCTTGATCTTTTCGGATTCGGGTTCGGTCAGCAAGCTGGGCCACTGCGCGGTAAACGAGTTACGAAGCATCTGGAAAAACGCTTCGTAACTCATCTTCCCGTATGCTTCAGGAAATTTTTCCTTGCAGGATGCATAGAACGCCTTGTTCCACGCGCGATACATGACGATCTGATCCATGAACTCGTAAAGCGGCGTGGCCCAGTTGCGAATCTCATCGATAAACATGGCCTGACGCTTGGCATCCTCAGTACCGTCAGCAAACCCTTCGGCAAACGCTTCATCCTTCAGGATGCCAGCTGGCATGTCTGCAGCAGCGGCGATGTTATCCTGAATGTTGCTGCGGCTGGCCGACATTGCTTGATTGACGTTCGTCAAATCAAGGGTCTGGATATCTTCAGCCGGGTCGATACTCAGCACGTTTCCTGTGGTGCCCTGTTGCAGCAGACTGCGCTTGAGTGCCGTTGCTTTCTGCATCAGGTTATTCACGATTGATCCGGCCTGCTTGATCTTTGCCACAATCATGCCGGCTTTCAGCGATACCAGATCGTCCGTAATCATGGTCTGGATATACGACTTCATGGGGAACAAGGCGCGCTGATACACAGAGCGCCCCACAAAACCGAAAGCGCTATTGCTGTATGCGATATATACGGGTGCCTCGTTCATCACGACGCACGCACGACTCCGGTGATAAGGCTGGCCCCCGGCGGTGATGCTCACTACCTTCTGGAAATCAGGCGCATTCGGGTTCTGGTCCAGCACCAGTGACCCGGCGGTATTCAATGGGTCGAACGTGGAAAAATAGATATCCAGATCAGGAAGGGTGAACGGATCGATCGGCTCGTTGGTGGGGATGTTGGGCGCACCGTAAGCCAGCGAACCGATACCATAGATGCGCGCGGTACGCATGGCGTTTGCGATATGTTCATCGCACTTCAGCTGCTTCCACTCACGCTCGAATGCGTCACGGGCCAGCTCTTCAGGACCGTCTGGGATTGCGATATCACGACCTTGCGACTGGGCAATTTTAATCGGGCGGTCCACCATCTTTCCGCCCAGCGGGTGATACAGATAAATCACCTTGCACAGCTGATACGACACATCACTGCCGGGCTCGATATCACCAGCATTAAGCATGGTCATCAAGGCGGTGCCGGTGCCGGCGCCAGTTACGTCAATGGTACTGGTTACTGTCATTTACGAACCCTCACTATTCCCCAGCCCGATGGCCACACCGCATGTAAACGTATCGGCCAGATCATCGGCTCGTTTCGCCGCCTCTTTGTCCGCCAGTTTGTAGCCGCACACCTGACTGATGAAATGGTTGCGCGCCATGCCCTTGTAAGTCGTGATCTTATCATAGGCATACGCGGATATTTTAACCTTGCCCTGGTATACATGATCGGAGATATTCAGCGCCCGGCCATCCTTGCCCATTGCGGTTAATTTGCTGTCGATCGGATGTACCGGCCAATTGCGCGCCAGACCCTTCTGGAGCAATACGGTGCCGGAGTTTTTGTCTTCAATGTGCATACCCGTTGGACCATGTCGGGCTTTGCAAACATCGGCCAGATAATTCAGGCGCTCATGTACTGAGGGTAACCACTCCTCCAGACTGCCACCTTCGATCTGCACAATATCCCAATCCAGTACGGTCAGCGGAATTCCCCAGAGCGTATTCAGCGCAAAATAGGTTACCGCAGTGCCGTCATTCTCGGTGCCTGTTTTTAGAGCCGTATCAATCACTGCGTAAACCGTGTCACATTTATCTGGCCATGGTACGCCTTGCCCATTGACCAGCATTTTTTCTGCTGAGAAAAACGCAGCGCCGGACCAGTCTACAAACTTCGCTTCATATTCCTGCGCGAAAACCCGGGGCTCACGTTTCTGGCGCAACTCCTCAATCGCCGCAGCGGACATGTACGGATTTTGCGATGTAGGGGCGTAATACTCAGTAAATCCCATCTTCGGATCGTTACAGACACGCCAGAAAAAATTCTCTTCACTGATGCCATTCGGTGTGGACAACACCCACACATCCCCATTGAAATCCAGCAGGGTCGGCTCTATCGAGCGTTCCCATATTTCCATCATGTTGTCTTTGGTGAACGCGGCTTCATCAATAATGACGCGATGATATTTCCGTGACCGACCGGCGCGTTCATTTTCCAGGGTCCAGAAATCCACACGGCCGCTGGTTATCGTATGAATCACGCCGTCATTCTTGCTGGATGATTTAACGACTGGATCAATGATTGCGTGCAAGTCCCGGTACGCCTCAGACTGGATTTTATAATCCGGGGTGAACCATCCGACATTGCGCCCCTTGGTGCACGCATCGCCAGATAGCGTGATGGCCATATCGGTTTTACCCCAGCGACGGCCGCAGCGAATGACATTGAATCGGGTGCGCTGTTTGTATGCAGCGACCTGGCCGGGGTGAAGGGTGGGGAGTGCGACGATAGGCATCAGTCAGGCAACCCGCCAGTGATTTGCACTGGCTCTTGCTGGACGGGGGTTTTATCACTCTTCACAGCCTCAATCCCGATACTACTGGCCCGGTTGGTAACATCGATCATGGCGGCCAGCTGCTTGAGAAGGTCCATATCAATAAGCCCGTCTGGCGTAATAAGGTTAACTGAAACCTTTTTAGCCGCTGTTGAAATGAGTCGTGCGATGTACACATTGTTGTCAGCTACAACAGACAAACCCTCTCGTGTACGGTTCATCACATTGGCTAATTCGAGCGCAATACGCTGATCATCCTCGGCCAGACCCAATTCTGACTGAGTAAATTGCGATATCTTTACAGCAGCAGTATGAATAATTTCTTTATGCGTAAGCGATTTTGCGGAACCATTGGGCGCGGATTTGTCCACTATTTCCCCACGATCCATCGCATCCGATGCTGCATCTAGTTGTTTTCTAAAGTACATCCAGATGGATTTGGAGGTCAGTCCATATTCTTTCGCCAGTGAATATACGGACTGACCATGCACATAGTGCTGGCGCTTCACTTCCTCCCACTGGGCCGGAGATAACTTGCTTTTGCGCCCCATAATTTATAACTCCTTAAATTACTGATAAATCAGGGTCAGATTAGCCGGCGTTGTGCCCGCTGCCACAACAAACAGCCCGTTGGTGAAAGTCAGACCCAGCTGGGACATAGCTACAGCCCCGGCGGGTGCGGTGTTGATGGTAGCCAGCAACTTGCCCGCCGCGCTGGTGCCATCATAAATCGCCAGAGTCGTAGCGGACCCGGGCACCCCGATCAGCACGCACATGAGCGTACCTTGACTCGCTTTGACCAAGGTACTGCCGTTCGCGGTTACGTTCAAAATAGCCATAATTTCACACTCCATAATTTATAAAAGCGGCATTACAGTTGATTACATTACAGATGCTTTTCTATTCTCTCTGCCAGATTCTCTGTGTTGCCTACCACTCATCCCCTAAAAACGACCGTCCATAATTATGCATAATTATAAACACGTATTTCACACGTAATCTCCAGCCATACGATTTATACCCTTTTACTGTAATACTGTAATGAAAATAGAAAAAAGGTAGTATAAACAAGGGTTTGCGTGCATTACAGTTGGCATTACAGTTGTGGTCTAACTGTAATGCTGTAATGGAATTTCATTACAGTTGCGAAACAACTGTAATGCGGGTTTTCTCCAGTAAATTCTTTATATTTTCTGTATTTACCGATAAATTTTCAGCTATCCACACCCGATGAGTCTTGCCATCCCACCACACGGGGCCTGCTGAAACGTAACCGATCCGGTTCATCATGTGGCTGAGATTACGTCCTTGAGGAACATCCACACCTTCGGCGGCAGTGAGCAATCGCAGCGTATTGCTGAGACATGCTGAAGATACAATTTCACGACTGATACCATAGCCGCCACGTTCAATCACATCACGAGCCATCATTTCAGTCTCATCCATGCCCGACAGCATCATGCGTTTCTTTTCGTCCGTCATCGGCGCGTGAGCCTTTGGTTTAAACCAGGCCGGGACGGGCATCTCCAGCAACCAGCGGCGCCACTCTCCGGCACACTGGGAAATACTGTCATGGATCGTACCAAAATGGGCTTCCAGTCCCTCCCGATCGAGTCCAAGGGCTGCCGCCAGTTCCATGAATGACATGAAGGGGCTGAATATCACCCACCATCGCCGGTCATCATCTTCCAGCGGTAAAGCGTCGTTATGATTGGTAAATGCAATGTAATTGGCGGTGTTGGGCGTATCGTAGGCTTCACCGCCCTTGGGATGGATAGTGACATGACGATTGGTGATGTAGGGGTGCAGCATTTTATAAATGCGATAGCGGTCCTTGCCGGTCAGGTGAATTTCTTCAATTGCAATCAGCCGACGCCCGGCAGCCCAGCCTGTAAACCCGGATGAGCTGGACAGGATTTCTGTATTCACGCGCCTGATATTCCGGCCGCCACCCGCTGCGTGGAGAATGTCGGCGATGATCGTCTTGCCGTCACCCATTACACCCTTGATCAGGGGCGCATGCAGAATCTTGCAGTCAGGCCGCTGGATCGTTGTGGCCATCCAGGCCAGCAAGCCGTAATAAACAACCTCCCGTTGCCCACACAATGCCCACAGGTTGCGTTTGAACGCCTCGATACCTGCTACCCCCTGTTCCGTCCATGTAAACGCAGGCTCAGGCAATGACGCTTCAGTAAACTCATTGGCGTAGGTTCGACCGTCATACTCGAAGATCGGCTCACGCCCGGGTGCATACAGCAACCCGTCTACGGTGGTCATGTTCCAGTGTTCCAGGCAGAAACGTGCCGCATCCTCCCGCAGCCCTGAATCTTTTACTGGCATCAGACGGTTGTATTTCGCATTGAATGCCGTGCGGCTCAGTACCGCGCCTTGTTCCAGACTGTAAAACACATCCTCATCCAGCACATAAACGTGACTGGTCGCCCAGCCCGGCACATGTTCGTACTGTTCCGAATTTGTTAATTTGCGACGTAGCATCGCCCGGCAGTCAGCCAGCGTCACCGGGATGGAAAATACGGTTTTAAAGCGGTCACGCAGCAGCAGCGCCAGGCGGTCACGATCCAGCCGTTCAATGCCGGGCATATCCCGGATCATGGGCACCACAACGTTGCGTAATTCTTCCTCATCGGCATTCATGAGTCGTTGCGTGATGGCCTGCAGGTCTATTTCCGGGGCAGTGAGAGTTGCGGTCTGGACTGGAACGGTTTCACGTTCGGCATACACCTCGGACTGGCGGGCGCAGGCGCCATGAATCGTGAATTCACGCAGATAAGTATGGTGGTCGTCCCACTTGTCACGGAACATGGCGGACTGACGCATCAGGCGTTCCATGCGCTCCGCGTCACATCCGGTCCAGAATGCCAGATGCTGGGCAAGCGCCGCATCGGCTTCGGATTCACCGATACCGCCGGGGCCATCGCCGGGATAATTAGCCGCCAGCACCGGTACATTACGATGCCACAGGTCCGCAAAACTGGCTTTGCCTTGATAAGCACCCATGACGCTGCGGGACATCAGTGCGCGGCGTATTAATTCCTGATCATCAGTCGGACCACGCCAGTCATCGCGGGGGCCGTTATCGAAATCACCGGTATAAACAGTTTCTTCTGGCCCGGCGGGGAAATATTCGTTAACCAGAGCAGCTACCGCGACGTCATGGCGCGAGTCTGCCGATCCCCACACCAGCCCGTGGACCGGTTCACCGAATGCCACCCCACGCAGATCGGTATACAGCTCCAGCTGATGATCAGGGTTTTTGCAGCCGTGCTGGGGTGTATAGCCATGCCCGAAGATGTGAAGTCCGTCGCCGCTGGATGAATATTCCATGAAAGCGCCGGGGAAACGGTTGACCAGAGTCTGGGCCAGCGTGTTGAGCTGGCGGGTGGCGGGGTCTATGCAGTGGTCGATATCCAGAAACCAGTATCCCGTATCGCCGCGGAGCATCCAGCCCAGCGTGTAGGCGTAGCCGTCGTTACGGCCGCGCAGGGATTCGAGAACAACGCTGGCATCGTCGAGAGTCAACCAGTTGCTGGCGTCATGGGCGTCCATGCGCTGCGGTCGTCCATCGGGGTAACACGGGATTTTTTCGTATTTGTTTTTCGTGCTATCCCAGCTCATACGCCAGACGAAAAAACGGGGATAGTTCGCCATGCCGCCCAGAGCGGCACGTAGTTGCGTATTTACCATGTCTGTAACTCTTCCGTGTTGTCCGGATATGTTAAACGTTAATAACGAATAAAAAAAGCCCGACACAAGGCCGGGCGCAGGGGGATGGAACGATACAGACAGGTCCGGTTAGTCTAGCATGGCGACAGCGGTAACGATAGCGCGACAGAAAGCGTCAGCAGGAGAGCCGTTATAAGCGACGGTGTGGTAGTGATAGCCATCGCACTCCGCAGTGACTTCGAGTTCACCGAAAAAGATTTTTGCCTGCTTAATGATGGCCAGCTCCAGCGCCTGATGGGGATTGTTTAAAGGATTCCAGAGCGTGAGATAACCAGAACCTTCAGGCGTCCGTTCGATTATTCCGAACTGAGAGACGCCAGGGTTATCTTCTTCCACAACCCCGGGTACAAATCGCGCGCAACGGCGCAACATTTCGATACCGTTCATGATGTTTAATCCTTGAGTTTTTCGAAGAGTTCCGGCCACGTTTCGGCACGGTCACACAGCATCATGCTGTTGCGTAAGCAGCGGCGTTCTTCAGGTGTCAGGGCTACACGGATAGTGCGGTGCTTGCGGGTTTTCTGACGATGGCGGGCCATCCGTTCCGCCCCGGTCAGGGGTTTATCGCCGATCATTGCGATTCCTCCGTAGTACCGGTATGGATGCAGAAATACAGATCCTTTCCCGCCCGGTGATTGTGTTGCGACTTACAGTCTTGTTTCCAACTGTCGCGTTCGTAATTAGCCGCCCACTGACATACGACTGTTACGATAGGCAAACTTGCTTTCATCCCAGTTTTCTCCGTATCGTTTCCATGGCCCGCAGATACTCTGGCGTGAGTTTCGATTTCGGGCGACATGGCGGTTTTTCCACGTCGGAAACATCCCACTGTAAACCACACTGAGCACAGTGCCACTGGTCATTGATGCGACGTTTCCGACAGCGCATGGCTAGAAATCTCCGATACCCGGAAAAGCCCAGCGGATTTGCTCATCCGTGAAACCGTTCATACGGCAGCGGCGGACAAGTTCAGCTGTGTCAAGCTTCGTATGAACGGTTTCATTAACAGGTGGATTACTCCCTGTCAGATTCACCCGTCCCCGACTGGCTACAGGGCGGCGCATGGGCAGCAGCGGACCGTGTGGTGTGGCTAATACAGCCCCACAATCCTGACAGTGCGCGGGCGTGTTGCAAGTTTTACTGACCACCGCGCCCGCGCATATATTACATGTACCGATAATCATCATTTAAACCCCCGTTCCTGGCAGTGCTCCGCTCTGGATTTATCCCCACGCTTGCCGATCATTTCCAGCACATGCCCGACTGCCTCCGCTTCACGGATTCGGTCAGGCACCAGCGCGGCGTAATAACCCTGAATTTGACGCATGATTTCGGCCCGTTCTTTTTCGCGTTCGGTGCTCATGTCTGATCCACTTGATAGGAGGTGCCATTGATATTGGGTTTACGTTCGGCATAATCGAAGTTGGAACGGGGACTGGAGGCCGATTCGCGTGGTGTCGGGAGCATCGTAGCCAGTGCATCATAGTCGCCGGAGATAATCAGGCTGATCATTACGGCTGCTCGGGCCGACAGATTATGTTCTACAGCAAAATCAAGAGGGGTCATGGTTTACTCCAGTTTAATTTGTGTCACATCAGGAGTGACTATAAAAACTTTAATAACGTTTTTATAAGAATTTATTTCTTGTCGATCAGGGCGCGTACCCTCTCCGCGTAGTAATTTCCCCAGTTATCTCTGCCGAAGGAGTTATCGATAGCTGCTGCCGCTTCTTCCAGCGCCTCGTGCCTGATCTGTTTGGCGTCGATGGCTGGGGCTTTCTTTGCCTGCTCCGCAATGGCTTGCCCAAGCAAAAATAATTGACTTGGTTCAAACGTGCCAGCTGCTGGGCCGCATTCCAGCCCGCGAAGCAGTTCGGATAATTTCAACGTGGTGCCGATGGCCGGGGCTTGCTGGCGGGCGTAGGCCAATGCTTCGTGCCAAGCGGCGCAAATCCATCGGGTAGCAGGCGCGACATATTCCCCCGTTGAGTCTTTGCCTAGAAAATTCCCGCGTTTTGCATATGCCTCAAACGCCGCCCGGTCTGCATCGTTCATGTTGTGTTGGGTCATTTCCCGACCTCCTGTAGCAGGGCTTGCGCCTCTTTAATCAACCGGTAATTGCAAAACTCTTCGTGATACTGCGGGTCTGGAGTTTTAGTCATGCATTTGCACGATGCAATGCAAGCTAGTTCCAATTTATGGAACACATCTTTCGGCACAGACTGCGCTGGCACAGTGGTCTTGCCGTAAAGGGGCAACCATTCATCTGGCTTTTCATCGCGCAGCATCTTGCCGCCCACTGAACTGGTATGCACCGGGCCTTCGTACATCTCCCCATTGCATGTTGGTCGATACCAGAATATCGGCTCCTGCCCCTCACTAACCTGCGCTGGCACAGTGGGCTTGGCCGTC
>Ga0306920_100000540_pt1 | contig 44083 bp, 64 predicted proteins | sample flu12Cox44000170_FD_204666 | JGI IMG/M metagenome (GOLD analysis project Ga0306920, IMG submission 204666) | Lab enrichment of tropical soil microbial communities from Luquillo Experimental Forest, Puerto Rico - flux4day.12C.oxic.44.000.170 (v2)... | ecosystem: Environmental > Terrestrial >... | reverse complement strand
GCGAAGAAGGACGAGGGGAACGAGTAGGTTGCGACCTCCGTGGAAGTTGCCTTCCACGGGATCGTCTTGTGCTTCGGCAGCGGTGGCTGCCACGTCTTGAAGGTCATCTTCGTGACCTTCCCGTCCACGAAGTGAAGCACCGTCCCCTCGGGGACGTTGGTGATCTTCGCCTTCTTGGGAAGGCGACCGATGTGCTTCGTGTATGCCTCCGAGACGGTCTTCCAGGTCGAGCCGAACAGCACGTACTTCTTCGTCTGAAGGACGAAGAGCGGGCTGCTCGAACCTCGTGCGAGCACCAACTCATGCGGGTTCTTCTCGTCCACAGCGGCTATCGCCGCTGCTCCGTGAAGCTCTGCCATGAGCTTGGGTGCCGCTGCGAGCTTGCCAAAGCTCGCGAGACGGGCTGGGATTGCCTCACTGTCCACCTGGCCGAATCGCTCCCGACCGGCCAGCTCGAAGAGCTGGTCGTCGTTCGAGATGTGGCCGTTGTGGACGACGAAGAACGACCCCCTTCTCAGGGGGTGGTTGTTCTCCACGAAGGCAGGCAACCCTTGGGTTGCCCAGCGAGTGTGAGCGAGGAACGACCTCGATCCCTCTGGGATCGAGCGGCGATAGCGGTTGAAGTCCTTGCTGTCGCAAGCAGCCTTCTGCCACTCCGTCACGCCTTCGTCGCCAAGAGCGACGAATCCGGTCGCGTCTCCTCCTCGATGCTCGATCTCTTCGAGCATCGTCGTCAGCATCCCGTCGAGGTCTGCCTTCGCGTGAGGATCACGCAGATACACGCCAGCGATTCCACACATCGTGTGGACTCCTTCCTGTCGGGTCGGCTCCGAAGAGCCGGGAGAGTGAAACCCTCCGTAGAGCACCGCTTTCGCGGTGCTCCGTGCAGGGTTACAGCCCTGGGCTGCGATCCGCTGCGTCCTCGATCAGCTCACGCTCACCATCGGTGAGCGGCAGAACGTCGAGCAGATGGTTCAGCACTTGACGCTTCTCAGAAGCGTCCTGCGACCCGTAGGCGTTCACGGGAAGCGAGCCAAGCTCGTGGTTGACGGCGTAAGCCGTCATGGCATGAGCCAGAACAGTCCAGGCATGGATCGTTCTCGGCAGAGTGGACGAGTTGAAAACTCGCCACTCGACCGTGGCCTTGTCGAATGCTCCGCATTCGCAGCTCTCCCAGTCACCCATCGTGGCTGCTCCACAGGAGCAGCGTCCGATGCTGTTGAAGAGCGACTGGAAGTTCAGACCGAAGTATCGGTCACGGCGCATCACGTTCCACACCTTCGTCGGCGTGGCCTTCCCTTCGACCTTGGGTACTGCCTTGCAGTACCCACTGGAGTAGGGTTCGTCGCTCGTTCTCGGCTGTCGATGTCGCTGCCAACCGGCAGCGGACAGCGCGTAGAGCATGTCCTCGGCGTAGCTCCACAGCTCGTAAAGAGCTGTGACATCACGAGGAGTCAGCGTCGAGCCGTCAACGGCTCGTGCCGCGATGTGGACGTGAATGCCAGCGGCGTAGCTCGTCCCTACGGGACGCTCCGGCAGATCCCGAAGCTGCCTGATCTTCGTCAGGCAGAGCGAGAGCTGATCCACGTCCCGAGTCTCTGAGAGGTCGAAGCGGTCGTAGACCACTTCGCCACCGCCGCTGGGCAGCGAGCCGTCGCTCTCGACGTGGGCCGTTCCACGGCCACCAGCTCCAGAGTGATAACCCTGGATCTCTCCGTAAGGAGAGGCTCCGATCTCGTAGAGCAGCCGAGCCACCAACGATCCGCCGCTCGCCAGCTCTTGCTCGATAGAGCAGAGCCGTGCGGGGCGGCCTGGAAGACTCGGCACAGTGACCCTGTAAGGGTCAACGTCCGGGAGCAGCGGGATCTGGCCGTTGTAACGGCCATAGCTGCCGCAGCAGTCCATCGCCTGTTCCTCGTAGTCATACGAGGAACCGCACTCAGGACAGTGGTAGCGGCAGCAGTCGAGAGCCTCTTCCTCATCGCGGTACTCCGTACCGCACTCGCCGCAGTAGTGGCGACAGCAGTCGTACGCCTCGTCTTCGTCCGAGTACTCTGCTTCGCAGAAGTCGCAGGTGAAGACGGGACAGCATTCGTCTGCCGCATCCTCTGAGCTGTGCTCAGCACCGCAGCGAGGACAGGTGAAGACTTCGACTTGCTCGACCTCTTCGAGGTCGAGTTGCTCGTCGTATTCGACGGGCATGACAGCTCCTTTCTGTCGGGCTGCACCGAAGGTGCAGGGAGCTTCTGACACTCCGTAGAGCACTCCTTGCGGAGTGCTCCGTGCAGGGTCAGGAGATGAGCAGGTGCAAGGTCAGACCGACCACGATGGCTACTGCGTAGCCACCAGCCAGAAGCAGCAGACTGCCGATGACAAGCATCGGCAGCGCGAGCAGCCGCTCCAGCCACTCCGGCATCCAGTTGACGAACCGGGCCAGAGTTCTCATCACAGAGTGATGAGGTAGGCGGTGCCAAGCACGAGCGGCCCGAGCAGGAATGCCCAGGCGATGACTCTCTCAGGACGAGTCATCAGACTCGTCCTCGCGACCTGGCGTATCCGAACTCGGCTTGCCGCAGAGCGGCATTGGCCTGATCCAGAATGCGCTGGGCACGGTCTGACTCGCCTCGCTCGGAGAGCGAGTAGCCCTTGTCGTACTGCCGTCGATAGACGGCACGGGCTGAGTCGAGACGACGCTGGGCATCGTCTTCGACGATGAACCCGCCGCAGCGAAGCGGCGAGGTATCGAGCGAAGCTCGATCCATGATGCGTCCTTTCTGTCGGGTCAGCCTCTTCGAGGCTGGGAAGCAACGGCTTCCAGAGCCGCTCAGCGCGAAGCTGGGCGACTCAAGGAGTCGCTGCACATGTCCGTATCCATGTGTGAGCCATGCGGCTTCCGCCGCCAGGACATCGAAGATGTCCTCCTTGCCAGATCGTCCTCTGCCGTCGTTCCGACGGCCTAGCGCAACCGGCTTCCACGCCTCTCAGCGTGGCTCACCTTCGGTGCAGCGCCATAGCGTCGGTCGGCTCAGCGACCTGACAAGGGATCTTCGATCCCCCATGACTCGGGATTACGAGGGGATGCGGCGTCACGCTTGACCAGGCTCATTCCCGGCCTACGGCTCGGAACCCTCGACCCGATTCGGCTACTCAGCTTCGCTGACCCTGATTCGCCGTCGGGGCATTACCGAAGGTAGGGCAAGGATGCATCGTTGTCAAGGGTGCCGAGGCTGATCCGAACACAATCCTTACAACCCTGAACATTTCAGCCCCGAAGGGGCTGGTGCGATAGAGTGTTGCGATGCCTCGCGATGCAAGGCGCGATGCGGGTTTGCGGGTGGCGCAACCACTCGCGCTTGAAGCTCCGAAGGAGCTGCCACAGCCTCGCTACGCGACGCGAGCCGACTCGCCCGGAGCGCGGGGATGCTGGGCACTCAAACGCGACGGCGAACACTGTGGCGCAGCCCGTAGGGCTGACTCCGACTTCTGCAACGCTCACGAACCCTCGGCTGGAGGCGTAGCCTCCAGTCCGGCCGAATGGTCGCTCAGGGGCCGTGCCGCGTCGGTCGCTTCACGCCGAAGGCGTGCCGCCCTCCGACTTGAACTCGGTATAACCCGAAACGCTACAGCGAGATCACTCCTTCGGAGTGCGGTGTTCGTAGAGCGGGAGCGGGTCGTCGCGGCGGCGCTTGCGCCGATCCACGACCCGTCGGCGTCGTCGGCCTTGCAGTCGAAGACTGCACTCGCACTCCTCGATGCGGTCGAACCAGTCGAGCGAGCTTCGCTCGAAGTTTCCATGCCGCTCGACGAGGAGGGGGTCAATCAGCTCGGCCTAGCCGAGCTGCGTGCGCTCACACAACGGATGGGCATAGGCCGCACCAACGCAGGCGATACGCCTCCGGCCTAGGGCCGGAGGGTATTCCCCCTCGCGCGCGAGCGGCGGTTGAGCCTCAAGTTCGTACCGTTCCTCCCGCGCCAGCACACCGCCCAGCATCTCGCCAGGGGCCTACCAAAACCAGGCCCTCACACGGCCTCCCGATACGCGAAGGGGGCCACCGCAGCAGCCCCCTCGCGCCCTACGGAGCGGCCACCTGAAGGCGGCTCCGATCCCCTTCCCCTGGGCGGTGGACTAGTGTACCAAAAGGAGTAGACTGGTAGACCATGAAGGTTGTGGTCTACATCAGGGCGGCAGACGAGCGATTTCTGAAGGAGCACCTCCTCTACACCGATGTCCCATCATGGGTCAGGCAAGTCGTCCAGCGTGCCATCGACGTGACCAAGGAGAAGGAGAAGCGTGAGCGAGATTCCGAGTGACGAGGAGCTGGCGCAGGCAGCAGGCGTGGGGGAGTCGCGGCGTGTCGGGCCAAAGCAGCGCCCCGGGCGGAACGACGAGATCGAGCTGCCCGCACTCGTCACCGCCTCCGACCTCCTGAACGAGGAGGACGTGCTCGCCTCGCTGCCCCGAGAACCCGCCGACTCGGAGACGCCTCCCGATCCTACGCCCCTGACCGACAAGATGCACGGGCCTCGGGGGACGCCCGAGCGCGACGAGTGGGACGCCACTGAGCGCCGCCTCGCCGAGGAGGCCACGGCGCAGCTTGCCGCCGACCCTCGAATCCAGCAGGCGATGGCACAGGAGGATGTTCGCCTCACCCAGAAGGAGCAGGTGCAGGCCGCGTTCCTGGAAGCTTTCCGCAAGCGACAGAAGGAGTCGAGATGAACGAGCACCGGACAACCTGGCGGCTGACCAAGATCCCCGAGCAGGCGCTCTTCGGGCTGAAGCTCACCGTCTCGGTGGACACCGACGCCGCGCCCGTCATCGCCGGGATCGAGGAGGCAGCGGAGCGCGCAGGCATCGTCCTGATCCGCGAGGAGAAGTGAGCGAGCCGAGCACCGAGGAACTGCTGGCGACGGTGCGCGAGGCGATAGACGAAGCGTGCGTTCACGACACCGATCATGCCGGTGCTTATCCCGCCCTCGACACCCTCGCCGCTCGCCTGGAGGCTGCGGGGCGGCAGCATGTAGATGATCTGATCGTCGTCAACAACGCCCTCAAGCGGGCCGAAGCCGCCGAGCGCGAGGTCGAGCGGTTGCGAGGGAGCCAGTGAAGGCGCGCGCGCAGACCGCGACCATCCGCGAGAGCTGTCCTGGGTGCAAGGCACTCTTCGAGTACCACGGCCCGAACCCGATGACGGCGGTCAAGGACTTCCGTCGTGCCCACGAGGCGTGCCGGAGGAAGGAGCGAGATGGCGCAGCCGCCGAACTACCGCAAGGCGACCGGGCCTAAGAAGTGCGCGAACTGCTCTGCCTTCACCAAGGCGGGCTGGTGCAAGATGTTCAAGCGCGGGGTCGCAGGCGGCATGACCTGCAACGACTGGCAGGCGAAGTGAGCTACCGCCGCTACCCCCCGCCCTTCGACAAGACGGATCTGATCCTGCTCGTCCTGCTGATCCTGCTGGGAGTGATCGCCGCGCTTCGGATCTTCCGGTGATCTCCTTCATCGTCCTGGGGCAGCCGATCCCGCAGGGATCGAAGCGCCTGTTCGGGAAGGCGCTCGTCGAGTCGAACCAGGCCACGCTCAAGCCCTGGCGGCAGGAGATCGCGCTCGCCGCCCACCACGCGATGCTGGGCGGCCCCTGGCGGGAAGCGGTCGCGGTCAGGCTCGCCTTCTTCCTCCCGCGTCCGAAGATGCACTTCGGAAGCGGGCGCAACTCCTCGCAGCTCAAGCCGTCCGCCCCCACCGTGCCCGCGACTCGCCCGGACATCGACAAGCTCTCGCGTGCCGTCCTCGATGCGCTGACCGGGATCGTCTTCTCGGACGACGCCCAGGTCGCCGACCTCCAGGCACACAAGTTCTTCGCCGACGCCGAGCGCCCGGTCGGGGTCAGGGTCGTGTGCGTGCAGGTAGACGGCATCGCTCCCCAGCTCCGGCTCGTAGACTCCGGCGAGTGAGCGTCTTCCTCGAACGCAATCACCTGTTCCTCCGCAACCCGCGCGGCGGGGTCGAGGACATCGAGGCGATGGTGAGCGCGGGCTTCGGCGCGATCTTCTGCAACGTCGGCGACTTCCCCGCCTCGGACTGGGAGTTCATTCGGGAGCGCGCCGCGCAGCACTCGGTCGTGTGCGGGCCGTGGCTTCGCACCGCCGTCGGCGGGCAGGGCGCGTTCGATCCCGAGCGCCTCAACAACCTCATCGCTATCGCCGATCTCTGGAATGCACCCTTCATCGTCAACTCCGAGTCAGAACTGAAGGACACGGGAGCCGACCTGACCAGCTACATCGCAGAGGTCTGCGGCTTCGAGGACTGGGCGCTCTCGATGGAACCGTGGCCGTTCGCGACCGTGGACTGGCGACCGATCAAGGTGCCGGTGCTGCCGCAGGTCTTCGGACTGCGCTGGTCGCAGGAAGCCGAGGCGGTGCGCGAGGAGTGGTACCGGGTCGGGGTGCGCTGCGTCGTCTCCACCTTCGGCTCCTACGGGGACTCGAACCCGGACTGGTACGACCGGCTCACGCCCTACGGCGTGTACACGGCCGACGACATCGGTCAGCTCTACGCGAGCTGGTCGGACAAGGGCGATAGGATCGCCTGCAAGGAGTCGGGCTTCAAGCCACCGACAGGAGGAGCTGTGACCCAGATCGGGTTCCAGGACGGGATCAAGGCGGGGGTCAACCTGATGCGCGACCTCAGTCCCTCGGGCACGCTGCTGAAGAAGGAAGGCGGGAAGTGGCAGGACATCTCCGTGCTCGCCTCCGTTCCCCTCGACCAGTGGAAGCCCTGGGACAAGCTTCAACGGACGCTCCAGATCTTGAAGGACGACCACGACAATGGCTGACCCCGGTTCGCACAAGCGGAACCTCTACTTCCCCGAGCACGACGCGGGGCCGGTGCCGAAGGGCGAGGACGTGCGCGCGGTCAAGCGCGCGCTCGCACGGGCGGGCTACTGGGACTGGGACGAGTACGACACCGACTACAACTACCGCTTCGCGCTCGGGGATGCGAAGCGCGGGCCGGGCATCGTCGGCTTCCAGTTCGCAAGCGGCCTCGACTGCACGGGCGTCTACAACTCGGCCACGCACGAGAAGCTGAAGTGGCAGCAGGTTCCCGCGAGCGACTGGCGCGGGAACATGATGTCGGACAAGGGCGAGCCGGTCTGGGACGAGTACGGCGCGGACTTGTACCGCGACTACAAGCCACCGCCCCCTAAGCCACCGGCCTCGGGCGTTCCCGATCTGGGGCCGGTGTGGGGAGACGGGAAGTCAGTCCTCGCCCACGACCTCACGCACGCGACCGGCGGCATCCCGCTCTACCCTGCCTTCGATGATGCCTTCGCTGCCGGGCGCGACATCCTCGCCCCCGAGGACTTGGAAGTTACTCGCGCCTCTGGTTCAGATCCAGGTGCCGCTTTCTACGCGCTCGGCCGATCCAAGATCCAGTACTGGTTCGGTCATCTGGTGGCTGCCCCTGCTGTTGGTAAGACCTTCAGCCGGGGGGCAAAGCTGGGAGACGTACTCGATCACAACGTGGGTGGTGGGCCGCATGTCCACGTCGGTCTGAACGTCGAGAAGCTCTGGGGGCAGGGCAAGGAGATGACGCACAAGACCTCGTATCAGCACGGTGCCCCGACCGTCGGTGCCCAGCTCGAAGCCGGACATCCGCTCTGAGCGCCACCATTCGCAGCATGAAGCTGCGCGGAGTGGACTACGTGGCGATCATCCTCGCCAGCGGCTTGATGGCGATGATGTCCCTGGTGATGTTGGCCGTCATCCTCAACATCGTGCAGCACCACAATCCCACGCCCACGCTCGGAGAGAACACGGCGCAGGTGCTTGTGGGAGCGGTCAGCGGCGTGCTCGGAGTGCTTGGCAGCTACGTCGGCTTCTCGGTCGTGCATCTCCGCAGGGACAGCGGCGACTTCCCGGGGCAGCGCCGCGAGGAGAAGAGCAGACTGTCCGAGCCGGAGACGAGAATCATGGAGCCGTGGCCCGGCGAGAAGAAGGAGGAGTGATGGCCGCGAGGAAGGCGAAGGCCAAGCCCAAGTCGAAGAACTGGATCGCGGGCGCGATCAAGAAGCCGGGCGCTCTGCGCTCGACCCTCGGGGCCAAGCCGGGGAAGCCGATCCCGGCCAAGAAGCTCGCCGCCGCAGCCAAGCAGGGCGGCAAGACGGGACAGCGTGCGCGGCTCGCGATCACGCTCAAGAAGATGAACAAGGGAGGCAAGTGATGAGGAACGTCACCCTCACCGAGCTTGCGCTCTGGGCCATCGCCGTCATCCTGCTCATCGACCTGGTTCACCACTGGTAATGGCCGGGCCGAAGAAGATCGGGAGTGCGGCCGGGCGCAAGGTGCGGACTCGGGTCAAGCTCAAGAAGCCACCGGCCATGCCCAAGGCGGCGGCCATGCCCAAGGTGAAGGCACCGAAGCTCGCGGTCGCGAGAACCGCCGCGCCGAGGATGCGCGTGTCCAGCCTGAGCCTGCCCAAGGAGAAGATCCCGCGCGCGCCCGCGCTCAAGCTGCGCGTGCCCAAGGTTCCGAAGATGCCGAAGCAGACGGGAGGAGGCAGGTAACGATGGCGGTCAAGTGCCCCACCTGCGGGAAGTCGCTCAAGTCGAGCACGACCCTTGCCCGGCACATGCAGCTCGTCCACGGAAAGGGAAAGGGGAAGTAGCGATGGCACGCAAGCCGCCCCAGCCCAAGTCCACGAAGAACATGCCCCCTGGCCTTGCCGCCTACTGGCGTGCGAAGGGCGTGCCCGGAGGCTCGGGCGGGGCAGTCAAGCAGCCAGCTCCCGCCGCCGCAGCAGCGGCCCCTAGCGCGGGCAAGGCCGCACCCCCGGCCAAGGCCGCTCCGCGCAAGGCCCGGCCGCCTGTTCGCAGGCGCAAGGCGGGCGCGCGCAAGGCACCCCCCAAGAAGGCCAAGGCCGCGAAGGGCAAGTAGCAGGTGGCGCGCAAGGTTCCCAAGACCAAGGCCGGAAAGAAGGCCAAGGTCAAGCAGGTGATGCACGAGTGGAAGACGGGCACGCTGCACTCCGGCTCGAAGAAGGGGCCGGTCGTGCGCTCGCAGAAACAGGCCGTCGCCATCGCGCTCTCGCAGACCGGGCAGTCCAGGCGGAAGAAGAAGTGAGTGCCGACTCCGCTCGCCCCGCCAGTCCAGCAGTTCAACTGCTACCACATGGTCGATTCCGTGACCAAGGGGCCGTGGATCGGAGGCTCGTACGACAACATCTCCGCCGTCCAGGTCGCGAGCGCGTACTACATCTCCCACTCTCTCGGCATGGGCGGCTTCTCGCGATCCCTGCTCGTGGGGGTGTTTGACAACACGAATACGGTGATCGCGTTCATCGGGGAGTACAACCCGTGATGTCCGACCGAGAGGGAACGATGTAGCTCATGGCAGCTTCGCTCATCACTCGTCTTCCGCTCGACAAGCAGACGCGCTTCCTCCAGAAGCTCTCCCGCAACGGGAACGGGCCGGGAGCGTGCGCGGTGCCCAAGGCGTATGCCGGAGGATCGGTCGGTCGCGCTCAGCGACGCTGGGCCGGGAGGCTCGCCGATCTCGGCATCGCGATCATCGAGGTCGTCCCGGGAGCGCAGGCTGCGAGCATCGGCGGTGCGCTCGGTGGGAGCTGTAGCTCGATCACGTACAACCCTGCCTCCATCGCCAACGACTCGACACCCGCTTCGGTCGTGAACACGACCGGCGTCCTCACGCCCTGCACCTATCTCGCGGCAGGCCAGAAGACTGCTGTCGTCACGACAGCGATTCCCGCAACCGTCATGGGTGGGGCCGTCTACACGGTCTGAGGAGGAGAGATGGCGCTCTGCGAAGCCTCGTCCGCACTCATCGGGCCTTGCTCGTCCGAGGGACGCTGGGTCGGGCCGGATGGAAAGAAGCGGTGCTCGATGCACCATGTCGCTGCCTTCGGCTACCAGGAGCGACTGGTCAGAGCGGAGGACTTCGTGGCTCCGACGGAGACGAAGCCGCCCGCTCCCAAGGACGGACGACGACGTAAGCAACCGGCGTAGAGGAGGAGACGTGGCAGAGATCACCAAGTCGGAGCTGGCGAGCGCGCAGCTCCGGGGTTCGCAGGAGGACTACCAGGTCTTCCTGCACGCGCTCGCGGCCGATGGCTCGCTCGATGTCGTGGACGATCCCGAGCAGCCCGAGCCGGAGCCGGTGCTCGACTCGGAGGGGAACGAGGTCGAGGACTCGGAGGGGAACGTCGTCCTCCAGGCACCGGAGCCGGTGCTGGTCAGCCCCGTGGTGCAGATCACGGTCGAGGCCGACGAGGAGGCAGCGGCAGCGGCCGAGGCCGAGGCCGAGGAAGAGGCCGCAGAGGCAGAGAAGGCAGCCGCAGAGGAGGAGAAGGAAGCCAAGAAGGCGACGCGCGCCTCCAGGATCGCGGAGGCCGAGAAGGCGTAGATGCCCGTCTGCTCGGCGACTCCCAGGGGCTTCGCGGACACGCATCTCCCCTGGTACCCGCCGATCCAGAACAACCCCTGTGGAGTTCCCGCTCTCGCAACGGTGGGCGGGAACTCCGTTGCGGCCGAGAACCTATGCCTCGCACACTGGGCGGCGAAGCACGGCCTCAAGGATCTGGTCGCGCCGCTGACCTTTCAGCCTGCTGCTGCGCTGGTCACGACGGTCGCTCCCAGCGGAGGCGGAATCGCCGGAGGAACGGTCGTCACGATCACGGGTTCGTATCTCACCGGGGCGACCGGGGTGACGTTCGGCGGTGTGGCCGGGACGGCGTTCGTCGTCAACTCGGACAGCTCGATCACCGTGACGGCTCCGGCTCATGCCGCCGGAGCTGTGGATGTCGTGGTGCTCTCGCCGAACGGCAACGGCACCAAGACGGGCGCGTTCACCTACAGCTAAGGGCGACAGCTCCACGGCCCCCAGGTGCGACCCGAGTCGCGGAAGTAGTGATAGGCCGCTCGCGATTCGGCCCATGCATTCCAGGCGTGGCCGTAACGGGAGCGAGCGTATGACCCCATCTGGAACAGCCCCCAGTACTGGCCGTTCCGTGACCAGATCGAGAGCCGCGATTCGCAGTAGGCGACTCTGACCGCCTGCGCTCCATAGGGGCCAAAGACCTTGCGAATGACGCTCGCGTTGTAGGACGAAGAGTCTTGCGAGCCTGCGGTTGCCGAAGTTGCGAACAGCGAAAGCGCAACTATCATGCCGACGAGTACGCGCACGGATCAGCCCTCCTGTGCGGACTTGCAGCGGGGGAACCGAAGGCATCTTGACGCTCATCACGGGTGCCAGAGGCAACCCCGCTGCTGCGTATGGGATGTGAACGGCATACCCTACAAGAGATGTCCGTCGTTGCCGATCCCTCAATCGAGCGTTTGCTCGGGGAGCGGCTCGCAAAGCTCGAATCAGAGGTAGAAGCAGCCTCCGGGCATCCGGGCGAATGGCTGCGGCACACGAAGGCCGTCGATCCGAAGACCGGCGAGGAGTTCTACTTCCACTTCGACCAGGGCTGGGAGTGGCAGCGCGACGAGCTGAACTCGTACCTCGGCAACCAGATGGTGCTCAGGCTGAAGGCGCGCCAGCTCGGGGTGAGCTGGCTCGGGATCGGCTACTGCGAGTGGAAATGCCTGACCCAGCCGGGCACGCGCGCGCTCTGCGTCTCCACCAACGAGACGGAATCGGTGAAGCTCGTCGGTCGAGCCTGGGATCTGTGGGAGAACTCGCCCGAGCACCTGCGCTTCGAGGCCAAGATCGTCAAGCCCGAGCGCGGCAGGCCGTCATCGAAGATCGAGTGGGAGTTCCCGGACGGACGCATCTCCTCGCTCATCGCCATGCCCTCGACGCCGCGAGCTGGGCACGGCGAGACGGCATCGGTCGTCTTCCTGGACGAGTTCGCACGCCACCAGTGGGCTTCCGACTCGTACAAGGCGTTCATCCCGACGATGGCCGACGGCGGACAGCTCATCATCGTCTCGACCGCGAACGGCTACGGCAACCTCTTCTACGAGCTGTGGACGGAAGCGGCCGACCGCAACATCTCCTCGGTCTTCATCGGGGCCGACAAGCATCCGGGCCGAGACGAGGACTGGTTCAAGCGGATGCGGCGGACGCTCTCACCCGCCGACATGTCCGAGCAGTACCCGCTGAATGCGGCCGAGGCGTTTCTCGGCACATCGGGCTGCTGGTTCTCCACCGACGCCCTCGACAGCTACGCGAAGAAGGTGCGCGACGTGCTCTTCCGGGCGCGCTTCCTGCCGGAGGAGTCAGGGGCGAAGGCGACGCTGGACAAGAGCAAGGAAGGCTGGATCTGGGTGTACGACCTCCCGAACAAGTCGCGCGAGTACGCGATCTACGCCGACATCGCGACCGGGCGCGGCAAGGACTTCACCTGCGCCTTCGTCATCGACCTCTCGAACATGAATCTCGCGGCCGAGCTGCACGGGAAGATCGACCCTGACCTCACCGCCGAGCAGCTCCACTTCCTCGGGCGCTGGTATGCGACCGCGCGCATCGCCATCGAGATGGGTGGCGGCTTCGGCGAGCCGGTCGTGATCCTGCTCCGGGACGGCAAGCGTGGTCGCCGCCCCTACCCGAAGCTCTACCGGCACGTCCAGGACGACAGGCCGGACTACCGGCAGAACATCACCTACGGCTTCCCGATCACGACCAAGACCAGGCCGCTCATCATCTCGGCGCTGGAGATGGCGATTCGCGAGGAGTCGCTGCCGCACATCCCGATGAGCACGATCCTGGAGTGCAAGACCTTCGTGCGCCGGGACACGACGCCCTCGCCGCGAGCGGCCGAGGGGACGAACGACGACCGCGTGATGGCGCTCGCGGGCGCGCTAGAGATGTACCGCAGGTACGGAGAACATCCGCGCGATGTGCGATTGTCCCGGAGGAGAGAGAAGAAGGAGTATGTCGCTGATTACGCCTGGAGCTAGGAGGTCGCGATGTCGATGATGATGCCCCCCGACCCGAGCGCCGCTCCCGGCCTCGCGCCAGCGCCCGGAGGCGGCGGGGCACCGGGGCCGATGGACGCGCTCAACCAGGGGCCGGTGCCCGCAGGCCCGGGTGGAATGGGTGCGCTCATGGCCGCGCTCGGTGGCGGTGGTGGGGGTGGCCCTGGTGGCGGCCCCGGCCTCGGCCCCGGGCCGGATCCCGGACTTCAGGGCGGCCCCGACGACATCCCCGTCTCGCAGATGTCGCCGACCGATCACATCCAGGCTGCGATGCAGCACTTGATGATGGCGCTCGCCATCGAGCCGGACGAGCAGACCGGGCAGGGGATCGTCAAGGGCATGGGCGCTCTTCAGTCGATCCTCGGCGGCGCGCAGAAGAAGCAATCGCAACTGGCACAGCTCGGTGGCTAAGCAGGAAGGATCAGCCGCCCCTGCGCTGACGACGGATCCGTACGGCAGCCCGGACATCCACTTCCAGGACGAGCTGTCGATGGTGGTGGCTCAGCTCAACTCGGTCGAGCCGTTCCACATCAACTGGACGAAGAAGATCGAGCGCCGGTACAAGGCGTACCGGGGGATCGCCGAGCGCCGCAACTCGGACACGCAGACCTGGCGCTCGACGCTGACCACGCCCTACATCCTCCAGGTGCTCGAAGGGATGCTGGCGACACTGATCGACGCGCACCCGAAGTGGGAGGTTCAGCCCAAGCCACGCCCGGGCGACCAGCTCCAGGACATCCTCGGCCGCCAGCAGTCCACCAAGATCGCCTCGGCCGTGCTCCAGTGGTCGATGGACGACGACGACTTCCAGCTCAAGCAGCGCCCCTTCATGCAGCAGGACTTGATCGCCGGTCTGACCGTCGCCAAGGTCGTGTGGGCCTACGAGCGTTCGGATCAGACGATCCTGGTGCCGATGGAGGTCGAGGTTTCCGACGACTGGGGTTCCATCGTTGACCGCTACACGACGGCGGAAGAGAAGACCCAGAACGTCGTCCTGAAAGACGGCCCCTCGATGATCGTGCGCGACGTGCGTGACTTCTTCTGGCCCGAGGGCGCGAAGGGACTCGACGACGCGGCCTGGGTGATCGACCGGAGCTGGGAGACGTTCGACTCGCTGAAGGACAAGGAGAAGGCCGGACTCTTCGCCAACGTGGACAACCTGAAGGAAGCGCGCAACGCGCAGGCCCAGCAAGACCTGACCGAGCGCGAGCAGATGCTCTGGGCGCAGCAGCGGAACAAGAACCTGATCGAGGTTCTCGAATACTGGACGGACGACCGCGTGGTCACGGTCGGCGGTCGCAACACCGTTCTCGCCTCGCGCAAGAACCCTCTCCGCATCAAGCGCAAGCCCTTCGTCGTCTGCTCGGCGATGCCGGACGCCTTCCAGGTTCCAGGGATCAGCGTGGTCGAGTCCCTGGCGCAGATCCAGGAGTATCTGTGGACGCTCCAGAATCAACGCCTGGACGCGCTCAGGCTCCTGACCAACGTCATCACCCTGATCCGCTCGGACGTGGACGACCCCGACTCGTTCGAGTTCTACCCCGGCGCTCAGTGGATCGTGGAAGACCCGGGGCAGGTCGATCAGCTCAAGATCGACTCCACCGCAGCGCAGATCACGCTGGAAGCGGAGTCGCTGATGAAGGGCGACCTCCAGAACATCATGGGCGGACTCGCCTTCGCGGGCGGCACCGAGTCGGGCCTCTCGAACGCGCAGAACACCGCGACCGGCATGAGCATCGTGACCTCCATCGCGCAGCGCATCATCCAGGCGCGCAAGCAGCACTACATGTGGGCGTTCGCGAAGGTCGGGGAACTCTTCCTCGGGATGCTGGGGCAGATGCTTCGCCAGGAGCGGGTCATCCCGCAGGCGGGCGAGGGAGGCTCGACGCAGCTTCTCGTCATCCACCCCCTCCAGCTCCAGGGCGAGTTCGACGTGCAGATCAACGTCATGGACGAGTCGGCCGTCAAGCAGGAGAAGATGTCGGAGGCGATGGCGCTCGTGAACATGGCGGCGCAGCTCGTGCCGCTCGGGGTGCCGGTGAACATGCAGCCGTTCGTGGAAAGGGTGCTGGATGCGAACGGGATCCAGGACACGCAGAGCTACTTCAACACGCCCCCGCCCCCCCAGCCGGGGCAGCCCGCACCGCCCGGGATGCCGCAAGGCCCGGGCACCCCCCCTAGCCCGGAGACGATCCAGGGGCAGATGAACCCGGGGACGCCGCCCGTAGGCTCTACCGGGCAGACGAGCCTTCCGCTCGGGATGGGAATGGCCGGGCCGGGGGCTAACGGCCTCGCCTACACCCCCGAGCAGTTCGCCCAGCAGCAGCTCCAGGCTGTTCAGCAGCTCGGGAAGTGAGCGTCTCCGAGGAGACGCAGCGTGAGCTGAACCGCAGGGCCGACCGTCTCTCCTCTCTGCTCTCGACGACGGGCTGGAAAGAGCTGGAAGAGGAGGTCGAACGCAAGGTGGAGCGCCTGCGGAAGGTCGCGAGTGCGCTCGCGCTGGCCCCGGAGGGAGCAGATCAGCGTAAGCTCGACACGATCAGAGGCACTATCGCGGCGCTCAACTGGTTCGTCGGCGTTCCGCGAAGCGCGCAGGCCACCCTGGAGCGGTTCTTGAAGGAGCAGGGGATCGAGATGGAGGTCGAAGAGTGAGCGAAGCCATGAGCGAGAAGGAGTTTGCCCAGTTCTTGAGCGAGGAGGTCTTCTCGGGGCGGCCTCGCTCGGTCGGAGAGGCCCTCGCGGAGCCAGCGGATCCGACGCTGCCGCCCGCTCCCCCGGGAGAAGAGGAGGAAGAGGCCCCGATTGTCGTCCCGGACGAGCCGGGAGGAGAGCCGGAGCCAGAAGAAGAGCCTCCACTCGAAGCCCCGGAGCCGGTTTCCGAGGAAGAGCCGAAGGCGGAAGAGGAAGAAGAGGAAGAGGGCGAGGATGCGAACGTCGTCTGGGCGAAGAAGACGCTCGGAGACGACCCGGCAGCCTGGGCCAAGTCCGCGCGTGAGAAGGAACAGCACATCGGGCGACTCGCACGCGAGAAGCAGGAGGCCGAGCAGCTCGCGAACCAGTGGTATCAGTACGCGCAGTCCATCGAGCAGCAGGCGCAGACGCAGCAGCGCGCCGCGATGCCGCTCTCTACGCAGGAGGAGGCGTGGATCGAGCAGTCGTTGATGAATCCGCTGGAGTACGCGCGCGCTGCGGCCTTCAGCGGCAACATCACGCTCTTCAACGGTGTGCTCCGGCGCATCGCCGAGGAGAACGCGCTACTCGCGTCGCAGATCGGGACGCAGGTGCAGATGGATCTCGCGGGCGCAGCCGCCCAGCAGCAGAACGGGCAGGCTCCGCAGCCGCTCGACCAGGCACTCGGGGAATCCTTCGCTCGCCTCAACATCAACCTCGACGAGGCGGGGGCGAAGATGGCGCAGAAGATCGGTGAGCTGGGGGAACAGCATCCGTTCGTGCAGGCGATCCTGTACGGGGACGCGAGCCAGCGCGATCTCGGGGTGCAGGCGGTCTACGACCTCATGCGAACGGGGACGGTCACGCGCCGCAAGGTGCAAGACGACGAGCGCGATGCGCGTATCAAGCGCGAGGCCGAGCTGCGAAAGGAAGCGGCGGGTGTCGTCACCGGCTCACCGCACTCGCCGCCCCCGATTCAGCAGTCGGCCTTCATGGACGCGATGGAGGCCGAGTGGCGGCAGCGCGGACAGTGGAAAGACGAGGAGTCGTGAGCTAGGCTCAGGACAACTTCACTTCGGGCACGCGCGCAGCACCCGTAGGACGAAGCAGTAGGGCCACGCGGGAACCGCTTTGAGCGGCACTCCTCCAAGGGCCGGTAGATCACTCACCGATTCCAAGGAGTAGGCATGGCCGAGATCGCTGCCGGGAACTTTGTCGATACGCAGGAGATCGTCGCTGACGAGAAGATCATCGACATGGATCCCAAGATGCGTCTGCTCGATCCAGACCAGACGCAGTTCACGACCATGACCCAGCGGATGCCCTCCCGCCAGGCGACTCGCGAGAAGTTCAACTGGCTGGAGGAGTCGTACGTCTCCGACGTGTATACGGCGGCGGCGTACACAGCAGGCGCGACGACGATCACCCTCACGGGTGCGACCGACGCCTTCGCGCTCAAGCCGAACGACACCGTTCGCAACATGCGGACGGGCCAGGCGTTCCTCGTGACCGCCGTCAACACGGGCACGGGTGTCATCACCGTGACGCCGTTCGGAACCAACGCGGCCGGGAACGCAGGCGACAAGCTCGTGTTCACCGGCTCCGCGCATCCGCAGGGCGCACCGCTGCCCCAGCCGAAGTACTCGCAGAGAGTGCTCGGCTACAACTACACGCAGATCTTCCGCTCCTCGTGGAGCTTCTCGCGCACGGCGACCAACATCGAGCTGTACGGTGGACAGGAGCCTGCAAAGGAAGCCGCTCGCAAGGCCGTCGAGCACAAGCGGGAGATCGAGCACAACGGCTTCTTCGGGACGCGGCAGTTCTTGACCGCCGGTCAGGATCCGCAGGGCTTCTCCGGGGGACTCAACGAGTTCATCGTCACCAACCGCCAGAACGCTGGTGGCGAGCTGACCTCGGACTTCCTCGACCTGTTCCTGGCGACCGTGCTCTCGAAGGGAACGTCCGACATGGTGATCTTCACCGGAACCATCGGGGCCTACTACATCAGCAGGTTCCACCGTTCCGGGCAGGGCGCATTCTGGAAGCCGGAGCCGACCAACATTCACGGCGTGCAGGTGGACGGCGTGATCTCGGGCGTCTTCGGCTATCAGCTCCCTGTCGTGGTGAAGAAGGAGTGGGCGAACTACCCGTCGGGGGCGAACGGGTACAACGGCCTCCTCTTCTGCATCGACATGTCGAACGTCGAGCGCAGGCCGCTGCGTGACTCCGACACGAAGCTCCTGACGGATCGACAGCCGAACGGTGAGGACAGGATGGCGGCTGAGTACCTCACCGAGCAGGGCTGGGAGATCGCGCAGGAGCGCACGCACGGAGTCATCACCGGCATCGCCTAGTCGTAGAGTTGGGGGGCGGGAACCCATGCATTCCCGCCCCTCGACCAAAGGAGCGACATGCGCTTCATCTCCCAGTACCCCGGCTACGGAGTGCAGATCCGCCCGCAGCGGCAGCGAGCACTCGGTGACGGCGGTGTCGAAGTCCTGACCCCGGGGCTGTACGTGAACTTCCAGACGATCCGCGACGGCAGCTTCATCTACGAGAACGAGATGAACGAGGCGCTCCGTCACTTCAACTTCCACGGCAACACACAGGACTCGGGGGAAGCCGTCCCCACCGATCCGATCAACCGCCTCTCCGTCTTCGACACGGACGAGGCCGCGCAGGCCCAGAACTGGTCGTCCGAGGAGAAGGCGCTCGTGGAGCAGCAGTTGGTCGAGTGGGCGAACTCCGTCCCCAGCGAGATCCTCCTCGTCGCCTCCGAACCCATCGGCCCTCCCTACCCGCGCTACAACGACTTCGAGGGCACGCCCGTCGAGCTGGTGGTGAAGCTGATCGAGGACGGGCACGATCTCCAGAGCGCGCTCTACTACGAGCAGGTCTTCGGACTCAAGCGCGCCGAGATCATCGAGGCGCTGGAGCAGGCAATCGAGGTCGAGCGCAGGCACGTCATCACGGCATGAGCAAGATCTGGACGCCACCCGACCCTGACGACTGGGGAGTCGTGCAGGACATCCAGCCCTCGACGCGCGTGCGCCATCTCCCGGACGGGCGCGTGATGGGAGAGTCGCGGATCACGCTCACGCCCGAGGCGATGGGCGAGCTGTGGGCGGGCTACCGCTGCGCGGCCTGCCTGGAGCGCCAGGACGAGGCGTTCCCCGAGTTCTGCAAGGCCGAGTTCTGCCGCTTCCCGATCCGCGCCGAGCAGCAGCGGCAGATGCAGCTCGACTTCGTAGGGCAACAGCCGCCTCCCCTGGCAGGCTTCAACGTGGAAGAGGAGCTGGACATCCTGCGACAGCGGGAGCACCGAAAGAGGCCGATGATGACGGTGCCGAAGAAGATCAAGTAGATGGCGACGAGCAGCCAGTGGTACGCCCAGGCCGGGGGCATCCTCATCTCGCGCTACTGGGTGCCACAGAACATGTCGGTGGCGCTGCTCAAGAGCACGTACGTCCCCGACCTCTCGAACCACCTGCGCTACTCGGACGTGTCCCCGCAGGAAGTGGCGGCAGGAGGCGGGTACACGGTCGGAGGGAAGGCGCTGACCGGCAAGTCCACGTCCTACGACGGGGTGGCGCACGAGATGAACCTGCTGGCAGCCGACCTCTCCTGGGGGCCGGGCGCAACCTTCCAGACACGCTACGGCGTGATCTACGAGCAGGGCACGACCGATCAGTACTTGTGGGGCTTCCTCGACTTCGGGGCGCTCCAGGACATCTCGAACGGCACCTTCCAGCTTCACTGGGCGACGAACGTGCTCGCGATCTCGCAAGGCCCAGCGGTCTAGGCGCTCATGGGGGTCGTCCACACCCCCGTCTGCGGGCAGTTCACCTGCGGCGACGGCACGGTCTGCGGCCAGTGGTACACGGCCTTCGGTCGTCCGGTCGAGATCCTCAGCGCGCGCACGCTCACGTTCACGGTCATCTCCGGGCCGATCATCACGCTCGGCCTCAACCGGCCTGTCCTCATCCTCAGCGCCAGGCAGCTCACCAAGAGCCTCTCGACGACGCCCTCACTCGGGCGGCCCAAGCTCATCCTCAGCGCCCGGCCGCTCCTCATCCTGCCCTTCATCGGGCTGAGCTTCGGTCGGCCGAAGCTCATCCTGACCGCGCGGCCTCTGACGCTTCAGACCTCGGCCATCCTCAGCTTCGGTCGCCCGAAGTTGATCCTGACCGCGTGGCCGCTGGCAGGCGTGGGCGTCGTCATCCTTATTCCCACGACGCCCGCGAGCGTCATCCTCGTCCCCACGGCCGCTCAGTCGTTGACGCTCACCCCGGACGTGTCCCAGCCGCTCACCCTCTCGCCGAGCGCGTCGGTGAGCGTGACCATCACCCCGGATGTGCCCCAGGACGGGACGCCGCTTCTCACCCCGACCGTAGTCCGGTAGACCGAGGAGAATGACGCCATGAGCGTCCCTGCGCCTCCGGCCCCCGAGCAGTTCGCATACGCGCGCACGACCTGGATAGATGGCACGACGCCGGTCAACGCCGCGAATCTGAACAACATCGAGTCCGAGCTGGTGCTCCTCGACGGCCGTCCTGCGGTTCCTGCGGTCGTCAACGGCCAGTGGCTCAAGGGGTCTGGTGGCGCGCTCGTCTTCGCGGCCATCGCGGCAGGCGATCTCCCCGATCTCTCCGCGACCTACATCGCGCGCTCGCTCGTAACGACCAAGGGCGACGTGATCGCCGCGAGCGCGGCCTCGACCCCGGCGCGCGTGGGCGTCGGGCCGGACGGGCAAGTCCTGACCTCCGATTCGACGCAGGCCGCAGGGATCAAGTGGGCGGCGGCAGCAGGAGGCACTCCTCCTCTCGTCACGGCCATCCCCGGCTCCCCCACGGACGGACAGGAGATCATCTTCACGGACTCGCTCACCGCCCCGACCTACCAGTGGCATCTCAAGTACGTCGCGGCGAAGGCAACGAACAAGTGGATCTGCGTCGGCGGCCCTCCCAAGCTCGTCCGCGTCGAGACGAGCGAGTCAATCACGTCAGCGACCTACGGCGACACCGCGACCGTCGGCCCCTCGTTCACGCTCCCACGCGCAGGGCACTACCGCATCCAGCTCGGCTTCGGGGGTGGCGGCAACAACTACGGCGCGCTGATGAGCTTTGCCATCGGCGCGACTGTCGCTCCCTCGAACGACAGCCTCGCGGTCGGCTATCAGGTTGCGTCGGGGATGAACCCGCCGATTGTCTCCTCTGCCGGGGAGTACGAGTTCGACGGACTGGCGAGCGATGCCGTGGTGGCGAAGTACCGCCACATGGGGGCAAACTGCTCGGTCTTTCGACGGTACATCTCGCTCGTGCCCATCGCGATCACATGAAGGAGGAGACGTGGCTCGATACGAGCTGGAAGAGAGAACGGTCGTGGATGTGATCGACACCGAGACAGGGAACGCGATCACGACCTTCCGTGGCGAGGAGCGAGAGGCGGCGCAGGAGCACGCCGATGAGCTTGCACGTCAGGATGAGGAGCAGAAAGCAGCAGAGGCAGAAGCGGAGGCGTAGATGCAGTTCAAGGACATGACAGACCGCGTGAAGTACACCCTCGGAGCCGAGGAGGCCGTCTGGAACAACGAGGTCGCGCTCATCCAGAACTGGCTGAACGAAGGCATCGTGGACATCCTCGTCCGCACGCGCCCGTACACGCGCGTCATCAACCTCCAGCTCACGGCGAACACCCCCATCCACGACATGTCGAACCAGATCCTCGCGCTCGTGGATGTCCAGATCCCGAACCTGGGCACGTCCCCAGGCCCGGATTCACCGCCCGCTTCGGGCTTCCTCAAGCGGTATTCGCGCGAGGACATCACCACCTTGCAGGGCCAGGGCAAGCTGGGCTTCGCCTACGAGGAGCCGCTGCTCTGGATCAGCCCGATCCCCACGACCGCGCAGGCGATCAACGCCTACGGGATCTTCCGCCCGACCTCGCTGGTCGCTGACACGGACGATCCGCAGACGGCGACGCTCGGTGGCCTTGCGCCCGAGTTCCACCCGGCCATCGTCATGTACGCGCTCTGGAAGGGCGGCGAGTACGTGCAGCACGAGGGGTCGCAGCAGGGCGAGCGATGGCGTCAGCAGTACGAAGGGCAGGACGGCACCGAGGGGCAGATCGCGCGCATCAAGCGCATCCTCGCCAAGCGCGTCACCCCGCAGGCCGCCCGCAGGCGCAACCTGGAGAACGACGTGGGCGTTCTCTCCGACTCGGGGTCGTACATCGGGGCCTATTGACCGCACCCGTCTCCATCCTGCCGCTCGTACGCGGCTTCTCCCGCGACCACGACATCTCGAACATGCCTATGGGCTTCGTCTGGGATCTCGCGGACTACATCCCTGACCGCAGGGGCGCGAAGCTGGAGAGCAGGGCAGCGTGGTCGTACTTCTCGACCCCGGCCTTCGCAGGCCCGGCCTGGGGCGGCAAGCACGCCGCCTTCCGCGCCGGAACGCGGCTGCTCGTAGGTGCGGGCGGGAACCTGTACGACGTGAACGTCGCGACCGGGGCCGCGACCAACCTCGCTGCGATCTTCGCCAGCTCGCTCCAGAACGGCGTCCTCCTGCGAGATCGCGTCTACTTCGCCGACGCCCTGGGGGCGGTGGTGCCCAAGGTCGTCACCGACGTAGGCGGCACGCTCGCGGTCACGAACTGCCACACGTCGGCCCCGCACGGGAGCCTTCTGGGCGCGTACAAGGAGCGCCTGCTGGTGGCGGGCGTGAAGACCTCGGGCGGGATCGTGGACGGGGTGGCGATCCCCGTTGACCAGTCCTACGTCTTCTTCTCGCCGCTGGAGACGCAGGGCACCGCGCCGAACGTGGGGCCGCTCTCCCAGTGGGACGTGAAGTCGCTCGTCGGGACGACGCGCGCGATCACCGGCATCTTCCCGATGGCCGCGATGATCCTCTGCTTCCACGACGGCTCCATCGAGCGCATCCGAGGCTCGATCCCGCCAGCGACCGGCGTGGACTCGGACTTCTACATCGACATGCTCTCCTCGCAGATCGGCTGCTCGGATCCGGCCAGCATCGTCGCCTGGCAGGAGAACGTCTGCTTCGCAAACCCGCACGGCGTCTACCTGACCGACGGCGCGACCATCCGCTCGCTCACCGACCAGGGCGGCATCGCAAGCCTCTGGCGTACGGCCTACTCGAACAAGGCGTCCGGGACGCAGGTACACGCAGCCGTCTTCCGCGACCTCCTGCTGGTGACGCTGCTGCCTACGTGGTCGGCCGGAACCCCGGACGAGCAGAAGCCGCTGACGCTCATCTGCGACCTCGTTGACCGCTCCTGGTATCGCTTCCGAAACGTCAACGCCACCTGCTACATCTCCTCCGAGATCGGGGTCGAGGAAGTGTGGTGGGGGCCAGATACGTCGGTGGCGGGCCTGGGGAACGCGCAGCTCATCAAGCTCTCGCCGATGTTCTTCGGGCCGTACGAGTACGACCCCGACGTAGGGGGCACGCCGACCGCGCCGGACGCCTACGACGGGAACGGGCAGGCAGTCCTGGTTCACATCCGCACCGGCTGGATCAAGCTCGGCCCCGAGGGCGTGAAGCGCCTGCGGCACATCTACATGTCGCACGTCACGCAGGCGCAGACGCAGAACAAGGCCGACGTGTACCAGATCGGCACCCGCGTCTCGCCGCACCCGAACCTCGCGCCGCAGTCCATCGGCAACGTCCCTGCCTACCCGCGCTACGTCCGCAACCGCCTGCGTCTCGACCGGCGTGGGTACGGCGTGCAGGTGGACATCGCGCAGATCGCGCCGGTCTACCTCTCGCGCCTGTACGACATTGCCGTCGATGCCTGGCCGCAGGATCGAGGTAAACGCTGAGCACGACCCCGCCGCCTACGCCACCCGGGGGCATTCCGGCTGGCGGCGGTGTTCGCCTGACTGCGGAGGAACAGCAGCTCGTCGCCAAGCTGCTCTCCGATCCGACCTACTTCCCGGTCGAGTTCAGGACGTGGCTCAAGAACTACATCGAGCAGTCCGGCATCACGATCACGGCCTCGCAGGTCACGGGCATCCGGGGAGGGACGCTCACGTCGCTCCCGGCAGGGATCATCCTCGCCATCGCAGCAACGGCAGCCGTCCCGGCGGACACGCTGCCCTGCGACGGGACGACCCGCGTCCGCACCGACTACCCCGCGCTCTTCAACGCCATCGGCGCGACCTGGGGCGCGGGCGACGGATCCACGACCTTCAACCTCCCCGATCTCCGCGACCGCGCGCTCTACGGCGTGGGTGGGCACATCTCGCTCGCGGTCACGGACGGCGTGGCCTACGGCTCACGCGGCGGCGCAGACCACTACCACAACATCAACCAGACTTCGGGCGGCGGCGGCGCGCACTCGCACGCCATCTCCGGGTCAACGTCCTCGGTCGGCGATCACTCGCACACGCCTCCGGCCGACCTCTTCGCGGAGGCTTCCGGCGTCACGGCCGCGCTCGGCACGGGCGGCTCGGCTCGCTACCTGGTCACGAACTACGCAGGCTCGACGAACGCGGCGGGAGGGCACAGCCACTCCATCTCCGGGAACACCGACACGTCTTCGACGCACACGCACGTTCTGGCCGGGCCGACGAGCGGCGGCTACGCGGCCGATCACGGGAGCTTCGCCGGGGTGATGTTCGTTATCACGACCGGCGGCTGACTTAGACTGCTGGCGTGGCTGTCTCGCTGATAAGGCCGCCTATCCCGACGAGGATCCCCGGCTACACGGCGAACCCTCTGCCCGTCGGCGGCGGCTACGGCGGCAACCAGGCATACGGCTACGCACCGACGCCGCCCACGCTGCCGAAGTCGCCCCTCGGCACGATGTCGGGCTACACGGGCTGGAACCGACTCCCGACCGGCGGCGGCTACCCGGCGGGCGCGACTCCCTGGGGCGCAGCTCCGCTGCCGCCAGCTCCTCCTCACTACGGCGGCAATCCCGTCTACGGCCCCGGCGCGCCGGGCGGCCCAGGCCCAGCCCAACCAGGCTACGGGATCAACGTCGGCGGCCAGAACTGGGCCAACCTGATCGGCGGCGACTACGGCGTGCAGGAGATGGAGTCGCTGATGAACTCGCAGATGGGGCGGGCGCAGGGCGACTTCCAGACCCAGCTCCGGCAGAACCTCATCGACCTCGGAGTCACCGACCCGAAGCAGCTCGGAACCTTCGGGAAGTACATCGACGCGAACACGATCCAGCAGGCCGCTGCGAACAAGTACTCGCAGATGGCGCGGGTTCAGCAGATGGAGACGGCCAACCAGAACCAGATGCAGGCGTCGCTCGCGGCCAGAGGACTGCTCGGCTCGGGGCAGCTCGCGAAGTCAACCGAGGACATCCTCGCCCAGGGTGAGTCGGGTCGCTACGACGCGCTGCGCCAGTTCCTCCAGGGCGGCGCGCAGGGACTCACGCAGCTCGCGGACATGAACAACCAGTACGCGATGCAGCTCGCACAGGCGCGCGCGGACGCAGCGGCGCGAGCGGCGCAGACGTACTGGGCGATGGGCGCGGGTGGTGGATACAGCCCGTACGGCCCGGGCTACGACCAGTTCGGCAACCCGATCAACCCCAACCCGACGCTGCCGCCGCTCCCCGCTCCGATCTACGGCCCCGGCTACGGAGTGCGCGGCGCGATCTCGCAGGTTCCCGGAATAGGGATCTGACGTGGCGATTGTCGCGCGGCCTCCGGTTCCTCCGAAGGCAGCCCCAGTCCCGACCTATCCCTCGCTGCTCTCGATGGCCGGAGGGATGCTGGAGACGCCTGCCCAGATCCAGGCGCGGGCCAACCAGATGGCGCAGCAGCAGACCATGTACCAGCGCCAGCTCGTCCTCTCCGACTACAACATGCAGCAGCAGCAGGCGATGCGGCAGATGCAGGCGTTCTCGGCCGCAGGCAGGGCAGCAGCCGCCATGAACGCCGGGCTGATCGGGCAGGTCGGGGGCCAGTACCAGGCCGGAGCCGATGCGCTCGCGAACATGGGTGCAGCAGGCGCGGCCATGATGTCCGGCGCAGGGCAGGCCGATGTCGGGAAAGCGAACGCCGCGCTCGGGAACGTCGGGGCCGGGCAAGTCGCCGTGGGAGGGCCAGCCGGAAGCCTGAGCCTCGCAGGCCCGGCGCAGGCAGGCGTCGAGCAGTACTACGGAGCCACGCTCCCCGGTCAGGGCTTGGTGAACGCAGCGGGCTACGCGCGCGCGGGTGCGGCAGGCGAGATCGGCGCGCAGAACCTCCGCGCGACGCAGGAGGCGCAGTCCTCGTACATGCAGTCCATGTACGGCCTCAACCAGCAGCGCGCGCAGTCGATGAACCAGATCCTCGCGCAGCAGCCGATGAACGCGCAGCAGTACCTCTTCCAGCTCCAGGACGCGCAGCGGCAGGGGATCGCACTCGCGTCGAGCCTGATGGGCCAGCAGCAGCAGCTCCAGGCAGGAGCCGTCGCGATCCAGGGAGCGAAGCTCCAGAACATCGCCGCCGTCGGGCAGATGGGGCAGATCGACCCGGAGCGGTCGATGACGGTCGGGCACGCGGTCGATGTCCTGGGCAGGCCGATCCTCGGTTCCGACGGCAAGCCAGTCCCGCTCTCGAACCTGCCCGAGATGCGGCAGATGATGCTCCAGGCCAAGATCATGGGCATCAACATGGGGCGCGTTGACTACTCGGCGTCCCGGGCCTGGGGCTACATCGTTGACCGCAAGGGGCAGCCGATCCTGGACAAGAAGGGCCAGCCCATCCCCATCGCCGCCTACCGCATGGGTAGGCCGGGGTCGGCCGCAGGCGGCCTGTCGGCGGCGCAGGTGGCGAAGATCATGCCCAAGGCACAGACCTCGGCCGAGACGGGCTACTACGGCTACGGCGTCGATCCCAAGACGGGCAAGCGCGTCCCCGCGACGCAGCTCGGGAGCTTCGACCCGCAGAACTCAAGCACCTGGGGAACCGGCGGCCTGTCCTATAGCCAGAACATGCAACAGCTCGCCAACGCGGGTGTGCCTACAGGGGCCATTCCGGGCATCTTGAACCAGTACTACGCACGCGGGGATCGCGGGCGGCCGATCTTCTCCTCGACCGAGCAGTCCACGCTCACGAGCCACTACGGCCCCGCGCACTACAAGTGGTTCGTGGACACGATCAACAACGCACTCCAACAGGGCGACACCGCGTCGGCAACGCGCTGGATCAACCTCGCGCTCTCTGGGCAGAACCCGGGCTGGGCGACCCTCAAGCAGTAGGCCATGCCGGTCTACGACACTCGGGGCGGTTCGAGTGGTGGCGGCGGCGGAACGGCGCGTCCCGCGCCCCCGCCTTCCGCAGGGCCGACGTACGACGTACGCGGCGGCCCATCGGCTCCCCTCGGCGCAATCGGGCCGGGAGCAGCCGCGCCCTCCAGCGGCAAGATCTTCGGCGCTGACCCTGGCTTCCTCGGCAGCCCTCTCGGGTGGGCGCTGGAGAAGTCGGGCATCCCCTACGTCCAGGCGGTCGGCCGCGTCCTGGAGTCGGTGGGGGCCTCACCGCTGGAGGCGCTCTTCCACCCCGGCTCTGTCGTGCAGCAGGGCATGGGGATGATCCGTGGCATCGGCCAGCTCGGCTACCAGTTCTCGCCCGCGAACATCGCCTACGAGACGCTGATCCAGCACAAGTCGATGAACGACGTTGGCAAGCAGTTGGGCGACTTCGGCACGGCGATGCTGAGTTCGACGGCCAAGGACTACGCGAACCGCTACGGGCCGAACTGGCGACAGTACGCCGCGCCCGAGTCGCTCTCGACCCTGCTCGACGCGACCGCCGTGCTCGGCTTCGGTGCGCGCGCGGCAGCCACCGCTGGAGCCGCAGGCCGTCTCGCCGACGCAGGACTGCTGACGGCTGACTCGCCGCTCGCGAACGTCAGGAACCTGTGGCAGGAGGCGAACCGTCCGGGCCTCGTCAGCGAGGGCGCGGTGCGCCCGCGCGCCATCGAGTACACGACGCCGGAGGGCACGGTAAACCGCGCGCTCCAGGAGTACTCGGCCTCGCCGCTACGCCGCTACTTCCAGCAGGCGCTCGACCAGTACTCGATGGACAACCCGGACGCCAACCTCTTCGGCGCAGCCACGAGGGTCAATCGTGCGAAGGCCGCGCAGCTCTCACGCGCCTACGACCGCCTGCTCGCGGTGCCGGACAATGCGTCCGCGATCAACGACCTCTCGCCGGAGCAGCGCACGCGCCTGTTCTGGGGATCGAAGCTCGGGGACAGCTCCTCGACCGCGCTGCAACGCCTGCACGACTGGCTCTCGGGCGAGTACGCGAAGACGCCGGAAGAGCTGGCGGGAGTGAACGCGGAGGGCGTGCCGCTCGACCCCGAGTTCCACAACTTCATCCAGGCGGCGCGCAGACAGGGCTTCGGGCCGCTCGTGCTCAAGAACCTGAACGACGCGATCTCCGTCGCCAAGGCGAACGAGGCCAAGTTCCCGGAGACGGGGATGTCGCCGAAGTACGAGAAGGCGCTCGGGGCGATGCAGGACACGACCAAGCTCGTGGAGCAGGTGATCCGCGACAACGAAGGCTTCTCGTCGCTCAAGAACGACCTCGGCCGCGCCTACGACAAGCTCCAGATGTTGCCGGTGGACTCGCCGGAGGCGGAAGCCCTGCACGAGCACATCGGGATCATGGAGCAGCAGCTCAAGGAGAAGGGGCCGCAGTTGGAGGCGATGTTCGCCAGCTCGCGCTCGCGGCTCTCGCAGGCGCTCGGGGACTCGGAGCTTCGCACGTCCCCCGTGCGCCAGGCTCGCTACCAGGAGTTCGCCCAGAAGCTCGGGATCGACCAGGCCAACCATCTCACCAACCTGATCGACACGAGGGCATGGGCCGCGCGACCGGCCGACCCCGCCTCCTACTGGGCCGACGCCATCGGAGCACCGCAAGGTGAGGGAGCTGCGGAGTTCGTGGGCCGCGATGTCGCCGCCCAGTACCAGCAGTTGATGACGACCCCGACCCGCGACTGGGGGCCGGGCGAGCAGGCGGTCTTCGAGAGCGGTGCCACGCCCAACCCGAACGATCTCTACTACTCGCCGCTCCAGCGAAGCGTCGATCAGCTCCCCGAGCGCGCGCAGGCAGGACAGATGCAGGCGGTGGTGCGGAAGGCGATCCCGGAGGAGAACTACCGCAACGCGAACCTGGACAACTTCTTCGGGCAGTTCGACCGCAACCAGGTCATCACCAAGGCCGAGTTCCAGGAGTTCCTCGCGAACCCGACCAACACCTACGGGATCCGCGAAGTCCATCTCGTGAACACGCCCGAGGCCGAACAGGTCGGCATGGGGACGAAGTACGACTACCTGGAGCAGATGGGCACCTACGTCTCGCGCGATCCTGCGCTGGGTGAGTACCACGAGGTCGTGCTGGAGATGCCAGCCCATCCCGAGAGCTACTCGGGGACAGGCTACGGCCACTGGGGGCGTGACAACGTGGCCGTCCACTTCCGCTTCCACGACTTCGAGGAAGGCGGCGTCCACAAGCTCCTGATCGAGGAGATCCAGTCAGATTGGGTCAGCGACTTCCGCCGCAACGCGAACAAGCTGCCTTCGCCGGAGCTGACAGACGAGGAGGCCAACCGCTTCGACTACCACGCTGGCTTCCACGAGTCCTACTCGGCGATGCGCCAGGGCGCAGTCCAGGCGCTCTCGCGCGCGAAGGCCGAGATCAACCGGCTGGAGATGCAGACGGGCGAGTACCTGACGCCAGCCGAACGCCAGCAGCAGCTCGCTTCCCACGTCGCCGACGTGGAGGAAGCAGAGCGCGAGCTGAAGCACCACCTGGGCGCGATGACCGAGCTGAACAAGGGGAAGGTTCCGGCCTACCCGTATCCGCCGCTCGGGCGCGGCCTGGGCGCGAGGTCGAGCTACGCGAACTCGGCGATCCGCTGGCTGACGCGCTACGCCACCGAGAACGGCGTGAACGAGATCGTGCTCATCCCACGCGAGACGCAGCTCGTCCGCAACGCCAGCGGCCCCTGGACGCGCGAGGCAGGGAACTGGGCAGAGCACGCTGGCGGGGACGCCGAGGACGTGACCAAGTTCATGGAGGACAACCCGCAGCTCATGGGTGGCCGCTCCTACCAGATGTACAACGAGGACATCCCCCGGCTCCTGAACGCGGAGATGGGAGCGGAGGGCCAGCTCGTCAGGGACGCCTACTCAGGCCACTACCGCTCCGGCCTCGACCTGGAGGAGCAGGCTGCCGGGCAGATGCCGGGCTGGACGTGGGAGATGACGCCCGAAGCGGAGGCGAACGCGCTCGAACCGCGCTCGCTCTACCAGCGCCAGCCCGACTGGAACGCGCTCCCGAAGGGCGCGACCGAGCTACTCGCGAACGGGAACACGCTCATGCACCTGTTCGAGGGCGCAGATGCCTCGACCGTCGTTCACGAGCTGGCGCACATCTCGCTCCACGACCTCTCCGCAGAGGACTTCAACGTCATCGCCGCTCACTACGCCGAGGGCAGGCCCATCGAGGCGTGGACGAACATGATGCACGAGAACTACGCACGCGCCTTCGAGAGCTACGCCCGCGACGGGATCGCGCCCACACCCGAGCTGGTACCGGCCTTCAAGGCCATCGCCCAGTGGATCACGGCGATCTGGCGGCGCGAGGGGACGAACGTCCCGTCCGTCACGCCCGAAGTCCGCCAGGTCTTCGACCAGCTATTCGTGCGCCGCGAGCCGGACATCTTCATCCCCGACCGCGCCTACCGCGCGAACGTCACAGGCGCTCGCGGGACGAAGGGCATCCCGAGAGCAGCTCGTGCCATCGGCGATCTCACGCAGCCGCGCGAGCCGCTCTTCAAGCGCAACAGGCTCGCGCTCGTGCGCTCGGGGATGATCGACGCCGACCCCCGGCATCTGGTCGAGCACATGAGCCGCATGGTCATGCTCGCGCGCGCGAACCAGCTCCGTGAGGCCATCGCCGAGCTGGGCGTGCCCTTCCGCCCCGGCGTCGATCTCTGGGATCCCGAGACGCAGTACGTGATGAAGAAGACCGGGCGCGGGATCGACAAGCCGCTCTTCGACTCGCTCGAAGCCTCGGACAACCCGATCTCGGTGCAGAACGCGATCAGGGACAACCTCAACTCGCACTTCGCCGGGAACGAGGACGAGCTGCAACAGCTCGCGACCCAGGCATGGAAGAGCCGCGAGCAGCTCTACCTCGTGGACAGACAGACCACGGACTCGCTCTTCAAGCACGCGACCGGGAGGACGCCGGGAGCGACGACGACGCCCCTGACCACGGGGCAGAGGATCTGGGATGCCGCGCTCAACTCGGCACGCGCGATGCTCCTGTACGCGAACCCCGGCTTCTACGTAGCGAACATCGTCGGCAACCTCGCCATGCAGTTGCTTTCCGATCCGCGCTCGCTGCGCGATCTTCCCTGGTCGTTCCAGCAGGCGATCAAGTCGGTGTACCGCGAGGACGCAGGCGATCCCTTCTGGCATCGCATCGCCACCGAGGCCGGTCGTGGCCCGACTGCCGGTGCGGTGACTGGCCGTCCTACGATCTTCGGCGAGCGCAAGCCAGGAATCAGAGGCGTCTACAACATGCTCAGCGACCGCCCTCCGGGCACGGCTGGGCGCGTCGCCGAGATGATTACCCACGGCTGGGGGAACGTCGGCAGGCGTGCCGGACGCTTCGTTGACGACTCCTTCCGCGTCGCCGTCTGGAAGCAGGTCGCACGCAAGCGCGGGATCACGACCGACGCGCAGATGCAGAGGCTCATCGACGACGCGGCGGGGATCACGAGGACGGGCGAAGGACTGAAGACGAGGCCGGGAGTCGGCAGGGGCCTGCTCGATACCGAGTACAAGCAGGGCCGGTACGCGCATCTCTCACGCTATGAGCGGCGCGTCGTCCGTCGCCAGCTCGACGCCAAGCGCACGCTCAACTCGATCCGCGACGAGACGGAGCAGCTCATGCTCGACTTCGACTCGATGACGCCGTTCGAGAGGACGTACCTGACGCGGACGGTCTTCCTCTACCCGTTCCTGAAGGCATCGACCAAGTGGCCGTTCCTGTACGCGGGCGAGCGCCCGATCACGGGCGCGCTGACGGGCGCGGCAGGACTCGCAGCCGACCGCGCGACGCCCACGCTCTACGGCCCCAGGCCGGGACTGCCGAGCTGGATGGAGGGCTACACGCAGACGCCGATGGGCTACTGGCCGGTCGGCTCCGTCGCTCCGATCCAGGCTGGCCTCCAGATCCTCGACTCCATCTCGCGCCTCGGGCAGAAGCCGGTGTTCGGAACGCAGCGTCCGACGGACTACCTGATGCCGCTGGTGCAGCTCGGACTCGACCTCGGGCAGGGGCAGACCAAGTTCGGGAAGGCATCGGGGCCGGTCAAGATCCTGCAAGGCGATCTCCCGCTGCCCACGCTCGCGCGTCCGTACGTGCCCTACGTCGGGCACACGCCCTCGAACATCTACGCGCAGCACGACTTCCTGCACAACCTGATCCGCGCCTTCCGTGGCCCGTTCCGGGTCGATGCCGCGACCGCTGCCCAGCAGCAGGCCAGGTATGGCGGCCACTAGCCTCGGCCAGGGCGCGATGAGCCTGATCCAGTCGCTCACCCCTGCGGCCGGGCGCAGCTACATCCAGCAGCGAGCTGGCGCACTCGGCCTCGATCCCAACGCCGTGCTCGCCGTGGCCGGGCAGGAGGGCCTGAGCGGAGCCATCGGCGATCAGGGCACGAGCTTCGGCCCCTTCCAGCTCCACTGGGGCGGCGCGATGCCCTCGCGCTTCGTCGGCAACCAGCAGGCATCGAACGCCTGGGCCTGGAGCCAGCCGGGGATCGACTACGCGCTCAGCCAGATGAACGCGGCACGCGGCCTCCAGGGACAGGCTGCGGTCAGCTCCATCGTCAGGAACTTCGAGCGCCCGGCCGATCCCAGCGGAGAAGCTGCGCGGGCCTGGGCGGCCTACGGCAAGCAGGGAGCCACCCCTTCTGTACCGCTCCCGCAGTCGGGCAAGTTGCCGATGGTCATGGGGCCGCCACAGTTCTCGCAGTCGCTCTACCACCAGAACATGCTCAACGCCTTCGCGCTCGGCGGTGGGCGCATCGACCTGACCCAGCTTCCGCAGATGCAGCAGGCGTCCTACGTGCAGTCGCCGCTCAAGCAGCTCCCGACGGGACTCGTGCAGTCGCAGGGCGTCGTCTCGCCGGGCGGCCATCTGCAAGACCCGCCCTCGGCGCAGGTGAACCCACTTATCCACGCGGCTTCTACACAGATCGGCAAGCCGTACGTCTTCGGCTCCGAGTCACCGGGCAAGAGCTTCGACTGCTCCGGCCTCGTCCAGTGGGCGTACAAGCAGGTCGGAATCAACATCCCGCGCACCACTTTTCAACAGGTGAAGGTGGGACAGAACGTCACCGGCCAGCCGATGCAGCCCGGGGATCTCCTCTTCTACGCCGGGTCGGATGGCACGGCCTCCAACCCCGGCCACGTCGTCATGTACGTGGGCAACGGGCAGGTCATCGCAGCGCCGCACACGGGGACGGTGGTGCAGTACCAGCCGCTCCAGAACCTCGGGAAGCCCGTCGCCGTGCGTCGCATCCTCCCGTAAGGGAGAGGGCGGCTGTGGATACAACCGCCCTCTGTGGGGAGAGCGCCTTGGGGGAGGCACTCCTCTAGGAGCTTACGCCTCTTCCCAGTCCGCGATGAACTCGCTCTTCTTCTGGTTCACCCACTCCAGCACGGGAACGAGGACGTGGTAGCGCAGGAGCCTCGGCGATTGTGGGTTGAGGCCCATCAGGACGGCGAGATCCTCCACGTACACGTCCAGGATCTCCGCACCGTCCTCCGTGTCCTTGGGCACCAGCAGACTCCACGTCTTCGCCGCTCGCTTCGGCAGCCCGTTCTCTGTCTTCAGCTTCTCACGCATGACATGGCCGCAGGTAGGGCACAGCCCTTCCTCGCGACGGACGCGGCGAGCTTCCGGCTCAGGCTCGACTAGAGCCTGACCTCTGAGCGGGCCTCGGCTGATCCACTCGCGGTCGTCCACCCGCTCCCACCACTCGAAGATGCGGAGCCTGGGGGCGAAGACGATCTTCGACACATGGCCGCCCAGGGTGCCGGTCACTTCCGCGTGATGGCGGATGCAGAGGCCGACCGAGTTCGCCAGGACGCCTCCGAGCACGCTCACCCACTCCTGCGGCTGGCCTCTTAGGTAGCTCTTAGGCCACAGGTGATGGCGTTGCTGGGCAACGGAGATGCAGCCCGGCGCGACGCACATCCTCGCGAGCGCCACCGGCTTGCCGTCGATGCCGTGGATGGAGGGGTCTACGAACGGCGCTAGCGTCATGTCCAGGCCGGGCAGCCTTGCCTCCACCCGCAGAAGTCGCAGGGCAGGATGTTGCGCGAGAAGTCCGGGATCGAACCCCAGGTCGGCCACTCCTCGTCGAGGCCGAACTGGGTCAGGAAGATGCGGATGAGCGCGGCGGATGTCTGCACGAGATGCGTGAGGTTCTCCATCTGCGAGTTCGTCGGGATCTCGACGACCATCTCCGAGGATTCGAGCGCGGTCACGATGGTCGGCGTCTTCGCGCGCGAGATGGAGTGGTACTCGGTCGGCTTCCCGGAGGCGAACGAGTAGAGGCGGCCCTGGAGCTGCCAGGAGGGTTTGACCTTGCGTGACGCCTGCTTGCCGGTCTTCGTGTCGATGACACGGTTCGTCTCTTGAACGTCGATGTAGCCGATGACGGGAACCTCAACGCCGGGAATCTGGATCTCGAAGCGGCCCTCGGTGGCCTGCGGCTGGATGCGCGGCACGACCTGCCGGTAGTACGCGCTCGTGATCCGCTCGGCGTCCGAGCGTGCGTCCTCGACGGTCGTGTCCCAGACGATGTTCTCCTCGCCGCCCTCCTCTTCGAGCACCTTGGGGACGGCGACATCGTGGAGGTACTGGATCGCGTCCGAGATCGGCTGGTCGCGGTGCGAGTCGATCTTCTGCGCGTAGTTCCAGGCCAGCGTCTCGTGGAAGAAGGAGCCGATGACCATGTTCCCTCCGGGCCGCTCCTTCTCGCCGCGCAGGTAGCGGTGCTGGAACTGACGCGGGCAGCGCATGAGCATCCCGATGGAGGACGCGCTCAGGTGATGGAAGTGATCCGAGAGGAGGAGGTTGTCCTTGTGACGGGCCGAACCATCCTCCCCCCGGACTTGATCGACCCTTCCGAGGAAGGCGTCGAGATCAGGCATCAGAAGGGGATGCTGTCGTCGGGCATCGGCCCGGAGTCCTGCTGCCACCCGACGCCGTGCTCGTAGTAGGCCACGAGCCGCTCGGCGATGTCGAGCACGTTCTCCAGCGTGCGCTGCTCCGAGGGAACGTGCGAGATGAGGATGCCCGCGACCTTGGAAGCCGTCTGCCGCATGATCCTCGTCTCGCGCTCAGACTCGAGGACGCGCTGCTGCGTAACGCCCGCTTGCGTAACCGCCGGAGAGACGGTCACGACCGTTGGCTGCTGAGTTGCTGGCAGGATCGGCTGCGGCGTCGGCATGGGGATTGGCTGCGGCGTGGCGATGGGCTGCGGCGCGGGCGTCCCACCGGCACCGACGCCGTTGATCCAGAGCGAGCGCACCGGCTGCCCGGACTGGTTCGTCCAGTTCGAGATCCCGCACATGAAGCTCGTTTCCTGCCCGATCATCAGCGAGAGCTGACCGATCAGCCCCGCGTCCTTCGACCACAGGTTCTTCGCGTACTGCGAGCCGGGCTGCTGGACAGCGACCTGCCACTTGTCCGCGCCCTTCTGGGTGATGCCGACAATCGTCCCGTGGACGATCTCGACCTCAGCTTGGGGGGCGACAGTCATCTCGTCTCCTTCCGTCGGGTCGTGAAGCTCTCGCAGTATACGCGCGACATCGGCCGCTATTCGCTCCACAACGTTTCCTGCTCGCCCGGCTCGGGAGATGCGGCCCTCCCGAACTTCACGCACATGACGTGCGCGAGCGCGCCTGTCTCCTTGCGCTCCCAGAGGACGTTCTGGCCGCCTTCCGAGCGCGGGATGTTCCAGCCCACGACCTGCGTGGCGATGTCACGGATCTGGGCGTTGATGACCTTCCCGCAGATCGAGCAGGTCACGGTTGGATCCTCAGCGCGACGAAGCGCGAGCCGTCGGCTCGCCAGAAGTCGGTGTTTGCCTGCGAGTTGCAATCGGGGCATGGTGCCACGGACTCGTCCGTGACCCAGATCATCTTGTGCCCGTTGCACGTCTCGCACGCGCCGGGACTGAGGGCAGTCCCTTCCCCTCGGAGGGCAACGTGCGGGTACGCAGGCTTGGGTGCCTGCTCGACCACGCGCTGCCAGTGTTTCGCGAGCGCCGAGGGAGTGAGCAGGATGCCTTCGCCCATCACCTGCCGGTAGAGCTTGGCGCGATCATGGATCTCGCACGAGAGCAGGTAGTTGTCTTCGATCTCGGTGGTCTGCGCCTGGATCGACTTCAGGGCTGCGTTCAGTTCACCGCGCCCTGTCGTCCAGTCCGTCGATGTGACTTCGGCGAGTGCCTCGAAGGCGTAGTCGCGCTCACTCATGGTTCACGCTCTTGATCCAGTCGATCACCTTCCAGCACAGGTAGGCGAAGGCGATCAGTGTGCCGAGTGCGAAGAGCCACTCGGCGAAGAACGTCAGGGTCATCGTTTCCTCCTCCTCTTCCGCTTGAGCTTGGCAGCACGCTTCTTGGCTCGGATCGCCTCAGCCTTCTCGTGATGTGAGAACGCCGAGAAGAGCTGCCGTTTCTTGGTCGCCGAGGGCGTAAGTCTCGGATCCTGCGGTAGCTTCGTGACCACGAACTCCTTGCCGTCGATCACTTCGATGTGCTGCCGCGCCATAGAACCGGCCTCCTCTCAGACGAGGTTCAGTAGACGCTTGATGGGTTCGATGTTCAAGCTTGATGTTCAAGCTTGATGTTCAAGCTTCAAGGGGTTGATGCTTCTGACCCACTTGGCGCTCGCCGCCGCTTTTTCAAGCGACGCTGTGGATAGCGTCCGGGTCGCGAGTCTCCGTAGTCCCCCAACCGCCTGCCTCGACGGTCACGGCCTTTCCTCCTGTTTCAGTCGCCGTGCCCCCGGACATCAGGGTCGCGCTCTCCCGGGCGTTGTCACGAAGAGAGGCGTCCGTTAGGCTTTGTCCAGTTTCGACATGGTGGAGTGGCGAAACTAGTACGTGGGAGGGGCCGAGTCAAGTGCTCGGCCCCCATCCTCTTCAGAGAAGCTCAGGCGACGGCTTCGTCTTCTCCGAGCTGTGCCCGGATTTCGGCAGCCGTGGCCTCGGCCTGCGCGAGCGCCTCGCGGCGATCACGCTCTTCGACTTTCCGGCTGATCTCCCGGAAGTCCACGCTCTCGATGATGAGTCTCGCCGTCTTCATCGCGCCGTGGACTTCCCCCATCTCGAACTCGGAGAGGCCGAGAGACTCGATGTTCCTGAAGAACATCTTGGTCATCCGGTTCCAGGAGGTCATCACCCGCTTCTTCTGGTGGATCTCGTACTCCTCGACATCGAGCGAGCGGATGCCGTAGACGAAGCGGACATCCTCGTTGACGTAGCCCTCAGCGTGTATCCGCTTGCAGACCAGCTCGACGCCGTGATCTCGCAGCTTGTCCATGAGCGAGCGGAAGTTCGCGTCGCTCATGCCGAGGTCGGTCGTGATGGTCATGGCCTCCACCATCTCGTCCTGTGCGAGGAAGTAGCGGAGTAGGGCGGCCTGGGAAGGTGCCCTCTCCTCTAGAGAGTCGGCCATCGTTGCGTAGTGTTCGTTCCAGTCCATTACGCGACCTCCTCCTCGGAGAGGATTCGAGCCAGAGCTGCGTCCAGCTCGTCGTAGTCGAACTTCATCTCGTCGGCCAGGAACCTGTCGAGGTACGCGAGGGCGTCGTAGAGCTTCTTGACCTCGTACCGCAGGCGGCCGAAGTTGGCCTCCGTCCCATCGACGTTCTCCCTGGCGAGCTTCGCCGGGATCGAGAGGATGCGACGGCGAGCCTTGATGAGCTGGAGGACGGCATCCGAAACGCCGCCCTTGTCCCAGATGCTCTCGCGGGCCTGCTCGGTGATGTTCCCCGTACGGGACTTGAGCCATGCGCGGGCAGCGGTCACGTCGCCCTTGTGCATCTTGCGGGCCTCGTGGTGCTGCCAGAACGTGTGTGTGGCAAGGCGCTTCCCCTTGGGCCACTCACGGGCTTCGGCGACCATCTCTGCGAGAGTGCTCAGGCTGTTCCCTCGCTCCACCCATTCGATCTCCTTTGTCCAGGCTTCCAGCGTCATGTATTCCGGGGAACCCTGAATAGACGACGTGCCGAACTGGCCCTTGGTCGGTGTGATCTTGGCGGTGAGATCCGCCAGTTCCCACAGACGCTCGGAGGTCTTCACGTCCCGGCGCTGAATCGCGCCGACGAGCAACCTCCCCTTCCTGATGCTGCTGTCCAGGCTGGACATCCTGCTCCCTCCTGTCGATGACAGGTCAGAGCATAGTCCCTTCTACTGGTAGATGCGATCACTCAGTTGAGTGATCGGTGCGACGACTGCCAGTCCACCCCTGTCTCCGGCGACAGGCCGTTTGCAGGGGATCACAGCTCGATCTCCTGCACGATGATGCCGATGCTCGCGAACATCGCGGCGATGCCCTCGATGTCGTAGTTCTGAGCGTCGAGGAGTTCCTCCTCGGAGCACGGCATCTCGGGATCCCACGGCATCCGCTCGATGAGCGTGAACTGCTTGGCCGCCTCGTCCTTGCGGAAGATGAGGCCGCAGCGTGGGACTCCCCAGACGCCGCCGTCGTTCAGCATCTCCCACAGGTTCGAGGCGAAGCCGTGGGAGCCGTCCATTCCGAAGCCGCTCATCGCGCTCCTTTCCCGAACTCGCCGTGTGGCCCGAGCCGCTGCAAGTCGATGGTCGCAGCCACCCTGAGCATGAGGTCGAACTGCTTGGACTCCTCTGGAGTCCACCAGCGTCCCTCGTCCCAGGTGGCGACGATCTCGTCGCCGTTGAGCAGGAAGAGGTAGCCGACCGGCTCGGTGCCGGGCTTCTTCTCGAAGAAGGCGGTCTGCGTCTCCTTGTTGACCCAGACCTCCCCGACCGTGAAGCCAGCCTCTTCGAGCCTCGGATCGGTGTGCAGGATCCACTGAGTCGTCCATCCCTTCGGGATGTCGATGTCCCACTTCGGCGGGATCATCTTGTCTTCCAGCTCCTCGCCCGGCCCGAACGGGTACTTGCACGCAATCGGAAGATCCGATCCGCGCGGCGTGTTCGGGAACGGGTCGAAGCCGGGGCGTGGGCGCGCTATCTGTCCCATCGGTAGAACCTCCTCTTGACGATCAGCGGCAGGCTCTCGTCCCCGACGACTGTCGGGGCAATCCAGATCTGCCGGTGACGGTTGAACGACGGGTACCACTGGTTTCTCCAGTGGCCGTCGCGGATGTGCCGGTGCGTGAGCGTCCGGCCTGACTCGACCGGCTCGCCGTGCCTCGGCGATGTTCTGCGAAGGCGCACGACCAGGATCTCCTTCGGAGCCGTCTTGTTCGCGCGCTGCCACCTGCGCCTTGTCGGACGCGGGGTGGGTGTGTCCACGCGCTCGAACACGCGCTGTTGCATGAGCCGCAGCGTCGTCTGGATCGTCTTCCACCAGTGGTCGGCTGCGGTGTAGCGACCGTCCTCGTCGTAGAGATCGCCTTCTCCGAAGGGATCTCCGAACACGACGGTCGTGAAGTGCAGGGGGATCAACTCGCACGCCTGCATCTGCCTCATCGCTTCGCGATGCGTCTCCGCGTAGGAGTCGCCTTCGGCGAAAGCGGAGGAGAAGATCGCGATGCACATACCCCACTTGTCCTCGTCGGGGACGTGATTCACGATGGCCGTGCCGTGGCCGCTCTCGTCGAGATCGAGAGCTGACGATCCCTCGGCGTAGATCTCCTCCATCGTCTTGTCCGTGAAGTGAACCGGGCACCAGGAGATCGCCCCGATGCTGACGTTCTTGCCGTTGCGGTCGAGCATCAGGAGCGGCTTCTGGAAGAAGCAGAAGCCGGTGTGGACGAGGAAGTCCTCGCGCTCGATGGGTTCCGGCTGGAAGCCCTCGCGCGCGTGCATGATGACCTCGCTCATCTCCTCGGCGACCCAGATCGAGTCTGCGGTCAGGAGCTTCTGCGGCTCGGCTGCCGCGAGGAGCTGGTACATGCGGCCCTTCGCCGGTTCGCTCCTCGTCTCTGCGCCGATCCAGCCGCGCATCCAGCGCGTGCCGTGGGGCGAGAGCAGCCAGCGGTGCAGCTCAAGCTGCACTTCTGCGGCCTTGGCCCAGTCAGCCATGTCTGCCTTTCTGTCGGGTGCTGCTACTGTCCAGCGTACAGTCTGGAGACGCTCCCTTGGAGCGCCCCTCCTTTCTGTCGGGAGCATCGGGGGCTGGGAAACCAGCCCCCGTGCTGCATCTTGGGTCACGCCGTCTCGAAGACGACACGACCCTCCTTCTCGATCCTTGCTGCGAGATCCAAGATCTCGGCCAGCTCGTCAGCAACGAGCGTGGCCGTCGTGTCGTGGATCTCGTCGGCAGGGATGCCGTTCCGTCCTCCCAGCTCGTAGGCGAGATCCGCTTCGAGCTGGGCGTAGCGCCACAGCTCGGGCACGTTCTCGTGCGAGACGAGGAATGACGGCGCGGCGAGAGCCACACAGATTCCCTCAACGTCGCGCTCGAAGTCGAGCGTCTCGTCGGGGATCTTCACCGCCGCCGCGAAGTCGATGCCCTCCTCGAAGCCTGGGTTGATGTCAACCCAGGCCACGGTCAGGCCCATCTTGATCGCGGCGACGGCGTGGGCTGCCTCGTGTTCTGCGACCTTCTGTCGCAGGAGCCAGTCCTTCATGGGTTCTCCTTGTCGATGAGCTTCCTCATCTTCCTCGCCTTGGCGAGGTTCTGAAGCCGCTCCTTGTCCTGTTCGCGCTGCATCGCGCGCGTGTGCGTCAGGTGATGACGCCTGCGGTCAGCCTCGCTGACCGAGACGCCGTACCCGGGCCACTCGCACTCGATGCAGCGGTGGTACAGGTTTCCCCGGTTGGGGAGATGGTCGAAGCCGTAGCTGTCCGGCATACGACCCTCCTCTCTGTCGGTTGGAACCGGAAGGTTCCCGCCCCCCGCCAGTGGCGAGGAGCGGCAGCCTTGCGGGCTACGCGGCAGGCTCCGTCGGAGCCTGGGTGCTCTCGCGTCCGGCCTCGACCTCTCGCCGAAGCGAGGCGACCGTGGCCTGGAGCGCAGTCACCTTGAGGTTCAGCTCGGCGACGTGCGCGAACACGAAGTCCACGGCCTCACGAACCTCCTCGTCATCGCCTCCGGCGATGAGCTGGGTGAGGATCTCCCTCGCGCGCTCAAGCGTCATCGGGATCTCGACTTCCTCGATCTCGATGTTGACGCTCTCGACGAGCCAGGTAAGACCGTTTCGGTCTTCGACCTCGCTGCCGTCCGAGACGACCTCACGGGCCTTCTCGTTGGCCGCGTGCTCGTCCTCGGCCTCCACGATGAGGGTGATGTTCCCCCCGTCGCAGGTGATTGGCTGCGCCGAGAAGTACGAGCCGTCGTTGAACTCCTCGACTCCTTCGGAGTCGAAGCTGTGGTAGCCGAGATCCGGCTCGATCTCGGTAACGAGATCGAACTCGATGCTCACGGTGAACTTGGGCATGACAGCCCCTTTCTGTCGGGTGGAACGGCGTATCCGTTCCCGGAGGGCCAGCCGTGAGGGGGCACGACTGGCCTACCGGCAGCGGTCAGGCTGCGACTGCGATCCTCTCCCACTCTCGGTTCGAGAGTGTGGCGAGATCCCAGCCCATCTCCTCCATCTCGACCCTTCGGTCGAAGGATTCGACGGTCTGTGCCGCTGCGGTGATCGCGTTCAGCGCACCCCAGCGGGTGAAGTCGCCGTTACCGGCGAGCTTGGTCAGGACGGCTTCCTTCTCTCCATCGGAGAGTTCGTAAGTTCGAGCGAGACGCTCGGTGGCGGCGATGGGTGCCGTAATGGCGACACCCTCCGTCGTCTCGCGGAGCGTCGCGACGACCTTCTCGAACTGCGCCACGGAGATGGCGTTTCTCAGTTCGTCCCGAGCTGCGAGCCAGAAGGCTCGGTCATCGGCCTGGATCGCCTCGTCGGAGAGATGCTCTCCGAGACGCTTGCCGATGTGACGTGCAGACATCACCTTCGCCACGACCATGCCGTTGATGCAGGCGAGGCGCAGCACGAAGGAGTCGATGCTGAACGTCGCAGCTCCGACCTCGGAGTTCGAGATCTGAACGCCCCACTGAACGGCGTCGCCGACCTTGACCTCCTCGGTCAGCCTCGGGAACACGGCGCGGAGGTAGAACCTCTCGTCCGTGATCGAGGCGTTGTGGAAGACGACCTCCTCGGAGAGGCGGTCGAACTCCGGGAGCAGCTTGGTGGCGATCTCGATGTTGTCGAGTCGCCGGTAGCGATCCGAGAGCCACGCGCGAGCCGTGCCCGGCGCGTCCTCGTTGCGGTATGCCCGGATCATCCTGCGGTTCGGCGTCTCGTACATCCAGTGATGCACGTTCCGCTGGAACAGCTCCGGCGCTTCGACCTTCATTCGGTCGAAGTACCGCTTCGGGATGCCGAGATCGGTTGCCATCTGCCCCAGAGCGTGAGCGGAGGCACCGAGAGTCTCGGTGCCCGATCCGTTCTCGCCGTCGATGCTGAGGAGGACGTGATTCTCGACCTCGCCCTCCTCGACGGCAACCGACATGCGTCGGGTGTCCGCGAGGAGATCCTGCTTCCTGGCGTCTTCTGCCAGGACTCTCTCGATGAGAGAGTCAAGTGACGAGATGACCATTGGTCATCCCTCCTTCCTGTCGGATGATGCGAGTACCTCGTCCTTGTCCCAGAGGGGCGAAGCCCCTCTCTTCGAGACGACAGGACGCGGGATTCGCCCGTCTTCGACCATTCGAGCGATGGCGCTCCTCGACCTGATGTCGAGGAGAATCTGTAGCTCGAAGCGGTCTACGAGACGACGGCTCGCCTCCTCCCTGAACTGCTCGGGAGGGACGACAGCGGTAGGCATAGCGCCTCCTTCCTTGTCGGGGTACATCCGTGCCATCATAGCATGGATGAGAGGCTAGGAACCTCTCGACCCTCCTCCTCGAAGAGGAGGATCGACAGGCTCAGCTTCGCTCGGTGATCGAGATGACGCGGCTGAGCGGGAAGAGCGTGCTCTTCCCGAGCCGCTCCGGGAGTCCGTTCTTCGGGTGGACTTCCACGAAGACGAGCGGCTGCTCGCGGCCTGAGACTTCCTTCGAGACGTAGTTCACCGTCTCGGTGGCGTAGACCTCGTAGACCTCGTGGTCGCCGTTTCCGGCATTGACGCGAACGTCAAACATGGCTCCTTGCTCCTTATCGCGAGTGGAGTGGCGGCTTACGCTGCCACCCCTGTTGTCTGGATCGTCAGTTCGAGATCGTGGATCTCCCGGCGAAGCCGGGTCAGATGTGTCCTGACCCGCATCGCGATGAGGTACGTCTCGAACGACGGCGGATAGCCGTGGAGGTCGTCGATGACGAGTCCGAGGGACTCGGCAATCGCGCGGCACTCCACCAGCTCCGCTGGTGCGTCCATGCAGCCCCTTCCTGTCGGGTTCTCCGGCAAGCCGGAGGAGCGTACAGACGCTCCGTAGACGGCTCCTTGCAGAGCCGTCCATGCAACGTCAGACGAGCTGCTCCTTGCTCTGAAGTTCGAGCAACTTCTCGAACTTCCGCTTCTCGTCGTCCAGGAAGAATCCGACGTGCCTCTTGAAGAAAGAGGCACGAGACTCGTCCTTGAACGAGGCATTCGTGGTCAGCCCGATGTGCTTCTGCACATCGTCTCGGCTCAGAGGCTTCGGGCCGTCCTGAGTCAGGATCGAAGCTCCGTAGAGCTTCTCGATCAGAGCGATCCTTGCCCAGACCTCGGCCACGTTCTTGGTCGTGATACGACCGATGCCCGTCGAGAGCGAGTGCCAGATCAGCGCGTTGGTGACAGGATTCAGAATCCTGTCACCCTTCTTGACGCCGCTCGGGAAGTGGTCTTCCTCGGCGATGAGGAAGCAGACGTTCTCGTTGTCGAGAACGTCTTGTGTGTCCCATGTGAGGGCCACAGGCAGTCTCCTTTCCGTCGGTCGTGATTCTCTCCCCACCTACGGTGGAGAGAATCTCGGGAACGGCAATCCGCTCCGTAGAGCCTTCCCGAAGGAAGGCTCCATGCAGAGGACTACTCGTCGTCGCCTTCGCCTTCGGCGAGGTTGGCGAGGTTGATCGCCTCCCACTCCGCGTCGATCACGTCGTGGATGCGAGCAGACACCTTGGAGCGACCATCCCCGTCGTACTCCCAGAGTGCATCGCACTCTGGGCAGAACTGGTAGGTCGTCAGCTCCTCGGGGTCGTAGCGGTACTCGATCTCATGCCACGGCAGAGCGATGCCACAGGCATCGCAGTCGAGCATCTCGTCGTCCTTCTTCTTC